>Ga0209922_100563_pt1 | contig 46248 bp, 48 predicted proteins | sample ThiBiot_500_biof_FD_183946 | JGI IMG/M metagenome (GOLD analysis project Ga0209922, IMG submission 183946) | Wastewater bioreactor microbial communities from Cape Town, South Africa - Thiocy_expt_500_biof (SPAdes) | ecosystem: Engineered > Bioreactor > Thiocyanate-remediating > Anaerobic-Aerobic ... | reverse complement strand
CACTGGACCTGCTCGGAGCGCGCGTTGACCAAGGGTGGTTTTTCAGTCCATAATCATGTCCATCTCGGTTCGCCGAGTGCGGAAAACTCGTTATCAATCAACGAGTTGGGAACACGATGAGGTTCCCATCGCCCGCTCCACTTCGACTTTCCAGGGACTTCCACAGAACGCCAGGGAACGTCGTAATTCATTGTCAGGATTGAGGATTTTCACCCAACCTCGATCCACTGACATCCAGCGAAATCCACTCCCAGCCGGTTCTAACTGGTACGTTGAGTGGTACATTGGCAATGCGGAGGTTCCCAAAACCGTATTGTTGCTGGAGGAGCCGGGGTTCCGTCGGGAACATGGCATCCAACTCGCTTCGCAGGAGTTGGGCTCATGCTTTCAGACCTCCAGGTTCGACAGGCCAAGGTGACCGGCAAGGCGTATTCGCTTGTCGATTTCGACGGTCTCTACTTCTACATCTCAGCCACCGGCTTCAAGGCGTGGCACTTCCGCTTCACTTGGGGCGGCAAGCGCGAGCGCATGTCCTTCGGCGGTTATCCCGCGCTTTCCCTGAAAGACGCCCGTCATCTGCGCGACGAAGCCCGGGCAATGCTGGCCAAGGACATCAACCCGCATTCGGAGCGCAAGCGCAAGCGCCACGCCATCGTCCTGGCGGGCGAGCACACCTTCCAGGCCATCTACGACAAATGGCTGGCCCACCGCAGCCTCTCTCTGGAAAATGAGGGCCGCCAGAGCACGCCCAAGCAGATCGGGCGCGTCTTCGCGAAGGATGTGTTTCCCGTATTGCGCCACCTGACCATCTATGACGTCACCCGCGCCCATCTGCTGGACATCATCGGCAGAGTGGAAAAGCGTGGCTCGCTGTCGGTCGCCGAGAAGCTGCGCACCTGGTTCAGCCAACTATTCACCTACGCCTCGGTGGTGGTGCCCAACATGGGCGACAACCCGGCCAAGGATCTGGATGTGGTGGCGATGCCGCTGCCGCCGGTGGAGAACAATCCCTTTTTGCGCATGCCCGAGCTGCCGGCCATGTTGCAGACGTTGCGCAAGTACAGCGGTCGCCTGAATACGCAACTGGGTCTACGTCTGCTGCTGCTCACGGGCGTGCGCACCGGTGAATTGCGCTACGCCACGCCCGATCAGTTCGATTTAGAGCGCGGTCTGTGGATCATCCCGGTTGTCAGGCTCAAGCAACGCAAGCAGCTCACCAAGAAGAAGCGCCAGCGCTTCGCCGACATCCCGCCATACATCGTGCCGCTGTCGTTGCAGGCACAAGAAGTCGTTCGTCATCTGCTGGGAAATCTGAAGACAGCGCAGGTCTATCTCATCCCCGGTGATTGGTGCCTGAAAAACCCTCTCAGCGAGAACACGCTCAATGGCGCGCTCAAGCGCATGGGCTATGAAGACCAGCTCACTGGGCACGGCGTTCGCGCCACCATCTCGACTGCGCTCAATGAATTGGGCTATCCGCCCAAGTGGGTAGACGCCCAACTTTCGCATGCCGATCCGGATCGGATCAGCGCGACCTACAACCACGCCGAGTACGTCGAGCAGCGCCGCGTCATGATGCAGGACTGGGCCGATCGCCTGGACTTGTTCGAGCAGAATCAGGTCGAAGTTGCCAGCACGCACCTGACCATCACGCTGCAGGGCCTGCCCACGATCGCCGGACAGGCGGCAGCGCAGCCGCCCGCCCTGAATCCAAACGCCCCTCAGTTGATCGTTGCGCCTGCACCGGATGCGCCAGCGGTTCCAGCTTCCGTATATCGACTTTCGGCGGTGCATCTGCCCGAGTACGCGCGCCCCACGCTGTCAGAGGTGCAGCGCGAGCGCTTGCAATTGCTGGAGATTTTCGAGGCATCCCACAACCTGTCGGTGGCCGATTACGCCAAGCTGGTTGGCAAGTCCCGCCGCTGGATCACCTACGAGATTCAGGCCGGCAATCTCCTGTCGATCCATCTGGGTCACCGTGGGCAGCGCGTCCCGGACTGGCAACTCGACCCCATCAAACGCAAGCTGATTCAGGCTGTTCTGAAGCTGGTGCCGCGCGGTATCGACACCTGGCGCATCTATCACGCACTGCTGCGGCCATACGATGCCCTGGGCAAGTGCCCAGCCATCGAGGCAGTCGGATCTACGAACCTGCATCTTGCAGCTCGGCTGGTCGCCGCACATGCCATAGAAGCCGATGAGCTTGCAGAGCAATCGGAGGCGTTTCCGGTGCTGGCCAGGCAGACTATAGAGCGCCTGGTAAAAACGGCAATGTTGGTTGATACGCCCGAAGATCTAGTCGCCCGTTGAGCTGAGGCCGGACGGCAGCACCGCCCGGTCAAGGTCAAAGCAGGGAACAAATAGGTCGATCGCTTCGCATGACCACCCATCCGTCTTCTGCGCGGCCAACTCGCAATTTCCAAGTGTCGGCAGGCAGCGTCTAGCGTCGAATCTGCGGCTGGCAGTCACCACGGGCGATTTCTCTGTGATGCTATCTCGCTATATCAGTATCCCGATCGGATATGACGCCAGCGGATTTCCGTTGCCAATCCCAAGCCCCGAGCAATAGATTCCGACGCTCCCAGATTTTTGAAACCGCTGGCGTATCAGACCATACCGATACGGTTTTGCGGGAGCCGCAACTTCTCACGATCCTGATAGCGCAAGCGTCACTGTCGAGCCGCGACGGACGCTCGATTTTCTTGTGCTCGATGGATTTTTGCACATCAAGCACACAACGCCTACTCGTTGCGCGAACTGATCAGAAGTAATCAAAAGCGGGCGTCATCACTCGCGTCTTGCGCGGACAACAGGCCGACCATGAGGACGGCTGCTAAAGCAGTCGGCCCTGTAGTTCTTCTCCTGGAAGGAGACGGAGCATGCACGAGAACAAAAATGATGCACCAACATCAAAGGTGTTCTACCGCCCGCTCGAAGCGTCCATCCGCTGGGCCGGACTGCTGCGATACGAGCAGGTGATCCTGGCTTCGGTCTCGTCGCCTATGAATCTGCCGCAGTCGCTGGACTGCCCACGTTTGGGCGAACTGCGGCTGTACACCGACCGCATCTATGACGGCATCCTCAACGGGGAACTGCCCTTCGGGCAGCACGGCATCACGACACGCGACACCGCGTTGATCGACTCGCCTGATCTGACGGTACGCCATGTCGATCTGAAGTGCTGGATGCGCCAGCACTACCCCGAGCAGCGGCCCGGCTTTCTCTTCTCCCGCGGCGAGCGCATCACCCATCCCTTCATCTCTCTGGAAACAGGGCAAGCCATGCTGGTCGAACGCCAGGCTTTGAAATCCGCCCTGGAACAGACCAAACGTCAGCTCCGCGATTTGCAGGACAAGCATGACGCGCTGCTCAAGCAGCCCACGGTGATTCCGGCATGCGCGCAGTGTCCGATCAGTGATCGGGCCGAGGCCACCTACCTGAACATCGTTGGCGGCCTGTTGGAGCTGATGCTCGGCCAGTCGCCATCGGGCACGCCGTACTCCAGCTTCAAGACGCAGGAGGCCGTGGTCAGCGCGCTGGTTGCCCATCACAGCGGCGCCATGGGCATCGCGGAGCGGACATTGAACGGCAAGTTCGCCACCGCCAGGCGCCGACTGCGTAGCGCCTCCCTCTGAGATTTGCCAGCTTGTATGTGCAGTCGCGGGGATTGCATTTGCAATGTCTTTTCGCAGCCGTGTCTATTGAATAGAGGTCACGCCAACAAACGCCACTGAGCGTTCAGGAGTGACCGCCATGTCGCAAACACCTGTACTGCCGCCGAACGAGCGCCGCATCCTGCGCCTGGAAGAAGTGGAAGCGAAATCCGGTTTCAAGCGCGCCCACATCTACAACCTGATGAAGAAACGCCAGTTCCCGCAGGCGCTGCGCCTGGGTGTGCGCGCCGTGGGCTGGGACTCCATCGAAATCGATCAGTGGATCGACGAGCGCGTCAACAACCGGGCCTGACCCGTTCTCCCGCGGACTTTTCATCCTGACACGGAGAACGCCATGCAGGTCGTATCTATCATTTCAACCAAAGGCGGGGTCGGCAAGACCACCACGGCCGCAAACCTGGGCGGTCTCGCTGCGGACGCCGGACTGCGCGTGCTGCTGCTCGATCTTGATGTGCAGCCCACCTTGTCCTCCTACTATGAGCTGGCTCACCGCGCGCCGGGCGGCATCTATGAATTGCTGGCCTTCAACGAGCGCGACCTCGGCCAGCTTGTGTCCCGCACGATCATCGCGGGCCTGGACTTGGTACTCTCCAACGACCACCGAGGCGAACTGAACACCTTGCTGCTGCACGCGCCAGACGGGCGACTGCGACTGCGGAACCTGCTGCCGGTGCTGAATCCCCGCTACGACCTGGTGCTGATCGACACCCAGGGCGCGCGCTCGGTGCTGCTGGAGATGGCGGTGCTCGCCTCCGACCTCGCGCTGTCGCCCGTGACCCCGGAAATCCTCGCCACCCGCGAACTGCGGCGCGGCACCATGCAGTTGCTGGCGGACATTGCGCCGTACCGGCACCTGGGCATCGAGCCGCCGCCGTTGCACCTGCTCATCAACCGCGTCCATCCGGTGTCCGCCAACGCCCGGCTGATCCAGCAGGCGCTGCGCGATCTGTTCCAGGGCCACACCGGCATTCGGGTACTGGCTACCGACGTGCCGGCCATTGAGGCTTATCCGCGGGCCGCGACGCGCGGCCTGCCGGTGCATCGGGTCGAGTACCGCCAGCCAGTGGGCAGAGTCGCTCCTGCCGCGCTCGCCACCATGCGCGATCTTGCCGACGAGTTGTTCCCGCAGTGGCAGGATCGATTGGCCGCAGTGTCCGGCCGTCCGCCACAGCCTCTTGATATCAGGAGGCCCCATGGCGAACGCACATGAACTGGCCCGAGGCCACAATCGGCTGCGCGCCCTGATCGAGTTCGCCGTCGGCGAAGGCTGGCACGTCAAGCGCACGGCGGGCGGTCACCTCAAGTTCACCAAGGCAGGCTGCGCCGCGATCTACACCAGTTCGACGGCCAGCGATCACCGGGCAGCCCTCAACGCCCGTGCGCAGATCCGTCGTGCCGAGCGCGAGACCCGATCCCAAGCGCAGGGGGGCGGCCATGACTGAGATCACCTCCCAGCAGATGGCCGGCAAACTGCTTGCATCCGGGTTCGAGCGCAGCGGCCCGTCAGCAACGTCCTTGAGCGACCCGATCGCCGACACGCCCATGGTCGTGACCCTGGACCAGTTGCGCCCCTACGACCACGACCCGCGCAAGAAGCGCAATCCGGTGTACGAGGAAATCAAGGCATCCATCCGCGAGCGTGGTCTGGACGCGGCACCGGCCATCACCCGGCGGCCCGGCGACGATTACTACATCATCCGCAATGGCGGCAACACGCGACTGGCAATCCTGCGCGAACTCTGGTCGGAGACCAAGGACGAACGTTTTTTTCGGGTCTCATGCCTGTTCCGCCCATGGCCCGAGCGTGGCGAGATCGTCGCGCTCACCGGACATCTTGCGGAAAACGAACTGCGCGGTGGCCTCACCTTCATCGAGCGCGCTTTGGGCGTCGAGAAAGCGCGCGAGTTCTACGAACTGGAAATCCGCTCCACCCTGAGCCAGTCCGAGCTGGCCCGCCGCCTGGCCGCCGACGGATACCCCGTGCAGCAGTCGCACATCAGCCGGATGGCCGACGCCGTACGCTACCTGTTGCCCGCAATCCCGACCGTGCTCTACGCCGGCCTGGGGCGTCACCAGGTCGAGCGGTTGTCGGTCATGCGCAAGGCCTGCGAGCGCACCTGGGAGCATTACGCCAAAGGCCGCTCACTGGTTCAGGACTTCGACGAGTTCTTTCAGGAAGTGCTGTCGCAATTCGATGTCCAGGCCGACGAGTTCTCTGCGCAGCGTGTACAGGACGAACTGATCGGCCAGATGACCGAATTGCTGGGTGTTGATTACGACGTGCTCGCTCTGGACATGACCGAATCCGAGAGTCGCCAGCGTGCCTTGGTCAGCGAGCCGACGCCGCCCTCGACGCCGCCTGCCTTGCCAGAGCCAGAAGCCATCGCGCGCCCACCTGCCGATACTGCGCCACCTGCTGCGAGGCCAACGGCAACTCCCTCGACGGGCGAGAGCGACGCGGATGCCAGTCATCCGGGCACGGTCAGCACGGCGGCAGATGGCGACCTGCTTCGGGAGCACATCGTCTCGCCAGCGCCGACGACCGAACGGCTTGAGTCCATCCAGCGCATGGTCGCCGACCAGTTGGGCGATCCACTGCCGCACGACTTCTCGGCGAATGTCTTGCAGTCCATCCCGGTGCAGGCTGGCGGGCTCTATCCGATCTCGGATGTCTGGTACATCGCCCCCGGCCTGGACACACCCGAGCACCTGCGCATCCACGTCGCGCAGTTTGCCCGCGAGATTGCGGTCGAGGCAGAGCTGGGCGAGTGCATCGATGACCGCCCAGACGGCATCGGCTTCGCCTGCCGTGCTCGCACCACAAACCCAGCGCCGCTGGGCCGTGCCGTCCATGCGCTGTTGGCTTGCCTGGCTGGTCAGCAGCCCGCCGACGTCGGTCTGGACAACGGGCAACTCGTCATCGACCTGCCGGCGCTGCTGCACGGCCAGGGCGACGTAACCCGACGATTGAGCGACACCGCGTTGGTCAAGCTGTTCCGCCAGCTGCGACTGGCCCGCCGCCTGCTCGATCTCGAAGCCGGCGCTGCGGACTCTGGAACCTAAGCGAGGGAGGCCAGCATGTCCACAGCACACCCACTCAACCAGGCTGTCATCGCCCAGGCCCTCTATGACCTGCGCAATGGGCAACTGCGCCGCTGCAAACTGATGGGGTTTGGCGAGGCAGAGCTGGACGCCCTCAAGCATCCTGCGCTGATCAGCGTGCTGGCCAACGCCAACGTCTCCTGGTGCTCAGTGACGGTCAACCGCGAAGTGCTGCGGCGGCTGCTCCAGCAGGCGCAGGACGTGGAGAAGGAAATCGCCACAGTCGATCGCATGCTCAGGCTGGGCGCGAGTACGGAGATGGTCAGCAAGTTCTATGGCTTGACGCATCAGGAAGTAGCGCTTCGCCGTGAAATCCTCGGTCTGCCCAAGCGCAAGGGTCGGCACCCCGTGCTGGACGAGGAGCAGGACACGGAGCTGTGGCGGCAATGGAAGGCCGTGACCAACAGCAGGACCGTCGATCTCGAAGACGAAACCTCCATCCTCGATGCCTCCATGGACTTGGCCGAAGGCATGTCGCTGCCTCTGTCGGTGGTCTGGGCCTCGATCAAGGGCTGGGTCGATCAGGGATTGGCTTGAGTCATGGCCGTGGACGAACCCGCACCACGAGTCCGACGCCAAGGCCCCATCGCACTCGCAGAGCTGTTCGATGCTGCGCTGAAAGACCTTGCGCCCAAGCCCGCCCCCAGCGCACCTGCGTCTACACCTGCACAGTCGCCCACGCCCACCTCCGGCGATGCTTTCCTGTTCAGTGGCAACCGGCACGAGACGGTGCCACGCAAGTTGTTCCTCGACCGCCGCCTGACGCCGCTGGAACGGAACGCCTGGCAAGTATTCCGGCTGATGCTCAACGACGATGGCGTGACCGCATTTCCCACCTACGAGCAGTTGCGCCCCTGGCTGGCGTCCATGCCCTGCGCAGGCCAGGCCTCGCATGAAACCGTGGCACGGGCGCTGACACTGATGCGCCTGACCCGCTGGCTGAGCCTGGTTCGGCGACGGCGTGACCCCAAGACCGGCCGCATCCTCGGCAATCTGTACGTGCTGCACGACGAACCCCTGACACCGTTCGAGGCCATGCAGCTCGACCCGGACTACCTGCAACTCGTCAGCCAGGCGCTCGGCCATTCTGCCAAGGCCGTGCAGATCGTGGGCCTGCACACGCTCAAGGAAATCGGCGAAGACCCATTACTGGCCGGACGCACCCTCCCGTCACGGTTGCAGGTGATGGCCGAACGTCTCGCCAACCAGAACCCCACGGCCTGCGACAGTTATCCACAGGAAGACGCCATTCACGATTCCGAAGAAGGGGCTCCGAGCCTTCTTCGGAATCGTGAACGACCCGCTACGGATTCCGAAGCAGGGCTGAAACCCGCGCCAGACGTCTCTCTTCGGAATCCGAAGCAGGCCCGTACAGTACGTAGTAGTTGTATTAATGAAATACGTACTACTGCGCAGGCGCGCGCGCTGGGCGATCTGCAATGGCCCAAGCGCTTTGCACAACTGAAGGCGGAACAGCAGGCGGGTGCCAAGGTGGCATTGCAGCAAGTTGATCCCTCGCTGAGGCAGGACGTGCTGGACGAATGGGCCGCGCGTTGTAGCAACCACGGCATCCGCAATCCCGCAGGGTATCTGTTCGGCATCATCCAGCGGGCCATCCACGGTGAGTTCAATGCCTGGGCAAAGAAAGACCCGCCACCGGCACCCACTCAACCAAACGAACGGCCACCACCCGCACCGCCGGCCCAAACGCAGGGTAAGCCGGTGCCACCAGAAGTCGCCAGGCAGCACATCGAGCGGCTTCGAGATCTGCTCGCCAGCAAGTGAGCCGACCGGCAAGGCGGTGAAGTGGACACCCATGGATGTCAGTAGAGCTATCCCCTGGGGATAGTTCCACCGTTGGGGCGGATGCCGTGCAGTCGCAGGCCTCGCCTCGAACATCTGCCGCAGCATCGGCGTGGCCCACCCTGATCCCGACGCGCAGCGTTCGCTGGCGCTCCATGGAGCTATCCCCTGGGGATAGCTCGTGCCGCAGGCGGCCACCACGCCCTGAACCGGGGTCTGGCAGGTTTCGGTTTGTTGACTGACTGCCTTCCGCTTCCTGCCGAAGCTGACCGCTCCTTTCCCCACAACGAGCGGACACCATGGCAACCAATGAACCTCTGCAACTGAATCTCGGCTCCCTGCGCAGCGCGATGTCGCTGACGCTTCACACCCACCACGCTTCGCGCATCTGGCATGGCCGTGCCGCCGCCGAGGGGCGACCGGGCATCGTCGGCCTGAACGGCTACATCGCCCAAATGAACAAGATGCGGCGCGGTTCGGAGCAGGACGACCCGTACTCGGATTGGTGGATGCTGCGCATCGAGGTCAAGCTCGACCAGACCAAGACCAGGCTGCAATCGCTGCGCGAGCAGGTGGATCAGGCGCTGGCAAGCGTACCGCCGGCACTCAGCCTGGGCGAGAACCTCAACGTGCAACCCGTCAAGTTGCCGCTGTTCGTCAATGCGCAGCTCGGCTTCGCGGCGGTCTATCTGCTGGCCGACTACGACGACATCGCCCGCAAACTGATCCTCGCCCACCACACGGCGCTCATCGACCGCAGCACCTTGGAGCTCTGGCTTAACGAGGGTGCCCATGCACTGCGCAGCCTGTTCTCGCTGGCCCAGCAATACCGCTATTCGGGCTGCACGCGCGACGACTTCGTGTCGAAGAACGCTGCAGCACGGGCGGCGTTGGAGAAATTCGGCGAACTGCCGCAGGACGTGCTGGAAGGCACGCGCCGCTCGAAGTTCGCGCCGCCCATCGTGCGCCGTGGCCTGCAACAGCGTGCTGAGAGTCCTGCTGCAGCGCCTGCCCTTAACGACGAGGCCGCCACCGACGTGGCGCCCGAGGTCGGCGCCGGCGAGGTCGAGGGCGAGCAGGCATGAGCGATCCGAACCGCGAACCCCGTTACTTCCAGGGCCTGCAACAGGCTGCCTTCATGAAGCTGGAACACGCTGCCTCTCTAAAAGGCCTTTTGAAGCCTTTTAAGGGTAAGGGGGATCTTGAGGCCTGGGCCAGCCAGTGCTTCGCCATGCGCGACGAGTTGATTAGCTTGACGCAGCGGCAGGTGCTGCAACAGGCAGTCGGGCATCCCTTCCACCTGCTGCCCGTGGAGTTGGCCCAGCAAACCACTGGCGCAGGCACGGCGTTTTTGCGCTGGCGCAAGCACGACCGCTCAGCCATGGGCGTAGCCCTGTGGCAGGAATTGATGGCGAGCACCGGCACGCCGGTCAACTTGCTGGCCGAGCTGCACGCGATCGAGCTTCAGCGCATCACGCTGAACATGCAGATCAGCCTGTTGCACACCTTGGGCAGGCAGGCCCAGGAGTGCGCCAGCAAGGCCGCCAAGGCGGAAGACGCCTACCTGCGCAGGCTGCTCAAGTCCATCCCACCTGGAATGCGTGATCGGTGATGGCACCGGACACCCCAGTACACGCCCGGCACCGACGTGGCACGGGTATTTCAACCACCATGGAGATTGCAACATGAGCACGCATTTTTGGGGCGAAGGCAACATTGGCTCCCCGCCCGAGTACCGGGAGTTCCCCAACGGCAACGACGAGCCGCGGCGCTTGCTGCGGTTGAACGTGTATTTCGACAACCCCATTCCCACCAAAGGCGGTGACTTCGAGGATCGCGGCGGCTTCTGGGCACCGGTGGAAATCTGGCACCGCGACGCCGCGCACTGGAAGAACCTCTACCAGAAGGGCATGCGCGTCCTGGTCGTCGGACGCATGGAGCGCGAACCCTGGACGGACAACGAGGATCAGCCGCGCGAAACCTGGCAGATCAACGCGCGCAGCGTCGGCATCCTGCCGTTTCGCATCGAGTCCGTGACCCTCAGCCCGAAGCCGCAGGATGCGGAGGCAAAGTCCCAGGCCGCCCAGGAACCGGCTGCGCCAAAAGAGCCGCGGCGTAGGAAGTGACCCGGTATAAGCAGGCCACTGTTCGCCGCTCCATGCACCCGCGAGCTATCCCCAGGGGATAGCTCCATCTACGTCCACCGGATTCCACGCGCTCCCGAAAATCAGGGCTCCCGGCCCGCACACCCCGGCTGCACGCTATCTCCGCCCGAGCCATTCCATCCAGTGAAAGTGGTCGCCACCGCTTGCGACTTGTTTGCTGTTGCCCCTGGCGGTGCCCGGCATCCTCGATTCCAGCAACTCAATGAACCACGGAAATCGGATGGACGGATATGCGGCTGTTCTTGTGCGAGAAGCCCTCCCAGGGCAAGGATATTGGTCGGATTCTCGGCGCGACACAGCGCGGTGAAGGCTGCCTCAACGGCGCCGGCGTCACGATTACCTGGTGCATCGGCCATCTCGTAGAAGCGGCAGCACCCGAGGTCTATGACGCGGCGCTCAAGCGCTGGTCACTGGAGCAGTTGCCCATCATTCCCCAGCAGTGGCGGGTCGAGGTCAAACCCAAGACCGCCACGCAATTCAAGGTCGTCAAGGCGCTTCTGGCGAAGGCGACCCACCTCGTCATTGCGACCGACGCCGACCGCGAGGGCGAGTTGATCGCCCGCGAGATCATCGACCTGTGCGGCTACCGCGGCCCCATCGAGCGGTTGTGGCTGTCGGCGCTCAACGATGCGTCCATCCGGGTGGCGCTCGCCAAGCTGCGGGCCTCGACCGAGACGCTGCCGATGTACTACTCGGCATTGGCGCGCTCGCGGGCGGACTGGCTCGTCGGCATGAACCTCAGCCGGCTGTTCACCGTGCTCGGGCGGCAGGCCGGCTATGACGGCGTGCTGTCGGTTGGCCGGGTCCAGACCCCGACGCTGAAGCTCGTGGTGGACCGCGACCGCGAGATCGCGGCGTTCGTGTCCTTGCCGTACTGGGCCATCGACGTGTCCCTGTCCGTAGGCGGCCAGTCCTTCACCGCGCAGTGGGTTGCCCCCGATGCCTGCACCGACGACACCGGCCGCTGCCTGCAGCAGCCCGTCGCACAGCAGGCCGCGCAGCAGATCCGCGCCGCGGGCAGAGCCCAGGTGGCGTCGGTCGAGACCGAGCGCGTGCGCGAAGGCCCGCCGCTGTTGTTCGACCTGGGCACCTTGCAGGAGGTGTGCTCAAAACAGCTTGGGCTGGACGTGCAGGAAACCCTGGAGATTGCTCAGGCCCTGTACGAGACGCACAAAGCCACGACGTACCCGCGTTCCGATTCCGGCTACCTGCCCGAAAGCATGTTCGCCGAGGTGCCCACGGTTCTGGACAGCCTGCTCAAGACCGATCCCACGCTTGGCCCGATCATGAGCCAGCTCGACCGCTCCCAGCACTCGCGCGCCTGGAACGACGGCAAGGTCACAGCGCACCACGGCATCATCCCGACGCTCGAACCGGCGAACCTTTCCGCCATGAGCGAGAAGGAACGGGCCGTGTACCGGCTAATCCGGGCGCATTACCTGGCCCAGTTCCTCCCTCACCACGAGTTCGACCGCACCGTGGCCGAGCTTTCCTGCGGCCAGCAGAAGCTGGTGGCTACGGGCAAGCAGGTCGTCGTCAAGGGCTGGCGCCTGGTGCTGGACGAGCCCGAACGTGAAGGCAGCGCTGATGAGGACGCCGACGCCTCTGCACGCAGCCAGGTGCTACCCGCGTTGCGCGAAGCGATGGCATGCCAGATCGCCGGGGCCGACATCAAGGCACTCAAAACGATGCCACCCAAGCCCTATACCCAGGGCGAACTGGTCAAGGCGATGAAGGGTGTTGCGCGTTTCGTGACCGACCCGCGCCTGAAGCAGAAGCTGAAGGACACGACGGGCATCGGCACCGAGGCGACGCGGGCCAACATCATCAGCGGGTTGATCACTCGCGGCTACATCGTGAAGAAGGGACGCTCCATCCGTGCATCGGATGCGGCGTTCACGCTGATCGATGCCGTGCCTGCGGCGATTGCCGACCCCGGCACCACCGCCGTGTGGGAACAGGCACTCGACATGATCGAGGCTGGTCAGCTCACGCTGGACGTGTTCATTGGCAAGCAGGCCGCCTGGATTTCGCAGTTGATCGCGCAGTACGGCAGCACCTCGCTGTCCATCAAGGTTCCTCAAGGACCGGCTTGTCCGCAGTGTGGCACGCCCACCCGCCAACGCACCGGCAAGAGCGGCCCGTTCTGGTCGTGCAGTCGCTACCCCGACTGCAAAGGCACGCTGCCGGTCGAATCCGGGTCGCCCAAGCGTGGCGCTTCGCGCTCGCGTAGCAGCGGCCGCAAAGGCACCTGACCGACTCCGTTTCCCGTGGGCCGCGCCCTGTATCACAGGCGTGGCCCGTGTCCCGCACGCCCCTGCGGGTCGCCCAGCGCGCAACGCCTTCTTGTCCGTGTGCGCGTCCCGTCCAGCCGTCCCCGGCTGCGGGACCTGAAGGTAGCTTTTCCGCGAACCGTCTCCCGCGTGTTCTGCTGGTCTGTGTTTCTCCCGCCCACTGCGAAGGGTCCCCCGATGGCTTGCCTGGCAGCGCGAGCCACCCGGAGACCCTTTGTGGTCAGCGGTATTCAGTGCCGGTGCCCACCGGCGCAAAAACGGGCTCCCTTTGTGCGCGGATGTGCGCCAGACGATGCCGGCCCCAGCCACGACATGGGCCGGGTGTGATTGCTGATGAGCAGACGGTTCTAGCGACGACCGGGCCTGCAACAGCCCACGGGTGGTTATTCCCTCCCGAGCCGAAGGTCAGCGAGCCTTCGGCACCTTTATCTCGCCGATCAACGTTCCGACCCAATGGCCGGCCACAGCAACAGGAAACCGACGCATGCAACAACCGGAGAAAGTACGAGCCGCGTTCGAGCGCGACCTTGGCAACAAGGTGCTGTTCATCAAGGGCGGCAAACTGCTGTTCATCGATGGCATCAATCTCAAGGCCATCGCCGACCGTAAGGCGTATTTCGCTTCGCTGCGTGCGCGGCAGGCGCAACCCATTGTGGTCCTGGCCGAACTGGGACAGGACGAGGCATTCGCCCTGTGGAAGCAGCATGTCCTGGGCGACACGACCGAGTGAGCCAACGCACCCACGCCCCCCTGACAGCCCGCACTCGATGCGGGTTTTCTGTCTCCGCGCCCATCAATCCGGGCTGGGCCGAATGCCGTTTTCCAACTGACGCAGCACGGCTCCCGCACGAAGCTGCCCGCATGTTCGCTGATTCGTCAGCACATGCCCGCAGCCATGGGTTCCAGGCTGCCGCGGGTTCTTCCCGCGTAACCCGCCAGTCCGTATCGCATCAAGTCTGCGGACGCGCGTCCCCGTGACGCCGATGCTTTTTATCCACCGCGTGCGGGAGCTGCCATCCCGTGAGGGACAAGGCCTCGCTTTTCCAAGGAGCCTACCCATGTCCCACAAAGCCTCTTTCGGTCAGTTGGCCTTGACCTATTGCGGCAAGTTCCTGCCGCTCGAAGTCCTGCAAAGCGCCGCCGGCCACTACATCGGCACGCGCGATACCGAAGGTCCCGTTTCGCGGGAATCGCACGAGTACTTCCGCAGCCATGCGGCGGCTCAACGTGCCCTCGAAAGAGGCGGCTGGTCCCAGCTCGCCATTCCCTGATCCAACTGGAGGAATCACGCCATGAATCAACTGCTGCCGCAGGAAGTCGTCGATCAGATCATGCGGGAAGAGCAGCATTTCGCTGCCGCGCCCCAAGCCTTCTTCGAGGCATGGAAGCGTGGTGCCGAGATCGCTGGCCCCGAATGGTTCGGCGACGGCACCCGTGAAGGCCTGAACCAGGCCAAGAGCAAGTGGGATTTGCGTCCCAACATGCTGCGGCTCAACGATGCCCTCGGTGTCCTGAGCAGCGGGCAACGCATGTTTCTGTCCGCCATGGTCAGCTTCTACAACGCGCACGAGGGCGGTGCCATGCTCAAGCGCTGCCACTTCCACGGGCTGTCGGATTTCGACGGTCTCGACCTGGAACGCCGCAAGGTCATTGCCAACTTGATGCTGAACTACAGCGGCTGGTGAGCCCGTTTCCGGCACACCATCGCCTTTTCGTTCCCTGTGAGGGACATGCGCCCAAACGGCCATGTCCCTCAATTTCTTCCTATCGCCCAGCACCAACGGCCTCGGGCTATTTCCTGCGGATGCCATCGTCCGCATGGGCTGGCTCCGCTCACTTCTCGAAAGGAGCCACCATGGCAAATAACTACTACGAAGGCACCGGCGTTCTGGTGCTCGACCGCGTTACTCCCGTCATCAAGGCGCTGTTCGGTGCCTTCGCGCTGGATGAACGCTATCCCGACAATGGGCAAGCCTACATCACCCAAATCGCCGAGACCAATGATCCGCGATGGACAGATGTGCAGGAGGGGCTGGAAGACCTGGCCGCACAACTCGGCATCCAGATTCTCGACGATGAAGATTTGTCGATTCCACCTCTACTCGAACGGCTGGCCGCACACTTTGGTGCCGACCAGGACGGGGAGTTGGAGAACCTGATCGAACACCACCCGTTCGAGGACAGCGTCAACCTGGAAGACTTGCTGTTGATCGCATCCTGCTTCGATGACGGTCGTCACCTGACCAGCATCCAGTTCGAGGGCTGCTGGTATTGCAGCAAGCCAAGGCTGTTCGAGTTCGGCGGCAACGGCTGCTACCTGAGCAGCGAGGTTCAGGTTTTCAGAACCTCATCGCAGGCACTCCAACTCGGTGACCAACTGCGCAAAGCCATCCTGGCCGCCGACCTCGAAGAGGCCTCGGCGTTGATCGCGCAGGAAGCCACCAATCTTCTCGCAGGCATCAACGACGAGCAATTGCGCCTGAATGTGCGCCATCGCGTCTCAGAACGGCTGGCACAAACGCCAACGATCAGCGCCGACTGACGCATTTTCCCCTTTCAACCCACCGGGTCCAATTCCCGGTGGCGGGAATTGGCTCCATTATTCAATCAGGAGCGTTCCCATGTCTCAGAATCCCAATCCCTTTGTTCGCGGCTACTGGAATTTGAAAATCGTCCGCACGCTGTCCATCAGCTACGAGGACGGAAGCCCGCATGTCTGGCGAAACATCCACCCGAGCCAGCAACACCTTTCCGACGAGGAACTGATTGCATCCTCTTGCATCGTCACCAGCGATTTCGCGGTGGTCACGAACGGCTCTGAACCTGTGAGTGCCGAGGTGCTGGCCGAATGCGATGCCGATGAAGGCGTTAACGGCGAAGGCGTGATCGGTGCCGTGGTCTATGCCATTCATGGCGAGGACTTCGACGGTCGCCTGATCCACGTCGGTGACAGCTATTCGGTCGAGGCTGCGCGGGAGGTTGTGCGGCGCCTGAGTTTCGAGACCGGCTACTACAGCCGATGCTGGGAGATCAGCAGCGCACACATCAGCCCGGAAACCGGCCAGTACCTCGCCAATCTGGCGGACCTTGCCACGCCGGAGGCCTTTTTGTTCATCGCTTTTCGGGTTCCGTACAGCCCGGCGATCGGCGTCAAGCTGATCTCCACGCCCTGGACGGACAAGAACCTGGAGCACGCCGATGGTATCACCGCCGAGCAGCTTCGGCAGGAGCACAGCAGCAAGGGCATGCCAGACGACCTGGTGAACATCCTGGAACTGGCTGGCCAGGCCGATGTACGCATCCTCATCCTCGACGCTGACGCGCCCGTGTTGCTGGGCTTGCCGCTGGTCGAGCCCTAGCAAACACACCACGCGCCCACCTTCCTCTTTGTCCTCCATGCCAGCCCGTCTCCTTTCTGGGAGCCGGGCTGGTCCAATTTCATAGGAGCACTTTATGTTCCCCGACCTCATCTCGCCCGCACGCGACTTTGAGCATCAGCTTGGAGCCTGCGTCAACGCCATAGGCCAGGACGACGCCATCGGCCAGATCCTGGTATTCGAGCGCTTGAGCGGCATGCTGCACATGCGCCATATCGCCAGCGCCGATCTGGCAGACACCGACATTGATGCCTACGAAATGGTCGTCTTCGACGGTGGCAACACCGGCGGCGACACGTGGAAGCACGTGTTCTTTCCACGTCAGCGCGAACACTACTTCGTGTACCAAGCCTGACCACCCAGCCCCTTTCGAGGGGCCTTTTCTTGTCACGCAGCAGGAAAGCGGGTGCGGCGCGGTGCGGTTTCCTGAGCGCAGGCCGTTCACTCAAGGGCCATCCTTACCCCATGTTCGTCGGCGTTGCCGACACATGCCCAGGCAGCCAAGACCTTCAAGGCGGCAAGCGCGGGAAACCGTGCTGGTTGTTTCTTCCTACGGACGCATCGCGCCCATTCACCCACAAGGGACCTCTCCCTTGCGGGCGGGGAATCCCTTGTTCTTCCTCAAGGAGATTCACATGGATCGCTCTCTCATCAAGACCCTGATGCCTTCGCTGGTCGTAGGCCATGTGCCCCGCAACGTGCGGTCGTTCAAGTACCGCGTGTTCGATGATCAGCCACAGTCTTCGACACTGGGCTTTGTCATCGATCCCCAGCCCTTCGACGGCAAGGTGGTCGCAGCCAGCGAAGACGCCATCGTCGTCAAGCTCAAGCCCAGCGAGTTCGCGGTACTCGATCCCAACCTGGTGACCACCGTTCCCATCGAGGGCACCAAGGTGCATGTCCAACCCTATGCCCGTCGTCGTTTCGACGGTCTGCGTGCGGACACGCCAGAAGAGCGCACCGAGATGATGTCCGACGGCACTCCCTACACCGTCAAGACGCACATCCTCGGCTCCGTGCCGGCCAAGTTGCCCATCCCCGAGCCGCAGTGCATGGAACTGGGTCAGCTCATCGAGCAGTTGGAGGAAATGCCGGCGCCCGACGGGTTCCGGCGCATCACCCACATGCTGGTCGATGCGGGCGCCCACGACTTCACCTGGGTCGATCCGAAGCCGTCCAGGATCATCGAAACGCCTCCGGCGATCAGTTTCACGGTTTCGACCGCGAAGTTCGCCGGCCAGGTGACGATCCTCTACCAGCGCGGCAGCGATACCTATGCGGTGGAGCTGCGCCGCGACGGCGAGTTGGTCGATCGGCACGACGAGGTGTATTTCGACATGCTCGGCGAAGTGCTGGAGCGGCTCATCGACGACGGGCGCTGGCGTCTGATCGATGTGAGCGTGATCGGCGCGGAGACGTCCCGACGGCGCCGCGCTGTACCGGCGTGACACCACGAAAAGAACCAGGCGACATGCCCCCCACAGGCTCTCCCTCCATTCGGAAGGAGGGCCTTTTTTCTGCCGTGGGAGATTTCATCAAAGGGAATCGCCGGGATACCGATTGATGGCTGCCCCGCGCGCGAGGCCCGGCCATGCTGAGCCCATGCCTGCTGACGTTGTCAGCGACATGCCAGGCAACCATCGGTCTTCGAGGTTGCGGCGCAGTTTCCACTGCGTGACCGAGCCAGCTCGCACCGCATCCATCCGCGAGCGGCCACCAGTCTCTGGTGGTGGATGTTTTCGCCTTATCAACCCATCGCGGGGTTACGCACCTTTCCCCGCAGCGTGGGGCCGGTGTGTCTCCGCTTCATCCCTATGGAGATTCACCATGAGCACCACGTCCAACGAAAAATCGTATTTCGACCTCCACACCTCGGGCATCGGTTACATCCAGCGTGCCCGTGAAGTGCCTGTTCGGGGCGGCCGCCGTGCGCAGCCTTTCCTGGCATGCACCATCGCCGCGCTGGTCGGTTCCGCAAAGGACCCCAGTTATCGCTATTTCGACGTCAAGGTCTCGGGTGCCGAGGCCAAGAAGCTGGTCGAGCGCTACATCGGCGTTGACGATCCCAAGCAGCGCCCACTGGTGCGCTTTCGCCTCGGCGACCTGTGGGGCGATGCGTACATCCGCGATAAGGGTGAGCAGAAAGGCCAAGTCGCCGCGTCCCTCAAGGCGCGACTGCTCAAGGCCGAGCCGCTTGACCGGGCCGAACTGGCTTCGATCAGGCAGCACGAGCTGATCACCCGCGGCATCGGCTACCTCAGCCGTCCGAAGGACGTCACGCCCAAAGATGGCGACCCGTTCCTCTCTTGCACCGTCGCCGCGCTGGCCGGGCCTGTCGATGAACCGGAGTATCGGTACTTCGACACCATCGTCACCACTCCTGAAGCTGAGCATCTGGTTCGCCGGTGCGTGCAGGCCATCGAAGGGGACTGCAAGGTGCTGATCGCCTTCCGTCTCAACGACATGAAGATCGATCCGTACATCCGCACCAAGGGTGAGCGCGCTGGGGAACCGGCCGCAAGCCTGGAATCGACACTGATCCACATCGGCCTGATCAAGATCGACGGCACCAAGGTCTATCCGACGAGCCCGGCGCAAGCCGATTCGCCGCCGGCCCAGGACGCTCCCGCGCCCGAAGCCGAGGACGCCGCCCTCGCTGCCGATCAGCCTGTCGAGCCCGCCGAGCGTGAGCCCGAAGGTGAAGTCGAGGAGCAGGAGCCGGCATTGGCTGCTTCGTTCTGATCCGGCATGGCCCTTCATGGGGCCTTGCCGCTCTTGCTATTCACAAGGAGAACCATCATGGCAGTCACATCGGCGCCCGCGAAATCGGTTTCACCCATCGTCGTCCCCGGCCAGCTCACGCTGCGCACCATCCGCGGCAAGAACGGCCCCTTCACGGTCGGTCGCCTCGCCACGCACCTCGGTACGTTCGAGGTCAAGGACCCGGAGCTGGAGCAATACCCCGAAGGCAAGTACGACGGGGAGTTCATCATCAGGTACATCTTCCCGAAGTCCTACCCGGTCGGTGGCGGCATGCGCTTCGAGATCCGCGCCAGCCTGGACGGAATGACGCTCTACGACATCGACAAACTGAGCCGTGACGAAGCACGCAGCTTCGCCACCCAGGACCTCGATCCACTTGATGAAGAGCTGGGCGCACAGCCTGCAACAACACCGGCAACACCGGCCAAGCCCAGCAAAACCTCCAGGCCCGCCAAGCCCGCACCCGTACAGGCATCCACAGACCCGCTGGTCGATACCACGCCCTTCGGCGTGGATGCGCCGACGCCCGCTGCGGCACCTGCTCCCGGCAGTACCGAAGATGGCGACGCCGCGCTGTTCAGCTTGCTCTGGCCGCTGGGTGAGTCCGTGAAACTGGATTCGACCATCGACCGCCGCACCCTGCGCACGCAGATCGCCCGCCTGGGCGAACTGGGCTACGCGCTGGACTTCAAGACGCAGGAGTGGAGCCGCCAAGCCGAACTGCAACCTGCGTAGTACTGGGCATCGCATCTGCGGTGTGCTTCATCCACCCGCCGGGGGTCTTCCCCACGGGGAGGCTTCTGGCTCGATTTTTCCAGGAGGCCTCTCATGGGCTGGTATTTCTCACCCCAATCGCGGTCTGAACTGATCGCGGAGTTGATCGCACCGCAAGAGACCGAGCGCGCCAGCGTCAAGGTCATCGCCCACGCGTTGCGTGGCAACGTCCTCTGGTCCGTTGCGCAAGTGACGGCCAAGGCCGAAGGCGTACACCGTGATCTCGCACCGGGTCAATCCCTGTGCACCATCCGCTGCGATCTGCTGGAACGCAGCGGCGGCCAGTGGGGCTACAAGCCGCTGGACGAATCCATGCACCCGTACTACTACTCGTGCCCGCTGTCCTATCTGAACCTCGCACCGGAGCAGTCCGCCGAATGGCGTGCAGGCGTTCGCGCTTACCACGCACGGCGGCGCACATCCAAGGCGACCACCGCTCCAGATGCGACGCTGACGGTCTGAACCAGAGCGTTTTACTTCCACCCCAAGGGGCAGCACTTGCCCCTGCGGGCGGTGCTGTTCCCGTTCATCCGAGGACACCACCATGCCCGCAACCACTTCTTCCACCACGCTGTACCGCATCGACGAATGCCCGGATGTGATGGCCGACGCCTGCGTCGGCGATGACCAGGGCAACCTGATCTTCCTGTCCATCTGGGCGCGGGACACCGCCGTCCAGCAGTTCCTGGCTCGCCTGACCCTCGGGCGCGACGAGCAGGGACTGGAACAGTTCCACGTCATCACCGACCAGGGCGGCAGCGTCCCGGTGTTCGTCGGCAACGTCGATCGCCTGGAAAAGCGCATGACCCGCGCCTACCGGCGAACGCTGTTCGGTTCGCTGTCCAACGTGTGGCTGTTCGATCGGCGCTGCGTCAAGCCCGACAAGGCCAACGCCAGCGCACTGGCATTGCTGCCCCGCGATAGCGACCGCCGGTTTGACCGCCTGTGGACGTTGGTGCAGGACACCTGCCCACTGCCATTGCTCGACCACTGGCGCGAAACCGTGCTGGAACTGCTGCAAAGCCGCGAGATGCTGACCCGTCTGTCATTCGCCCTCGGGCCTTTGGTGGGCCATCAGCTCGCCATCGACGTGCCGGCGCTGACCCAGGCGCTCGGCTCGCTGATCCGCAGTGACGTGCTCACCGCCTACCCATACCCGGCCAAGATTTGGACGCCGGAAACGGTAGCGGCTTGAACCACCTGCGCAGGCACGCCAAGGCCCGCCTGCGCCATTCATCCCCGCCAACCAGGAGACTTCCATGGCGCTCATGTTCCCGCGGCTCGCCCGCAACTTTGTGAGGAACGGGTACTTCCCGACCGACGAACCGACGCTCGAAAGAGCCCTCAATGCACTGATGCCCAGTGCGCCTGAATCCAATGGGCCGATGTGCATCCTCGATCCCTGCGCCGGCGAAGGCGTGGCTATCGCCGAAGCGGCTCATGCCCTCGGGCGCGAGCAGGCCAAGGCGTTCGCCGTCGAGTTCGACGCAGAGCGGGCGCGCCATGCCCGCAGCCTAGTCGATCACTGCCTGCACGCGGACCTGATGGACACGATGATCTCCAAACAGTCCTTCGGGCTGCTCTGGCTCAATCCGCCGTATGGCGACCTGTCCAAGGACGTCAACGGCAATATCGGCTATCAGGGCCAGGGTCGCGCCCGCCTCGAAAAACTGTTCTACCAGCGCACGCTGCCCCTGTTGCAGTACGGCGGCGTGCTGGTCTTCATCGTCCCCGGCTATGTGCTCGACGCGGAGCTGGTCGGCTGGCTGACGCGCCACTACACCGATCTGCGGATTTACCGAGCGGTGGAAACGCAGTTCAAGCAGGTGGTGATCTTCGGACGGCGGGTGCGCCAGCGAGAGCAGACGCCCGATGGCGTCAAGGCCGTGCGCAATCTGCTGTTGCAGGTTGGGCTTGGCGAAGTCGAAGCCGAGGAGCTGCCGAGCGAATGGCCGTTCCTGCCGTATATCGTCCCAGCCAGTCCGGCGGAGCCGGGGCATTTCTTCCGCGTGACGATGGAGCCGGAGCAGTTCGCCGATGAGGTTGGCAGGCTGCAAGGCCTATGGCCGTCGCGGGATACGCAGTTGGGGGCCGCACAGCAGACGCTGCGTCCACCGGCGCGGGCCTTGTCCCACTGGCATCTCGCCCTGGCTCTGGCCGCAGGCGCGATCTCGGGAGTCGTGCAATCCAAGACGGGGCGCGTGCTCGTCGTCAAAGGTGACACCCACAAGGACAAGACGCTCCAGCGGGAATTCACCGAACGCGAAGACGGTTCGATCGCCGAGACGCGCATCCTCACCGACAAGTTCGTTCCCGTCATCCGCGCGTGGGACATGACGCCAAGCTCCCCGACACGGGGCGAGGTGTTGACCATCCGCTGATCGTTTCTCCACCGCCGGTGGTTCGCCGTCGATTTCTCCACCCACCGGGGTCCAGTCGCCCCGATGGGGTGCCGTGGCCCCTCCATCTCAAGGAGCCTTCCATGGCAGCCCAAGCACTTTCCATCAGCCAGACACCGAGCCTGCGCTTCTCGCCAGGCCAGGTGGTCATGACCTGCGGCGTCGATGACCTGGTCCAACAGGGTCGACTCAACCCGACTCCCTACCTGCGCCGCCACCTCGGTGGCGACTGGGGCGATCTCGACGACAGCGACAGGCGGCAGAACGATGCCGCGCTGAAGTCCGGTGAGGATCGTCTGTTTTCTTCCTACCAGGTCGCACCCGGCCTGAAGCTCTGGATCATCACCGAATGGGATCGCAGCGTCACCACGCTGCTGTTGCCCAGCGAGTACTGATCTTCTCCAACGCGGGGCCACCGACACCCCGCAAGGGTGCCATGGCCCCTTCACTCAGAAGGAAGCCACATGACCTCCAACCAACATGACAAGCACCGCCGCAAACGGCTGTTCGAGATCGGTGCACTGGAGTTCAGCGAAGGCGTCGAACGCCTGATGAACGAAGGCCGGCTCGATCCCATGCCGCTTTTCGAACGCCACATGCGTGGCGACTGGGGCGACGTCGCGGACTACCAATGGCAGCAGAACAACGCTGCGTTGGAGTCTGGCGAACGCCTCGATTCGTTTTACGTCGTCACCCGTGACCTGAGCATCCGCATCTTCACCGAAGCAGATCGCAGAGCGACCCGCATCGTGCTGCCGTCCGAGTACTGACCGCGAGTTATCACCGCAAGCCACGAGCGCCTGCACTGTCCAACCACCGACGGTTCGCCGTCTCTCTTCCCACCACGGGGCATGCCATCGCCCCGCTGGGGTGGTGCATGCCTCATTCTTTTTTTGGAGCACCACCATGTCTACCGATCTTGAAACCACTGCCATCGAGACTGCATCCGCACAAGGCGATCTGCTTGAAGCGGAATCCAACCCTCTCACCCTGAGCCTTCAGGATTTCGTCGGCGAGTTCGGCGACGAACTACTCGACTCTCTCAACCGCGCCAACCCGCCGGTCTATACCGGCCAACCACAGGCGCAGCGGCAACTCGTCGTTGCCAGCCTCAAGCGCAAGCTGTTCCAGGCCCAGGCCGACGTTGTCCATGCCGCCGCCGAGCTGTTGGTCGATCAAGGCGAGCGCGCTGCGATCGTCAATGGCGAAATGGGTTGCGGCAAGACGACTGTCGGCATCGCCACGGCCGCCGTGCTCAACGCCGAAGGCTACCGCCGTACCCTGGTGCTTTCGCCTCCCCACTTGGTCTACAAGTGGCGGCGCGAGATCCAGGAGACGGTGGCCGGCGCCAAGGTCTGGGTGCTCAATGGCCCGGACACGCTGGTCAAGCTCATCAAGCTGCGCGAGCAGTTGGGTGTGCAGCCCACGGGCCAGGAGTTTTTCATCCTGGGGCGCGTCAGGATGCGGATGGGGTTCCACTGGAAGCCGGTCTTCACCCAGCGGCGCACCCGCCACGGCGACGTGGCAGCGTGCCCGGACTGCGGCACGGTCATCACCGACCTCGACGGCGAGCCGGCCAACCCGGTCGCGCTCGAAGCCGAGGAGTCCCGCAGGAAGTGCAGCCACTGCGCTGCGCCCCTGTGGACGCTGATCCGCCCGCGTAGTCTGTCCGGCAGTGACCAGTCCTCGGTCGTCCTCAAAGCCTTGAAGCGCATCCCGACCATCGGGGAAGTCACCGCGCAGAAGCTGATGCAGAAGTTCGGTGACGGCTTCCTAGCCTCGATGCTGGGCGACAACATCCATGAGTTCATCAACCTCATGGATGGCAACGGCGAGCTGGTGTTTTCCGACCGTCAGGCCACGCGCATGGAACGTGCGATGGCTAACATGGAGTTTGGCTTTGGCGAGGGCGGCTACCAACCGTCCGAGTTCATCAAACGCTACCTGCCGCAAGGCACGTTCGACCTGCTCATCGCCGACGAGGCGCACGAGTACAAGAACGGTGGCAGTGCCCAGGGCCAGGCCATGGGCGTGCTGGCGGCGAAGGCTCGCAAGACCTTGCTGCTGACCGGCACGCTGATGGGCGGCTACGGCGATGATCTGTTCTACCTGCTGTTCCGGGCACTGCCTGGACGGATGATCGAAGACGGCTACCGCCCGACCACGAGCGGCAGCATGACCTCGGCTGCGATGGCGTTCATGCGCGATCACGGCGTCCTCAAGGACATCTACTCCGAGAGCGCTGGTACGGCGCACAAGACGGCCAAGGGCACCAAGGTATCGGTGCGCACGGTCAAGGCTCCCGGCTTCGGGCCGAAAGGCGTCTTGCGCTGCATCCTGCCGTTCACGATTTTCCTCAAGCTCAAGGACATCGGCGGCAACGTCCTGCCGCCGTATGACGAGGAGTTTCGTGAAGTCCAGATGGACGTGGCGCAAGCCGCGGCCTACCGCGACCTGGCGGGTCGGCTGACCGCAGAGCTGAAACAGGCTCTGGCGCGACGCGACACGACCTTGCTGGGTGTGGTGCTCAACGTGCTGCTGGCCTGGCCGGATTGCTGCTTCCGGTCGGAGACCGTGGTGCATCCACGCACGCGCAACACCTTGGCGTTTGTTCCGGCTCAGTTCAATGAGTTCGAGATCAGCCCCAAGGAGCGTGAGCTGATCGAGATCTGCAAAGCGGAAAAGGAACAGGGCCGCAAGGTTCTGGCCTACACGGTCTATACCGGCACGCGCGACACCACATCGCGCCTGAAGGGGCTGCTGGAGCAGGAAGGCTTCAAGGTGGCGGTACTGCGCGCAAGCGTGGATGCCAGCCGCCGCGAGGACTGGATCGCCGAGCAACTGGACCGTGGCATCGACGTGCTCGTCACCAATCCCGAGCTGGTCAAGACGGGACTAGATTTGTTGGAGTTCCCGACGATTGTGTTCATGCAAAGTGGCTACAACGTGTACTCACTCCAACAGGCAGCACGCCGCTCCTGGCGCATTGGGCAGAAACAGCCCGTGCGCGTGATCTACCTCGGCTACGCCGGTTCCTCGCAGATGACCTGCCTGGAACTAATGGCCAAGAAGATCATGGTCTCGCAGTCCACCTCGGGCGATGTGCCCGAATCGGGGCTGGATGTTCTGAACCAGGACGGTGATTCCGTCGAGGTCGCACTGGCCCGGCAGTTGGTCACCGCCTGATCCGGAAAGTACAGCATTCACCTTCACAGGCCCCGCTCGGGGCCTTTTTTTCGTGTGCGCCAGGCATGGCGCGTAGCGCTGTGACTGGCGCTGTTCGGTTCATTGTGGTGGTGGGCCGATGACTTTGAGGTGAAAGTCAAACATTTTCATCCGAGTATCGTCTTGGTGCAAACCTGAGGTGGGGGCCTTATAGTAAGAAATTTGATCTATAGCGTGACATTAGATGAATTTCGACAGCAAGTAGAAGCCGAGGCACATCCGCAGCAGCCGAATACTAATCACGTAGCCTCCTGAGAGAAAATATGTGGCATGACAACGAAACAACCATCGACTATTTAAACTTCGGCGTGGTCGCTGATGCCTGCGCCAAGCTGCTGCAGCAAGCCAATGGACAACCGATTTCAGTCGGGGTGTCCGGAGGCTGGGGGGTCGGTAAGTCTTCGCTGGTACGTATGATTGCTGCACGCCTTGATGAAGGGACGCGGCCCGAGGAAAACACCTACGTGGTGGTGACCTTCAACCCCTGGCTCTACCAAGATTTCGAAGGCGCTCGCAGCGCTTTGCTACAAATGGTCGGCGACGAGGTGCTTCGTCGTGCCAGCACTAGTGAAGGCTTGCTGAAGAAGGCCAAGAAGCTGCTTCAACGCATCAATTTGCTCCGGCTCGTTCAACTTGGGGGCGAAGCTGCCGCCACCATTGCGACGGGAATTCCTGTTGGACTGGTTGGCCGCGTTCTGGCGAAAGCTGGCGTTCTCGGCGAGCAGCCAGAAGGCGACGGCGGCGGAGAACAGGAAAACGCATCAAGCCTGCTGAAGCCGGCCGAGCCCGTTTCCCTTCCCAATGAGATTCAGGCTTTTCGAGATGCCCTTGAAGAGCTTCTTGAAGAGCTAAAGATTACGCTGGTCGTGTTCGTGGACGATCTCGACCGCTGCCTTCCACAGACAGCTATTTCAACTCTGGAGTCCATTCGTCTGCTTTTGTTCCTCAAGCGAAGCGCCTTTGTCGTTGCCGCTGACAACGACTTCATCAAGGGAGCGGTTCGGGTTCACTTCGAAGGCACTGGCATCAGCGACGAAGTGGCCACGAACTACTTCGACAAGCTCATTCAAGTTCCCTTGCATGTTCCGCGCCTCGGGGTGAACGAAGCGAAGGCATACTTAGCGATGTTGCTGCTTGAGCGTGCAAAAGCAGATGGAAAGTTTGACGAGGACAGGTTCAAACGCGCGCTAGTCGCTGTTCCCGAGCGCTTGAGAACCAGCTGGCGAGGGGATGCCGTCACACTAGAATTTCTGAAGAGCCTTGTCGATGTGGGTAACGGAGAAATGGTTGCCCTTATGGAGCTCGCCGAGGGTCTGGCACCGTTGCTGGCAACATCAAGCAAGGTCAACGCTAACCCAAGGTTGATGAAGCGGTTTCTCAATACCGTGTTCCTTCGTTCGGCGTTGGCTGAGCCTCAGGGCATCCAGTTGGATCTCAAAGCCCTGGCCAAGTGGCACCTGCTTGAGCGCTGCGACGAGGCGCTTGCAAATGAGTTGGCATCAAAGGTCACATCGGCCGATGAGGGGCGTGTAGACGCATTACGCGTGGCAGAGCAGACTGTTCGCGAGGGAGGCACGCCCGCCGCTCCGTTCAAGGACGAGTTCTTCCACAAGGAGTGGTTGAGCCTTGAGCCTGCTCTCGGAGAGCTGGATCTTCGACCGCTGTTACATCTCAGCCGAGATACCGCGACCCGGGAGTTCGGCGGGGATGACCTGACGCCGCAGGGCCGAGCCCTGCGAGATGCGCTACAGGTTGCGACCGGCGCAAATGACCAACTTACTCAGGCCATCCGAACTGCCGGGGCGACCCAGACCGAGATTGTCATGGCCAAGGTATGGCAACTCAAAGCCCCGAAACGAACTTGGCGCCAAGTCGAGGATGTTGTTCCGTTGCTCGAGCCCTGCAAAGTTTTCCCTGAGCTCAATGCCAAGGCGGCGATCCTCCTGGCCCAAGCCCCCGTCAAAGATGTTGGCCCAGGCGTTGTGCCCTTGCTCTATGAACAGCCTTGGACTCGCACAACTCTTGAGAGTTGGCTTGAGTCGCCAGATGCTTCGCGCCTAGTTAAACAGGCAATTGAGCAAGCAAAGAAGGGCGCACGCTGATGGGAACATCAACTTCAAGTCGCGGAGGCGGTTCGCGTTCGCCGTTTGATCCGGAGTGGCTCGGTCCCTCTGACGGCGTGGCCGGAGATGGGACAGACCCAGGCGACAACGATGCGGCGAATCCTGCTGACGGAGATGAAGTCGACGGCGACCACAGTCAGGCGGATGAAAACTCCGTCGAAGGTGATGCGACGGAGGCGCCTGCCGGCGCGCTAGCCCCTGACCGGCGGTTTGCCCCGGCTAGATCCAGCATGTCGACATACCTGGGCGGCGGCGGGCGGGACGCTCTGCGCTCCGCCACCAAGAGCATGGTCAGCAAAGGCATGGGCGGACCTCGCCGTGCTGCAGCCACGATGCGAGCCACTGCTCAGGGCGCCGGTCAGTTGGGCCAGTTTCTTGCCGCAGCACGTGACGGTACTGATCAGCAAATCGTCAACTGGGTCGCACGGGTCCGAGCAGAGAACCTTTCCGCAAACGACCTTGTTCTAGATGTCGTCAAGGAGGTCCTGCCGGGGGCCGGCAGCGTGGATGAGGATTCGCTGCGAAATGCGGCAGCCGAAGCGCTGGGGAAACTCTACGAGACAGCTCCAGATGTCGACATCTTCAACCTGACAGACGCCCAGATTGCCGACGTCATCGGCTTCATTGTTGCGAACGACCTCTGCAATAGAGTTGACCTGCAGCTTGGACAGACCTACGAGAAACTGAAGTTCGACGCAAGGCAAATCCAGCTCTATCGCAACGACGTTAAGGAGTACGTACACGCACAAGTGCGGGTGGTTCTGGACAGGCAAGGTTCCCAACGAATCGACCACCAGCGTCTCGCCAGTGAAGTTCTGGCTGCAACCCTGAAGGTATTTGTCGAATGATGAAAGTACTCTGCACCGCAGTCGATGCTCTGCCACGGAACCTCCCGGAAAATGAACTGGCCTTTACGTTTTTCAAGAGCGCCAAACGTTCAGGAGTCGGCACCATTGCCAAGGGATGGCGAGGGTCGCTTAAGCGGCGGGGCTTTTCTCCGAGCCCCCAGGCATGGGACTTCGCGCAGTTTTGTCTCTCAGTTTGTGCAACTGACTTGGCCTGTCTGCGTAAGGCCAGTGCTGATGGGTGGACTCGGGTGATTGAGCTCACCGTAGGGTTGCATGAGCCGCTGCGTTGGTTGCCCTTCCAGCAGCATCTCGAAAACATGCTCAAGGTCTTGACCGGGGATCACTGGACGCTTCGGTTCGTTGCTGGGGGCGCACCCCCTCCTGATGGCCGACCCACGGAGTCTATGCACGACTGTGTCTCGCTACTGTCGGGTGGGTTGGACAGCCTCATCGGAGGCATCGATCTTGTGGCCCAGGGGCGGCGACCAGTTTTCGTTTCTCAGCTTGCCCATGAGGATTCGCAGCGGCAGCGGGACTATGCGACGCGCCTCGGCGGTATGGGCTCGCACTGGCAGTGGAGCCACGGCATTAGCTTCAGTGGACAGCGCGAAACTTCCACTCGGGCTCGTTCACTGGCCTTCTATGGCTTTGCGGTGTTGGCTGCATCGCGCATTGTTGGCAATCCGGTTCAGGTTTTTGTTCCAGAGAACGGATTCATCTGCATCAATCCGCCGCTTGTACCGGGGCGAGTATCGAGCCTAAGCACACGCACCACCCATCCGCAATTTATAGAGATGCTGCAGGCGCTTCTTGACGGACTGGCGGTTCCCGTGACGCTCGAATTGCCGTACCGCTTTAAGACGAAAGGTCAGATGCTTCAACAGTGCCAGGACCAAGCACTGCTGAGGGCGTTTGCGGCTCACTCGACAAGCTGCGGGCGTTTCCGGACCTACAACCGAAAGCACTGTGGCCGGTGCGTGCCATGCATGATTCGCAAGGCTGCGTTTCTCGCGTGGGACCCAGCGGCAGACACTACCGAGTACGTGCACCCAGTCCTCGTGGGTGCTGACAAGACGTCTGGACCAGACGATGCGATGGCGGCTGCTCAGGCTGTATTGGACGTGCAGGGGAAAGGTTTGAACCGCTTCCTCGGTGCATCGCTTGCCTTTGCAGCGCCTCAGGATCGTCAGGCGTATCGGCAGGTCCTGGCTGCGGGCATCGATGAACTTTCAGCTCTGCTGCAGCGCGATGGTGTGCTGTGATGGACTTTCATTGCCATCTGGACCTCTACCCGAATGCTCTGGAGGTGTTTCGAGAGGCTGCAGCGCGGAACGAATTCACTTGGCTGGTGACCACCAGTCCTAAGGCATTTGTCGCAACCTCACGTGTGCTGGGAGGGGCTGCGAATGTGCTGGTTACACCAGGGCTTCACCCCGAGATTGCTCATGAGCGTGGTGGAGAACTCGACCTGCTGCTTGAACAGATGGCCTTGGTAAACGCCGTAGGAGAGGTCGGCCTGGACGGCTCAGCTCGATATCGAAAGGGTTATGACGTGCAATGCCATATTTTCGAGGCGGTCGTCGAGCGCAGCGCAGAACTGGGTGGTAGAGCACTGAGCATTCATTCGCGACAAGCAGTGTTCGATGTGCTGAAGATCCTCGATCAACACCCCGGCTTCGGGACCGCAGTCCTTCATTGGTTTACCGGAACAGCAAAAGAGTTGCGGGCAGCGGAAGAACGAGGCTGTTGGTTCAGCATTGGGCCGGCAGCGTTTGCGTCGAACAGCGGTCGCATGTTGGCGGCCAAGCTCCCACGACACCTAGTTGTGCCTGAGAGCGATGGTCCGTTTGCACAGGTTGGAGGCAAAGCGGTCATGCCGTGGAGCGCAGAAATCACTGCCCGGCATCTTGGCCAAGCGTGGGGGCTGTCGTTTGATGAGGCAACTGACCTTCTAAGTTCAAACGCACGTCGATTGCTTCAAATGCTCCGCAGCGGTAACCAATAGCCAACTCTTTCAATGTCGGGGTGCTATATGTAGGTACGCACCTCTAGAAAAACCAGGAAAACGGCCTCCAAAGGGCCATCCACACCCTGGCCTTATCGCCTTCCAGAAATCGGGAAAGCCCCAGTCCGCATTTCTGGCTGACTGCGTAATCACTCGCAGTCAAGGTATCGGCATCGCAACAGAAGAGCCGATGCCATGCCCGCAACCCATGTATCCCGGCGTCTGGTCGGCGCTGGTCTCCTGGCCGCAGCGCTGGCCAGCGGCTGCGCGACCACCACCGCGCCGCTGGTGCCAGACGCCATAGAAGGCGTCTCCTCCGCTCCCGAACCCGAGGCACCCGAGTTCATTCCCGTCGTGCGCTATGGCCGCTACACGCTGGTCGAGCTGGCACCCTCGGCGGCGCAACGTGACTTGCTGTTGCAGACCATCGACGTGTCCATGCCCGAGGATGCCCGCGCCACGGTCGGCGATGGGCTGCGGCATGTGCTCAAACGCAGCGGCTACCAGCTTTGCGAGACGCCCCGCGCCGTGATCGAGTTGTATGCGCTCCCGCTGCCGGCGGCGCACCTGCATCTTGGCCCCATGACCTTGCGCGATGCGCTGCTCACCCTGGCTGGCCCGGCCTGGGAACTGCATGCGGATGAACGGGCACGGCAGATTTGCTTTGAGCAGCCTGGAGGCAGTGCGACCGCAGAGCACGCACACGAGCCGCCTGTTGCCGAGGCGGTGCAGACGTTTCCGCTGATGCCTTCGGTTTCGGGAGGCCAGCCATGAATGCCGCGCAGTCTCCCCGTCGCCCGATCAGCGCCGTGGTGTTGCAGTGCCTGATGTGGCTCTGGCTGATCGGCCTCAGCGTTTTCGTCGCTCTCGGCTACCAGGCGGTGAACGAGCAGGCCGACCAGGAGCGGCTTAATTCCCGCCTGCAACGTCTCGAAGCGCAGGCGGCGAGCCTGGCCGAGGCCTTTGAGGCCATCCAGCAGCGTCCAGCCGTCGCAACAGCGGCAGACCTCAAAGACACCCGCGAACTCCTGGAAGCACGCGCTGCCCAGGTCGAGACAACGCTGAGCGGCTATGCCGCTGCTGACGACCTTCAGGCGCTGCGCACCGAGGTCGAGCAAATCAAGACGCGCCAGACCGTTGCGCGCGCCGCAGCACCCGCTCAGCCGTGCTCACCGAACAGGCCCACCGCCAAACCAGAACCGCCGCCACTGCCATTTCGCATCGTCGGTGCCGAGCTTCGCGCTGGTCAACGCAGCCTGTCCGTTGCGCCGAGCGCCGGGTCTTACACGCCCGACCAGCTTGAGGTGCTGCTGCCCGGCGATTCGCTCGGCCCATGGCGCTTTCAGGCGGTCGAGGGCAACTCCGCCGTGTTTCAGGCCGGCGACCAGACCCGTCGCGTGGCGATCCCTTGAGCTGAGGACACGACATGAAGCCAGCCATCATCCTTTCCGCGCTTCTGCTCGCGTCTGCCCAGTTGCCCACCTGGGCGCAGCAGCCGGCCACGGCTCCCGCCCGCAATGCACAAAGTCAGGAGCGCTCGCTGATCGCCCGCACCCTGGACGACCGTGTGGCAAGCAACTGGGGCCTGCAACCGCAGGAGTGGGCGCGTTATCGCGAACTGATGGACGGGCCGTTGGGCATCTACTCGCCCAACCTGGACCCACTGTCCGCCCTGGGCATCGAGGCACGCACCGACGAGGAACGGAGCCGCTACGCAGAGCTGCAGGTGCAGGTCGAAGCGCGCCGTGTCGAGAGACTGCTTGCCTACCAACGTGCCTACGACGAGGCCTGGCAGCGCCTGAATCCCGGCATGCGGCGGGTGAACCTGTCTGACGACAAGCCCGGCGCCGGCACAAGCGCCAACCCCTTGCGCGGTTCAGGCCGCACGGCAGTATTCGTGAAGGACGGCTGCGCGGCCTGCGGACAACTTGTGCAGCGCCTGCAATCCTCCGGCACCGAGTTCGACCTGTACATGGTTGGCAGCCGCCAAGACGACGCGCGCATCCGAGAGTGGGCCAAGCGTGCGAACGTCGATCCGGCGCGCGTGCGCAGCGGTGGCATCACGCTCAACCATGATGGCGGGCGATGGCTGTCGCTGAGCTTGCCCGGCGAGCTTCCAGCAATCGTGCGCGAGGTGAACGGCCAATGGCAGCGCCAGCCGTAGCGGCCACCTCCGTTTCGCAGTGCTTGCGCGCACTGACGCTCGCGGCAGGCCTGTACGCCTGCGCCGCCCATGCCCAGGAAGTTCCGCCACCGGCCTACCAACTCGCCGCCCAGCGCGCGGGCATCCCCTCGACGGTGCTCTACGCCGTGGCCTTGCAAGAGAGCGGCATTCGACGCAACGGGCGCATCGTGCCATGGCCGTGGTCGCTCAACGTCTCCGGCCAGTCGCGCCGCTTCGCCACCCGTGCCGATGCCTGCGCCGGCTTGCAGCAGGCAATGCACTCCACGCCGCACACACGCATCGACGCGGGCCTGGGTCAGATCAACCTCGGCTACCACCAGCAGCGCTACGCCAGCCCGTGCGACCTACTCGACCCATACAGCAACCTCGCCATCGCCGCTGAAATTCTGAAGGAGCAGCACACCACTGGCGAGGACTGGTTGCTGGCGATCGGTCGCTACCACCGTCCTGCGGGCGGAGAACCTGCCGCCCGCTATCGGCGCAGCGTGTCGCGCCACCTTGCCCGTGTGCAGGGCACGCGCCCAACCGCTGCGGCACTCGTCGCGCACCAGGAGAAATCCCCATGACGAAGTTCCCACTGACCAACCTCACGCTGAAGGGCCTGCTCGTGCTACTGGCGGCTCTGCCGCTGGCCTCGCGTGCCGGCGAGCCGCTGATCGTGGTCGAAGACCGTGGCGGCACGTCGGCGCTGCCGTATTACGAGGCTCTGAGCCTTCAGCCGCGCGCCGATGCTCCGGCCCGACCGCCCATCCCGATGCTCCCGGTGCCCGCCACGCCCATGGACGAGGCCGCGATGTTGCCGGTGCGCAGCGCCAAACTCACGCCGGGTACCGTCGCGCGGCGGGTGATCGAGGCACCCGGCCTGCGGCCTTTCGTGGTCATCGGCGACGACGGGGCTTCCCAAGCCTGGCTGCTTCGCCAGGCGGGTTCGCTGCGCGAGCGCGGCGCGGTGGGCCTGGTCGTTAACGTCGAGACCATGCAGGGCCTGGCACGGCTGCGCGCCCTGGTGCCCGGCGTACCCCTCGCGCCTGTGGCCGGCGACGACCTGGCCGAGCGCCTGGGTCTGCGCCATTACCCGGTGCTGATCACAGCCACCGGCATCGAGCAATGAAGCCATGTCGGGGAAACAACCGGTCGAGGTTTTGCTGCGCCCAGCGGTGGAGTTCTATACCGTCGCGGCGTGTGCAGGCGCCGCGTTTCTGTCCCTGGTGGCCCCGTGGTCGCTCGCGCTGAGCCCCGCCATGGGCGTCGGCAGTGCGCTGGCGTTCTGCGCCTACGGTGCCATCCGCTACCGCGATGCTCGCGTCATCCTGAGCTACCGGCGCAACATTCGCCGCTTGCCGCGCTACGTGATGACCAGCAAGGACGTGCCGGTCAGCCAGCAGCGTCTGTTCGTGGGACGCGGATTTCTGTGGGAGCAGAAACATACCCATCGGCTGATGCAGACATACAGACCGGAATTTCGCCGCTACGTCGAGCTGACGCCGGCCTACCAGCTGGCGCGCAGGCTGGAGGAACGGCTGGAGTTCGCGCCATTCCCGCTGTCCCGGCTACCTGCGCTCACGGGCTGGGATGTGCCTTTCAACCCGGTGCGCCCGCTGCCGCCTGTGGGCGGCCTGCCGCGCCTGCACGGCATCGAACCCGATGAAGTGGACGTCAGCCTGCCGCTGGGTGAGCGCGTCGGGCATTCGCTGGTGCTGGGCACCACGCGCGTGGGCAAGACGCGGTTGGCCGAGTTGTTCGTGACTCAGGACATTCGGCGCAAGAACGCCGACGGCGAGCACGAGGTCGTCATCGTCATCGACCCCAAGGGCGACGCCGATCTTTTGAAGCGGGTGTACGTCGAGGCCAAGCGTGCGGGCCGCGAGGGCGAGTTCTATGTCTTCCATTTGGGCTGGCCGGACATTTCCGCGCGCTACAACGCCGTGGGCCGCTTTGGGCGCATCAGCGAGGTGGCCACCCGTGTTGCAGGGCAGCTCTCCGGGGAAGGCAACAGCGCGGCATTTCGCGAGTTTGCGTGGCGCTTCGTCAACATCATCGCCCGCGCCCTGGTGGAACTGGGGCAGCGCCCGGACTACATGCTGATCCAGCGCCATGTGATCAACATCGATGCGCTGTTCATCGAGTACGCCCAGCACTACTTCGCCAAGACCGAGCCCAAGGCCTGGGAGGTGATCGTCCAGATCGAGGCCAAGCTCAACGAAAAGAACATCCCGCGCAACATGATCGGGCGCGAAAAGCGCGTGGTGGCGCTGGAGCAGTACCTCTCGCAGGCGCGCAACTATGACCCGGTGCTCGACGGCCTGCGCTCGGCAGTGCGCTACGACAAGACCTACTTCGACAAGATCGTCGCATCGCTGCTGCCCCTGCTGGAGAAGCTCACCAGCGGCAAGATCGCCCAGCTTCTGGCCCCGAACTACTCCGACCTGGCCGACCCGCGTCCGATCTTCGATTGGATGCAGGTCATCAGGAAGCGCGCCGTGGTCTATGTCGGCCTGGACGCGCTGTCCGACGCCGAGGTCGCCGCGGCGGTCGGCAATTCCATGTTCTCCGACCTGGTTTCGGTCGCCGGCCACATCTACAAGCACGGGATCGACGACGGTCTGCCGGGCGCATCGGCTGGCACGCGCGTGCCGATCAACGTCCACGCCGATGAGTTCAACGAGTTGATGGGCGACGAGTTCATTCCGCTGATCAACAAGGGCGGCGGCGCTGGCCTACAAGTTACCGCGTACACACAGACGCTCTCGGACATCGAAGCCCGCATCGGCAACCGCGCGAAGGCCGGTCAGGTGATCGGCAACTTCAACAACCTGTTCATGCTGCGCGTGCGCGAGACGGCTACCGCTGAATTGCTGACCCGGCAGTTGCCGAAGGTCGAGGTCTATACGACCACCATCGTCAGCGGCGCGACCGACAGCTCCGATATTCGTGGAGCGACAGACTTTACGTCAAACACCCAGGACCGCATCAGCATGTCCAGCGTGCCGATGATCGAGCCATCGTACATCGTCGGCCTGCCCAAAGGCCAGTGCTTCGCGCTGCTGCAGGGCGGCCAGCTTTGGAAGGTGCGCATGCCGTTGCCGGCGCCAGACCCGGATGAAGTGATGCCGGCGGACTTGCAGCAACTGGCAGGGCACATGCGCCAAAGCTACAGCGAGGCCACGCAATGGTGGGAGTTCACCCGCTCCCCGGTCTTGCAGGACGCGGCCTTGCCGGACGACTTGATCGATGAGGCGGCCATCGCCACACCCATCACCGACACGGGCGACACGGCCAGCGAAGAGGCCGCGCCATGAGCGATGCCGCCTCCACTGCGCAGCGCGAGCAGAACCGCCGCCAAGGTCTGATCGTCGGCACCATCACCTTGCCGTTCCGACTGCTCGGGGTGCTGGTCGGCTCGCTGCTGTTCTCGATCCTGATGGAGTGCATCGGCATGCACCTGTTCTGGAAGGACCAGGGCTGGCAGCACTCCCAGCAGATGCTGCAGTACGAGTTGGGGCACCTGTCCAAGCACTTCACACGCAGCGTGGTCGTGCAGGAACCGGGGCGCACGGCGCACGCGCTGGTGGACACCGGCTACGAATGGGTGTTCGTGCGATCGGGGTTGCTGGAGCGCATGAGCCAGACCGCCGAGCGCGCCCGCGCGCCCAGCCAGGGGCAGACGCGGAACTTCCGCTACTTCATCAGCCAAGTCTATGTTTGGGCCGAAAGCTACCTGATCGCCGCCGCCTTCACCACGCTCACTTTTCTGGTGCGCCTGTTGGTCCTGGCGCTCACGCTTCCGCTGATCTTCACGGCGGCTTTCGTCGGTTTGATCGACGGACTGGTGAGGCGGGATGTGCGCCGGTTCGGCGCGGGCCGCGAGTCCGGCTTTATCTACCACCGAGCGAAAGCCAGCCTGATGCCGCTGGCCGTACTGCCTTGGGTGACGTACCTGGCGCTACCGATCTCGGTGCATCCGCTGCTGATCCTGCTGCCCAGCGCCGGCTTGCTGGGGCTGGCCGTGAGCCTGACAGCAGGAAGCTTCAAGAAATACCTGTGATCGAGTCCCCATGCGAGAAGGTCCAGCCACAACGGCCGGGAATTCCCGCACTTACCTACGTCGGTGAATTAGTCATCATCATCGTTTTCAACCTCACCGGAGCCGCCGCACTTCGGGCAAATGTCAAGCGTGACAACACCTTCTCCATAGCACTCATGGCATTGGGCGAAAGGGTTGTCTTCATGCGGGTCATACCCCGAGCCTCCGCAATCCGGGCACGTTGCGTCAACATCTCCTCCCCGCCCATGGCAAGCGCTGCAAGGATGCATAAGCTGGTCTTCGTTGTCGTACATGGCCTTCACTCCTTCAAGCGAACCACGTGCGATGGAAGTCAGAACTCCTATCGGACAAGTACCGCGACGTCACAATGCCTGTCCCTTTGAGTCGGCCCTCATGAAGGGCGATCAATACGCCTTCATCATTCACGTCAACAAAGAAGGCCCCACGCTCACCCGCCACACGGCAAGCTACGAAGCGCTCGATGACAAAGACTGATTCACGCTGAAGAAGGCTACGCTTTTTACCGAGTTCATCCAATGCAGGCTGTGCATTCAACTGATCAGAATAAGCCTTGGACACATGATCCATGTAGCGAGTAGCAACGCAGATCGTGCCGTAGGAGGGATACCCCATTTGCGCAGCTTCATCGTTCAGACGATTTACAAACGCCTTGAGCGACTCCACATTTGGGAATCCAAGGTGTCGGGCAAAGTGGTTCAGCCGTCCCGATTGCCCCAGCGTGAAATACCTGCGGTCCTCCTCGTACTGCAGCGCCGCTTCAGCGATAGCAGTTCCACCAAGTCCAACACACTCGAACTGCTCCCGGGTGAACGGGTCGTCATCGTCGATAACGAGCGTCACCACGGCACCAGCCATCCAGCCCACGCGCCGCTGCGTGTCATTGAAATCCGAGACCATCTCAGCGAAGCTCTTCATGCGCGAGGAAAGGGTCTTCGGGTATGGTCCGCTGTCCTTCACGCGCTCCTTGATGGTGCGCTCATCAATCGGATAAATCGCAAGGCCGTGCAAAGCAGCCAAGCAAACGTGGCGAGGATCTTTCGCTGAAAAAACGGACGGGGGAACCAGTGGAGCTTGGGACAACTCCATAAGCCCTCGGTTGTACGGGACGCTCAAGTAGGCGTCGAAGAACTCGTCGTAGCCGAAAGCGATACTGTCTTGAGATGCAGACATTTCTTCTCCATGCAAAAACAACACTCCAGTTGTTGGAGTGGTAAGTTTTAGCTGGAGCAAGTGTCCTTGGCAGCCTCAAACATTAGGAGACTGAGATGGCGCGCTGAGTAGCACCAATCAAAAGCATAGCATGAAATCTCTGCGCAGTGCCAGTGCCAGCCTCTCTCTTCAATCCGGACGCCCGCAAGTTCCTATTGTTTGCTGCCTGAAGTCGCCCTGATCTCCACGATCAAGCCATTGCTGATCACACAGGAATGGCGCGATGTTGGCTCCGATCTGGCTGCGCGCCGCGCATCGCGGCGTGCCTACCTTCTTCGTGACGGCCCTTCTGATGGGCCAGTTCCCAATGGCCTTGGCCGAATCCCCGGCACAGCGTCAGGAGCTGGTCGCGGCGCTGCGTCAGCTCGACGCGCTGGAGCGCACCGTCACGGGCGGCGCTGCACACGCTCCCATCCAGCCGGGCGAGCGCTACCACTTCGATTACCCACGACTGCTGGCTGATCTGGCCCGTGTGCGCGCTGGTATCCAGGCCCATCTCACACCGTCGCGCGCCCAGCCGCGCGACCTTTCCGAACTGGCCGGCGAGTACCGCACCGAGCGGGCCGTCCCGCCATCGCTGCCGACGACTGTGCAGGGCAGGCCATGAACGGCGCCCAGGTCTCGGCATTTCAAGCCAACAGCGGTATCGCGCCGTCCGCGATGGCGACCGTCCTGGTCGGCATCGTGTTCGCGGTTCTGCTCGTCTGGGGCGTCTGGGCCATCCGAACGGCCTACGTGGGGTGGGCCGAGAACCGCCTCAACCAGCGCCAGTTCCTCGGTGTCTGCATCCGCTTCGTCGCGATGTACCTCGTGCTGACTTTCTTCCTCCTCTCCTGACCTGAAGGGATTGACCATGCCAAACCGCATCCTCACTACTTGTTTTGTCCAACGTGCCGCCGTCGCCCTGGGTGCCGTCGCGCTGCCCGCACTGTCGTTTGCGCAAGGTCTGCCGCAGCTGGAAAACCCAACCCGCGGCGCTGGCAGCGGCATCATGGAAACGATCAGGAACTACGGCTACGACATCATCATGCTCGTGGCCCTCCTGGTGGTGGCGTCGATGTTCATTGGCGTGTGCTACCACGCCTACGGCACCTACGCGGAAATCCACACCGGCCGCAAGACCTGGGGCCAGTTCGGTCTCACGGTCGCCATCGGCGCCGTCCTGCTCGTGATCGGCATCTGGCTGCTCACCGAAGCCACCGGCATCCTGTAAGCGAGGACGGGCCATGTCCGAGCAACAGCATGTCCGTGCCGATGGGACAGTCACGTTCCTTCCACACCGACTCAACAGGCACCCGGTGGTCGTGCGCGGCCTCACCGCCGACGAGTTGTGGATTTGCTGCGGCCTGTCCGGCGCTGCCGGCCTGGTGGTCGGCGCGCCGCTGTCCTGGATGTTGCACACGATTGCCATCGCGCCAACCTTCGTCGTCCTGGGCGTGGCCCTGGGCGTGTTCATCGGCGGCGGCATCCTGCGCCGCCTCAAGCGTGGGCGTCCCGACACCTGGCTGTACCGGCAGTTGCAGTGGCGCATCGCCACGCGCCATCCGCTGATGGCCGGTTGGGTGGGCGGCCATGTGCTGATCTCGCGCTCCGGTTTCTGGACCATCCGCAGGGGCATGCACGGGGGCGCGCGATGAGCCGTTTCAAGAACGAGATCACCCACCTGCAGGCGCACATCAAGACGCTGCGCCTCGGCGCGGGCGCCCTTGTCATCGTCGCCCTGGTCATGGGCGGCGGCTGGTGGAGCGCACCGCGCGATCTGACCATCCATGTCCCGCCTGACCTGCGCTCCGGCAGTACCCGCAAGTGGTGGGAAGTACCACCTGAATCGGTCTATGCGTTCACGTTCTACGTGTTCCAGACACTCAACCGCTGGCCCACGAATGGCGAAGAAGACTACCCCCGCAACCTCCATACGCTCTCGCCATACCTCACCCCGTCCTGCCAGGCATTCCTCAAGGCGGACTACGACTATCGCCGCAGCACCGGCGAGCTGCGCCAGCGGGTGCGCGGCATCTATGAAATCCCCGGTCGCAGCTATGGCGACAACCCCACGGCGCGCGTGCGTGTGATTTCCGACCGCGACTGGGTGGTGACATTGGACATCAGCGCCGACGAGTACTACGGCGCCGAGCAGGTCAAGCGCGCCCTGGTGCGCTACCCCGTGAAGGTCACGCGGGTGGACGTCGATCCAGCACGCAACCCCTTCGGCCTGGTGCTCGACTGCTACGAGGGCACGCCCCAGCGCATCAGCGCACCGGAGCCGACGCGCCCGGCGCCTGGAGGCCTGTCTCCGCAAGCGCCTCAAGGAGGTAATTCCCCATGAAGCCCATGAAGCATCCTGTACTCGCGCTGCTGGGGCTGCTGGCCGTGGCCGCCACAGTGGTCGTGTCCCCCGCTGTCCAGGCGGTGGAGATCCTGCGGTGGGAGCGCATGCCGCTGGCGGTGCCGTTGAAGGTCGGTCAGGAGCGCATCGTGTTCATCGACCGAAACGTCCGCGTCGGTGTTCCCGCAGGCGTCGGTGAGCGGTTGCGCGTGCAGAGCGCGGGCGGCGCGGTGTACCTGCGCGCCAGCGAGCCGATCGAGCCTACACGACTGCAATTGCAGGACGCCGACACCGGCGCGCTGATCCTGCTCGACATTGCCGCGGAGCCGCCCAAGGACGGCGAAGCCGAGCTGGAACCGGTGCGAATCGTCGAGGGCAACAACTCAGCAGCGCGCTATGGCGATCAGCCTGACGGTGCCGATGTGCCCCACGCTCGTGCTCAGGATCAGGCGGGCACCCGGACGGCGCCGCGCGAAACGCCAATCCCCGTCGTGCTGACACGCTTTGCCGCACAGAACCTCTACGCGCCGCTGCGCACCGTGGAAGCCTTGCCAGGCGTCATGCGGGTCAACCTGCGCCGCGACCTCGACCTCGGCACGCTGATGCCGACCTTGCCAGTGCGCGCGGTCGCGCTCGCGTCGTGGCGTCTGGAAGACCAGTGGGTCACTGCCGTGCGCCTGACCAACAACAGCAGCGACTGGATCAGCCTCGACCCGCGCGTGCTGCAAGGGGATTTCCTCACCGCCACCTTCCAGCACGAAGCGCTTGGCCCGAGTGGAACCCCCGAGGACACCACCGTCCTGTACCTGGTGACGCGCGGGCACGGCCTCGCGCAGTCGCTGCTGCCGGCGATCCATCGCTTCGACTCCGCTGTGCATCTCCCGCAGCCCAAAGCAGCAGCCAGCGACGACAGGGAGGCCCGCCATGCGCAGTAACGGACTCCTGAAGTGGCTGCTGATCCCCGTGGCCCTGCTGGTGCTGTTCGTCGCCATCCGGCTGTTCTCCGGTGGCGGTGCGTCGGCGCCGCCCACCGCAGATGGCAGCAGCAGGCTCACGCCGGAGGAAATGAAGGCGCTGGGCATCGAGGGCGATACCCCGCGCGACACCGTCGCGACACTCGTTGCCCAGGTGAAGCAGTTGCGCACCGAGCTTCAAACCGCGCTGTCCGACAACAGGTCGCAGCGTGAAGAGAACCAGCGACTGCGCCAGCGCGAGAACGCCATCGACCAGCGCATCAGCTCGGCCCTCGAATCCGAGCGCTCCAACTTGCGCCGCGACCAACAGCAGGCGGCCAGCGCGCGCCAGCAGACCGAGGGGCTGCTCGCTGACCTGCAGCAGCGCCTGGACAGCATCGGCGGGCGTGGCGACGGCCATGCCGATTTGCCGGTGGGGCTGGGCCTACGTGACGGCGACGAGGCCGGCATGGAAGGCGGTATGCGCTGGGTGGAGCCTGACGACGCGAAACCTGCCGATGGGCGCAACAGCAGTCGTGGCATGGGCAGTGGCATGAACTTCCCCACCAGCTTCGGCTCCGCACGGAGCACGCTGGAAACCACGGCGCAAACCGTGGTGAACGCGGGCGCACGCGCGACAGGCGTAAAGAGCGCGACGCCCGTCTACACCGTACCGACCAACTCGACGCTGATGGGGTCGGTGGCGATGACGGCGCTGATTGGCCGCGTGCCGATCGACGGCACGGTGAACGACCCATACCCCTTCAAGGTCTTGGTCGGGCCTGACAATTTGACCGCGAACGGCATCGACATTCCCGATGTGGCCGGAGCCGTGTTCTCCGGCACCGCATCGGGCGACTGGACGCTTTCGTGTGTGCGCGGCCAGGTGCGCAGCATCACCTTCGTGTTCCATGACGGGACCATCCGCACCATTCCCGAGGATCGCGAGGGCAACCAGCAAAACAACCAACAACGCGACGGCCTGGGCTGGATCAGCGATCCGCACGGCATTCCCTGTGTCAGCGGCGAGCGGCGCAGCAATGCGCAGCAGTACCTCGGCACCCAGGCGCTGATCACGGCGGCTGGCGCTGGCGTGGCCTCACTGATCGAATCCGACAGCGGCAGGGCGTCCTATGTCGGCGCCGACGGCTCCATCGGCAGCGTGGGCATCAGCGGCCAGGAAGCCGTGGGCCGGATTCTCGCCAGTGGCGTTCAGGACATGTCGAGCTGGGTCAACAAGCTCTACGGCCAGGCCTTCGCTGCCGTTTATGTGCAGCCCGGCGCCAAGGTCGCCGTCCACCTCGAAAAGCCGCTCGCCATCGACTTCGATCCCGAAGGCCGCAAGGTCGATCACCGCGCAGGAGAAAGCCATGCTCTCGAACTTGAATAGCTGGGCTCAGGGCCTGGCGCTGGCCTTGACCGTCGCGCTGCTCGGCGGCTGCGCCACCAGCAAGGAAAAGCTGCTGCCTCATGGCGACAGCACGATGATGGACATCTGGCAGCAGAACGCCGGTGACGGCGGCGGTGGCGGCGGCCAGGTAGCGCGTAGGCAGTTGCTCGATGCGCGCCAGAGCCTTCGCCGTCCGCTGACCGAGATGGATGTGCAAGCCGCGCCCGTCGAGCAGATGCGCTATACGCGCACGGCGCGCAACGAGGTCTATCGCCAGTTCCAGCGCCTGCCCAACCCCGATCTGGTCATGTACGTGTATCCCCATTTGGCGGGCACCGACCCGGTGCCGATTCCGGGCTATACGACCGTGTTCCCGCTGTACCAGCGCGTGCAGTACGCCATGCCAGGCGAGCGCGTGGAGGACTACTGATGCGCTGGAAACTCTCCTGGCCGAAGCTGGCCGCACCGAAGCTGGACGCGTCCGGCGCTGGCGATGACGAGCAGCCGGACGGCTGGCAGCGCCACGTCGAGGCACTGCGTCAGGCCGGCATCCCCGAACCCGGCACGGCGGTGCAAGCTCGCAGGTCGGCGACCCTGGCAGACGAGCAGGCGCTGTACGAGGTCGCGCCGTCGTTCGTGGAACTGCTGCCCTGGGTGGAGTTCCTGCCGCAGTCAAAAGCCATGTTGCTGGAGGACGGGCAATCGGTGGCGGCGTTCTACGAGCTGGTGCCGCTGGGCACCGAAGGCCGGGAACCTGGCTGGCTCGCGCAGGCCCGCGATGCCTTGGAGAACGCGCTGCAGGACAGTTTCGATGAACTGGACGAGAACCCCTGGGTGCTGCAGCTCTACGCTCAGGACGAGCCCAGTTTCGACCAGTACATGCAGACCCTGCGCGACTATGTGCAGCCGCGCGCCCGTGATACGGCGTTCAGCGAGTTCTACCTGCGCTTCTTCGGCCACCACCTGCGCGCGGTGGCCAAGCCGGGCGGTCTGTTCGAGGACACGGTGGTCACACGGCTGCGCTGGCGCGGCCAGACCCGGCGCGTGCGCATGGTGGTCTATCGCCGCGTGACCGGCCAAGGGCAAAACAGCCGCCGCGGCCAGACGCCCGAGCAGATGCTCAATATCGTCTGCGACCGCCTGTGCGGCGGACTGGCGAACGCCGGCATTCAGGCCAGGCGCATGGTGGCTGCGGATGTTCACGACTGGCTTCTGCGCTGGTTCAACCCGCGTCCCACGTTGCTTGGGCCTGGGGCCGAAGACCGGGAGCGCTTCTATGCGCTGGCGCGCTACCCCGAAAGTACGGAGGCCGGCGAAGACGGCGAGATCGAATTGGCGAGCGGGCGGGATTTCAGCCAGCGGCTGTTCTTCGGCCAGCCGCGCTCCGACGTGGCGCATGGCACCTGGTACTTCGACGGCCTGCCGCACCGCGTGCTGATCACCGACCGCCTGCGCATGCCGCCGGGCACGGGGCACCTGACCGGCGAGACCCGCAAGGGCGATGCGATCAACACGCTGTTCGACCAGATGCCCGAGGACACCACCCTTTGCCTGACGATGGTCGCCACGCCCCAGGATGTTCTGGAAGCGGATCTCAACCACCTGGCGAAGAAGGCCGTGGGCGAGACGCTGGCGTCGGAGCAGACGCTCAAGGACGTGCATGAAGCCCGCTCCCTGATCGGCAGCGCGCACAAGCTCTATCGCGGCACGCTGGCGTTCTACCTGCGCGGGCGCGATGAGGCGGAACTGGACCGACGCGGCCTGGACCTGGCGAACGTCATGCTCAACGCCGGCTTGCAGCCGGTGCGCGAGGATGACGAGGTGGCCCCGCTGAACAGCTACCTGCGCTGGCTGCCGTGCTGCTACAACCCCGGCCAGGATCGGCGCAAGTGGTACACCCAACTGATGTTCGCCCAGCACGCGGCCAACCTATCGCCCGTGTGGGGCCGCGCCCAGGGTACGGGGCACCCCGGCATCACGATGTTCAACCGCGGCGGCGGGCCGATCACCTTCGACCCGCTCAACCGCCTGGACCGGCAGATGAATGCCCACCTGTTTCTGTTCGGCCCGACGGGTTCGGGCAAGTCGGCGACCCTCAACAACCTCTTGAATCAGGTCACGGCGATCTACCGGCCACGGCTGTTCATTGTCGAGGCCGGCAACAGCTTCGGCCTGTTCAGCGATTTTGCCCGGCGCCTGGGTCTGACCGTGAACCGGGTCAAACTGGCCCCAGGCTCGGGTGTGACGCTCGCGCCGTTCGCGGATGCGCGGCGGCTGATCGAGACGCCCAGCGGCGTGCAGACGCTCGACGCCGATGCGCTGGACGAAGACCTTCCACCCGATGCTGTGGCCATGGAGGCGGATGAGCAGCGCGACGTGCTGGGCGAATTGGAGATCACCGCGCGGCTGATGATCACCGGCGGCGAAGACAAGGAAGAAGCCCGGATGACACGGGCCGACCGCTCGCTGATCCGTCAGTGCATCCTTGACGCCGCAGAGCACTGCCACAGAAAGGATGGCGAAAAGCGCACCGTGCTCACGCGCGATGTGCGCAACGCACTGCGAACGCGCAGCCAGGACCCGACGCTGCCGGAAATGCGGCGTGTGCGGCTGCTGGAGATGGCCGACGCCATGGACATGTTCTGCCAAGGCACGGACGGCGAAATGTTCGACCGCGACGGCTCGCCGTGGCCCGAAGCCGACATCACCCTGGTCGATCTGGCGACCTATGCCCGCGAGGGCTACAACGCGCAGCTCTCCATTGCCTACATCAGCCTGATCAGCACGGTGAACAACATTGCCGAGCGCGATCAGTACCTGGGCCGCCCGATCATCAACGTCACCGACGAAGGGCACATCATCACCAAGAACCCGCTGCTCGCCCCCTACGTGGTGAAGATCACCAAGATGTGGCGCAAGCTGGGAGCCTGGTTCTGGCTTGCCACACAAAACATCGACGACTTGCCGCGCGCCGCAGAGCCCATGCTCAACATGATCGAGTGGTGGATCTGCCTGTCGATGCCACCCGATGAGGTCGAGAAGATCGCCCGGTTTCGCGAACTGTCACCCGCGCAGAAGGCGCTGATGCTTTCCGCGCGCAAAGAAGCTGGGAAGTTCACCGAGGGCGTCATCCTCTCCAAGAGCCTGGAAGTGCTGTTCCGGGCCGTGCCACCGAGCCTGTATCTCGCGCTCGCGCAGACCGAACCCGAGGAGAAAGCCGAGCGTTACCAACTCATGCAGCAGCACGGCATCAGTGAACTCGACGCGGCCTTCAAGGTGGCCGAGAAGATCGACCAGGCGCGCGGCATCGAGTCGCCAGCCTTGGGCCTGCCGCAATAGCCGCCGGAGACTGCCGTGAAACCGAAACGTCCTTCCATTCCTATGCCGGTGCAGGCGTTCCGCCGTCGGCGCTCGCGCAAGCGCTGGCCCTGGTTCTTGGCCGCTGGATTGATCACACTGCTGTTGATATGGCTCGTGTCTCGCGCACTCAGCGAATCAGAATCGCAAGCTCCCGTGCCGATCAGCACGGCGCAGATGGCCGGGCCTCCCTGGCAGATGGGCAACCCC
>Ga0209922_100561_pt1 | contig 46532 bp, 41 predicted proteins | sample ThiBiot_500_biof_FD_183946 | JGI IMG/M metagenome (GOLD analysis project Ga0209922, IMG submission 183946) | Wastewater bioreactor microbial communities from Cape Town, South Africa - Thiocy_expt_500_biof (SPAdes) | ecosystem: Engineered > Bioreactor > Thiocyanate-remediating > Anaerobic-Aerobic ... | reverse complement strand
GTCCGGGTCGTGCAGGAACTGCTCGGCCACGCATCCGTCGCGACCACCCAGATCTACACGCACGTCACGGCCGACGCTCTCCGCGACGTGTACCTGACGTCGCATCCGCGTGCCCGCTGACCCGACCCGGAACGATCGCGCCACGCATCGTGCCTGCCCGCCCCGGGTTTTCACGGCCAGGACGGATGCCTCCGCCGAGCCTGCGGGCGAGGATGAACGGCATGAGTGTGCTCACCGACGCCCGCGCCTTCCGCCCGTCGCGCGCCATGTCGATCTGGTGGATCGTCGCGGGCCTCGCCGGCTGGACGGTCTCCTTCCTGCTGTATCACGAGTACATCGGGCAGCTCACCGGTGGGGACGCCCTCATCACGTGCAACGTCAGCCCCGTCGTCACGTGCGGACCGAACCTGCTCTCTCCGGGCGGGAACCTACTCGGGTTCAGCAACTCGATCATCGGGATCGTGCTGTTCCTCGGGCCCGTCTTCGCGGGAGCCGCAGCGCTCGCCGCCCCATCGGGCCTCCGAGCCTGGTTCTGGCGGACGTTCACCGTGTTCGTTCTGGGCGCGTTCGTCCTCATCCACTTCTTCGCCTACCGCAGCATCTTCGAGTACTCGACCCTCTGCCCGTGGTGCATGGTCATCTGGCTCGTCACGATCCCGCTCTTTGTCACCGTGCTCGGGTGGAGCCTGCGCTCCGGCGTATGGGGCGCGGGCGCGACGGGGCGACGCGTCGGCGCGTGGATCCTGTCGTGGCTCCCTCTCCTCGTCATCGCCGACTACCTCCTGATCGCCGTGACGGCGCAACTGCGGCTCGACGTCCTCGGGAGCCTCTGAGCCCGGCAGACCACCTCGCCGAGGCGCCTTCCCGGTGCTCGTGCGCGCCTGTGGGAGAATCGATCGCACGAGTCCCGGGAGGGACACGAGAAAGCAGGAGATTCGGTGGCGGAGAAGGCGCGCGGAACGAAGAAGGCCGAAGCGGCGGACATCCCGATCGGTCCGACCGGCCGTCCGTATCACGGCTTCGCCACTCCCGCCCCGCTCGAGTCGCACGGGCCGGCGCGCATCATCGCCCTGTGCAACCAGAAGGGCGGCGTCGGCAAGACCACGACGACGATCAATCTCGCCGCGGCGCTCGCACAATACGGGCGCAAGGTGCTCGCGGTCGACTTCGACCCGCAGGGCGCGCTGTCGGCGGGCCTCGGCATCGCGACCCACGACGTTCCGACGATCTACGATCTGCTCCTCGACACGAAGCGCGACCCGCACGAGGTGATCGTGGGGACATCGGTCGACGGGCTCGACGTGATCCCCGCGAACATCGACCTGTCCGCCGCGGAGGTGCATCTGGTCAACGAGGTGGCCCGCGAGACGATCCTCGCCCGCGTGCTCCGGAAGGTCGCGGGCGAGTACGACGTCATCCTCATCGACTGCCAGCCCTCGCTCGGCCTCCTCACGGTCAACGCGCTCACCGCGAGCCACGGTGTGCTCATCCCGCTCGAGTGCGAGTTCTTCGCGCTGCGCGGTGTGGCGCTCCTGATCGAGACGATCGACAAGGTCCGCGACCGGCTCAACCCCTCCATCACGCTCGACGGCGTGCTCGCGACGATGTACGACCCCCGCACGCTGCACTCGCGCGAGGTCCTCGAGCGGGTCGTCGAGGCATTCGGCGACGACGTGCTGGAGACCGTCATCGGGCGCACCGTGAAGTTCCCGGATGCCTCGGTGGCGGGCGTGCCCATCACGGTGTTCGCGCCGGAGCACGCCGCCGCGCAGGCCTACCTGCGCCTCGCGCGGGAGCTGGTCGCCCGTGGCGCCGTCGCCTGACGACTCCGCGACGGGTCCGGACGACGGGGGAGACGCCGCGCTCGCGCAGGCGGAGACCGCGCCGGAGGCCGGGGGAGACGCCGCGGCGGAGTCCGCCGACGGATTCCGCGTCTCGCTCGCGAACTTCGACGGACCCTTCGACCTGCTCCTGAGCCTCCTCGGCAAGCACGAGCTCGACATCACCGAGATCTCGCTCAGCAAGGTCACCGACGAGTTCATCTCCTACCTCAAGGGCCTCGACGACGACGAAGAGCTCGAGCAGGCATCCGAGTTCCTGGTCGTCGCCGCGACGCTCCTCGACATGAAGGTCGCGGGGCTCCTGCCGCAGGGCGAGCTCGTGGATGCCGAGTCGGTCGCGCTCCTCGAGGCGCGCGACCTGCTGTTCGCGCGTCTGCTGCAGTACCGCGCCTTCAAGGAGGTGTCGGCCTGGTTCGAGCGGTCGCTGCGCCGCGAGGACCGCCGGCACGTCCGCGCCGTGAAGCTCGACGAGAAGCACCGCCGCTCGGTGCCCGAGCTCGTCTGGACCCTCTCGAAGGACGACTTCGCCGCGATCGCGCTGCTCGCGTTCACCCCGAAGGAGATCCCCTCCGTCGGCCTCGACCACCTGCATGCACCGCTCATCTCGATCCGCGAACAGGCCGCCGTCGTCGTGACGCTCTTGCGCGACGCGGGGACCCTGAACTTCCGCGAGCTCGTCGCCGGCGTCGCCCAGCCCGGCATCGTCGTCGCCCGCTTCCTCGCGGTGCTCGAGCTGTACCGCCACGCCGCCATCTCGTTCGAGCAACTGGAGCCGCTCGGCGAGCTGACCCTGCGCTGGACCGCGGAGCGCTGGTCCGAAGAGAATCTCGCCTCGTTGGGAGCCGACTATGACCGATGACCCGAACGCCGCGGCTGCAGCCACCGCCACCGAGGAGGCGCCGCCGCGCTCGCAGGAGCCGGCCGACATCGCCCGGCGGCTCGAGGCGATCCTCATGATCGTCGACGAGCCGCAGAGCCTCGTCGCGCTCGCCGCCGCGGTCGGATCGCCCGTCCCGGCGGTCCGCCAGGCCATGGACGGGCTCGTCGCCGACTACGACGGCGAGACCGGCGGACCGCGCCGCGGGTTCGAACTCCGCGAAGTCGGCGGCGGGTGGCGCCTGTACGTGCGCGAGGAGCACGACGATCTCGTCGCGGAGTTCGTCAACGCGCAGGCGCCCAGTCGCCTGTCGCAGGCCGCGCTCGAGACCCTCGCGGTGATCGCCTACAAGCAGCCCGTCACCCGCAGTCAGGTCGCCGCGATCCGCGCCGTCAACGTCGACTCGGTCGTGCGCACCCTCGTCGCGCGCGGGCTCATCACAGAGCTGTTCACCGACCCCGAGACCGGCGCGATCAACTACGGCACGACCGATGCGTTGCTCGTCAACCTCGGGATCAACTCCCTCGACGAACTGCCGCACATCTCGCCGCTCCTGGACGACGGGTCCGACGGCTTCGACGGAGAGGTGATCCGATGAGCGGGGCACAGGACCACGGGCTCGACACGGAGGGTGTGCGCCTGCAGAAGGTGCTCGCGAACGCCGGCGTCGCGTCGCGGCGCGTGTGCGAGCAGTACATCGTCGAGGGGCGCGTGCGCGTCAACGGCACCGTCGTCACCGAACTCGGAACGCGCATCGACCCGGCATCAGACCTCGTCGACGTCGACGGCACCGCGATCCAGCTGGATGCCACGAAGCGCTACATCATGCTCAACAAGCCGACCGGCGTCGTCTCGTCGATGAAGGACGAGCACGGCCGGCCGGACCTCCGGCGCTTCACGAAGGACTGGGAGGAGCGCCTCTACAACGTCGGGCGGCTGGATGCCGAGACGAGTGGGCTCCTCGTCCTCACGAACGACGGCGAACTCGCGCACGTCCTCGCCCACCCGTCGTTCGGCGTGACGAAGGTGTACATCGCCAAGGTCGACGGCCGCGTCGCGCCGCAGACGATCGCGACGCTCACGCGGGGCATCGAGCTCGAGGACGGCCCCATCGTCGCCGACAAGGCGCGCCTGCTGGATGCCTCGAACGCGTCGAGCCTCGTCGAACTCACCCTGCACTCGGGCCGCAACCGGATCGTGCGTCGCATGATGGCCGCCGTCGGGCATCCCGTGATCGAACTGGTCCGCCGCCAGTTCGGGCCCCTGCACCTGGGCACCCTCCCAGCGGGCAGAGCCCGCGAATTGACTACAGTGGAACGCGGCGCCCTGCTCACCGCGGCGCGCCAGGCGACCCCCGGGCAGAGCACGGGCGGCGCCGATCCAGAGGCTGACTCCTAGGCGGATACCGTGACCGACTCGACCGTCGCTGACGCGCGCGTGCGCGCCGCGCGCACCTCGGGGACCGTGCGCGTCGTCGGGGCGGGCCTGCTCGGCTCGTCGATCGGCCATGCACTGCGGAACCTGGGCGTCGACGTCGTGCTCGCGGATGCCTCGCCCGCACAGCTACGTCTCGCGATCGACTACGGCGCCGGCCGCGCTGCCGTGGAGGGTGACGCCCCGGCGCTCATCGTGGTCGCGACGCCCCCCGACGTCGTCGCCGACGTCGTCGAGCGGGAATTGCGTGCATACCCCGACGCGGTCGTCACCGACGTCGCGAGCGTCAAGCTCGACCCCCTGCAGGAGCTTCGCGGACGAGGCGTCGACCTGACGCACTACATCGGCTCGCACCCGATGGCGGGCCGCGAGCGCGGCGGGGCGATCGCCGCACGGGCGGACATCTTCGTCGGCCGACCCTGGGTCGTCTGCCGCGACGAGGAGACCCCCGCGCCAGACCTCGCACTCGTCGAAGGCCTCGCCCTCGACCTCGGCGCGACCCCGATCGAGATGACCCCCGAGGAGCACGACCGCGCGGTCGCGCTTGTCTCGCACGTGCCGCAGCTCGTGGCATCCCTCCTCGCCGGGCGGTTCGTCGACGCCGCCGACGACTTCCTGCGACTCGCAGGGCAGGGCGTGCGCGACACGACGCGCATCGCCGCATCGGCGCCGGAGCTCTGGGTGCAGATCCTCGGCGCGAACGCCGCACCGGTCGTCGATGTGCTCGACGCGCTGTCGGTCGACCTCGCGGCCGTCGCCGACGCGCTGCGCGATCCCGAAGAGCCGGGCGCCCGCCGGGCCGTCGCCGACACGATCCGCCGCGGCAACGACGGCGTCGAGCGCCTGCCCGGAAAGCACGGGCAGAAGCGCCACTTCGAGTCGATCGTCGTCATGGTGGACGACACCCCCGGCCAGCTCGGACGTCTGTTCGGCGACCTGGGGGAGCTGGACGTCAACGTAGAGGACCTCCGCCTCGAGCACTCGCCGCGCGCACAGTTCGGCCTCGCGGAGATCAGCGTCGTCCCGAGTGCCGTGCGCCGCGCCGTCGAGGGCTTGGAAGAGCGCGGCTGGAAGATTGCGAGCGTGCCCTCATGAACGCGTCCACGACAGGAGCGGATGCAGGCCGCGTGGTGACGGTGGCGATCGACGGCCCGGCCGGCTCGGGAAAGTCGAGCGTCTCGAAGCAGGCCGCGCGCCGCGTCGGCTACGGCTACCTCGACACGGGCGCCGCCTACCGTGCGCTCGCGTGGCACGTGCTCGACCGCGGCGCCGACACGGACGACGAGGGCGCGGTGCGTCAGGCCGCCACGGACTTCCCCTACGCGATCTCGCTCGACCCCGACGACTACTGGGTGCGCGTCGGCGACGTCGACGTCACGGACGCGATCCGCGAGCCGCGCGTGAGCTCCGCCGTGAGCGGGGTCGCCCGCGTGCCGGCCGTCCGCGCACGCGTGAACGATCTGTTCCGGGCTCTCGTCGCGGCATCCGGACGCCCCGGTGTCATCGTCGAAGGGCGCGACATCACGACCGTCGTCGCCCCCGATGCGCCCGTGCGCATCCTGCTGACGGCGGCGCCCGAGGTGCGTGCCGCGCGGCGGAGCGCCGAAATGACCGGGCACGACGCGGCATCCGTCGCCGACGCCCTCCATCGCCGCGACGCGGCGGACAGCAAGGTCGTCGACTTCCTCACCGCCGCGCCCGGCGTGACGGTGGTCGATTCGACCGATCTCGATTTCGCACAGACCGTGGAGGCCGTCCTGGACGTCATCTCCGCGGGGACAGGAGCGCCCGATGGCCGCTGAGGACGAGTACGAAGGTGGCCCCGACCACCTCGAAGAGAAGATGGCGGCCCTCGACGAGGAACTCGCCGACCAGCGGGCGGCGGCGCTGCGCGCGTCGCTCGCCGACTACGACCTGGACGACGAGGATGCCGAGCTGCTTGCCGGCTTCACGGCGGGCGGCGAGGTCGTCGAGGTGCTCCCCGCGCTCCCGGTCGTCGCGATCGTCGGGCGCCCGAACGTCGGCAAGTCGGCGCTCGTGAACCGGATCCTCGGGCGCCGAGAGGCGGTTGTCGAGGACACCCCCGGCGTGACGCGTGACCGCGTGACGTACAAGGCCGAGTGGATGGACCGGAAGTTCACCCTCGTCGACACGGGCGGCTGGGAACCGGATGCCCGGGGCATCGACCGTTCCGTCGCGGCGCAGGCGGAGGTCGCGATCGACCTCGCCGACGTCGTCCTGTTCGTCGTGGACGCCATGGTCGGGGCGACCGCGACGGACGAGGCGGTCGTGCGGCTGCTGCGCAGCTCGCGCAAGCCCGTGTTCCTCGTCGCGAACAAGATCGACGACGCCCGACAGGAGCCGGAGGCCGCGGCGCTGTGGAACCTCGGTCTCGGTGAGCCGCACCCCGTCTCCGCGATCCACGGTCGCGGTGTCGCCGACCTCCTCGACGAGATCATGGAGGTGCTCCCCGAAGTCTCCGCCGTCGCGAAGAACGAGCTCGGCGGGCCGCGTCGCGTCGCGATCCTCGGACGCCCCAACGTCGGCAAGTCGTCGCTGCTGAACAAGGCCGCCGGGGAGGAGCGCGTCGTCGTCAACGAGCTCGCCGGCACGACCCGCGACCCCGTGGATGAGATCGTCGAGCTCGGCGGAAAGCTCTGGCGCTTCGTCGACACCGCCGGCATCCGCCGTCGCGTGCACCTCCAGCAGGGTGCCGACTTCTACGCGTCGCTGCGCACCTCTGCGGCGCTCGAGAAGGCCGAAGTCGCCGTCGTCGTCCTCGACGTGTCGCAGTCGATCAGCGTGCAGGACCTCAACATCATCGACCTCGTGCTCGAGTCGGGGCGCGCCCTCGTGCTCGCGTTCAACAAGTGGGATCGCCTGAACGACGACGACATGGAGAACGCCGACCGCCGGCGCTACCTCGAGCGGGAGATCGAGCAGGACCTCGCCCACGTCACGTGGGCGCCGCGCGTGAACATCTCCGCGCGGACGGGCCGTCACCTCGACAAGCTCGTGCCCGCGCTCGAGACGGCGCTCGCGTCGTGGGACCAGCGCATCTCGACGGGCAAGTTCAACGCGTTCCTGTCCGAGCTCGTCGCGGAGCACCCGCACCCGCTGCGCGGTGGCAAGCAGCCGCGCATCCTCTTCGGCACGCAGGCATCCACCCGCCCGCCGACATTCGTGCTGTTCACGACCGGATTCCTCGACCCGGGCTACCGCCGGTTCATCCAGCGGCGCCTGCGCGAGGTGTTCGGCTTCGAGGGCACGCCGATCGTCACGAACATGCGCGTGCGGGAGCGCCGCCAGCGCTGACGCTCCCTGCGGCGCTTCGGCGTTTCGCTTTTGTCCCTTACATACCCCAAGGGGTATGCTGAGGTGGTCGGACCACAAGCCTGTGAAGGGGACGAGAATGAAGCTGGTCGTCGTCGGCGGAGTCGCCGGAGGGGCATCGGTCGCGGCACGCGCGCGACGGTTGGATGAGGATGCCGAGATCGTCGTGTTCGAGCGCGGCGACTACGTGTCGTTCGCCAACTGCGGCCTGCCGTACCACATCGGCGGTGTGATCGCCGATCGCGAGCGCCTGCTGCTGCAGACGCCGGAGAGCCTGCGCGAGGCCCTCGATCTCGACGTGCGCGTCGACAGCGAGGTGATCTCGCTCGACCGCGACGCACGCACCGTCAGGGTGCGCGATGTGCGCACCGGGCGGGAGTACACCGAGGCGTACGATGCACTCGCCCTGTGCGCGGGCGCCGACCCGGTCCAGCTCGCCCTCCCCGGAGCGGACCTGCCGGGCATCCATGTCCTCCGCAATGTCGAAGACATGGACCGCATCAAAGCGCACCTGGATGCCGCGATCGCGCGCACCCGCGACGCCGGCCGAGCCGTGCGCACCGTCGTGATCGGCGCCGGGTACATCGGTGTCGAACTGGCCGAGAACTTCCGTCACCGGGGCGCCGAGGTCTCCGTCGTCGAGATCGCCGACCAGATCCTGCCGCCGCTCGACAAAGAGGTGTCGATCCCCGTCGAGGAGCACGTGCGCGGGCGCGGTGTCCAGCTGCACCTGGGTACGGCGGCGGCCGCCTTCGCCGCGGGTCCCGACGGGTCGGTGCGCGTCGAACTCCAGAACGGCACGACACTCGAGGCCGACCTCGTCGTGCTGTCGGCCGGCGTGCGCCCGAACGTCTCGCTCGCGCGTGAGGCCGGGATCGAACTCGGGCCCCGCGGTGGCATCCTCGTCGACACCCATATGCGCACGTCCGATCCGCACATCTGGGCGGCGGGCGACGCCGTCGAAACGGCGCACGTCGTGCTGCCGGGCACGTGGATCACGCCGCTCGCCGGCCCCGCCAACCGCGAGGGGCGCGTCGCGGCGGAGAGCATCTGCGGCCGCGACACCGAGTACACCGCCACACAGGGCACGTCGATCGTCAAGGTCTTCGAGATGACGGCGGGTGCCACGGGTGCCACAGAGCGTCAACTCGTTCAGGCGGGCATGGCATACCGGACCGTCCACCTGCACCCCTCCGGCCATGCGGGCTACTACCCGGGCACGGCGATGATGCACATGAAGGTGCTGTTCGACCCGGACGACGGCCGACTCCTGGGCGCCCAGATCGCGGGGTTCGACGGCGTCGACAAACGACTCGACGTGCTCGCCGCCGCAATCCGCATGGGTGCGACGGTCTTCGACCTCGAGGGTTTCGAACTCGCCTACGCCCCGCCGTTCGGCTCGGCGAAGGACCCCGTCAACATGGCCGGCTTCATCGCGAGCAACGTCGTCCGAGGCGACCTCCGCCTCTGGTACGCACAGGACTTCCCCGCTGCGGTCGACGGCGCGCGGATCGTCGACGTCCGCACGGCGGAGGAGTACGCGATCTGGCACGTGCCCGGGGCCGAGAACGTGCCGCTGCCCACGGTGCGTGAGGCGAGCGCCGACTGGGACCGCTCGGTGCCGGTGCGGCTCTACTGCGGCGTCGGGTTCCGCAGCTACCTCGCCTACCGGGCTCTCATCCAGCGCGGGTTCGTCGACGTCGCGATGCTCTCGGGCGGATCGCACACGTTCCGCTTCTGGCACGATCTCGAGCAGGCGCGCCTCGAACCGCGTGAGGCGGAGATCCACTATGCGGAGGCCGTCGACCTCACGGCGCAGGCGCACGGGACAGGTGAGGTCGTGGATCTCGACTGCACGGGCCTCGCCTGCCCGGGCCCGATCATGAAGCTCGCCAAGAAGATGGACGAGCTCGCCCCCGGAGACGACGTGGTCGTGCACGTGTCGGATCCCGGCTTCGCGCACGACGGCCCGGCGTGGGCGGAGACCAAGGGGCATCAGCTGCTCGCGATCGAGCCGGAGGGGCCGGGCTACGTCGCGACCTTCCGGAAGGCATCCGCTCCTCGCACCTCCTCCGCCGCGGCCGCCGCGCCGAAGGATCAGGTCTCGTTCGTCGTGTTCTCCGGCGACCTCGACAAGGTTCTCGCCGCGTTCATCATCGCCAACGGGGCGATCGCGATGGGGCAGAAGGTCTCGATGTTCTTCACCTTCTGGGGGCTGAACGCGCTGCGCCGGCAGGATCCGCCGGCGCGCGACAAGTCGATGATGGACCGGATGTTCGGGATGATGATGCCGTCGGGAGCCGACAAACTGCCGCTGTCGCAGCTGAACATGGCCGGCGCGGGCAGTGCGATGATCAAGCACGTCATGAAGGAGCATTCGGTGCAGACTCTGCCCGAACTCATGACGGCGGCCCGTGACGGCGGGGCGCGGCTCATCGGCTGCACCATGACGATGGACCTGCTGGGCATCGCCGAGAGCGACCTGCTCGACGGCGTCGAACTCGGCGGTGTCGCGACATTCCTCGCCGAGGCGCAGAAGTCGGGCACGACCCTGTTCATCTGAGGTCGCGCGGCGCGTCGTCTGAGGCCGCTCGGCCCGTCAACTGGGGTCAACGCGGCCCGGCCGGCGCGGCCTCGCCTGCGTAGCCCCGCCTGCGTAGCCCCGCCTGCGCAGTGAGTTCTGGCGCGATCGAGGCCGCGCGGCCCGTCGGCAAGCACAGCCGGTGATACCGGGGGTCTCCCGTCGACACGTCGGTTGCTCGCGAACCCGGTCCCGAACTCCTCCATTTCGTGGGTTATCCGTGTGCCACGCCGGGGATACGGCCCGGTCGCGGGTGATCTGGAGGAGTTCGGGTCGCGTGCCGGCCGAGACGGCCGCGCGGTGGGGGTGCGCGGCGTCTCGCGACGAGGCTCGAGGATTCGCCGGTCGACGCGGGGGATGCCCGGGAGGGCCGGTCCCGAACTCCTCCATCTCGTGCGGAATCAGGTCGCCACGCCGGGAATCCGGCCCCGTGGCGGGTGATGTGGAGGAGTTCGGGTCGCGCTGACCCGCCGCCTGGGGGTCCGGGGCGGTGGGTCGAGCGTCAGCGCACGACGAGGCTCGCGAACCGCTCGACGGGGAGATCGTCGAGCGTCAGAGGCGCGTCGGCGTCTGCTGCCGCCTGGACGCGGGGGAGCGGGTTGCGGGCGCCGGTCTCGCGGAACCGTTGCACGGCCCAGCAGTCAACACCCGCGTCGGCCAGCCGACAACCGAGCTCACGCAGGCGGGCGTCGTCGATCGCGCCCGGATGCACGGTCGTGCGGACCTCGAAGTCGAGTGGGCGGTCGGTCCCGGCGCGTAGCAGGCGGTTGCCGAGCACGAGTTCGAGCGAGCGCCACGGGGCGTTCGCGCTGTTCTGTCGCCCCGTCACGAGGTCGTAATCGCCCGGGAGGGCCTTGATGTCCAAGCCCACCCAATCCACATGAGGGAGCGCCTGCGCGAGAAGCCCCGGGTAGGCGCCCGCCGTGTGCAGGCCCACCTGGAAGCCGAGTGCGTGCACCATCTCCATCGCGGGGATCAGCGCGCGCTGGAGCGTGGGTTCCCCGCCCGAGAACACGACCCCGTCGACAAGCCCGATGCGGTCGCACAGCAGGTCGACGACGTCGCTCCAGCTGTACTCGCCCTCCGCGCGCGGATCGATCAGCGCGGGGTTGTGGCAGTAGAAACAGCTCCACGGGCATCCCTGCAGGAACACCGTCGCGGCGAGAGTGTCGGGCCAGTCGACCGTCGAGAAGGGCGTGATACCGGCGATGTTCAACTCATAGGCTGCGGCAGCGCGGACCATGACTGCTCCTTCGATGTCGTCGACGGTGCGACGAAGTACGTCCTTTCTGAAGCTTCGCCCTTCTTGCCGATGTTGAACGACGCTATGGGCCGGAAGTATCCCATGACGCGCGTCCAGACCTCGCACGCGGCTCCGCAGCGCTCGCAGAGCTCGTGATGACCCGAAAGGTAGCCGTGCTGCGGGCACACCGAGAACGTCGGCGTGATCGTGAGGTACGGCAGTCGGAAACGCTCCAGCGCCCGGCGTACGAAGTCGCGGCAGGCACGCGCGGAGGTCATCGCCTCGCCCAGGTACAGGTGCAACACGGTGCCGCCGGTGTAGAGCTGCTGCAGCGGCTCCTGCATTTCGAGTGCGAGGAACGGGTCTTCGGTGAAGCCGACGGGCAGTTGCGACGAGTTCGTGTAGTACGGGTTCGTGGCGGTGCCCGCGTGCAGGATGCCATCGAAGCGGGCGATGTCCTCCTTCGCGAACCGGTAGGTGGTGCCCTCGGCGGGCGTGGCCTCGAGGTTGTACATGCGCCCGGTCTCCTCCTGGAACCGGACGATGCGCTCGCGGACGCGTTCGAGGAGGCGCACTGCGGCGGCCGCGCCCTGCTCGTCGGTGATGTCCAGCGTGTCCCGGGAGAGGTTCCGAACGTACTCGTTGATGCCGTTGACGCCGATGGTGGAGAAGTGGTTGTCGAGCGTGCCGAGATAGCGCTTCGTGTACGGGAAGAGGCCCCCCTCGAGGTGGCGCGTGATCACGGCTCGCTTGGCCTCGAGGCTGTCACGCGCGATGTCGAGCAGGTCGTCGAGCTGTGCGAGGGCTGCCTCCTCGTCGCCGGAGTGGACGAACCCGAGGCGCGCGCAGTTGATCGTGACGACACCGATCGACCCGGTCTGCTCCGCGGAGCCGAACAGGCCGTTGCCGCGCTTGAGGAGTTCGGTCAGGTCGAGCTGCAGCCGGCAGCACATCGACCGGATCATGTGCGGGTCGAGGTCGGAGTTCACGAAGTTCTGGAAGTAGGGCAGCCCGTACTTCGCCGTCATCGCGAACAGCGCTTCGACGTTCTCACCCTCCCACTCGAAGTCTTTGGTGATGTTGTAGGTCGGGATCGGGAACGTGAAGGCGCGCCCCTCGGCATCCCCCGCCGTCATCACCTCGATGAAGGCGCGATTGATGAGCGCCATCTCGGGCGCGAGGTCGCCGTAGGTGAAGTCCTGCACCTCGTAGCCGATGAGGGGGCGCTGGTCGCGGAGGTCGTCGGGGCAGACCCAGTCGAAGGTGAGGTTCGTGAACGGGGTCTGCGTGCCCCAGCGGCTCGGGACGTTGAGGTTGAAGATGAACTCCTGCATCGCCTGGAGCACTTCGTCGTAGCCGAGGCCGTCGCGACGGACGTAGGGGGCGAGGTAGGTGTCGAACGAGGAGAACGCCTGCGCGCCGGCCCATTCGTTCTGGAGGGTGCCGAGGAAGTTCACGAGCTGCCCGAGAGCGCTCGAGAAATGCCGTGGGGGAGCGCTGGCGATACGGCCGGGGACGCCGTTGAAGCCCTGTTCGAGCACCATCCGCAGGGACCATCCGGCGCAGTAGCCCGCGAAGACGTCGAGGTCGTGGATGTGCAGGTCGCCTTCGCGGTGGGCGCGGCCGGCGTGTTCGGAGTACACCTCGTCGAGCCAATAGTTCGCGATGACCTTGCCCGCGACGTTGAGGATCATGCCTCCGAGCGAGTAGCCCTGATTGGCGTTCGCGTTGACGCGCCAGTCGGCGCGGGCGAGGTACTCGTCGACGGAGGCGGCGACGGGGATGGAACGGGGGGATGCCATGACGCGGGCTCTCTTTCCGGTGTGGATCGAATGTGGTCTGACCACCATATGTTGTGGTCGGCTCACATTGGTACACAAGATGTGGCGTGTCGCGCATCGTGTCGTCGTGTGTCTGCGTTGTGGTCACCTGTGCCAGGTCGTCATCGGATGTGACAGGCTGAGACGGTGACGATCGTGCAGCCCGAACCCGGCGAGCCACGGCGCCCGGACGGTCCGCGAGACCCCGGTGATGCGTGGGTCGTGACCGACGACGGCACGCGGTACTGGGGGCGGTTCGGTGCGGCCGGGCTCCTTGCGGTGGATGCCGAGCGCGGCGTGCTGCTGCAGCATCGGGTCTCATGGAGTCATTTCGGCGACACGTGGGGGCTTCCCGGTGGGGCGCGGCACGAGGGCGAATCGGCGTGCGACGGCGCACTGCGCGAGTCTGCCGAGGAGGCGGGCGTTCCCGCGGGCGCGGTGCGTCCACGTCTCATCAGCGTGTTCGATGTCGGCGTGTGGACCTACTCGACGCTGGTGGCCGACGTCGTCGTCCCGTTCGAACCCGTCATCAGTGACCCCGAGAGCCGCGAACTGGCGTGGGTACCGCTGGATCGCGTCCAGTCCTATCCGCTGCACCCGGGCTTCGCCGCGTCGTGGCCCCTGTTGCAATCGCTGCTGCCGGTGCGGCCGGCCGTCGTCGTCGATGCGGCGAATGTGGTCGGCTCGGTGCCCGACGGGTGGTGGCGCGACCGCGCCGGCGCGACCGGGCGCCTCATCGCGCGGCTCGAAGCTCTTGCCGAGGGCGGTGTCGACGCGACGCGGCTGGATCTTCCCGCCGACGTGTGGTTCCCCGAGTTCGCGGCCGTCGTCGAGGGTGCGGCGCGCGAGGTGTCGGATGCCGACGGTGGAGCCGTCCGGATCGTTCGGGCCCCCGGTTCGGGCGACGACGCGATCGTCGATGAGGCGCAGCGGCTCCTCGCGGCGGGCCGCGCGGTCAATGTCGTCACGAGCGATCGCGCGCTGCGGGACCGCGTCGAGACGCTCGGGGCGGTGTGCCACGGGCCGTCGTGGCTCGGCGTGCGATGACGTCGGGGGTTCCGGAGGACTCGGGGGTTTCCGGGGTTCCCGGTGTTTCCCGTGCGGCCGGTGCAGCCGGCGCGCCCAGGGAACCCGATGCTTTCGGCGTGCCTGGTGCGCCTGGGAAACCCAGCGCTTTCGGTGCGCCCGCCGCAATCGAGGCGGATGCCCGAGACCGCCGCAGACGCCGATGGTGGGTCGCGGCGCTCGCCGTCGTCGTGCTTGCGGCAGGGCTGGGCGCCCACGTGGCGCTGCCGTCGTCGGCGGCCACCGACATCGCCGGCGATGCCCTTTACGCCGCGCTCATCTACCTGCTGGTGCTGTTCGCGGCGCCGCGCGCGCCGCCGTGGGCCGCGGCGCTGGCGGCCGGTGCATGGTGCACAGCCGTGGAGTTGCTGCAGCTGACCCCGCTGCCTGCGACGTGGGGTGCCGCGTTTCCGCCGGCGCGGCTCGTGTTCGGGTCGGCCTTCGACCCGCGCGATCTCGTGATCTATGCCGTGACGGTCGTGGTGTGCGCCGTGGTCGATGCCGCGTGGCGCGCGTGGACGCGCCGCCGGGCGATGCGTGCGGGCGGTGGTCCCGCGGAAGAGTAGACCCAGGCCTACTCTCGCCCGCGAAGGCGGTCGATGTCACGGCGTTCGCGTTTGGTGGGGCGGCCGGCGCCGCGGTCTCGGACCGCGACCTGCGCGACGGGTTCGCGGACGGGGGTGCGGTCTTCGGCGGCGAGAGCGGCGAGCGGGGCGCCCACGCGCTTGGTGAGGAGTTGACGCACCACCAGGATGCGGTCGAACCCGGCGATCCGCACGCGCAACTCGTCGCCGATTCGCACGGGCTGCGCCGCCTTCGCCTTCTCACCGTTGACTCGCACATGCCCCGCGCGGCATGCAGTGGTCGATGCCGAGCGGGTCTTGTACGCGCGGACGGCCCACAGCCAGGCATCCACCCGCACGGTCGTCGCATTCACACGGTCGATTCTGCCTGGCGGATGCGCTCTTGCACGAGTTCGGCTGTCGCCGAGTCGAAGGCGACGATGCGGACCTCGTCGACCTGCGTCGCTGCCGAGCGGATGGCGGTGATCGCCGCGTCTATCGCGTCCTCCTTCGGCCAGCCGTACACCCCGGCGCTGATGAGAGGGAAGGCGACCGAACGCGCGCCGAGCGCGTCGGCGACCTCGAGGCTACGCCGATAGGCGGAGAGCAACAGAGTGCGGTCGCGGTCGCCCGCCGCGTGGTTCGGACCCACGGTGTGGATGACCCAGCGTGCGGGCAGCCGGCCGGCTGTCGTCCACCCGGCGGCTCCCGTGGCGAGCCCATCGGGGAAGCGTGCGATGCACTCGCGCAGGATGTCCGGGCCGCCGGCCGCGTGAACCGCGCCGTCGACGCCGCCACCGCCGCGCATCGCCCGGTTGGCGGCGTTGACGATCGCATCGACGCGCTCTGTCGTGATGTCGCCCTGCACGCAGATGAGCGTGGGCATGTCAGGCGACCGTCAATGAGACGATCGGTCGCGCTGGAGCGGGCCTTGCGACCTCAGCGAAACCGGCCGCGACGAAGCTCGACAAGCTGCCGTGAAAGAGGCCGTTCGACGACGTCTTCTTCACGCTGGTGTCCACCGGGTAGGCCTCGATGACGCGCGCCCCGTGACGGCGCGCATGGTCGACGGCGGCCGCGAGCAGCGCCGTGCTGACGCCTTCGCCACGGAACTCGCGACGCACGACGAAGCACGTGATGGCCCACACCGATCGGTCCTCGCAAGGCTCGGGGGACTGCTGGAACGCGCGCGTGCGCGCGAGGCGAGGCTGATCGGGCCGCGCCGAGACCTTCACCCACCCTGCCGGTACGTCGTCGATATACGCGACGAGTGCGGATGCCACCGGGGCATCCAGGTCGCTGCGCAGCAGTTCTCGGCGCTCGGCGCTGGTTCTCGCGTCGAAGTCTTTGTTGGAGAGCATCCACCATTGGCACCAGCATGACCCGCCGTCACCACCGCCGGTGAGCGCGTGCTCGACGTCGGTGAAGCGCTCGGAGGATGCCTCTGAGATCCTGATCTCGCTCATGGCGCGACGCTACGCCTCCCCACCGACATCCGCACCGCCCGCGGTTCGCGAGCACCTTCGAGAGCGGCTAAGATGGGGGAGTTGCCCGCGCGCGGGCGATGGACCGGGATGTGGCGCAGCTTGGTAGCGCACTTGACTGGGGGTCAAGGGGTCGCAGGTTCAAATCCTGTCATCCCGACGGTCGGAAGCCCTGGTGAGAGTGAACTCTCACCAGGGCTTCGTTGTTTCTTAGGGTCACCGGTGGCTGGGCCACTACTCTGGGTGGGCGGCTTCCGACGACGAGGAGAACTGACGTGCGCGTGTTCTTCACCAGCTCTGAGTCCTTCGGTGAGGGCAAAGGCTCCGCCGACTTCTACATGGAGATGGATCGGGTCTTCAACGAAGGCCTGGCCGACAAGTTCTACGGCGACGGGATCGACTGCTGCTCTCTGATGTTCGTCTTCCACCGCGAAGACGGACCGGGCGACCGGGGCAAAGAGCGCACGTTGTACAAGCGCCAGTCGCGTGAGCTCGACCTGCGGCTGTTCGCCGATCACGACGGGTGGCGTCGCGCGCGAACGGAAAAGAACCCGCCCGAGCAGTACCGCCTCCTCTACGACGTCGCCGCGCGATCTTTCGACATCATGCGGGCGAAGAAGATTCCGAACCTCGACGTCGACGCTTTGGAGCGCGACGTGCATGCCCTCGCCGCCGCGCAGGGGTGGACGCGATGACCGACCGGGGTCACAGATCTATGACTCGCCCCGGCGTGGCCGGAGAGCGTTCTGCGGGTGGCAGCAGGCTCCTCGTGCCGGCCAAGAGCCCTGACGAGCGTGCGCCCGTCAGGGCCGCTCGCAACTAGAACATCGAGTTGGTGTTCTTCGCCTCGGCGGGGACCTCCTGGATCACATCCCAGTGCTCGACGATCTTGCCGTCTTCCAGGCGCCAGAAGTCGGCGACGGCGAGTCCGCGGTCTTCGGGGGTACGGCGGAAGTGGCTGTGGGTGACGACGATGTCGCCGTCGGCGAGGGCGCGGCGGAGTGGTCGAAGACCTCGGCCCGGACCGGTGCTCCCTCGAGGTCGGCGCCTGGTCGTGGGTCGCCCTCGCGGCATCCCTGGGCCGCTTCGACACGGATATCGAGGTGGTTCGACCGCCCGAACTCGCACACGCGTTCGGCGTGCTGGCCGCGCGGAACGCCGCAACGGCCGAGAAGTCGGACCATCCGACCCGCTGAGGCGCTGTCACACCTCGATCGGCGCGGCGCCGCATCAATCGATCCAGACGGCTCTGTCGCTGCCCCACGGGTGCACGGGCGATGGGTATTCGCGGGGTGCGCCGGGGAAGTCGAGGAACGGCATCGCGCAGGTGATCGTCGCCGGATCGCCGTCCGCCGAGCGCAGAACCGGGACGACCTGTGTCGGCAGCGCGACCGCACCGCCCAGGCCAGCGGAGTCATCCGCCGCGCCCTCCGCGAGCAACTCGTCCGCGATCCGCGCGAGGCTGATGTCGATCCGGAACGACCCGCCCCGCGCCCGCTGTTCGCGTAGCGCCGTTGCGATGGATGCCGCGAGGAAGTGGCCGGTCGAGTGGTCGAGCGCCTGGACCGGCAGTGCGCCGGGAGTGGTGCCTTCATCCCGGCTCTCGAGGAGCGAGATCCCCGTCGCCGCCTGGACGATGCTGTCGAACCCGCGTCGTGTGCCCCAGGGGCCGTCCGTCCCCCAGGCGGAGAGTTGCGCGACGACGATCCCCGGGAAGCGCCGGATGAGGGAGTCGGCGTCGAGGCCGAAGCGCTCGAGAGCCGCCGGCCGGTATCCATGGACGACGACATCGGCTGTCGCCAGCAGCCGCTGCAGCGTATCGAGGTCGTCGCTACCCGTGAGATCGAGGAGGGCGCTGCGCTTCTTCTGCCCGGTGTCGAAGTGCTGGAACGCGTGCTCGGGCAGACGCGGGGAGTCGACGCGCAGCACGTCGGCTCCCGCGATGGCGAGGTCGCGCGTGGCGACGGGTCCGGCGATGACGCGCGTGAGATCGAGCACGCGGATGCCGGCGAGGGGGCGTATTTCCTCGGGCTTCCACGGGCGGGCCGGCGCCTCGCCGACGCGGGCGAACCCGACGACGGGACTCTCCGCGAGCGCGGCACGGTGCGGGTGTCGTCGCCACTCCGCCGCGCTCCGGACGGCGAACACGAGAGCCCCCGCCTCGGCGGCACGGTCCTCCAGGTCGATGCGGCCCCAAGCCCGCATGGCTGTCTCGACCTCCGATCGATCGGCGTCGCGAGCGACACCGAGGAGCCTCGTGAGCCGCTGCGCGTGGTGCGGGTAGTTGCCGTGGGTGCGCACCCACCCGTCGGCGACTCTCCAGAACCCCGACAGCGGCGACCAGATCGGGAGGGCTTCGCCGTCCATCCGGAAGAGCCGTTCGCTTCCGTACGAGGCTTGGATGCGCGCCGGCGCGGGCGAGATCGAGCTCTCGCGCGCCTCGCGCCCGGCCCGGTCCGCGGCGACGAGCGTGATCGCGAGCGAGGAGAGCGCGGCGCTGTCGTACGCGAGCTCACCGACGCGGAGATGTGACTCCCAGTGGGGCAGGTTCGGGGTGGTCGTGAGCCCGGTGAGCTCTTCCTCACGGAGGCCGAGAGCATCGGCGACCCGTTCGCCGACGCGATGGAGCCGCCGCGGCGCCTCGCCGGCCCGCGGAGAACCATCGATGCGCGCTGATCGCGTCATCGCCGTCCCTCCCTTCCGTCGTCGGGTTGCGCGCTCGCCGTCAGTCGAGGCTCTCCAGCGGGTTCGTGGCGAGTTTGCGCGCGATTCCGCCTTCCTGCAACCGCCGCGCGGCGGTATCGGGCTTCCTGCTCGCCTGGTCGGCGATGCACGCGCTGAACTCCGCGGCGAGCGTGCCGCGCGGATACGCCGCGAGCACCTCGCGACGGAACGCCTCGGGCAGCGCGTCGGGGCGTGCGCCGGAGATGTCGAGGCCGGTCGCGATCTCGAGTAGGTGCCCCTCGGCATCCATCGCCGGGTCGACGCTCGGCCAGTTATGGCGCACGATCACCTCGAGCACCCGCGTGCGGCGCTCGGGTGCCCATCCCGCACCGGCGGTGAGCGCGACGCCGACGTGCCCGCCGGCGTGCTCGTACGAGATGGTGTGGTTGTCGAACGCCGTCACGGTGCCGATGTCGTGCAGCACGGCGGCGACGTAGAGCAGTTCGTGGTCGATGTCGTGGATGCCCTCCATGCGGGCGAACGCCTCGGCCCAGAGCCACGAGCGCAGCGCATGCGCCGTGATCGCGGGGGACTGGTACTCCTGCGCGAGCTGCAGGGCGCCGCGCGCCGCGAGGGTATCGGGAACCGGGAAGTCGTCGATCTGCACACCCCGATTGTCGCGCCCGCGCTCCCGGTCGTGCGCGCACAGGGCGGTCGCGTGTGCGCGGGTTCCTGCCAATCGCGATGCAGGTCGGAGCGCGGCGCCGATCAGGCGGCCGTTCTCTCGAGGTCGAGAAGGGCGGTCTTGGCATCCAGCCCGCCGACGTAGCCGCCGAGGGTGCCGTCGCTGCGCAGCACGCGGTGGCACGGGACGATCACCGGGAGGGGGTTCGTCGCGCACGCGCTGCCGACGGCGCGCACAGCGTTCGGGTTGCCGACGCGTTCGGCCACCTGCTTGTAGGTGAGCGTGTGCCCGTACCCGATGTGCGGCAGATACTCCTGGACGCTGTGGCGGAACCCCGACGACAGACGGTGATCGAGGGGGAGGTCGAACGACCGGCGGATGCCCGTGAAGTACTCGTCGAGCTGGTGCGCGGCCTCGTCGAGTCGGCCGGGGGAGCGGAGTACCCGCGGCCCGATCCGCTCCGCGATCGCCGCGAGCACGTCGTCGAAGCCCTCACGGTCGTAGGCGACGCGCACGACGCCGCGGTCGGTCGCCGCGAGCAGCAGGGTGCCGACCGGGGTGTCGATCGTGCGGTAGGCGACGTCGACGAGGTGGGCGGCCTCTGCCGAGACCGCGAGGCGTGTGCGCAGGGCGTCCAGGTGTGTGGCGTCGACACCTGTGAGGGTGCGCAGTGCGGCCTCCGTCGAGGTCGCAGGGATGTCGGTCGGGCTCATCAGAGGTCTCCTTTCCCGTCGTCATCGGTGAACAGCGGATGCCGCCGCAGGGCGGCGATGCCGTCCGAGGCGGCGCGGCGCGCGGCATCCGGGCTGCCGCCGATGAGCTCCGCGATCTCGGCGTAGGGGAGCCCGCCGAGGTAGTGGTAGGTGATCGACTGCCGCTGCTTCGGAGGCAGCGCCGCGACCGTCGCCCAGATCTCACGGTGGTCGTCGCCGGGGGTGCCGAGAGTCGACGGGCGGTCGGGCAGGTCGTCCGTGGGGATCGCGTGGCGCTGACGACGCCGCGTCACATCGATCGCCTTCCGGTGCGCGACGCGCACGAGCCACGCCTGCACGTTAGTGTCGTCGGGCAGGCCCGGCCACGCCTCGAGCGCCGACAGGAACGTCTCCGACCACGCGTCGTCGGCGTCCGTGTGGGGCCCGAGCACGGCGCGACAGACGCGCAGGACGGTCTCTCCGTGCGCCCGTACGGCCTCATCGAATGGCGTGTTCATGCTCATCACACGGTAGACGCGCGGAGGCATCCGGATGTGAGATTCGCTCTCGAGGTGCGAGGTACCCGTGCAGGGCGACGAGCCCGTCTAGGAGGCGTCCTTCGTGTAGAGCTTGATGACATCCCGGCTGAGTCGGAACGTCGTCGTGGGGTGGAACCCCGCACTCAGCAGCGTCTGTTCGTCTGCGCTCGTACCGTCCGTGGACCGTGCGACCACCCACACGCGGGTCCGACCGTCGAGGACGTGCGGGCGCTCGCCCAGCCGTTCCACGACATCCCAGAGGTGGTCCGTCGTCTCGTACGAGCGCACGAGACCGAGATCGGCGGTGTCGCGGAATCCGTCCGGATACAGGCGGAGTGCGAGCCGAGGCTTGCGGGATGCCCGGACGCTCTCGTCGAACACGACCCCGTCCCCCGGCTTGCCGTGTTCCCCCACGTAGGCGGATACCTGTGCCCAGTCGCTGCCGAACTTCGCATTGTCTGTGCGCTGCGATACCGCGACGGGCACCGCCAGAACCACGACGAGGCATCCGGCGACGATCGCCGCAGGCCGTGGGAGCACGAGACAGATGACGACGGCGATCAGGATGCCGGCGGCCGGAGCGCTGAAGGAGAGGTACCGGGCCGTGTACAGCGGTCCTGCGGCGGCGTTCGCGAACAGGAGGAGCACGGTCGGGACGAGCAGCCACGCGAGCGAGATCAGGGTCAAGGCGCGTGGGCCGGCCGCCTCCGCATCGAACGGGTGGCTTCGGCGCTGCCAGATCACCCAGGCGATGGCGAGCAGCACGGCGGTCCAGGCGGCGATCGCGATCGGCAACGACCCGAACCACTGCGTGACGAGCACGGCATCGGGCGTGGTCACGTCACGGTGCGCCAGGAAGGCGATCTGACCGCGTTGCCGGGACGCGATGATCGCGAACGGGAGACACGCCGCCCCCGCGCTCAGTGTCGAGATGAGCCAGCGACGTCGGACTGCGCGCGGGGCGCGGAGCACCAGCAGGCACAGCAGGTGCACGACCACCATCAGTGCCGAGTACAGGAACAGGTGGACGCTCACGACCAGCAGACCGCCGTAGAGGACCCACCATCGGGCTCGCAGACCCGGATGCCGCACCAGGTGCACGAGCAGCACCGTGAGCCAGGTCGCGAACGCCGCGGTGAATGCCGCGGATCGCGCTTCGGCCGCCATGTAGTCGACGCGGGGGAGCAGGGTGCAGGCGATGCTCGCCACGATGGCGACGCGAGCGCCGGCGAATGACCGGCAGAGGGTGTAGACGCCGGCCACGGTCACGCCGATCGCGAGGGCGCTGGGAAGACGGACGGAGAACGCCGACGCACCGAAGAGATCGATCCAGACGTGCAGGAACGCGTAATAGAGAGCATGCACCGCGTCGACGTTCGCGGCCATCGCCCAGAGCGAATCCCATGGACGCTCCGCGGACATGACGCTCGCGGCCTCGTCGCCCCACATCGACGGGACTCCGATCGCGATCCCCGAGGCCACGGTGGCGCCTGCGCCCGCGAGAGCCGGCGCGAGGGCGGGATGCCTCGTTCGCGCCGCGCGCGGCGAGCCTTCCTCGACGCGGAGGGGCGGATCGGTGAGGGTCGTCACTCACTCCACGTTACGAACCGAACCTGAGCGCAGCATAAGGACGGTTGCGTGCCTAGGTCCTCCCGTTCATGCCTGCGGTAGAGTCGCCCTCCGAACTTCGTAGTCGCTGAGTCGCAGGAGGGTGCCGATGGCATCGTGGCGCGCGTTCGTCCCGGTGTCGCTCCGGGGATACCGGCTTCCCTGGCTCGCGCCCGACATCCTCGCGGGTCTCACTCTTGCCGCCGTCGCCATCCCGGAAGTGATGGGCTACACGTCGATCACACAGACGCCCGTCGCGACCGGGCTCTACACCCTGCTCCTGCCGCTCGCGGCGTTCGCCCTCCTCGGCTCCTCGCGCCTCCTCGTCGTCGGCGGCGACTCCGCGACGGCGGCGATCCTCGCGTCGGGCCTCCTCGCGGCCGGGATCCCCGGGGTCGAGCCCGGGTCGCCCCGCTGGGCGGCGCTGTGTGCGATGACCGCGCTCGCTACCGGCATCCTGCTGGTGTTCGCCCGGCTGTTCCGGTTGGGGTTCATCGGCGACTTCCTGTCCGCCTCCGTGCTGATCGGGTTCCTCAGCGGCATCGGCGTGAAGGTGGCGACCGATCAGATCCCCGCGATCCTCGGCGTCGAGGAGGGAAAGGGCAACTGGATCGAGAAGCAGTGGGCGTGGATGTCCTCCCTCGGCGACCTGTCCGTCGCCGCGCTCGCGTACGGGCTGGGGACGATCCTCGTCATCGTCGTCTTCAAGAGACTCCTCCCGAAGATCCCCGGCGCGATCGTCGCGGTGGTGGGGCTCCTGATCGTCGCGACGCTGTCGGATGCCGGTGGCCACGGCGTCTCCGTCGTCGGCGCCGTCGAGGGTGGTTTCCCCCACCTCGGCATCCCCCTCGACCTGGGTCCGCAGGAGATCGGCGCCGTGATCGCGAGCGCCGTGTCGTGCTTCTTCATCGTGCTGGCGCAGAGCGCCGGCACATCGCGCAGCTTCGCGATGAAGCACGGCGACACGCCCGACGTCAACCGCGATATCGTCGGTCTCGCCGCCGCCAACATCGCGGCCGGCGTCAGCGGCGCCTTCGTCGTCAACGGCTCGCCGACGAAGACGCAGATCCTCGGCGATGCGCGCGGGAGGACGCAGGTCGCGAACCTCGTGGTCGTCGGGGTGACCCTTATCGTCCTGCTCTTCCTCACCGACGTGCTCCGCGAACTCCCGCACGCCGTCCTCGGCGGTGTGGTCTTCGTCATCGGGCTCGGACTCATCGACCTGAAGGGCCTGCGCCGGATCGCGCGCCGTCGGCGCGGCGAGTTCCTCATCGCGATGATCACGATGATCGTCGTGTTCAGCGTCAACATCACGGCCGGGATCGTCGCAGCGATCGCGCTGTCGCTCCTCGAGGTGATCGCGCGTCAGTACAACGCGCCCGCCTACGTCCTCGGCCTCGCCGAGAAGGGGTACGACTACGAGCCCGCCGTGCCGGGGGCGCAGACCCAGCCGGGACTCATCGTCTATCGCTTCGACAGCACCGTGTTCTTCGCCAACGCGGCGGGTTTCGCCGACCGGCTCCGTGCTCTCGTCGACGGAGCGCCCGACCCTGTCTCGTGGGTGATCATCGATTGCGCCGACATCACCGACGTCGACTACTCGGCGGGGGAGACGCTCGACCGCCTCGTCGTGGCTCTGCACGCGAAGGGGGTCCACGTCGTGCTCGCCCGACCGGAGCCGAGGCTCCTGCGCACGCTCGACCAATACGAGCTGACGCGGCTCCTCGACCCCGCCCACATCTACAGCGACCTCGATGTCGCGATCGCCGCCTTCGCCGAGACCACCCGCCGGCCCGCGCCCGGGAAGTGACGGCGGCGTCACCGCTACGGCGGCGTGTGTTCCCCGTCAAGGGGGTCGCCGTGGCTGCACGGGCTTCGTAGGTTCGGAGGACGCGACCGAAGGAGACGCCATGACCGCCGCCCACGCCGACGACCCCCGAGACAAGCACCATAGCGGCGGCTTTCCCGGTCAATCGCAGACACAGCCCGGGAGCCTCGAGCACACGACGCCCACTCCGGACCACGGAGAGAGCAGCTACCGCGGCAGCAGCCGGCTCGAGGGGCGTCGGGCGCTCATCACCGGCGGAGACTCCGGCATCGGGCGCGCCGTCGCGATCGCCTTCGCGCGCGAGGGCGCCGACGTCGCGATCGCCCACCTGCCCGAGGAGCAGGAGGATGCCGACGACACGCTGCGCCTGGTCGAGAAGGAGGGGACGCAGGGGCTGAGTCTTCCGGGCGACATCCGCGACGAGGAGTTCGCGGCATCGTTGCCGGGCCGCGCGATCGCCGAGTTCGGCGGCCTCGATGTCGTCGTGCTCAATGCGGCCTATCAGAAGGACCGCGATGGCTTGGCGAGCCTGGAGACCGCGGAACTCGACCGGGTGTTCCGGACGAACCTGTACGGGATGCTGTTCACGGCGCGCGCCGCGATCCCGCATCTGAAGCCGGGGTCCTCGATCATCGTCACCTCCTCGATCCAGGCGTTCCAGCCGTCGCCGTCGCTCATCGACTACGCCATGACGAAGGCAGCTCAGGTGGCCTTCGTCAAGGCGCTCGCCGAAGAGCTCGGACCGGACGGCATCCGTGTGAACGCGGTCGCACCCGGCCCGATCTGGACCCCGCTGATTCCTGCGACGGGCTGGGATGCGGAGCGCCTCGCGAGCTTCGGTCAGGACACCCCGCTCGGCCGGGCCGGGCAGCCCGCCGAACTGGCCGGGGCCTACGTCTTCCTGGCGTCGGAGGCCGCGTCGTTCGTCTCGGGAGCGGTCCTGCCGGTCACGGGAGGCAAGGGCCTCTGAGGCCGGCTCAGCGGGCCGCGAGCGCCTCGTCGAGGTCCTGGAGGATCGCGGCGCAGGCATCCACGTCCTCGGGTGTTCCGGACAGTTCGAACTCGAACAGCACCGGGCGCCCGGAGGCGGTGGCGAGTTCCCGCGCGGCGGCCTGGTAGTACTCGCCGAAGTTGCGGTTGCCCGACCCGATGATGCCGACGAGGTGTCGTCGGTTGGCGGCGGAGCGCAGGAACGCCCGCACGGGTGCGGGGAGGGTCACCTCGTCGGCGTTTCCCGCCTTGTACGACGGGGTGAGGAGCACCCACGCGTCGCCGAGTTCGCGATGACGCACCTCGGCATCGGCGAGATTGTGGACCGCGCGCCCCGTCTGCTCGGCGAGGTGCTCGGCGAAACGGCCCGTGAGGTTCGACACCGACGAGTAGTAGTAGACGGGAACGGATGCCACCGTTCGAGTCTGCTCCTCACCGGCGACCTCACGCGCGCCGCGACGCCGGGGAAAGTCCTATCCGTCTCGCCTCTCGCCCGTCGCGGCGCCGTCGAGCACGGCCTCCGCCGCGCGCCGGCCTGAGCAGAGGGCGGCGGTGACGGTGGCGGGGTCGTCGGTCCACGTCGCCTCGCCCGCGAGGTGCAGCACCCCGCCGATCGGCGTCGCGAGGGCGTCGTGGTCGGCGGTCGTCGATCCGAGCGTCATGTAGGCGTAGGAGCCGTGTCCGGCGAAGGGGTCCTCCTGCCAGGCCGTGCGCTGCACCGCCACCGGGCTCGGGGCGGATGCCCCGTACAGCCTCCGCAACTGGACCATGATCGAGTCGACCACCTGGGTCCCGCCGCGAAGGTGAGGAGCGTGGGGGAGTCGTCGAGGCCGGTGAGGTCGTACCAGGAGTGCCACCACGCGCCCTCGGGCCCCTGCTGCCGGATGACGTACACGCCCTCGTCCCAGAACCTCTCCGCGAACCGCAGGAAGACCTTCTCGAACGCGTTCATCCGCAGCCGCGACAGAGCGCCGGCGACGGGCCCGGGCAGGGCGGGTGTGATCTCGAACGCCTCCGACTGCAGCACTCCGACGGGCACCGTGACGATCGCGTCGTCTGCGGCGAACGCGCCGCGATCCGTCGTCACGACGACGCCGCCCGGCCCCCACTCCACCCGTGAGACGACATGCGCGAGCCGTACGTCGAGACCTTCGGCGAGCCCCGCGGGCAGGGCGTCGTACCCCTCGGGGAAGACGACCTCGTCGCCGGAGATCTGGTCGTCGTCCAGCCCGTGCGCCGCCAGTTCGTCGATGGCGGCGCCGTACTGCTCCTCGCTGCGGTGCCCGAAGTACTCGCGGACGCGCTCCGCCCGCGAGGCATCCCACCCCTGCGCCTCGGAGACCGCGGCGATCGCGGCGTCGGTGGTGTCGAGGTAGGACGCGTCGGGGGCGGATGCCGCGATGACGTCGACCAGTTCGGCATCCGCCGCGTGGATGTCGGCGACGTAGGCGGCCGCATCGGCGTCGCTCAGGCGACGCCCTTCCGGAGAGTAGTGCGCGATGGGGCGACTGTCGGGCTGGTATCCGCCGACCGTGAACTCCACGGTCGGCATGCCGAGGGCCGTCGCCGCCTCGTACACGGGGCTGTCCTCGATCCCGTGGATCCACGACGCCCCCCGGTCGGTGACGTAGCCGTCAGACCTGTCGGTCCAGACCCGCCCGCCGATGCGATCGCGGGCCTCCAGCACGACGACCCGCCTCCCGGAATCGTGCAGCGCCCGGGCCGCCGCGAGTCCGGCGACACCCGCGCCGACCACGATCGTGTCGTATCGCTCCATCACGACCTCCTTCGTCGGGATCATCCCACGCGGCTCGGTCGACGGCCAGCGTCCACCGAGCGGCTACACGCCGTGGGCGTCGAGCCACTCGATGAGCGCCGGGAGGGCGACGTACGCGATCGTGCCGTGATCGGCGCCGCCGATGAGGTGGAAATCGACGTCCATGCCGAGGGACTTCTCGTGCGCGACGAACTGCTCGGTCGCGCTCGGCACGACGAGCTTGTCGTCCTTGCCCTGCGCGACGAACAGGGGAGCCGAGAACGCCGTGCCGCCCGCGGAGTTCTCGGCGAACAGCGTCGCCCACGGCTCCACGCCACCCGGATCGGCGATGACGAAGTCGCCGACGAGGGGCTGGCCGATCTCGTGCAGCCGGTCGATGTTCGACAGCAGGCACAGCGCGTTCATCTCGGTGAGCTTCGCCTGCGCCGCGGGGGTCAGGATGCTGTCGAGCGTCGCGCCGCGATCGGCATAGACCTGCGCGTACGCGGCGAACGTGTACGACCCGATCGTGACGCCCGAGATGTCGTCGATGTGGTCGCTGAGCAGCGCCGTCAGATCCGCGGCCGGTGCCGCGACGGCGACCGCCTCGATGTCCAGCTCGGGCGCGTACTGCGGGGCGCGCTGCGCCGCGAACAGCACCGCCTGGCCCCCCTGCGAGTGTCCCCACAGGACCACCTTGTTCGAGGCGTGCGCCGGCTCGAGATGCTGTGCGGCGCGCACGGAGTCGAGCACGGCGTTCCCGCCGGTGTCGCCCACGAGGTAGGAGTCCGGTCCGTCGGTGCCCATGCCGACGTAGTCGGTCGCGGCGATCGTGTAGCCGCGGTCGAGGAGCGGACGCATGCCCTCGATCAGCTGATAGGGGTCGAACCCGCGCGAGGGCGCACAGTCGGGGGAAGTGCCGGTGGTCGGATGCCCCCAGGCCAGCACAGTGCGCGCGCCGCCCACGGCGGGGCCGGCCGGCGTCACCACGATGCCCGTCGCCACGACCGTGGCGCCGTGGACGTCGGTGGTCCGATACATGATGCGCCACGCCCGCGCATCGAAGGGGACGCCCACCAGCTCTTCGCTGCGGACGATCTCGCCGGGCGCGCCCTCTGTCGCTCCGGCGGGCTGCTCGTAGAAGGCCGCGAGGTGCCCCTGTTCGACGCCATCCCCGATGACGCGGGCCTCCGCGACGACGACGAAGCCGGCGATCACGGTGAGCGCGGCGGCCCAGAACACTCGCCAGGCGCGTCGGTGTCGCGTGCGCCGGATGGCGCGTTTCGCGGCCGATGACATGGCGTGAGCTTATCTCTCTTGTGTGGTCAGACCACATGTGTCATACTGATCCCAGTCAGGCCCGAGAGCCCCTCGGACCCGGAAAGCGATGACGCGGACTGTGCGTCCGCGCCGGGTAGGAGAACACACCATGTCCACCTCGATCGATGCTCAGGTCGATGTCCTCGTCGACGGCGCGCAACGCGCACTTGCTGAGTACGCATCCTTCACTCAGGAACAGATCGACCACATCGTCCGCAAGGCATCGGTCGCAGCGCTGCACTTCCACGGCGAACTCGCCACGATGGCCGTCGAAGAGACCGGTCGCGGCCTGTTCGAAGACAAGGCCGTGAAGAACATGTTCGCGTGCGAGCACGTGACGAACTCGATCATCGACCAGAAGACGGTCGGTGTCATCAGCCACGACGAGATCTCCGGCATCACCGAGATCGCCGACCCGGTGGGCGTCATCTGCGCACTGACCCCCGTGACGAACCCGACCTCCACGGCGATCTTCAAGTCGCTCATCGCCCTGAAGACGCGGAACCCGATCGTCTTCGGCTTCCACCCCGCCGCACAGAAGTGCTCGGTCGCCGCCGCCAAGATCGTCCGCGACGCGGCCATCGCAGCCGGCGCCCCGGAGAACTGCGTGCAGTGGATCGAGGAGCCGTCGATGGAGGCATCCGGCGCCCTCATGAACCACCCGGGTGTCGCCCTCATCCTCGCGACGGGCGGAAACGCGATGGTCCGCGCCGCCTACTCCTGCGGCAAGCCCGCCCTCGGCGTCGGTGCCGGAAACGTCCCCGCCTTCATCGAGCGCACCGCGAAGGTCGGCCGCGCCGTCAACGACATCGTCCTGTCGAAGTCGTTCGACATGGGTATGGTGTGTGCGAGCGAGCAGGCCGTCATCCTCGACGAGCCCATCGCCGCCGAGGCGCTCGCCGAGTTCGCGCGCCTTCACGCCTACATGGCGACCCCCGACGAGAAGCGCATGCTCGAGGAGTTCATCTTCGGCGTCATCGCGAACAGCGAGAACTGCGCCGGCGCGAAGCTCAACCCGACGGTCGTCGGCCAGAGCCCGCAGTGGATCGCCGAGCACGCCGGCTTCACGGTTCCCGAGGACACCTCGATCATCCTCGCCGAGGTCTCGGGCGTCGGCCCGCACGAGCCGCTCACCCGTGAGAAGCTCGCCCCGGTCCTCGCGGTCCTGCGCGCGGCGACCCCCGCCGAGGGCATCGACCTGGCCCGCCAGATGGTCGACTTCGACGGCCTCGGCCACTCGGGTGCGATCCACTCCAACGACCAGGACGTCATCGCCGAGTTCGGCAAGGTCGTCAAGGCTGTCCGCATCATCGAGAACAGCCCGTCGGCACTCGGCGGCATCGGTGACATCTACAACGCCTTCATGCCGTCGCTGACCCTCGGCTGCGGCTCCTACGGTCACAACTCTGTCTCCAACAACGTCTCGGCGGTGAACCTCTTGAACGTCAAGCGCATCGGTCGGCGCAACAACAACCTGCAGTGGTTCAAGGTCCCTGCGAAGACCTACTTCGAGCCGAACGCGGTCCGCTACCTCGCCGACATGCGCGGAGTCGAGCGCGTCACGATCGTCACCGACGAGACGATGACGAAGCTCGGCTACGTCGACAAGATCACCGACGTGCTGAACCGTCGCGAGGGACGCGTCCAGGTGCAGCTCATCAGCACGGTCAAGCCCGAGCCGAAGGTGTCGGAGGTGCGCGCGGGCGCCGACCTCATGCGCCAGTTCAAGCCCGACACGATCATCGCGCTCGGCGGCGGTTCGCCGATGGATGCCGCGAAGGTGATGTGGCTCCTCTACGAGCACCCCGAGGTCGAGTTCTCCGACATGGGTGAGAAGTTCTTCGACATCCGCAAGCGTGCGTTCAAGTTCCCCGAGCTCGGCAAGCTGGCCCAGCTGGTGTGCATCCCGACAACGTCGGGAACGGGCAGCGAGATGACCCCGTTCGCCGTCATCACCGACGACGAGAGCGGCATGAAGTACCCGCTCGCCGACTACGCGCTGACGCCGTCTGTCGCGATCATCGACCCCGTGCTCACCAAGATGCTGCCCGGGTTCCTCGTCGCCGACGCCGGTTTCGACGCCCTGACGCACGCCACCGAGGCGTTCGTCTCCGTCTACGCCAACGACTACACCGACGGCCTGTGCCTGCACGCGATCAAGCTCATCTTCGAGAACATCGAGCGCAGCACGAAGGCGCAGCCGAACTCGACGGATGCCGAGGACATCAAGGCGCGCGAGAAGATGCACAACGCGGCATCCCTCTCGGGTATGGCGTTCGGCAACGCGTTCCTCGGAATCGTGCACGCGATGGCGCACGTCACCGGTGCGACGTACCACCTGATCCACGGCCGGACGAATGCCGTCTACCTGCCGCACGTCATCCGCTACAACGGCAAGGTCCCGACGAAGCTCACCAGCTGGCCGAAGTACGAGCGCTACATCGCACCGGAGCGCTTCCAGGAGATCGCCAAGCACCTCGGTCTGCCGGCGGCGACGCCGGAAGAGGGCGTGGAGAGCTACGCTCGCGCCGTCGAGGAGCTGCGCGACCGCGTCGGCATCGAGCGGTCCTTCCAGCAGCAGGGCGTCGACGAGACGACCTTCATCTCGGGTCTGCATGATCTGGCCCTGGCCGCCTACCGCGACCAGTGCGCGCCGGCCAACCCGCGCATGCCGATGATCGCCGACATGGAGACGCTCATGGAGGCGGCGTACTACGGTACGTCCTTCGACGAGGTGCGTTCGGCCCGCAAGGGCGCCGAGGTCGCGAGCGATGCGGTCACCGGCACGGTCAAGACGACGGCGAAGGGTGCGCGCCGCACGAAGACGACGGCCTGATCCGAACGGCCTTCACCGGCCGTCACGCGGTCACCGCACAGCCACCACACGAGGGGGCCGGGGGAGCATCCCCGGCCCCCTTCCTCCATGACTTCCCTCACTCGTTACCCATATGTAACGGGAATCACAGATTTCCCATTGACAACAAGATGAGAGATCTCTCATGATGTTCTTGGGAGGCTTGCTTCGCGGCGGGCCTTCGGAAACACCCCCCCTCGGAATCGGTTTCCCCTATCCCCCCGGTAGGTAGCCTTCGAGACGCGAAACCCCCGGATCGCGTGTCGTCTCCGAGCGCCCTGATCGCTGACCCGGAAAGGCACGTGCATGTCACGCCAACCTTTTTGCGATCGGGCGACGAAGTCCCGCCGCGTCGCACGCCCTTCCCTCCGCAACGAGGTCTGCTCATGCTGAGCGGTCGGCGCGGCTCCGATCCCGCGAGGCCAGGTGCAGAGACCTCGACCGAAGACGGGATCTGGAACTCGCTGCTGTCCGGAATGAGCGCGGATGCCGAGGTTCCTCCCGTTGCGACGACGATCCCGCCCATGACGAGGGCCGCCGCCAGCGCGCCCGCCGCGCCGCCGGCGACTCCCGCCGCTGCGGCGAGCACGGGTCTGCGCCGTGATCGCTCGCGCCCCCGGACTTTGTCGCCCGAGGCGGCGCCGACCGTGGCACCCAGCGAACGTCGCACCTCCGACGGATACCGCGCCCCCGAAACACCCGTGGCCGAGTCTCGGGCGTCCGTGCCCACGCCCGCGTCCGCACCGGAGCCCGCACCGATGCCGGATGCCGTTGACGCAGCCGCTCCCGCTCCCGCGGCAGAGCCGGCAACCGAGTCCACCGACTCCATCGACTGGCTCGCCTCCTTCGCGTCGTCCACGCGTGAGGCCGAGGATGCCGCCGAACTGCTCCGGCTCGTCGCGCCGGCCGGGCCGCCCGCGGACCCGGTGCAGGACGATCAGCCCGAGGCATCCGAACCGGAACCCGACGCGGCCGCCGAACCGGCGACCTCGCGCGAACGCGCCGTGGCCCTCGCCGCCCGACTCGGTCTCGCCTACGTCGATCTGACCGAATTCGCCGTCGACGCCTCGGTCGTCGGCAGTGTCCCCGACAGCCTCGCACGCCGCCATGTCGCCCTGCCCATCGCGCGCGCGGGGGAGCGGATCATGGTCGCCGTCGCCGACCCGCAGAACGTCGTCATCCTCGATGACATCGCCGCCGTCGTGCGTGCGCCGATCGTCGCGGTCGTCGCCGAGCCGGAGTCGATCCTCGCGGCGATCGACCGTTACCACCGCGTCGACTCCGAGGTCGAGGAGCTGACCTCCGCCTTCGCGGGCGGCGCCGAGGCGGAATCCGACGCGTGGAGTCAGGACGTCGGCGACGCGGGCACCGACGAGGCGCCCATCATCCGCTTCGTGAACCTCATCATCAGCCAGGCCATCACCGACCGGGCATCCGACGTCCACATCGAACCGGGGCGCGACGAACTGCGGGTCCGCTACCGCATCGACGGCGTCCTCACGACGGTGCAGCGGGTGCCGCGGTCGATGATCCCCGGTGTGATCAGCCGTCTGAAGGTCATGGCGGAGCTCGACATCGGCGAGCGGCGCCGTCCTCAGGACGGCCGCATCTCGGTGAGTCACGCGGGCCGCACCGTGGATCTGCGTGTCGCGACCCTGCCGACCGTGTGGGGCGAGAAGGTCGTCGCCCGTGTGCTCGACTCGCCCGTCGCGAGCCTGCAGCTGGCCGACCTCAACATGCTCGAGCGGAACATGGAGGTGTTCTCCGCGAGCTTCTCGAAGCCCTACGGGATGATCCTCGTGACGGGACCGACCGGGTCCGGCAAGTCGACCACGCTGTACACGACGCTCGCCACGATCTCGAAGCCGACGGTCAACGTGATCACCGTCGAGGACCCGGTCGAGTACCGGATGCCAGGGATCAACCAGGTCCAGGTGAACACCAAGGCGGGCATGACGTTCGCGGCGGCCCTCCGCTCGATCCTGCGATCCGACCCCGACATCATCCTCCTCGGCGAGATCCGTGACGAGGAGACGGCGAAGATCGCGATCGAGTCGTCGCTGACCGGCCACCTCGTGCTCTCGACGCTGCACACGAACGACGCGCCGAGCTCCGTGACCCGCCTCATCGAGATGGGTGTCGAGCCCTTCCTCGTCGGCTCGGCGCTCGACTCGGTCGTGGCGCAGCGCCTCGCGCGGCGGCTGTGCGGCAGGTGCAAGCGCGAGACCGTCGCGACCGAGGTCGAGTTGCGGGCGCTCGGCGTGCCGCTGACGGGCCAGGAGTACCTCGTGCACGAGCCCGTCGGATGCCCGCAGTGCTCGAACACGGGGTATCGCGGGCGCATCGCGCTGCACGAAGTGATGGCGGTCGACGACGAGATCGAGCGGCTCGCGTCGCGCAATGCGCCGGCGGCCGAGATCGCGAAGCACGCCGAGTCGACCGGCATGGCCCGGTTGCGTATGGACGGATGGGCCAAGGTGCTGCTGGGGCACACCTCCATCGAGGAGATTCTGCGCGTCACCCTGTAGGGCCGCGCGGAATCGGGAAACACGACCATGGGGGACACAGAAAGCAGGAAAAGGTGACCGACGACCACGGCTCCCGCACGCCGACCTCCACCTCGCGTTTCAACGACCTCTTCGGCGGCGGTGATATCGATCCCGACCTCCGGTCGCTGCTCGACGGCGTCCCGGGCGTCACGTTGCCCGCTTCGGCCTCGCATCACGCCGCGCCGCCCGCACCTGTGGGCGCGACGCACCCGGCAGCCGCCGCGGCTCCCGCGTACGCCTCACCCGCGCCGGCCTATGCCGCGACGCCCACCGCCGCTCCGGCCTATGCCGCCGCACCCAGCCCGGCGCCCGCCTACGCTTCTGCCCCGGCCGCGGCCCCGGCCCCGGCCTATGCGTCCGCGCCCGCCCCGGCATACGGCTCGTCGCCGTCTGCGGCCTCGTCGTCGACGCCGGTACCGCCGGCCGCCGGCGCCGCGGTGCCGCCCGTGCTCTCGACGGCGGGAGTGACACCGCCGCCCGCACCGACCCCGGCCGGGGCACCGCACGCCGAGTCGACGCGTGGCGCATCCGCGCCGTTCGACCTCGATGCCTATGTATCGGCCGCCCCCACCGCGCGCCGCGGGCACGCGCAGGTCGCGGCGCCCGCGACGACGGAGACCGCGAGCGGCCTCGCCGCGCGCGCCGGCGAGGTGGAGCCGGCACTGCGTGCCCAGATCCCAAACGTCGACGCCGAGTTCGTCGCGGCCGTCACCGCGGTGCTGTCGCAGGGGGCATCCGATCTCCACATCGTCGCGGAGTCGACACCCGTCGTGCGTGTCGACGGCGAACTCCGATCGGTCGGCGGGACGACGAAGTGGAGCCGCGAGCGTGTCCGTCGCGTGATCGAGGGGTTCGTCCCCGCCGAGATGCTGACGGCGTTCGAGCGGGATCTCGAACTCGACCTGGCCTACTCGGTGGGCGACATCGCCCGGTTCCGCGTCAACATCTTCCAGGACCAGCGCGGCCTCGGAGCGGCGCTGCGCATCATCCCGACGGAGATCAAGTCGGTCGCCCAGCTCGGGCTCCCGCCGGAGCTCGTCGACCTCGCGCATCTCCCGCGCGGCCTCGTGCTCGTGTGCGGCCCGACCGGGTCGGGAAAGTCCACGACTCTCGCGGCGATCATCGACAAGGCGAACGCGAGTCGTGCGTCGCACATCGTGACGGTCGAGGACCCGATCGAGTTCCTCCACCACCACAAGCGCGGCATCATCAACCAGCGCGAAGTGGGCGCGGACACGCACAGCTTCTCCGATGCGCTCAAGCACGCCCTGCGCCAAGACCCCGACATCATCCTCGTCGGTGAGATGCGAGACCTCGAGACGATCTCCACGGCACTGACCGCGGCCGAGACCGGTCACCTCGTCTTCGCGACGCTGCACACGCAGGATGCCGCGCAGACGATCGACCGCATTATCGACGTGTACCCGTCGCACCAGCAGGCGCAGGTGCGCACGCAGCTCGCGGCGACGCTGCGCGCCGTCGTCGTGCAGACGCTCATCCGCCGCTCGGGAGGGAAGGGCCGTACAGTCGCGACGGAGGTCATGTTCTCGACCCCCGCGATCCAGAGCCTCATCCGCGCCGGGAAGACGCACCAGCTGCGGACGGCGCTGCAGGCCGGCAACTCGATCGGCATGCACACGCTCGATCAGGATCTCGCCCGTCTCGTGCTCTCCGGAGAGATCGAGCACGCCCAGGCGCGCGATCTCGCGCAGGAGCTCACCGAGTTCGAACAACTCGTGAAGAACCGCGGCCTCGGCCGCGGCGCGGCAGGCGACGCCCTCCCTGAGGGGACGCGTCAGGTCGCGGGTGATCCCGGGGGAGGGATGTGACGATGGCGACGATCGCGAAGACGCCGCAGTGGGCGTACAAGGGCACGGATGCCTCGGGCAAGGCCGTCAAGGGCGTGCTCGACGCCACCAGCGAAGCGCAGGCGATCCAGCAGCTCAAGGGCCGGGGGGTGATCCCCGACAAGCTCACCGAGAAGGGTGCGGGGACGGGCCTCCAGCAGGAGATCTCGATCCCGGGGCTCGAGCGGGGCCCGTCGCTGAAGGACCTCGCCCTGCTGACGCGCCAGCTCGCCACGATGGTCGGTGCGGGTGTGTCGATCCTCCGTGCGCTCGCGATCGTCCGCGACCAGATCGACAATCCCAAACTGCGGCGGACCGTCGGCGAGATCGCGACGAAGGTCGAAAGCGGCACGGCGCTATCCGCCGCGCTCGAGGAGTTCCCCCTCGTGATCCCGCCCATCATGGTGCACCTCGTGCGCGCCGGTGAGACAGGCGGCTTCCTCGACAAGTCGCTCGTGATGGTCGCCGACAACTTCGAGGCGGAGACGAAGCTCCGCGGCAAGGTGAAGGCGGCGCTCACGTATCCCATCGTCGTGCTGATCGTCGCCCTCGTCGGCGTCGCCGCGATGCTCATCTTCATCGTGCCGGTATTCGAGAAGATGTTCTCCGATCTCGGCAGCTCGCTCCCCGCACCGACGCAGCTCCTCGTCGACCTGTCGCACGCCATGCCGATCGTCGTCCCGATCGTGCTCGTCGCGGCGATCGCCTTCGCGATCTGGTGGGGGAGGGCGAAGAACACCGAGTCGGTGCTGCGGATTGTCGACCCGATCAAGCTGCGGGTACCGGTCTTCGGCAAGCTCAACAAGAAGATCGCGCTCACGCGGTTCACGCGCAATTTCGCGACGATGCTGGCCTCCGGTGTGCCGATCCTCCAGTCGCTGTCGATCGTCGGTGCGACCAGCGGCAACTACGTCATCACCTCCTCGCTCGACAGCGTCCAGGCGAGCGTCCGAGAGGGCCGGCCCATCGCCGAGTCGATGGCCACAGCAGACATCTTCCCCGACATGCTCGTGCAGATGGTCGGGATCGGCGAGGAGTCGGGGTCGATCGACCAGATGCTCGAGAAGACGGCCGACTTCTACGACGACGAGGTCGAGACCATGAGCTCGCAGCTCACCGCGATGCTCGAGCCGCTCATGATCGTGTTCATGGGGGCGCTGCTCGGCTTCATGATCGTCGCGCTCTACATGCCGATGTTCATGATCTTCCAGTCGATCCAAAGCATGTGAACAATAATCACTTTATTCACATTAAAGACTTCTCATATTCGCAGAAGCCCGCTAGCCTCTTCAGTTGTCGGCCTCGTCCCGGGGCCGGTGCAGTACCCCATCCCCCCGGACCAAAAGGACCTCTCATGAACAAGCTCGTCGCTCAGACGATGGCCAAGAAGGAGAACGGCGAGAAGGGTTTCACCCTGATCGAGCTCCTCGTCGTCGTCATCATCATCGGCATCCTCGCCGCGATCGCCATCCCCGTCTTCCTGAACATGCGCCAGGGCGCGTGGAAGTCGTCGATCGAGTCTGACCTGACCAACGCCGCGCTCGTGATCGAGCAGAGCGCGACCGAGAACAACGGCAAGCCTGACAGCACGCTGGCCGCCACCTACACGGATGCGACGGGCGCCATCAAGGCGTCCGACGGCAACACGGTGGTCGTCGCCATCGACACTGACGGCTCCTACACGATCACGGGTAGCCGGACTGACGCCGCCGACATCGGCGGATCCACGCTCGTCTACGACAGCGCGGCGGGAGGCCTGGGCGCCTGGAGCTAAGCCGCTCGGCCTGACAGCCTGATCCACGTTGTGCCTGCGCGGCCCCGCCCGCGCAGGCACAACGTCTATCCACGGCGAGACACGGAAGGAGGATCTCGTGCACGAACAGTTCTCGGCCCGAAACGAGGACGACGGCTTCACCCTCATCGAGGTCGTCGTCGCGATGGTCGTGTTCGCGATCGTCGCGACGGGTTTCATCTACGTCGCAACATCTGCCCTCGTCTCGACGCGGGACACACGGGCCCGCGTGGTCGCGGCGAACCTCGCCTCTCAGCGCATCGACTTCGTCCGCTCGCAGAACGCGCTCGACGTCAGGAACGTCACCGACACCGTCACGCTGAACGGTGATACCTTCCACGTCAAAACAAGCTGGGCCTGGGCGACCGCGGGCGGCGGTAGTGCCACCTGCGAGTCCGGACCCACCGCCGGCGGCGCATTCACCTACAAGAAGGTGACCGTCAAAGTGACGTGGGACAACATGCCGAGCCCCGATCAGGCGGTCTACAGCGACACCTCGATGGTGCCGAAGACCAAGATCAACGACGTCACCCGTGGCACCGTGCTCGTCGGCGTCATCGACGCGTCGGGCGTGGGCGTGAGCGGCGTCACCGTGAGCCTCACCCCCACCAACGGTGTTGCGTCGGTCACGACCGACAGCGATGGCTGCGCCTACCTCCTGAAGGTCCCCGAAGGCGACTACACCGTCAGCATCGCCAAGGCAGGCTATGTCAACGACCAGCACGTGGACAAGCCCACGGCGACCGTGCCGGTGACCAAGGGTGGCTCTTCGCGTGTGAGCTTCGCCTACGATCGCGCAGCGACGTTCACCGCGACCTACGCCGGTGGCACCGCGAGCCTGCCGACGAACCTCACCACGACGCTGCTTTCCACTTACGGCAACCGTCAGGTCGCCGCGACCACCAACGCCAACCCGAAGACGTTCGCCCTCTACCCGACCCCTTCCGGTTACAGCTTCGTCGCCGGGGCGTTCGCCGAGAACCCCGGCGACGTCGCGGCATCGTGCCTCGCACCCGACCCGGGGGCGTGGGCCGAGACCAGCACGACGATCGGGCACCGGCCCGACGCTATCGGTGCCGCACCCGGCGGCACCGTGCCGGTCGCCGTATCGATGGGCGTCGTGCGACTCACCGGCCTCACGGGAGCCGGTAGCTTCCTGACTGCTGTGTACGTCGGCGGCGGCGACGGTGATCCCGGCTGCGGCTACGCCACCAAACCCACCTACACATTCGGCAATACAACGATTGTGTCGAACGCCGCCACGCTCGCGCTGCCGTACGGCACCTGGAAGATCTACCGCGGCACAACGCCGGGTGCCGTGACCTCGCAGATCACCAGTGGCATCGCCGTCACGACCGTCGGCATGGTCTCCGGCACCGGCCCGGCAACGATCGTGACGCTCGACCCCCGGGTGCTGAAGTGACCGGCGGTCCCGCGGCGCCCGCTCGACGCGACGACGGTCTCAGCCTGCTCGAGCTCGTCGTGGCGATGGGCATCTCGAGCATCCTCATCGCCCTCGTCGTCTCGATGTTCGTGAGCGGTTCGCGCGCGGTCTACGACCAGGAAGCGTCGACACTGAACGCCCGCCTCGCCTCGACCTCGATGAACGAGGTGACGCGCATCGTCCGCGCCGGCACCGAGATCCCGGTGCGCGGCAGTAGTACCAACCTCGCGGTGTTTTCCTATGCGGGCGCCGAGACGATCGTGATGTACTCCTTCATCGACGCGGAGACTGCCAGCGACCCGGCGCCGCTCAAAGTGCAGTTCGCACGCAATGCCGCAAACGAGCTCGTGGAGACCCGGTGGGCGGGCTACCACAAGTTCGTCGGGTATTGGGATTTCCGCGACGCGAGCACCGAGCGCATCATCGCGCGGTCGCTGATGCCGCCCGTCGCGTCGAGCCCACTCTTCACCTACTACGACAAAACCGGCGCACGGTTGACGCCGGCGAGCGGTGCGAGCCTGACCTCAGCACAGATTCGCAACATCGCGAGCGTGCAGGTCACGATGCAGGTACAGGGCGATCAGAGCGGCCGGGTCGCACCGGTACAGATTCAGAACATGGTGGGACTGCCGAACCTCGGCGTCGCCCGAGTGGAGGTGCGCTGATGGTGAAGCCGATGCGCGGGCGTGGGCTCGCTCGGAGGAACGCGCTGCAGGACGACCGCGGTGCCGCACTCGTGCTCGTTATCGCCGTCGCCGGGGTGCTCGCGCTCCTGATGACGATGCTCGTCGCGGTGTCGGTCAACGGCATGCGCCAGGCGCGTTCGGACGAAGACTGGAACGCGTCTCTCGCGGCCGCCTACGCGGGCATCGACGAATACCAGAGCCGGTTGTCCGTCGACGCCAGCTATTACCGGTACGGAAATCCGGCATCGACGTTCCAGACGGGCGGCACCCGCATCGACGCGGTCGCGTCGAACCCGGCCTTCGGCGTCGGCGTGTCCGGCCCGTGGGCGGAGGTCGCCGGGAGCGATGGGCGCAGCCATTTCCGCTATGAGGTCGACAACTCCGCGTATCTGACGACGGGTCGCATCCGTCTCCGCTCGACGGGCAAGGTGGGCAAAGAGACGCGCACCATCATCGCCGACCTCAAGCAGCAGGGGTTCATCGACTTCCTCTACTTCACCGACTACGAGATTTCGGATCCGGATGTTGCGGCGACTCCGTCTGCGAGTTGTTACTCCGACGCGACAAAGACCACGTTTCTCTACGCCTGGGGTGGCCGGTCGGGGTCGTGCAATGAGCTCACCTTCCCCAAGGTGGATGTGCTGAGTGGTCCTGTGCATTCCAATGACACCATCCGCACCTGCGGCACGACGTTCAAGGGTACGGTGACGACGGCGAACAACAAGACTCCGCTGACGGTCAACTCGGCCGGATGCAGCCCGGCGATCTTTGAGGACTCCGGTTCACCCGCCTACAGCGGCGGGGTGATCGGCATGCCGGCAACGAACTCCGAACTCAAGAAGGAGACTCGCTCCGACCTGACGGCGACCGATGTTCCCCGCCCCGGGTGCCTCTACACCGGTCCCACTCAGATCGAGTTCTTCAGCAACGGCACCATGAACGTGAAGTCGCCGTACACGCGATACACCCGCATCGGTGACGCCGCCGCGACGACGGCTCGTGCGTCAGCCCCCGCGGAGTGCGGAACGATCGCCCAACTGACCTCGCCGGCCGGAGCGACGATCGCCGTGCCGACGAATAACGTCGTTTACGTGCAGAATGTGCCGAGCGTCACGACCGACGCGAACTACCGGCCCCCCTCCGGTACCGGCTCCCTTCCCACGGGGTTCGCCTGCACGGCGAACTTCGGCTGGACGCTCGGTACGACCGCGGCAGGCAACCTCACCGGGTACCCCATGGCCAATGAGCGCCCCCCCGCACCCACGACGTACGGGTGCCGGGCCGGCGACATCTACGTCAAGGGCAAATTCAAGGGCGCGGCAACATTCGCTGCGGAGAACTACGTATTCCTCGTGGGAGACACGTCCTACACCGACCCGAACGACGACATGTTGGGACTCGTCGGCAACAACGCCGTGTGGGTATGGAACCCGGTCCGGTGTACGGCGACGTGTGGTACCGCCACGACCATCAGCAGCGGCAGCTCGAGCGCGACCTATGCGAACCTGCTGGCGGACAATCGCACAATCCAGGCCGCTATCCTCTCGGTCGCGCACACCTTCCAGGCGCAGAACTACAACGTTGCGGGAACTCAAGGCACGCTGACCGTCATGGGTGCCATCGCACAGAAATTCCGGGGTGCTGTCGTGACGTTCAACAGCGCCGGTGCGCCCGTGACCGGCTTCGCTAAGAACTACATCTACGACACCCGCTTCAAGTTCAAGGCGCCGCCGAAATTCCTGAACCCGATCACGACGACGTACGGCGTCACGACGTGGGTCGAGACGGCAGCCGCGTTCGCGGCCAACGGGGCGGCGCGATGACCGACCCTCTCCTTCCGGCCGCCGCAGCACTGCCGCTCGCGTTCGTGTTCGGCGCCCTCATCGGCTCGTTCCTCAACGTCGTGATCTGGCGCGTGCCGCAGGGCCTCAGCATCGTGAGGCCGCCGAGCGCGTGCCCGTCCTGCGGCCACGAGATCGCCTGGTACGACAACATCCCGATCGTGTCGTGGCTCGTTCTACGTGCCAGATGCCGCTCGTGCGGCGCGCACATCTCGGTGCGCTACCCGCTCGTCGAGGCCGGCACCGGTCTCGCCTTCGCCCTCGTCGTCGGTGCCGCCTACCTCGGCATGTACCCCTTCGCCGTGCTGCCCGCCGTTCTGTACTGGGCGGCCGTCGGCATCGCCCTGACCCTCATCGACCTCGATCACCACCGACTGCCGAACGCGATCGTCCTGCCGAGCTATCTCGTCACCGCGGCGCTACTCGTGCTGGCATCCGTTCTCACCGGCGAGTACGAGCGCCTCCTCAGCGCAGCCATCGGCGGTGCCGCGCTGTACGTCCTCTACTGGCTCCTCGCGGTCGGCTACCGCGGCGGCATGGGCTTCGGGGATGTCAAGCTCGCGGGCGTGCTCGGTATGCTCCTCGGCTGGCTCGGCTGGGCGGCCCTCGTCGTGGGAGCCTTCTCCGCCTTCCTGCTCGGCGGCATCGTCGGCGTCGCGCTCATGATCGGCCGACGCGCGACCCGCAAATCCCGCATCCCGTTCGGCCCGTTCATGATCGCGGGTGCCGCCGTCGGCGTCTTCGCCGGCCGCCCCATCGCCGATCTCTATCTGACCGTGACCGGGCTCGCCTGAGGCCCCGGCCCGGCACCCCGATCCAAACCCCCGGAGGAACCCATGGCAGCAGTAGTCGCACTCGACCTCAGCCGCAGCGGACTGAGGGCCGTTCAGGTCGACGCACCCTACACAGCGCGCCCCACGATCAGCCGGTTCGCCGCGATCCCACTGCCCGAAGGCACCGTGTTCGACGGGGAGATCCTCGACCAGAAGCGCGCGATCGCCGCGATCAAGCAGCTGTGGAAGGTCGGCGGCTTCACCACCAAGAAGGTCGTCTTCGGTGTGAGCAACCGTAAGGTCGTGGTCCGCGAGGTGACCCTCCCGGTCTTCACGGGGGCCCAGCGCCGCACGGCACTGCGTTTCGCCGTCGAGGGCCAGGTGCCGATCGACCTCGACGACGCGATCCTCGACTTCCTGCCGTTGCGGAACATCGAGACATCGGGCGCGGTCCAGCAGGAGGGGCTCCTCGTCGCGACGGTGCGCAGCAGCCTCGAATCGACCGTCAACGCGATCGAACGATCGGGCCGCTCGATCGACGCGATCGACTTCTCCGGGTTCTCGCTGCTGCGCCTCCTGCCGGGCCCGGCCCGCGGTACGCAGGCGATCATCAACATCGGTGCCTCCAGCACCACCGTCGTCATCTCCCACGCCGGCACGCCGCAGTTCGTGCGCATCGTGCCGAGCGGCGGCGACGACGTGTCGCGCAGCATCGAGCGGGCGCTCGGCGTGAGCTTCGCAGAGGCCGAACTCGACAAGATCACCCGCGGTCTCCAGGGCGGCGCCGCGACGCCGCGCGACGTCGACGCCGAGACGGTCCTGCGCGAGAACATCGCCGGCCTCATCGACAGCATCCGCAACACGTTCGCCTTCTGGAGCAACGCGCACCCCGAATCGCCCGTTGCGAGCGTCATCCTCAGCGGCGGCGGCTCGCGCCTCGGCGGCCTCACGCTCGTCCTCTCTCGCGCGCTCGGCGTGCCGACCGCGTACGGCAATCCGTTCGCCCCGTTCTCGATGAACGCCAAGGTCCGCGAAAGCGGCATCGAGCAGTGGGCCCTCGAGATCGCGGCTCCACTCGGGCTGACGCTCGGCGCGAAGGCCGACCGCCGGTCCGAGAAGGCGGCCGAGCGTGCCGCAGCGAAGACGAAGCGCGGGGGAGCGAAGGCGAGTACGGCGGCACCGGCGGCACCCCCCGCCCCACTGGCGGCCACGAAGCCGACCAAGGAGCAGGAGAAGAACGCGAAGGCCGCAGCCAAGGCGCACGCCAAGGCGGAGAAGGCCGCGTCGAAGGGAGGCCGCAGATGACTGCCGAGCTGGTCGAAGGGCGGCGGCGCGGACGCGCCGACCGCGAAGCGCCCGTCGCCGAGGCACCCGCAGAGGCGGGCCCACCCGCGCACGCCTCGGCGCGCGTCGATCTCGTTCCCCCGGTCGTCGAGACACGTCGGCGCTACCGCGCCATCGAACGGCGACTCCTGACGGCGCTTCTCGCACTGCTCGTGCTCGTCGTCGCGGCATCCCTCGGGGTGGCCTTCCTCGCGATCCAGGCGGAGAACACACTCGCGGCGGAGCGTACGCGAAGCCAGACCCTGATCAACGCACAGAAGCAGTACACCGAGGTCTCCAACGTGATGGCCCAGGTCGGGGCGTACGACGGCGCAGCCGTCGCGGCGCTCTTCGCAGAAGCCAACTGGGCGCGCCTCATGACGGAGCTCGACACCGTGCTGCCGGCGGGAGTGACGATCGCCACCGAATCGATCACCGTCAAAGGCGCCGCGCCGGGCGCCACAGCCGACGTCGAATCGACCGGCCTCGACACCCCGGGCGTCATCGAGATCGCCTTCACAGCGAACGCCGACCGATTCGACTCGCCGACGCCCCTCCTCAACGCGCTCAGCGGCCTCACCGGCTACGTCAGCGCGACTGTTGAGGCTGTCGCGGCCACGAACGAGACGGGCTATGTGATCACCGGGGTCGTGCAACTCGGGGCCGATGCACTCGGTGGGACGGCGCGCGTGGGCGCTCTCGATCCGGAACTGATCGCGGCGTTGCACGAACAGCTCGAGTTCGTCGCGACGACGCCGCCGGCCCCGAGCACTCCGACATCCGACGCTCCGGATGCCACGACGAAAACCACCGAAGGACAGTGACGGGCATGGACAAGTACAGGCTCAGCTTCATCATCATCGGTGTGCTCGCGATCGCCGTCGTGTTCGGTGGGTGGCTCGTCGGCGTGCAGCCGCAGCTCGACCGGATCGAAGCGGCGAAGTCGCAGACCGCCTCCATCAAGCAGCTCAACGATGCGCAGCAGGCGCGCAACGACGCCCTCGCCGCCGAGAACGAGCGTCTCGACGAGTACAAGAAGGCGCTGGCGGAGAAGCAGCAGGAGATTCCCGCGCAGCGTGCGCAGCAGGAGCTGATCAACCAGATCGACGCGGCGGCGACGGCGGCGGGCGTCACGGTCAAGACCCTCCGCTTCGACATCGCGACCGCCTACGAGGCGCCGGCGGGTGTCGAGGCCCCGACCCCCTCGAGCGGAACGCTCGTGGCCGTACCGCTGACCCTCACCGCCGCGGGCGACCGTGCGAAGCTCGAGGACTTCGTCGGGCGGCTGCAAGGATCGCAGCGCATCGTGACCCTGTCCTCGAGTAAATACACGGCGGGCGACGACACGACGATCGATCTCACCGGCACCACCTGGGTACTACTGCCGCAGTCCTGAGCGCTCAGGGCATGTCAAGACCCGGGCGGGACCCGCGCGGCTCTGCCATCGTGGAGGGATGGACATCGCGCGCGTCATCGCCTGGGCCCTCTCTCTGACTCCCGTGAGGGCGTTCCTCCGATACAGCGAGCGGCGCGGTGCGATGCTCGCCGACAGCGTCACCTACCGAGCGCTCTTCTCGATCTTCGCCGCGGTGCTCCTCGGCTTCTCGGTCGCGGCGCTGTGGCTCGCAGGGGATCGGGATGCCTGGAAGGCGCTCATCGCCGCCGTCGACCGCACCGTTCCGGGCCTCGTCGGGCCCGGTGGACTGATCGACCCGAACGGGATCTCGGTGCCGGTCGGCCTGTCCTTCGCGGGAGCGATCGCCCTCGTCGGACTCGTCGGCGCGGCGATCGGTGCGATCGGATCGCTGCGTACGGCGATTCGCGTGATCTGCGAGCTCACCGGCGACGACGTGCCGTTCTGGCTCGTGATGCTCCGGAACATCGGCCTCGCCCTCGGCGCAGGCGCGGCACTCGCCGTCTCTGCAGCCGCGACGATGCTCGGTACGGCCGGTCTCGGCACACTCGCCGACTGGTTCGGTCTTCCGCATGATTCCGCCGCGATCGTGTGGGGGACGCGCTGGCTCGCGATCGGTGTCACGTTCCTGCTGGATGCCGCGACGATCGCCGTCCTCTTCCTGGTGCTCTCCGGAGTCAGAGCCCCCGCGCGCGCTCTGTGGACGGGCTCGTTCCTCGGCGCCGTCGGCCTCACCGTGTTGCAGCAGCTGTCGGGACTGTTCGTCGGCGGCGCGACGTCCAATCCTCTGCTGGTCACGTTCGCCTCGCTCATCGCGCTGCTCCTGTGGCTCAACCTGTCCGCGCAGGTGATCCTCATCGCCGTGGCCTACATCTTCACTCTCGTCCGCGAGGGGGAGGACCGCGTCCGCGAGAAGCTCGCCGCCCGCACATTCGCCGAGCGGCGCGTGCAGCAGGCGGAAGACGCCGTCACCGCGGCCGCCGCGGAGCTCACCCGCGCGCGGGAGGCGCTGTCGACGCAGCGATAGTGCACGACACCATGACACGTGTGTTAAATCTCGGGTTCCGCATGCCGTGACGGTCATCGGCGAGCCCCGAGAGTGTGTAGCGTCGTATGAGTGACCGCATCCAACATCACACCCGAATCGTCCCACCCCACCGGCGCCACGCACCCGCTCGCGCTCGCCCCCGTCACCGGGCCCGCGAGCTCTGTCGACGGATTCGTGCGGCAGTTCCTGCGGAACCTCAACTATGAGCGCGGAGTGCCGCTGTCGGCATCCACGCCGAGCGACCGCTACTACGCCTTCGCGATGACCGTGCGCGACTACCTCATGGCGCGGTGGCTCGAGGACCAGCGGCGCCAGTCCGTCGCCCAGGCGAAGGGCGTCGCCTACCTGTCAGCCGAGTACCTGCTCGGGCGTCAGCTGGACAACAACCTCCTCGCCTCCGGGCTCACCGAGATCGCGACCGAGGCGATGGCCGCGTGCGGCATCGACATCGACGACCTCCGCGCACTCGAGGTCGAGCCCGGGCTCGGCAACGGCGGCCTCGGCCGGCTCGCGGCGTGCTTCATCGACTCGCTGGCGACCCTCGGCGTGCCCAACACGGGCTACGGCATTCGCTACGAATACGGCATCTTCCGTCAGACGTTCGAAGACGGCCAGCAGGTCGAGCAGCCCGACTCGTG
>Ga0209922_100560_pt1 | contig 46653 bp, 32 predicted proteins | sample ThiBiot_500_biof_FD_183946 | JGI IMG/M metagenome (GOLD analysis project Ga0209922, IMG submission 183946) | Wastewater bioreactor microbial communities from Cape Town, South Africa - Thiocy_expt_500_biof (SPAdes) | ecosystem: Engineered > Bioreactor > Thiocyanate-remediating > Anaerobic-Aerobic ... | reverse complement strand
CTGGTGACAGTGCGCAAGGAAAAGAGAAAGATATTGTGATAGTGTCATGCGTACGTAGTGGTGGCTCTGATATCGGTTTCTTAACTGATAAAAGACGAATGAATGTAATGCTAACGAGACCAAAGAACGGTCTGTATATATTCGGTAATATGACACAATTGGCTGAAGTTGATGAAAATTGGCGAGCTTTTCTTGAGCATGCTCAAAAAAAGAAGTGTATTTCGGATGTAAATTCGATTTCATTCGACTTGCCCTATTGTTAATAGAAATACATTTCACAATGATTTATTTCTGTATTTATTTATAAAAATAAGTAAATAAAAATGTCAGAGAGAATTTTTTTCAGATAAAATAAACAGTCTATGGAACAAACTAAGTATTTTTATTCTGGCAGTGCATGGTTAGAAGAACGTCTTGATGGTCCTGACGGTCGTCTATGGAAACGAGCGAGAAAAATGTTTCTATTCGATCGTAATCTCTCGTCAGCGTTAAATCTATTTAAATTTGATTATAAAGCCATACAATCCATATCGAGACCTGAAGGTACCGTTCTGACTGGCAGTCGAAAGACCATGCTTACTGACGAAGAAGCATCTCAAAAAGGTCGAGTATGGACTCGTGATGCAGAAAATTCGATTCGTACATTACTCGATCGAATTGTTACTCGATGGATGCCAAAGTATATGTATGAATCGAAAATTAATATCGAAAAACTTCATCGAAGTTTGACTCCAGTACGTTTACAATATGTTCAACAGAAATATGGTGAGTAAATTTCTTTCACTGAAATAGACTTTACAACGATATTATTTGTCTTAGATAAGACAGACGATGACGTCGATAGTTTTAATGTTGACAAAGCATTGAAGATCTATCAAGAATGTCTTGTACCATTGCATTATCATGAATTATGGAGTGAAATCGTTAGTGATTTTCATAATGTTGATACGAAATTACAGGAACGTGAAACAACAATTGACGTTCAGTTATTTTATGACCAGACAACTCTTGATAAAGAATGTGAGAGTGCACTTATTTTTGGAACGAATCGTGTTACAATTGGTAATGTTCTATGTATTGATCATTCGATTGATTGATTTATTTATTTGTTTATTTTAGTTGATAGCTACAAACCTCTATCAAAAAAACTCGGACTTTTCGATCTCATTCTCATTAAAATTGACAATGTTAATTATTTCGGTATGATTGTTCATGTTGAACAAAACAAAGTGAAAGTAGTCAATGACGATGAGGACAGACGTTTTAGTTTTACAACTGAAAATGAAAGAAAAAATCTGAGATTCGATCTGCAAACAACGATCGGCGTATACATTTCTCGTACCTGCTCGGATAAAATTAAGCAACGTCAAAAACAAACAAACGATAAAAGTCTTTCATTGTTTAAATTAAGTAATATAACGTCGTCGAGACGTATGATCAGTGCAATACACAGTTTACATGAATGGTCTTATCATCGTAGTTTATTGAAACCGATGATAGATGATCTATATTTTCAATTTCCAGACAATTATGATCCATCAGATGTTATACCATCGAATGGCTTTAATTTAGCACAATCAAAAACAATAGAATTAGCTGAAAACATATATGACGATATATTTGATCACATGCATCTTATACATGGTCCACCTGGTAAGTTTTGTGTTGAAATTTTGTTATTAGAAAAAGTCTGTCGTTGCGATTTTTATAGGCACTGGAAAAAGTCGAACGATTGCAGGTATCGTTCTAAAATTATTGTCGAAACTACCTGAATCAGGACGTAAACATAAGATTCTTCTATGTGCACCATCGAATAATGCTTGTGACGAATTAGCTCGTCGTATTCTTGATGAATTTGATAAACAAGAAGTTCCACTTAAACCTAGTACGTATATCTAATTTTTGATAAAGTAATCGAATTATAAGATTTTTGTTTTATTAGATACTCTTGTACGTATTGGTTGTCAACCACCTGATGATTTTCGTTTATGTGATCATTTTCTTGATTTCATGATTCTGGACGAAATAGTAAAGATCTTAAAAACCGGTGAAAAACCAGAGCCAACTATCGCTCAAGAAAAAGAGAATCATATCTTACGACAAGCTAAAATAGTCATTTCAACATTGAACTATTGTGGAAGTACAAGAATGCATCCATTAAAATCATCGACTGCGTTTATTATTATTGACGAAGGTGAGAATTAACGATAATAGATTGAATATACGTATTTAAAGTGTGTGTGTGTTTTTAGCAAGTCAAAGTTTGGAAGCTGATTTTCTTCTACCACTTCGATTTAAATGTAACAAACTCATTCTGGTCGGTGATCCAAATCAATTACCTCCGTGTGTTCTTAGCGATGCAGGCAAAATGTACGGTTTATCTCAATCACTCTATCTGCGACTGTATAATGCATTTGAACACTATGAAAATGGTCCAATAAGTATGTTAAATACTCAATATCGAATGCATCCGAAAATCTGTCGATTTCCAAGCGAATGTTTTTATTCAAACCGTTTGCGAACAGATCCATCTGTACATAAAAGAATGAGAAGCTATCCACTAAAACCATTGTATTTATACAATATAAAAAATTCACCACATGGTTACGATGATGCAAATTCGTCATACAATTATGGTGAAGCAAAATATATTCAAGATTTTTGTCAAAAATTAATTATGTACCTCGTACAACGACAAAGTCAAGATGAAAGCGAGAGTGATGACGATGACGAATCCACTACGAGCAGTTCATCAGATTCTGCGCATAGTGACTATGAAATTCGACAAGAAATTCGTCGTTCTCAACCATTAGACAACGATGATCCTCGATCAATAGAAATTCAACAACGTATAGCTGTCATAACACCATATAAAGCACAAGTTCGTGTTCTTCGATCGTATCTGCCATCGTATATCGAAATCATGACTGTTGACAGTTCGCAAGGCAAAGAAAAAGATATTGTGATATTGTCTTGTGTTCGTAGTGGTGGTAATATAGGTTTTCTGGAAGATATGAATCGACTCAACGTCATGTTAACTCGATCCAAAAATGCTTTGTATGTTTTTGGAAATTTAACAGAATTAGGTAGTCAAAATGAGAGTTGGCAAAGTTTTGTTACTCATGCTCGAACAAATATCATTTTCTGTGATGTGGATAAACCCTGGTGTGATTTGCCATATCGCACTTAAACGACAGTGTTAAATTAGTTCTTACAAAAATAAAGTCTCTCTTTAATCTACCCATTTGTTTTTTAATCTTTTATTTCCTTCTTAGAATAATAATAAAAGTAGAGAGAGAAACAATATTCGATAACAAATCGGACGATATGGGATTCGAATTTTCTATGTAAACTAGGATGGTACAGTGAACATAACTAATAAATCTAATTTTAGTGATTGCTGCTTGTATCGATCAATTTGAGGGTGCCCAGAAATTGAACTATCAGTGTCCGTAACATGTAAGATGAAACGTAGTGTTTTTGGTTTTGTTTTCGACGTTTTTTCAGTAAATCTTTAACAAAATTCTATATTTGCACACAATGCATACTCGAAAAATTTTTTGTGATAAAATACGCAAAATTACTAATTAACATATGATAGTTTTCCCTTATATGGTCATATATGACTCATTTTTAATTGACCATTGATACGTCACATGCCTTTTACGCATACACGATTTAGTTTCATTTGTTGAAGCTAAAGTTTATCAACTGCAGAGTCTTTGGTAAGCAGAAGGACGGCTTTACAGTTTTCTAAAAGCAACAATAGATTCCAAATCGTCATATCTGATTTGACTTAATCACACCATAGGAAAAATCGTCAATTTCCAATAGTATCCAGTTTTTAGTCCAAAATACTAAATTAAAAGCTTTAAATAATTATCTATCAATTCAGACCCTCCGACTTCGATTGCCGAGGATCCGACTAAATTTCCAACATCATTCGTAACAATTAGTGACTTCTACAACTGATATTCTTTCGATTCCAATGCAAACAAGCACGCATACATACACACAAACGTTTCTTTTCCATATGACCCTGCCTACGGCCGAGAGAATAATAACTTTTATCTAATCTATATCAATAAAATTCAATTTCAAATAAGACGGCAGTCAACTTCGTTCAAACTTTTTATGTCTCAGATATTTATTAATATAAACCAAAAATTAGCAGTTCGCACGAAACTTTTCATCAAATAAAAAACTAGAAGCATATTCGCAAAATTCAACTTTTTCCAAACTTTTTCTAGATCATCTCTTCACTTTCCACTCACATTTCATTCTCCACAGCGATGCGTTTGGCCAATATCTGCAATAAATATAAAAGAAAGCTATTATAAGTGAAAAATTAAATGTGTATCTAACCTGATTTCTTTCTAATGCCTGCCCAATTGATTGTGCACCTGCATCTCCGATTTTATTAAAGGCGAGATCGAGTGTGGTAATTGTCTATGCACGATAAAGAGTGGATTCTCTGTAGAGAATAATGATAGTACATTTAATGGAGACACAAGTGCTTTAGCATTGATTGATTGATTGAAGTATGAATATTAGAATTTGCATGCAAATTACGTTAGGGTGTTAGTTTAACTTACTTGAAATCTTTGATAAGAATTCAGAATAGCATTGAATCTCTGGTTCAAGAGGTTTGTGGATATGAATAACTCTTTTTCGCTCAGATGATCAAGTATTCGATAGATTATGTCGATTGGTAGTGTATGAAGTGATAAAGACATGGTTCGTTGAATCTAAAATGATATGTGTTACTCAAATTAATAGTTGCGATTGGTGTTTGTGAAGCGTAAGAATAGACTCGTTATAGCACCTATGCGCTATAAGAGGTGTTTTTGTGAATTCGCCGTGTAGAAAGAGTCGGTTGATCGGAAAAAGTGAATGATTCAAGAAATGGAGTTAATTTCCATAGGGTTTTAGATAGTATGAAATGGGAAAACATTTTATTCGGGTGTAGTGTGATTGGGATTTTACTGAATTGAATTTAAAATATCGAGATCTCAAAGTTAAACTGGGTGTGAAGGATCTATCTTATTCATAAGTCTGATAGACAGATCGTATGCACACATAATCGTCACCAACTTCGCTGGATGAATATGTTAACTCATGTGACAGGGATCATTTTTATTTTACAGATAATAATTCTCTGAAATCTGAAATATTACCTATTGGATTGAATGAACACGGGGAGTAAAACGTACGAAATATGTTACGCATTTTATTTGTCAGTCTTGTTTAAATATATGATGAATGATGACGTACGGGTGAGAAAAGAAAAAGAATCACTCAAAGGTGTTGTAGCAATATTAGTTGGATGAAACAGTCATAACGACCGTTGCTTTTTAGTGATGTCGCCATTTTTTAATGCATTTGACGGTAGAAAAGATAGGGATGAAAAACAACTTTTAAAATTTCTTGATAACTATGAAAACAATTCAAATTAAATGGTTGTACATACTGTGAAAGAGACTACTGGACTATAAGAATATGTGATTGTTTAAAAGTTGATTCTCTGATCTGAGGAGAAGGGGACTCTTCATATAACATAGGATACTCTCTAAAGAGCAAAGAAATTTAAATGTTATGAACGATTTAATGGCTTTATACGTGTAGTAAAGGTAAGAAAGAATATTATTCAGAACCGCTATATGTATATGTACATGTTTGTTTTTATTGGTTTTATACTTCGAACACAATGCGCTGGTATATCTAAAAAGATATGATTATGCTAAATCATGATGTAGCAATAATAGGCCTGATTCTAAGGGTCAACGACTAACCTTAAAGTCGATGCTGAAAGATTTTCAAACACAACTTAAATTATCGTAACGGATGACCATTAGTTTAAAAATAACAAGAGATAACTAATGTGATGTTCTTTAAATCCTTTGATAGTATAGCAGGTCAAATTTCTATTTTATTGAATAACTTAGTCATGTTGCTACAACTTGCAAGCTCTTGCAGTCAACCGCTTTCTCTACTCGACTTTGTGTTGAGTGGAAATCTAGTTTGACTTGGCTTTATCTAAATATCCATTTGAGACTAACAATTAATTCTATGACATGGATTTTTATTTTCTTAATTCGATTTAAGTCGTCTCTATAGAGAAATAATTGAGAATTCCGATCTAATCGACGTCTATTCGCCCATAAAGAAAATCCACTACGACATAAAATAGATATGTCACATTCCCCAAGAATATAAAAATCAGTTACGACTTTAATAAAACCATTACAGATAGATTTTTGTGATAGTGAATGATTTGCATAGTCAATATGTAAAATGGGTCCAGGAACAGTTATAGACATAGTTGGATATGATTTTAAAATAGTTTGTATTGCTTGATCACTATCAGATGTAATATATAGTAATGTTTCGTTAGGTTTGACTAAACAAGGATTATTATCGAGAAATTCAAGTACTACTTTTGTTAGATTTTCACGTTGCGACATTTGAACATCAAATGGATTTGATGGATTTCTTCCGAATCGTAAATGAAGACAGGTTAACTGACGGTGGGAGCGTTGAAGGATTTGTTCGACACCACGACGAACAATCAGAGATGGTTTAAATAATAATTCGAAAAGTAATGGAAATAAGAGTTCTTGTGTTGCTTGTTTCAAAGGTAAATTGTCAAGTAACCATGAAGCATTTGTAAATGGATTTCTCAATGCATATGTTATATAGAATGCATTGGTAGTAATATGAATATCGTCATATTCAGACTATAGAGAATAGAAATCTTGAGATTTGATTAATTTTATCATATTAGTTCGAATAGAAGGCGGTCGAAGTGGCATAACATTAATAATCAATTGAGTTCGATTCTTCGAACAGATTCTAGTTAAATTTTGAAATCGCCAATCGATTTGATACGGTTGTAATACATGTGATATTGAACAAGGATGATTCATATCGATCATAAATCGACGACGAGTTAATAAAGCTAAAATATAAACGGATGTAATACCTCGAAGTCGATCACCCCAACCAAAACATATCGAAGAACAAGAATAAATCATTGTTTTTTCACCTTTTGGTTGATTAAACGAACTAAGATTTAAGAACTGGCTGTAGTATTTCTTTAATCGATCCAAACGATTATGATTACGAGCTAGTAAAGACACAGGTAATCGATTTGATAGTATTCTATTATCAAATATTCGTTTTTCATTTTTGATTATATTTGTAAATAACGAAGATAGATTTAATATGAAAATAAATATCACTGAACTGCAAACAACTATAAACAAATACCATCGAAAATAAACTCTATGTAAGAAATGCATAAATACAACACGTGTTTGAAACTGTTTACTGGATGTTCTGTTGATATTCTAACAGAAAAAGAAGTGAAGACTACTGAAATATGATTCACATAAATCCAAAATGTCAATATTTATAAACAGAGTCCGAGTCGTGGTTTCGAACTTTTCGCGATTGTTTGAATTTGAGTATTGACTCAATGTCAACATTTATCTAAGTCTGATGAAGGTTTCTGTTTCATTCGAAAGTGTGTATGATTTTAGATACATTTCTATTGTTTAACATTTTAGATTTTCTTGTGACATAATTGAATTGATAAATATTAATTTGAGAAAGATACATGACGACTTGTAATTCAGTGATGGAGGACGTACTTGTAATGAAATTCTGAGAACACAAGATAATAATGTAAAAGGTGAATAGAATGTAATTAAAAAGTCAAAAACTTTGAAAGAAGTATTTTTAGTAACTAGGCTAGCTGTCAAAAACATTCTCTGTTTTTTTTTGCGTCAGTTTTTAACTGATAATGCTCGCTGTTGGCAGTTAAATTATAGTACCATTGTAGTTGCACATCTCAGAGCACAAAATCAAAGACAATAAGAGTGTAAATTTTCATTTAGCTAGGTGAAAGTGACTAAGCATATTTTATTTTCATGTCTACGTGTAACAATAGTTTCTAATTAAAAGAAACTCTTGCTGTAAGCATAAAAATGTCAATCAAGATATGAAAAATTCCTATCCTAATATTCTATTCGAATAATTAACTATTCTTCGTAGATATTTTTTACTCGGAAACTTTTTTGTAGACTTCATCTACCTACCATTCTACTGTCGTTATATCCTCAAGGTTTGTGTGTACAACAATGTCTACAGCTATTATCACAGCTGTTCAACGTAATATTGCTCGATACGGTTTATCAGCTTTATTAATTTCCGGTAATTTCGGTAATATATTCACCATTATTCTCTTAGGAAAAGGTGCCAAACGGCAATTGAATTCCTGTTCATTGTATTTGCTGTCTGCATGTATCTCAAACTGGATTGTAATAAATACAGCATTGGTTTCAAATATCGTTGGTGTTGATCATACTGATCCACAGCAGACCTCGAATATCGTTTGCAAAGTTAGATGGTCGGGCACACATGCACTTCTCATGTTATCACGCAGTTTTAGTATGTTCATCGAATAGTTTTTGATATTGATCATTGTCATATTCTATTCTAGTGATTGCTGCTTGTATCGATCGATGGGCATTATGTTCACAAAGTGCAACCATTCGATCATTTAGTCAACCGCGTGTTGCTATTCGTGTTATCATTCTGCTAATCATCGTCTGGACTATCATACCAATTCATTTAGCTGTATTTTTCAGTAACGATTCAGGTCGATGCATTGCATTGCCAGGTGCATATGCATTCTTTTATGCTATTTATTCATTAATTGTCATTGGCATCCTACCATTATTTTTAATGATTTTATTCAGTATACTTGCATGGTATAATCTACAAAAGATTCGATCACGTGTAACACCAACTGGTAATGCAAGAAATATACATATACATCAACGAGATCGTGATCTTATGAAAATGTTAAGTGCCGAAGTGTTTATTTATTGTTTGACAACAATACCCTATCCTATTAATTTAATCTACAGTGTATCTACAGCTAGCATAGCTGCATATAAAAGTCCGATGAGAATAGCTGTCGAAGGATTAATTGGATATATTATAAGTCCATTTTTGAATTTTATGTACTGTTGTGCTCAATTCTATGGTAAGAAGTATTTTGTTTTCATTATTTTAATGATCTCTATTTTAGAATATGCATTTGCATCGGCTAAATTTCGTAATGACTTTATATGTCTAATTCTTTGCCGTCAGCCGTCAAACGAACCGACAACACTTCATTCGCATGGCACGCAATCGCTCATTCAAACTAAAGTTTACAAACATCATGAACATCATGAATCTTAGACATATTTAACTTTTCAATGTTGATGTTGTCATTGTATTTCACAATTAAATATACAGCAGAGTGCAAAAGTCTTTGCCTTACATGTCAGTCAACTGATGCATCGGCTATTTCGTGACGTTCAATCAGCTTACATTCCCAAAGCAACCGCAATTACCTTAGAACTATCAAAAATAATATTGCTAGGATTATAAACTTAATGAAAGTATTTGACGTCCATTGAATCGAAAGAAAGGAAAATTCATTACTACTTGTGTTACTTTTATGTGCTAGACTACGCCTCATCTAAACATATATTTAGCTCTTTCTTTCATCACTCATCTTATAATAAATGGATGAAATACCCAAGGCAAAGACTTTTGCACTCTACGGTATATAATCAAATTTAATTAATATTATTACTCATTTACTAATAAGACAAATATCAGTAAAGTATATTATTTTATTTGAAAAAAATATGATCTTTATCATTCAAGTTTTGTTCTGAAAATCAGATTATTTCATTGATGATTTCGTAACTCGTTCAGTAGTCGGTGTGCTAACCGTATGTTGCCATTTTCCATGACCTGATTGAATACTTTTTCTGAACATAATATCATCAATAATATCTTTCTTAAAATCACCCCATTCTTTGCGTGTTTCTTGATTGATATATTCACGTCGAATATCATCTTGAGATAAATGAGCAAATGTTCGTTGAGCTGTATGTAACAGTAATTTGCGGGTTACTTCAGGTAGTCCTATACAAATTGAATGAATTGCTTTCATGAAAAAAAAATTCTTTTTCTTCTCGAAAATATTTGAACATTACCAGCTGTCTTATCGGGTCGAACAATACCTAATCTACAATGTGTTGCCGTAACAACTGTGCAAGTCTATTTGACAAAAAAAGAATTTAAGATATTTCAATTGAATTACACTATCAGTTACCATTGCTTCTTGACATAGAACACTTATTTCACCGAATGAATCGGGCGCACAGACTTTTCCCATGACAACTTGTCGTATTTGTCGACTCTGAAAATAGACACCAGTCAAATCTTAGTCGTACATGGAAATCATTCTCGTACTTTAGTTCCATTTTGTGCTGTTTTAACGACGTCAACTTTTCGAAGTATATGGCATTCGCCTGTTTTCATAAATGCAATGAACGGACAACGAAAACCTTCGCTTGCTAATACTAAATACACAAAATATCATAGGAAAACAAACGAATTTTCTCTCTCTCTGTCTCTCGAACTTGTATTTTGTGGATATTCAATCCATTCGATTAAACGAACGACTTCATCTGTCGGTTGTTTTGTCCACATTTTATATTCGCCACATGAACGTATTAAAGAATATTTTTCTTGATATTCAGTTTGTTCGAATTTCTATCAAAGAAAACGAAAAATCAATCTTTCCATTGTTTTCTTTTACGGTTTTTATTGTTGCAAATTCATCTTTATCAATTTTAAGAAATTCACAATTTTCTTCCGATGTTGCAAACCATGGAGATCTTCAATACGAAGAAAATATTCGATTATATTTGAAATTTTTAGTTCTGACTTAGGTTTGCCTTCAGGATTTGGTTTTAACGATCCAAAAGATTGTCCAACAGTTAACTAAATAGATTCAATCTATTGAATAGAAAATCGATTCAAAATTTGACTACAGACTATTTCCAACGATGATTGAGATAATAAAGGTGGAGGTATAACACCACCTTTTAAAATAAAAAAGTAACCATTCGATGGTAATACTAAATATGAAGTCAAATTAAAGTTAACTAAATGAAGAATGACAACTTGGCTGTCGATTTTCATCGCAGATTTCTAAATGAGCAATTTCAATCGCCTGTCGAAGAAGATCAGCTCGTGGATCAAGCGCCATAAACTGAGGAAATTGAGCCATTATTTGAAAGATTTGATCATGTTCCGCATTTGTTCGTTGAACATGTCTAAGATAGAATTCTCAAAATAGATTGTTGTTTTAAACAAGAGAAATTCAATTGTACAATTTTCGTAGAAGACGTCGAAGTGTTTGAATATCTCGTTGAAATGGTGAGATTATCTTTCGTGATCGTCGTGTTAATACCGGTGATACAACTGATGAATTCGGTAGAATTTCCATAGGACTTGCCGATGAATCGATTGTTTGCATTCGACTAGGTTTACTTCTAAAGATCAATCGTTGGATTCATATCGCGATCGAACTAACTTATCTGTTTACCCCGATGTCCATGCTCGTTTTGGTTGTGGTTTAATCACAGTTGCATATTCTTTCATAAATAAATTATGTGCTTCTTCTCTATAAAAAAAAAAGAAATTCAATAAACAATCTTTGTGCAAAGTTCATATAAATTACCGATTGTCCAATTCAGTTGAGATCTCTTGTAAACGTTTCAATTCATGATAATCAAGTGCTGATTGTGAAGATTTTAAATTCGAAACTAAAAATAACAAAGTTAGTCCATTGATTTATCGAATAAACATCAGAGTAAATAGTACATGGATATGCCACTTGTTTCGTTCGAGTACATTTCGGAAATAATTCATTTTTCTTTTTTTCATTTGTTTTCGACGACGATTGAGATATCACCGGTGAAACAACTAACATGATATTGTGTTAATTATGATTAAACAGATCGATGTCAAATTAGCTTTGTTTTGACGTCGACTTTTTCTTTTTCTCACTTACATCAAACCATTACAACGGTTTTTTACCATAGTAAAAGCCTCTAATAGTCAATCGAATTGAAATTCATTGATGATTTGTTAAACCAATAAAAAAACGAGAATTCTTTTCGAACAGCTGACTCTCTCTCTCTCTCTCTTTTCTTTGAATGAAGGACAATAAGAAAGAGAATGCAAAAATCTGATCATCGAAGTGTATAGAAAGAATAATTGCATTTAAAAGAAGATCGATGGTTTTTTAATGATTATTTTTAGGCATTAAATGTCATTACTAATCAACCTATTCGACAACGAAATGGTTGGATTTATTATTGTTTTTGTATAGAAATAAATTTATCTTTGAATTCACATAGATTTACTCGCAAAAATCCGTCCAAAATCAGATGTTATTCAACATCGAGTCGAGTCTGAAACTATTCAGATCTCATCTGGATTAAAGTACGTTTTGTATCTTTTTTTTGTATATCTTATCAAATTCATTTAGAACTAGTAATACACGAATCGAACATAACATCAACCCATCGTATGAACCATTAGTCTCAATTAGTGATAACGATCATTCGGAGTTCGTTGATGTTGATGTTTTTTTTTTCTTTATCTATCTATCGTTCAAAATCAATCTCCTTTTAGTGACGATAATTACGTTACACCAGTTCATAAACTAACACAATCTGAATTACGTGAAGAATTGCAACCGTTTCGAAATCATAACGATGATGATGATGATACCGGTGATTTGGAATTTCGTACTCAACAACCAAGCAAACATTCGAATTGCTGTTCATGTTTCATTTCATAAGATATTATTTCGTTTCATTGTTCTATTGTTCGTCAGATATCGTATCATTTTTCTTTTCTATTTACTAAACTAAAATATTCATTTGATACAAAACTTGCTTTTTATCTCCTTGAATCGAATGACAACTATGCCTAGTATTGATAAATATGTGCACATTTATTTTGACATTCGATTATTATCGTGAAGGGAGTCTCATTCAATGAAATAAATAAAAATCAAATTCTATTCGAATAAATAATTTCATTTTCAATGTAAAGACAAACAAAATCAACGATATACACATATGATGAGAATAAGATCAAGCGATAAAATTCATTTGAAAATTGTTATCGATGATATATACGCATATTCACACAAAGATATTCATCGATCAATAAGTGTGCATGTTCACTATTCAATCGAATGACATATCCTTCGATTTTATTCGACAGACAGACGATGAGATAACAATGTGAATATGCAAGATTGACGATTTTTTTTCTTTATTACATGACCAACTCAAATAAACATGAAAGTAAAGTAAAAAGAAATTGTTTAGTACGATTTAGTCTTGAAACGAACATAAAAGATATAAGTGAAAATTAGAAAAAGAAAAAAAGTAGCACTAATTGAAAAAAAAGAAAAGAGATGCCCAACTGAGAAGAAATCTTGTTTAGTATACTAGTCTATATACTGTTCAGAAAAATATGCGCGATTGTTTATACGTATACTCGATTGTTTATGGATTACCAGCTGCTGCTGTTGTTTCTGTTGTTTCCGCAGTAGTAGCGGGAGTCGTTGTTACTATTGAAGTGGTTGTAGTTGTGGTAGGTGCAGTTGTTGTCACTACTGGAGCAACAGGATCAGCAATAACTACATCTTTAAAAATGACAGGTTCATTGACAGTAGTTGTTGTACTGAATTGACCTGGTGGAACATTTTTTGTTGTAACAATAGCATCGCCAATTGAACGGTCAGGATCAAGATCTTGGGGAATTGTTCGGACAACTGTTGTTGTTGTTTCTTTTTTTGTTGTTGTTGTGGTAGGTTCTTCAGGTGGATTTAATGGAACAACTGTATAATCTTCTTTGGCAACAGTTGTTGAGGGTGCTAATTTTTTAGCTGTAAGTAATCCGAAAGCAAGAAGTAATGGTGCGAGTAATGAAAGAACAAGAGCAAGTATCGAGAGAATTGTTGATGGACCGATGCCAGCTCGTGTAGCACTATAGACTTGATCGTAGCCTATAGCTGGACCATATGGATTGTAGAGTGGTGCAGTTGTGGTTGTGTCTTCGCTGACAAGTGGAGCAGGGCCTCCTTCTTTGCCAGTAATTGGTAGATTCGGATTGATGCTTGTGTATGGTCGATAGACCCATGACTTTTCTTCATCTGAATATTCTTGAAAATGTGTATCATTGTATGGATGTTGGCCAGGCAAGAGTGGATATGCACGATAGAATTCTTGTGAACGACGTTGAAGAATATGACGAAGTTTAGCACTATGAACTTGATTTGCATTGTAGACAGTTGCTACTTGATCGGTAACACGTCGATTGATATGTGGATAAGCATCGGCAAATGAACGTGTCTCACGTTTGAGATATGAAAGAATTAAAATAAGACCAATTAAGAGAAAAAGAAATGCAAGAAAAGCAAGGCCAGCTGCAACTGGTCGAAGTTTATCGCCAAGACTTGTTAGCTGTAATGCAGCAAGAAAAACAACAAGACCAAGGAGAACTAGAGCGGCAATTTCGAAGAAGATAACCCATTTCCAGTATGGATATCGTCGGCAATGGCATTGTTCAGGCGAATTAACCTGTTCGGAACAAGTTAGAAAAGCGCCACGAAGTGTTGATGTTTGAGATAGACAATAGTGTAGATTCTCCTCGCCATCATCGATTCGAGGAAAACGTGTACTTGCTGTAACATCGAACTGTTCGTCATTATTGGCGTAGACTTTAACGTCACGCGAATATAAACCGTAGACTTGTTGAAGACGACTGTCTTCGTAGACATTCGGCTGAGCATAATGATAGCCGGATGAAGAAACCAACGGACGAAGATATGTGACTTGCCATTTCCATTGATGAGTGAGAACAGCAAATAATTGAAGAAGAAAAGCTGCAATTGCTAAGAGTACAGCAAGAAGACTGACTAATCGAAGTAGATTTCCTGTTTTAACGGGATCAACAGGTGTTACTACTTTCGTTTTTTTCGTTACAGTGACTTCTTTAGTTTTCTTTGCCATCGACCTCGTTGATTTACAATGACGGTAGTTATGTTGCGGTTGTTTTTATAAAATGGTAAAAGAAATGGTTGATTACAGTAGAAAAGATACCTTCGTCAACGCTCTATTAGCATGAGATTGTCATCGCTCTAGTGGCTTGTTTTCGTTTTTTCACAGCGTCCAATCGATAAAAGGAGAGACAGGGAGAGGGAGAGAGAGAGAGAGAAGAAAGCCAAGTATATGTGAGAGTGAGTGAGTGATTCAATCAGATACCTTTTCTCTTCTTTTTTTACCTTTCTCTCGTCTTTTTTTGTACATATAAAGTATAAATCTTACTTCATACACAATTATATTCGAGGATGTTATTGAAGAAAACGAACGAGAGTATAGATAAATTAAGAAGAGCAAAAAAAGGTACATGCATAAGACTGTATGTACAAGTTTTTTTTTTCTTATTTTACATAAAAAAAACCGATCATGCTTGATGATAGACAAAAACAAAGAGACATTTATATTTGATTTTACTTTTATTAATGCAAGGTCGGTAATTTATCAAGTTAAAACACAGTTTTTTTCTTCTTCTTTCTTTCTCTCTTTCTCTTTCTCTCTCTGCTTCAAGTGCAAATGATCAACTAAATATTTTCTACCTAAATCAAACAAAAAATACATCTAATTGATACTTTCTATTATGCAGATTCATGTTAAAATGTAATAAAAAAATCGAAAAACGTCACATTCTCTTATGTATTTTTCACATAATGATGTATCATTATTCAAAATATGTTAGCAATCATTCTTTCGACTATAATGACAACGAAATATGCCTATTTTTTGCTTGCTTGTCATTTAGTTGTCCAGGTATATTAAAGATTCAGTAAAACTGATTAGACAGTGTACATTCAAGGACGTTTGTATTTTTAATTAAATTGAACGAATATCAGATTTAATTATAAAATATGAGAACGAACGAACAAGTTATTTGATTAGCGAATCATATCGACCAATCGAAATATTTCTAGTGACCTCTCTGTCGATGTTCAGTAAAAATTAATCTTGTAATATAATAATTATTTATCTGTTTCTCACGATAGATTTTTTGTTTTGATTTTGAAAAACCGATTTTCATTGATTTTGATTTCGATTGTTAAATTTAAAAACAAAAAACAACAACTCGCCTTCTCCTTCGATGTCATTGATCAATGCATTGTTCAATATATTCTCCAGCTGTTACTGTCGAAAGAAAACAAAGGAAACGAAGAGAGAGGAGGAAAAAAACGTTTCTTTTTTTTTGTGTGTGTATGCGTGTTTATTCTTTTCGTTCGTTGAATCGCATGGTGTAATCATTTGACAAAAGAAGAGAAAAAACGAATTTGATTTTCTACTATTTAGATATATTTATTTCCGGTCAATGTTGGATTGATTATTAAATCATTATGATCCGACACATCGACCAAATCTTATTCTTATTTATTCAATATTTCTAATCTTCGTTTCGTTTTTTTGTTATTTCCTTGGCCGAATCAAAACATGAGTGCACCCTGTAGTCTTGAACATTGTCATACGAATCTATTTGCTCTGCAAAGTTTAAACGATTTGAAATGGAAATGTTTTCGTCGAGCATTAAATACTCGTTTAGAACCCAATCATTACAAAGATCCCGTTCTCATTGCCTATTGGAATTCATTACGTGCAGATACATTATGCGCCTGGCGACGTGTTCTAACTGATGATGGACAAAAAACCGAAAAAGAACTCTGGCTCTTTGGCATCAATGAAGATCTACCGAATGAACTGCCAAATCTACGGTCAATGACGCAATTGAATGGCTCATGGAGTGAAAATGCGTTGTCCTACGAATGTCGTTCGATGTTATTCAAATCTTTACACAATATGATTGAGAAATATTTGTTATCGAAAGGTTTTGCTCGAATTAATCAATGGTTTGTTCTGCCATTGAACGATCAATTAGATGTTAAAATACCGAATTATTCGTTTCATTTGAATTTTTTCCTTCATGGCGATAATAAAGTTTGTGCGAGTGTCGACGTTCAACGACATCAAACAATTTACAATCTTACACCGAAAGATTTCGAAAAGAATTCACAATTGAATATTATTCTTGCACCTTTTGGTTTAAATGGCGTTCTTATTGGTTATATCAATCGAGAGATTGATATGAATTCGTTGCGAGAGAATTGGGAACGAAATTATCCCGTTCGACATATTGAAAATTTGCCGGATTTTATCGAAGTTTCAGCGGGAAATATTCGAATGTTCTATCCGACGTGTTATGTTTATAAAATTCTGCCGAATGACGATGAAAATTCAAAGAAAACCGATGAAACAACATCAACAACAACAGCAAAAACAACAACAACGACGACGACGACCACGACAACGAAAAAAGTTAAAACACCACCGGATTCGAAAACCAACTCATCGATTGATTTACTTGCGAATCATTCAACAAAACTCGAACATAATCTCATCAAAAACCTGTCGAATCAATTATTAATCAGCGCTCAACGGACAAATTCGATTGATATCGAAAAGAAACAAGAAAATAAATGCTTGTTAATCACTGATCCAACAAATCGACGCATTTGCCGTTGTCATCAATGTTCCACAACCAACAATCGTCATTCGACATTAATGCCCTTCCATCGTCGAACTCGTTTGACCTCGCCATCTCGAGCCAAAATCGAGCCGATTAAAACCGAACATTCAATCGAAATTCTCGAAACACAAAACGATCTTCATCTAACTCAAACAACCTCCTCACCAATGAACACAACAACGAATCATCCAACGCCAATCAACAATCCACCGGCAACCAACGACAAATCTCAAGAATGGACGGCCTCGACACCGAACAGCGTCGGTGTCAGTGGTCCACCGTCGGTTCTCGCGCCTATTACCAATCTCAATTCAGTTCAAAGTCATTCGCCGGCACCTGTTAACAATACATCTCGCGGTTTGAAACGTTCGGCAACGGTTGCATTCGACGATCTCTCGATTATCGACGACGACGAATGCGAACAACACAAACAAACCTATGATTTCCATCGAACAGATACATTTCTTCAATTACCATTGAAACGTTTTCGTACAGATACAAATTCGCTCGTGAATCACATTCAAACAACGTTGACAACCACTGATCATCTCTATCGGCACGGGCAACCAACGCCGCCGAGTCCTAGTCATTTATATCCTCGACCGATCGATCCCTATGAATTCGACGAACAAGATGAGTATCTCTCGCGATTGAACTACCCGCCATCGACGCCAACGAGCAACATTCGAGTCAATCAATCGTTTACCAACGACGGACCATCGATGTCTGATTTAGAAACTATACTTGACTCACAAGATATCAATGAGAATAAAAGCAATTGCAATGTCCTATCGACGATTCTTTCCAACGGAGGTGTTAAATCGCCAATGAAGAAAGACTCAATCCCTCCATCATCTCAAACAAATAATAATAATAATAATAACTATCATCTAACTAAATCTTTGAATGGAGTTTTTCATGAAATGGAACAAATCTACAACACACCACCGGGCTCATCGTCGTCCGAGAAACTTCAATCTTTACATTCGCCATATGCAATTATGGTCGATAGTGTGAGTAGTGCGGCAACAACATTCGATATGCTCAATCAATTCAGTCAGGAATCGATCATTGCACCATTCGAATCGATTACTGTCGAAGATCATTCGTCGTATCATCCTATCAAGAAAACATTTGTGAAAAAATTCGACAAACCCTATGAACCAACGAAATCTTTTTCAATCACCATTTCAACTCATCACAAACCAATGCGACATTGGAAACGAACGTTAACCAATCAAGATTATTCGGCAAGTCCATTCAATAATCAAATCATTCATCGGCAACAGCATACACCTCGAAATACATCAATTTCGATGTCGAATGTTCCAACACCATCGATCTACTCGCCAATGAATACGAATAATAATAACAACAATAATCCATCGATACGTTCGAATGATTTGCAATCATCACCGTTTCCTATTCGATCAGTTGGCAGCGTTCAAGCTCTCAATAGTCCAACGACATATTCTCAGCCACCACCATCGAATCTAACGATGAATCAAGCAGACGTTGATTCATTGCTCTTCAATGTTCTATTAAATGATAGTATTTTGAATTTTTTTCGTGATATGAACTTCGATTCGTGCGTTCTATGTGCATGTACGCCAAATGAATTGAGTATACGTGGTCTTGATTCGACCATTTACTTCGATAAACCTCGAGAATTCATTAAATTATCCTCAACACCCTCGGCTTCAACTGGACCACCCGGTATTAATAATCCAACACATTCACCATATCATCCACATATGTATCCCCAACATCCTCAATCATCCTATCACCTTCATTCTCATCCATCGATGTACCAACAGCAGCAGCAGCAGCAACAACAACAACAACATCAGCAAATAGTTCCATCGACGTCCAATCAATTGAATGCATGTTCATGTGGTTTTTCTGCGGTTGTTAATCTACGATTGAGTTATCTCTCGGGTTTGTTTTATGAAGATGAAGTCGAAATAACGGGAATTAAAGCTGATCTCAAATATCGACAACGAACTGATGATATATCTGTAAATCTGTTAGAATTAATCGAACGAAAGGAATGTCTACCAGGACCATTCGATTCGTTTACAAGTAAAACAATAAAATGTCAACCAAAAATCGAACAAGATTTCACGCAATTATTCAAACAACCAGTTCATCAATATGAAAATGTCGCATGTCGAGCAGCAATTGAACAATCACGAAATCCTTTAAATAGTTTCCTTTCCGAAGAACTCGACAAACATCATTGGTTACATCAATGGTCCTATTCTGCTTCACCTCTCGATTCCGATCAACAACTAATCACTATGCTACGCTCATTACAACCACTTCTTGTCGATGCATTGAAAAAACGTCAAGTCAATGGTCTATGGAGTACGATCGATGGTCCACTAACCTGGAAATCATTTCATCAATTATTATACGTGCAAAATCAACACGTACAATTAGAAGAACAAATCAGTGGACCACAACCAATACCCTATCTACTCGCTGGACTCGATCGTGAATGGGTTATGTTAGCACCGTATAGTTTGAAATTCTGGGATAAATTATGTCTTGAACCTTATTCCAAAGGTAAAGATGTGGCATATGTATGTGTCGTGCCTGATAATGATTATATATGTTCGACAACGAAGACCTATTTTCGTGATCTATCAACGCATTATGAACTATGTCGATTAGGTTTACATCGGCCGTTGATTAAGATCTTTTCCGATCACGGTCTCTTACGTTTAACAAATGATCTCACAAATCCACTTCCAAATGTCGATCAATGGTTTACAGATCATGAAAATACTCATCCATTAGGATCGAAATTGAAACAATACGCACAAATCATCAAATCTCAATTGACAAATCTTTTCTCGAGTCAATCATTCGACAGTAGTCTCATCGAAGAGAATTCATCTCGTCGTGATCTATTTCGTACACCCAATGATCTCTCCAATCCATCATCAGCAACGCTCGATCTTCATTCATCATCGACTGACTATGCTCTTTCACCTTCATCGACAACAACAACAAACACAACAAATAATCTTCCATTGAGTAATATTTACACGACAGGCTCATCGGCCGCTGATGCTTTGAGTTTAACAGGTAATAATTCAACGAATTTAACTAATGGGACATTTGTCAATGGCCATCAAGTTGATCCTGTTGATTTACAAGCATTCGAATCGTTTCATCAGGGACGTTTGAAAAACGACGAACAGTTTTTCATTGTAATTTATCTAATCGATACATTTCGATATGAAATGACAGCGTTGAAACTCGATGAAAACTCATCGAATTCACTTGATCTCGATGAAAAACTCGATGCTTACATAAAAAAAGCCATATTTCGTGTCTACATGGATTTAATCAAAGATCTACCCGAGAAAATCTCCATACGAATCAACTTTCAAATAATTCCATTCGAGTCAATTCTCAATCAACAAGTCGAATCCGATTCAGAACTACGTTTAACTCAATTGAAACGTCTCGCATTCAACGTCTACAGTCAACTGAAACGAACGGTTTCATACACAACACGTGCTAAATCATTGACGGGCTTTGGTCCGGCTGCATCCGAAGAGAAAATGCCGGCGAAACTCGTCATGCAACTGTACACGCCTGCGTATATCCTCTCGCCGAAATCAGATTTTCGTTTCAAAGCATTTGCTGATATCACCGAGCAAACGAATATCAATGGAAGTATTCTGTTTTGTTCGTATTGTTTGTCCGATGATCAACGGTATCTATTAGCTTCGTGTTCGGACGATCGAGGCGAATTGTTGGAAACATGTTCGATTAACATTGAAGTGCCCGATCGACATCGAAGAAAAGTTCAACATGCAAGACGAATCGGCTTGCAGAAACTCTGGGATTTCATCATGCGAATTGTAACGAGCACGACAATGCCGTGGCGAATCGTCATCGGACGATTAGGTCGACTTGGACATGGCGAATTGAAAAGTTGGGGAATCATTCTATCGAAAAAGAATCTCGTTCGTTGTGCAACATTAATACGTGAATCATGTTCAATGTGTCATGTCCTACGTTGTCACGATCAACCGGTTATACTTTCAGCTTGTTTAATCTCGATGGAAACACATCCATCGCTCACTGTTCTACCCGAATCACTTGAATTAGGTGAACTACGTGGCACACAAACGACGAATACCGGTACGACCAATATGCCGAATACTGGACAAATACTCGACGATGTTTCTGTGACGCATATTTTGACATTACCAACATCGGCGTCTGTGCAACACGTGCAAACTATGCCGAGACAAAATGATCATCGATCGACAACCGACAATGAAGATGATCTTTTTAGTAAATTATTCGAAGATTTAGATCCCGAAGGACCACCGAATGAAGCATTCGATAATATTACATCTCCAACACCGGTTGATCTCGTTGAATTCTCGTCGAATTACGGTCTCGATATGAATCACAATGGCAATACCAATGGTCTACCCGGTGGTCAACATAATCGTCATGGCAATTCATCGAATAATCCTAATGATGCCTATGGTCATCATTCATACGGCAATTCATCAAATAATACCAATCATAAATCAAATTCCTATCAACATTTCGAATACGAAATCGATATGAACGAACATCCATCTCTTCATCAACAACCATTAGCACTTGGCTTCTATGTTTCAACAATAGGTACATTAAATCCATTGCCAACATGGATGTTACATGGTAAAATACCTCAACGATCGACCAATACATGTAGTGTATTCAAAGCAACATTACATGTCAGTGTGCCTAATGCTCAGCATTCAGATGATATGTTATTTGCTCAAAATAATGATCAAAAATTAACTCATCCATTGGACTCGAATTATACTTATGTTGTACTCAGGTAAGATTTTGTTGTTGTTTCTTTTCGTTCTCAAGTTATTTGTTATATCTATTTGAAGACATGTCTTGGAATCCTATAATCGTCTATCATGGTTACTTATCGATGCCAAAACAAATGAACGTGCCAGTTGTTTACCAATACATCTGGAAACTTTATTAAGATTATATCATGCTTTTATTAAATTTGTATGATAAAAAACAAACCAAATGAATCCTTTCTTATTTCACGCGTTTGCTGTTTTCCATGCAATGTTGTTATTTTTCTTTCTTTTTCTTGTTGTTGTTCATGTTGTTGTTGTTGTTCTTCTTCTTCTTCTTTCTTTTTGTAGCCATATTGGCACACCGGCGCGATCTTTGTTTGTTTCTATTCTATAACAGTAACCTTATTTCTTCGAAGGACTACAACGAAGAGTATGTGAACCATCATCACCATCACTGCAACAACAACAAACGAAAACAGCGATCCTATTATACTCTCATACATATACATAGTCTGTTTTCTTTGTCTTCTTTTGCGTGTATCTACATTTTCTGTGCGTTGTTATCTGTTCTTTAAACTCTGATCTGATACGTCTATTAAAACTTGTACTTCTTTCAATATATATACATATATATATATATATATATATATATATAACAAAAATAAATTGAAAAAGAAAACAAACGAGTCGCACTGGATTTCTTTGTACAGATGTATATTTATTTTTAGTGTGAGTGATTTTCTACCAGGTCTATCTATTTCTCTTGTTGGACATAATGAACAACTATTTTCCTCTGTTTGTTCTCTTTTCTTCTAATGTTCGTTTTATTGATCTCTCAAACGTAAACTTCCGTTAGTCCATGTCTTCATTCACGATTGTTCCTGCTAGACAATGAAAAGAATTCAGAAAATCGACTATCGAATCAGACACACATCTGCTCTCTCTCTCTCTCTCTCTCGCTCTTTCTTCTTTTTTTTGTTGTTCTTCTATTTGTTTGTTTGTCATTTTTTTTCTGCACTTATGTAGCAGATCATGTAAACTTGAAACAAGAAAAGGCCAACTCACACTAAGAATAAAAAAATATAAAACATGAATAACGATTTTTGAATCGTCAACAAAAAAACAACTTTGTCTTTGTTGCTTGATTTCCAGGATGACTTTGCATTTTATTTCCTCGGAGATTTTCGTTGAAATGAACGAATGATGCATGTCTAGGTTGATAATTTCAATTCGACCGAAAAATACAAAAGAACATTTGCTGATAAGTCGACTGACTAATCAATCATCGAACAGAAAACTGTCATCTAATTCCTAACATGTTGTTTTATCTGAGAAATATAAATTGCGACACACATGAATGAGATCAATTTATCAATGATTAGAAAATGAAAATAGTCATAGATATGATTTATATCAATAGATTTTAATTGGATATATTTAAATCAGCATAATTTTTCCTTGTTTTTAAACAACTGTTAACTAACAAACGAGAAAATCGAAAACATATGACACTTGTCTATCAGTTCGTCGATTTATTTATTCTCATAGAATGTACAAAAGAATACAAGTAAGTAAATATCGTCATAGCCTAATGTGCGTATATCATATTGATTTATTCAAGTCGTCGAACGACGAAACCAATAAATAAACATATATATAATGTTGGTGATCTAACTTTTGTTTTTTCTTCGTCTTCTTCTCCTCCGTCTTCTTTTTCTTCGTTTCTATTTAACCGAGATAAAGAATTCGATCAGTAAACGCTTAATAAATCAGACTATCGTATACATATCAACAACAATTAGGTAAAGTGAAGATTGATATAAACCAGTCAGTTAAGAATTTCCTTTTTTTTCTCTCTCCCTCTTACGTGATTCTGTCAAGATGTTATTGAGCTTTTTTCCCCTTCGCTCGTTCATTCATCAATCGATGCGAGCAACTTAGGTTACTTTTTGTATCTGTTTTTTTTTGTTTCGATGAGATCAAAAATAAATTCTTCCATTTATTTCTTTTTTTTTCTAATAATATTTCCGTTGTTTGGCTAAAAAAAGAAAAAATAAAGCCGGAAATCTAACGATTTCGAATTTGCAAATCTTCTCGATGTGTTGTCATTTATTTTTAGATCGAAATCGACGTCATGTCAGACAAAAAATCTTCAACAAACATTAATACCAAAGATGGTAGCAGTAAAACAGTGGAACATTTTCTCAAAGAAGTCGAAGAAGAAGAAGACAGTGGTATGTAGTCATATTTAACTCGACTTTAAACTAAAATAAAATCTTTAATCATGCTATCGGTGCTTGCGCGACTTCTGACGTCAATCGAAACAAAAGAGTGCGAGGGAGAAAAGAGGAAAAATGATATTTTTTTTTAAAAAAAAAAGAAAAGGTGACAATGATTATGTTCTTTCCGGATGTCTTATTCGCTACGATTTATCCCCAAAGACGTTTCACGTCGTCATTCACGTATGAATACTTAATGTTATTCTAATGAGTTGCAAATATATCAATCAAATAGAACAACAAAAAAAAAGAAAGAATTCTATAACGTAATAAATATCAGTTCACTGAAGGAAACAAATGATTATTTCTGTTTGCGTTTTTTTTGTTGGTTTTGTTGTTCGACGATTGGCCATCGCGTTATCTATGAATTTGTTTTTTGATTGCCGAAAAAAGGAAAAAAAGCCGAACATATGGTCAAATATCTCTATTAAGAGAATAGAAAATCAAATTTTAAAAAGCGATTCGCTTGCTTTCTGTTTCTTCCTCGTTCTACGTTTTTTTTTAATGTGTCTGTTTTTTTATCTACATACGTTTTTTTTCCTTCATCGAACAAGTCAAGTAAAGGGAGCAAAAGAAGAAGAAAAAAAACAACAAGAAAAGAATAGCGTAAAAAAAACGAGAGTGACATTAAAATTGAACGGAGAATTATAATATGATCCTATCGACAAGTTGCTTGAGAATGAGAATCCCAAGAAATCTATGATGAATTCGAAAGAAATACAGCAACAAACTATAGAATGTGAGTTTATGCTTGGAATAAATTAAATATAAATATATATATTGATTTTTTTTATATTTCAGCCGATGAAGAAGAAATTGCAAGCAGTACAGCTGCACAAAGTCTTGGTATTCGTGCTCAAAAGAAATTACTTGGGTAGATAAGACATAATCATTTTCTTGATTTTAAAATCGTTCGTCTGTTTTTCTTCTTCTTCTAGAAAACTTTCATCGAAATCAGTAGCCAAAGTATTTATCGATGATACAAGTAGTCGCATATTAGATAATCTTCATAAATTAATACGTGGCTATTCCGGCAGTAAGAAAGATGCCGATAAAGTTCTTAAATCTATCATAAAAACAATTGTTAAAGTCGGTATACTCTATAAAAATGATATTTTCTCTGATTATGAATTGAAATTAATCGATGATTTTCGTAATCGTTTTCATTCATTATCAAAAGCTGTTGTTACATTTTACGAAGTTGATTTTACATTCGATCGAGTGTTTCTTACACGTATGTGTAAAGAATGTCAAGACATAACACATCAAATTATCTCAACACATTTAACACAAAAATCTCATGTACGTATCGATTATGTCTTCTCAACAATCACGAATTTACAATTTCTTGAATTTGCTTTCAATGCTGATTCATCAACAAATCGTGCAATTATTAAAGATATTGTTGATGATATGAATTCATTGATGGATGCTGGTTTACTTTAAATTTATTGAATAAACACGAATCTTTTTTTTTATTCTATAATCAATAATCAATGCTTTGCTCTTTCTCATTCTCATCTTTTTTTTGTACAAAAATCTTTTTTTTTTGGCATTCGCTTTACTTCTTTATTAGCTACATATGCTCATCCTTTTTTTGTGTCTCTCTTTTGAATTAAAATATCATTTCGAATATGTTCAAATAATCGAATCTTAACCGATGAGACCTTGCTCAGTACATAAAACAATATTATCATTGTTATTTATACGTCATTTCCGTTTTATTTTTGCGTAGAAATATGATAACAGTTGATTTATGTAAATTATCAGCAAATTCATCTAGATATTCTCGTCATATGGGCGCGTGACGAAGATTTTGACTTGGTAAACAAAAGAATTGTCGGAGGATTGGTTCAAATAAATAAGATCACTTCATTTTTTTTCTCTTTCTACTCAAATAGTCATCAAGGCGACCAAACAGAAAAAGAAAAGAAACTTTGAAATTATGCCGTTTTCATACGTGTGCACAAACAGCTTTGTCAATCATATTTTTTTTCTCCATTGTGTTCTCTCTGTTTATTCTATTCACTTTTCAACGGAGACCGTGTAGTGTCGATAAATGTAACGGCTGTTTTTCTGATTTTTATTGGCGAAAAAAGGCATTTTTCTTTTCATTTGATATTAATGACAACGAAAAATTTAACGAAATCATTTCAAGGAAAAATTACCGGAAAACATTTACCACCGTTAGCAATTACGAATAAACAAGTGACAACGAATGCTGATGAATTTGTGCCGAATTCAATTTTGAAAAAAATTAAAACCGATAAAGAAGAGACTAATGATGATGATGATGATTTACTTCTACTCGATACATATCCACCTAAAAGTAATCGTCATTTCGGTTCGTTCATTCGCATGAACTGTTTGTTTTAGATTGGACTGTTCCGAAACATTTAAAATCGAGGTTTGATTTTCGACTAGAGACAATTTATTTCGAATTTTACTATTGATTTTCAGTTACGAACAAGGTCAACACGCATATCCAATATTTGGTAAAGATTTGATTTCAAATTAAAATTCAATCAATATTTTATTTTACAGATACTTCTTTGACATGTGAAAATTTGCCTGGTGATCTGATCGATGCTTTTCCATCGCCACTTAGTGATCGTATAACGGTTAGTGAACTGTTACATTTTAATAGAACAAAAATATTTTTAATTTAAAATATTCTCGTTTTTTTCGGTTCTGTTTTTTACTCGACTAAAACAAGAATATTTCTTTTTTTCTCTCTCTACGTCTTTTTCTTTTCTTTTCTTACACAGTCATCACGTTACTGTCGTCGGTCTGTAAGCAGTTCTTGCAGCCGTCGTTCGTCAATTCTTTATCCACGACACACAACAATTCCAGTTGAATCTATTCAACTACGACGCGAAGAAACATTTGACACATTGTGCGAAAGTTTGCCTGAAACACATCGTTCAAGTTATGCATTATTACCACCAATTCAATCAAAATCATTGAACGAACCCTCCGAAATTCCTGCTGCTGTAGATTCACAATTGTTAGCTGTACCGTCAAAAGATTTAATTCCTAGTCTATCACCGCCTTTAATCACTCCCGAACAAATACCAGCGATACAAAAAGAAAGAGAAGAATTTACGAGAAGATTACTTTCGAAAAGTCTTCATCGTGAACCAATGAATTCTTCAATTACAGTACAAAAATCGGCTGCTGTAAAGCCTGTTGTTACACCACGTGTACAGAAATCTATTATCGAACCTCGTCGTATGAACAGTGTAGAACGTCAACCACCAACAAATCTCAATCGTGCTAAACTTTCGACTGCAATCAGTTCAACTTCCATCAATCAATCAACACATCAACGTTTTGGCAAAGTTGCTTTGGACATTTTTCAACCACAATCAAAATCAACAACAACGAAAAAATCAATCCTATCAACGAATAAAACGAAATCAACGACAAAAACGAATGTACCCAAAGTTAAAATCGACATTTCACCACCGTCTGAACAAGAAGTTTCTCCATCGAACAAGTAAACTCTCTTTCATTTCTAATGTTTGATTTTTCGTATTTCTTTCTTTCTTGTTCAAGTGACGTCATCCCTTCTCCTTCGCAACCACCTTCAGCATCCAACGAAATATCTCAAACAATGAATAACAATAAGTCAGAAGAAATACAATCGCCACCAAATGAGCCAACTAAAGCAGATCCATCGAAACCAAAACGTCAATCATCATGTCGACCTACTTCACATCGACCATCGCATCCAGTACCAAAACCATTGACTTTACAAGGAGAAAAAATCGTCGATGGTGACTGTCCAGAAACAGCACGACGAACAAATCTAGCAGCATCAGGCTGTTGTCAACGACGAGGAAGTTTGAAAGGTCAACCGTTGATTGTAGAAATGTTTCCAGATACAGCTGAGCAAACATCGAATGTAGATATTAAACCTGAACCAGCACAAATGCAGCCTGTTCGACCGACGACATTGAAATTAAAGAAACCTAAAACGAATTTTGTAAAAAATACGAAACCGAAAAAACCAATTGGACCTACTAAATCGAAATCATCAGTTCCAGTTGCTAAAATCGAAATGAAATCACAAAGTACAAGTACAGAAATTGAAACTGAACAAACACCAGAGGAAAATGTTATTGTCATTGGTGGAACCGATTGGATGATGACAGTTAAACCGCAAATTATCAACGAACACGATGAATCGGTTCTTTCGAAATTATTCGAAGCATCTACAGTTGACGATGAAGATCTGCCGGACACGACATCGCCAATGGATGATCTCGCAGTGTCAAGCGCAACTGTTATGACAACAGTTGACGAGAATGACATTCAACAACGACGAGAAAGTATTGGATCTGAACAAGCTATTGAAATAAGCCCAGTTCTAGCACAATTAATCGAACAAAAAGTCGAACCATCTGTACAAATAACTAAATCTCCAGATCCGTTGTTGATTAATTCGGATATTCGGAATATTTATGAGTCAGTTCGAGATTCAATTCGAAAAGATTCATCACTTCGTTCATTACCAAAGCCAACTACCGAACAACAAGATACTTCTCTAGTCAAAACATCATTACCATCGACAACAACAACAAGCTCAGTATCACAAACGAAAACATTACCATTCGAAACATCTGTCAGCATTGAACAAACATATAATAATTCCGATACGGGTCTTTCGATTCGACCCGCCTTTCGTGTGGTGAATGATAGTTTAAATAGTCGAGGTAAAACTTGGAAATTTGCTTGAGATTTTATTCGATTATCGCGGTTTTTTTTGTTCGTTTGTCAGGAAGTGAAACAATTGATTCCACAAGTAGTCATGAAGAGTACAATTTAACACCATTATGCACAGAAAATGATTGTGATGAAATCTATCGAACAGCACGAAAAGGCCGAACTGTTGGAAAAGGAGTAAGATCAGTCAGAGACGTAATTAATCATTGTTTAATAAACTAATTTTTCTAGGCTTATGGTACAGTTTGGTCGTACTTGACAAGTACTGGACGAATGATTGCAGTTAAAGAAATTGAACTTGATGAAGGTGATAGTGAACATGTTCGAGATGATTACGAATCAGTACGTGAAGAAATTTACATACTTCGAACGCTCAATCATCCTAATATTGTCAAGTGAAAAGAATTGATTTTAATAGATTCGAAAAACAGAACACTAAACTTTCATTATTTCTTCAGATTTCTTGGCATTTCATTAGAAAATACACGTCTAGTGAAAATCTTCATGGTAAAAACATTGACATTGTTGTATTTCAATCTTGAAAACGAAAATCTCTTCTTCAGGAATATCTGCCCAATGGTACCATTGAAAATATGCTACAAGCATTCGGTCCATTTCATAATGATGTTTTGAAAAAATACACAACACAATTAGTTGAGGGTGTGTCCTATTTGCATGACAATGGTATTGTACATCGGTAAGAATTCAGATTTTGTTCTATCAGTGAAATGTGAAAAGCAATAAATCAATTTCAGAGATATTAAAGGAAAAAATATTATGCTCGATATTGATGGAAATATCAAATTAATCGATTTCGGTTGTGCAAAACGACTGAAGAAAAATCCGAATACACATTCGCAAGCACAAATGTTGAAAACTCTCAAAGGCACAGCTCATTGGATGGCACCAGAAGTAATCACTGAATCGGGACATGGTAAAAAGGCTGATATTTGGTCAATTGGTTGTACTCTCTGTGAAATGGCAACAGGCAAACCACCGTGGTCATTCGAACATAAACAAGTTGCCATTCTACTTATTATTGGTAAGAATTTTAATTCGACTGACGATTTTGTTTTTCGTAAGCTACGATTTATTTATCTAGCCAATGGAACAAAGCCGCCCAATGATCTGCCAGCCAGTTGTCCACCTGCAGCGCATGATTTTTTTCGGCAATGTCTAACACGTGATCCATCACAACGACCATCAGCAAGAGACTTACTTCTACATCCATTTTTAACATAAATTCGAATATTTTCCAATGATTCATTTTTTTTTGTCTTTCAAGAAATTTCTTTCTTATTACATATTGTATTTTATCATAGATAGACAGAGCGATGTTTGTTTCTCTCTCTCTCTCTTTGTATTTCATTTGATGTGCTTTTTTAGCACATAAAAATAAATTTCGCGTTCACATTTCATTGTTACACAAATAGAACAGTTATTTTAACATTACCGGTTTGTTTTGATTTCCTTTTTGAAAAAAAAATCGAACGCAGAAAGAGCATTATTAAAACTTCAGAGTATCAGAAAGTATACACAATGAAATGTCATAAGAACATTTGAAAAAAAAACGAAGATAAATGTTAATTATCGATATTTATCTTTAACGACCAGCATGTGAAGGAGAAAGTATAGGAACAAAGTCTCGTTTTTGTTCACGATGCAAATGCAAACGATTGCTGATTAAGTCGGGACACGGATGGTTATGACGAAGTTGTTGAATCGATGGAAAATAATTTTTTGTTAATTGTTCAACTTTTTCATAGAGACGTTCGTTACATGAAATCATGGATTCTTGACAGAAATTACCAAATGATGTTGGACTTTGCGATACACGTGAATACATATCCGTTGTATTCATCGGAGGTTTATTTCGTTTTCTTGAATGTAAGATTTTAATTGTACTCAAACGAGGATGATTCACATTATGCCAAACGCCTTTTTTTGCTCCATTCATAAATGGATCTTCGAATGAACCAACAGATTCGAATAGAAGTCGATCGATAGATGAAACTTGCGACTGTTCACTTTCATCTTTAGTTGTTTGAGAAACACTACATTTATTTATTCCTGGTAACGTACGTAATGTCTGCCCTGAATAACCTGAACTAATCAACGCATTCGAAATACTATCAGCAACTGTTGATACAGTTTCGTTTGGTATCGGTGGCGTATCAGTAACTAAATTAACCAATAAAGGACCGGTCAGATTTTTTAATTGAACTGGCATTCGACTTGACGGTGTTGTATTAGCAATTTTAATCGAATTTTTTATATCAAAAAGAGGTTTTTGACGTGATACTGGTCGAACTGTTGATGGCTGTCGAGTTTCTAATGGTGGACCAGTACAATAAATTTCATAGGAACTCTTCTGTACAACTGGTAACGATAAGTTAATTCGTCGTACTGATCGACGTGGAAAAGCATCACTTCGTTTCATATTATAAGAATTTCCTTTCATTGTTTTAATAGAAATAAAATCGATATTTCAATGATTGAAACTATGCCTTGATATGTTCTCTAGTCAAATAGTTCTTCTATTGATTTGACAAGAGAAAGAGAGAGAGAGAGAGAGCAAAAAAAATCTATTCAATTAATTTCTGCCTAGTTTCATTACTTTGTCTTTTATTTTCTGAAACCTTTTGTTGTTAGTTATATGACTTGTCTGATGTTTATTTACAATTTAGATTCTTATATCAATAATCAATGCGTCGAAACAGAGAAGAAAAGAAAGACATTAAGCATAAAACAGTTCCTAGTGATTTCTTTTCGTATATTATCGTACCAACTAGTGGTCCGCCTCTCAATTAATCCTTTGTGACCAGCAGCTACTTCCGCTCGTTAATTGTACGATACTGGACAGCTGTCTGTAAATATCCATATTCTCTTCATTTTGTCTCAATTAATTATCATTGATATACATATTCATATTCTTGCTCGTTTTATTGGATAGAAAAAACAACAACAAAATGATAACAAACGATTGGATGAATATTCGAGGAGTGAGAAGAGAAGGAGACAAGATAATCGAAAAATAATCAAATCACAAGCTGAGAGATAGAAATCAATGAATGATAATAGATTGTCGAAGGTGACGTATGATGCGTGGCTAAGAAAAATATTGACGATTGGATCATAATCAAACAATAACATCGAACATCATATTTCGACGTTTTTTAATCACTTGCATATTGTTAATTACAGTTCGAGCTAGAGCATATACATACATACATACGCACACAGCACGCAAAAAAATATTCATTTCTCTCGTTCAATATGTTTTAAAAAATAAATAAACTGCTGTATTATACAATGAATTAAAAATAATAAATAGAAAATCTCGAATAGTTTCTAATTGATTTTACCAAAACCAAATATGTTTGCTATCAATATCTGATATTAACAGATGCAATTATGCTCTCTTATCTCCCTGTGTTGTCTTTCTATCAGACAGTTTTGCTTTTCTTTTTTTGTTTCTTGAAAGAACAATTTGCAAGTTGCTGGTATTTAGCTAACCTTTAATGAAGAAGAACTGTCATCTCATTTCTCCTAAGCAGGTATTGTCTTGATCTATCATTTTCTCTCTTTCTCTCTGTATATTTAATGATAACAATCAATGATATACTACTGGTTGATGTTTATATTCGAGCATAAGCGCGTACGTACGTTGTAAAAATAATATATCGTTCTCTATCGTCGAAATATCCTCCAATAATGATGATTCTTAATCAAGAAAAATAATGAGATATCTCTCTTTTCTCTTGTACGCGGTTGGAATCAGCAGGATATGCAAATGATCATTGGTTCTTATTCATAGATAATCCAAAAGAGAGAGAAAAGGAGAAGAGAGAAAATTCTTTTCCGTACGTAAAGAAAAGTCAAGAGATTCACTTTAGATTTTGTCGAGGAATCATACAGATTCATAATGACTTTTACGGATAAACCATTAGCATTTTCAATTGATGATATACTTAAATATGAAAAATCGAAAACATCTATTTTTCCATCGATTGTTGCACGTTCATATCCCGTTCCATCTTTATTAACTCAAACCTATTTATCATTTCAATCAGCACCACCCAAACATTCATGTTCTGGTACGAAGATTTTCTCAAACAAATAAAAAAAAACTAATTTTCTTTTTCAACTTGATAGATCATCGTTCATCATCATCGTGCAGTTCAAGTCTACATAATTGTCATCTATCAGCATTACAATTGAACTCAACCTATCCGAATCTCGAAACATTTATTCATCATCGACGTTGCCGAAGAACACGAACAGTTTTCTCTGGTAATTTTCATTGATTCGAAATTAATGAAAAATGTCGATTCATTTATTTTACAGATGCTCAATTAATTGGCCTTGAAAAACGTTTCGAAACTCAAAAATATCTTTCAACACCCGATCGAATTGAACTTGCTGATATGTTACATCTATCTCAATTACAAGTTAAAACTTGGTATCAAAATCGTCGAATGAAATGGAAAAAACAAGTTTGTTGATATTCTCGAATTTGTATTTATTTTAATTTTAAAATCCATTGTTTTTCTTTGTAGGTTTTGCAACAAGGTTGTAAAGAAGCACCAACTAAACCTAAAGGTCGTCCGAAGAAAAATTCGATTCCATCTTATGCCGAATTAAAACGTATTGAAAATGAAAAACAAACAAGTACTTTAACTGTCTCATCATCATGCACATCCGATGAAGAAGAGAGTATTTCACATTCAATACATTATACAGACGACGACGATGATGATGATGATGACGATACTGAAGATCCATTTATTGATATCGAACAATAAACTTTGTCTTTTTATTATTCAATTAGTGTTTATCTCGATATTTGTATATAGTTAATTAAGGTCACCAATGAAAATCAAATACAATTTAGTTCACTATGATCTGATTTTGTTCTGCATGGTATTCTCATCGAATGTAGTTCTAATTTATGTGTTAAAGTATTGTTTTCATAAAAGCAATATTATGTTAATCACACTTGCTTCTTTTTTTTTACAAATACAGTCTTATTGTTCGAATATTTTAATCGTTTATTTTCATGCACACTTTCGTGCAGATAAAGAAAATTCTCGAAAACAAATATATTACAACTAATTACTAAAAAATAAATATGTAGAAGTGTTTTTTTTTGTTTTTGTGTCATTGACTAGATTTAAAAAAGAAGCGAGATATTTCAATGTTTTAACACGGAGTTACAACGAGACAATTCCAACAGATCTTCGTCTGACCAATACAATCATCGTGACAATAAGCACCACATTTTTTACAAGCAACTAACGGTTTCGATTCGCATGTACATTTGTAATTCATCGTTCGACTGTTGGCTAACGAAGCCGAAAGCGAATCTAATAGTTGTTGTTTTCGTACTGAATCGACTCCATTGATCGACGGTTGGATCGAACGTGTTGAACTTGGCTGCTGTTGTTGAATGAATGTTGTTGTCGTTGTTGGTGCGCAAACAGTCGTAGTTAGTGGTTGAGATTGAACGAGATTTGCAATGGCTGTCGGCGGATCCGAATCACGACGAATGATTTGTTGAAGAAAAACATGTTGCTGTGATGTTAATGTTGGATTTGATGAGATTAATTTGCCGGTTTGCTGTTGAGGAACATTAACAACATACGCATTGACACGTGTTTGTTGAGATGAGTTCGTTGTTAGCGATGGATGATCGGTACGAGCGACAAGTAGAGTCGGCCGTGAAATAGATGAATTCGAATTGGTTAAACTATCGATTGTTTGTTGTTGTTGAGTCATTTTGGCGACTTGATTCTTAGCAACAGCTTTGAGAGCTAATGCTTGCGTACTTTTACTTGTTTGAGAGAGATAGGTTGTTTCACTTGTTGATTTCTTGTGAATAGCTGGTGCAATCGGCGAATAGGATGTTGTAGATGTTTGTGGTTTTATTGGCGATGCAAGAACAATATGCATGGGCTCGATAAATTCTCCGTTTGTTTTAATAAAAATCTGTTGTAATGTTTCGTGATCAAGTGTTGAACTTTTTCGATTTAATTTCGCTTTTGTTATCGTTCCAGTTTCTTTTTTGATGCGAGACGATGTGCTATTCGATTTTGAACGTTTCTTTTTCGGTGTTTGTACAGGTGCTGAACTCGACGATGGTACTGCCGAGACCATCATTGTATTTATACTTGGCAAGGAAATTGACGACGAATTGGAAGCGAGATATTTGGTGAAGTCATCGGATGTCGATGAGTATTGAACTGAAGAGGCTAGATTTGAAAGAGAAAAAATATAATTATTTGTCTTTTGTTGTTGTTGGTGTTGGTGTCATGTCATTTACTTAGTTGTGGCTCTTGTTTAATCGTCTCGGTAGGGATGCTTTGATGTGCTTGACCAACGGATTTTAATTCTTGTAAAATACTATTAAAATCAGCTGTATTTTGTTGAGCATCCGATGAATGAGTCGTTGTCGTTTCAGTGATATTCTCGATCATTGATGTTGTTAAATGTTCGAGTGTATCAGGAAATTCGTCAAAGAATAGTTGTGTAACCGAACCAGTATTCTATTTAGAAAGAAACAAGTGAGAATAATATTCAAATAAAAAAAAATTGGTCATGTTCGAAAACTAGCGCAGCAACGATCGATCATCAGTTTTCTTCTTTTTTTTCTTTATTATTATATATATATTGTGAGTTCATTCCAATCACATTCAGTTCTACGTTTTTTTCCTTTCTTTTCTTCTTCTTTTCTCGCTGGGTTCTCAGTGACTGAAGTTTATATCCTATATTTAGTCGATCCGTCGTTCTCGTCGTCGTCTTCTTGCTGTAACGATTAAACACAATTTAGCATTTCTTCATAAGAGATATATGGATTCTCAGTTGTTAGATGGCCGGTGTCGACATAGTGTTCATTTCTTTTTTTTCTTCCTTCCTCTTGTCGGATTAATTAACACAAAGATTGGAAGAACAAGAATAACATATACGCATATAAATAATAAAAAAAAGAACTAGAAATAAATATGTTATTTGAACTCGAGAAAGAGAAATGACGACAATATTGTCGTTGTATGCAAATTAAAGAGAAAGCAATACGTTTTTTTTTCTCTTTTTTTTATTTAGCTGTTCTGATCTCATTCAGTAGATTATCTCTGTTGTCATCGACGATAGTTAGCCGAATGAATACAATTGATCAAATTTCTGCCGTGTGGACGCGAGTAAGAAATGAGCAAAAAATAGAAAGAAAGAAGAAAGAAAGAAACTTGACTTCACATCGAAGAGAAAATCATTGTGAGTAATCGTCAAAGTGAAGCAAATTTTTTGTTGGATAGATTGTCGAGAAATATGAGAGAGAGAGAGAGACAAAAGAACAAAAAATAGAAAACGTATTATATTGCTTTGTGCGTATTGAGACAAGAGAGAAAAAAAACTATATATATATGAAGACTTTTTGTATGTAAACTTGTCGATTAGAAAGAAAAAGAGAAGAAGAAAAAAAAAGAAATCGTTAACGTCACAAAGAAATAGTTTATGAGCAAGAGAAAAAAAACATTCGATGAAATCAATGTCACATACCAGAGCAAGAGATTCACTTGACGGTAGGATCGAATTAATTATTGTCGATGGTGCTGCATCGGTTTGTTCTGTTTTAATGACAACAGTTGATGATCTAAAAGATACTCAATTCAATATTTCATCGAATATTTCAATTCGAAGTATTTACATTGATTGAGTTTCTGTTTTAACTGCACAACTGCCGCCTACAAAACGAATATACAATCAATCGGTTTAGATTTTAGAACAAAAAAAAGATCTATGGATCCTACTTGTTGGCGTTCCTCCGAGTGAATTCGAAGCTGCCGATGCTGAAGCTAAAAAAACGATTGATGTCAATGTGTTTTTTTTCGTTTATTCTATCGAACCCTTTCGTTTTAATGCGAGTTGTTCTCGAATCTGTGCTAAAGTACGAGTCTGTTTTACTGACGAAACATTCGTATTATTATTCGTCTGTTCATTTTCATTGATTTGCATTTCGTATATCGGAGAAACGACTTTCTCATCATCAATTGAATTTGCTCTCCTCATTGGAAATTTCAATTAAATATCCACATTTGATTCGTTTTGAGAGAAGAAAATAAATAGTAAATAATATCAATCATTCTCGGAAATAATTTTCTTTTTCATTTCAACCAATTATCATCTCGCATTCACAGAACGTCTATGCATTTCAATAGAGGTCTCCAAGAAGTTGTCAATGAATGGACATACATTTATATTCATTCTAACAAAACACAAATACATACACACACACACACATATATCTTTCTCAATGGCAAGCAAAGGCAATCGAAATCGTAATGGTGGCGGATATTCCGACAATGATGATGACGATTTTCATAATAAATCTCAACAACGTCAACGTTCATCATCATCTCGACATCATCATCATCATCATCACCATCATCGTAGTGATCGTCGACATATTCAACAATATCAACCATTTCAACAACAACAACAACAGCAACATCAGCAATCCTATGATCCAAACAAACGACGTAAATTAGTCGGTCTCGATGATGAAGAACTCACTGAAGATAAACTTCAAATGGCTTTGTTCAATTTAGGACAAAAAGCCGATGGATCACTCGAACAAATTCTTCGAGAATTATGCACGAGTCTATGTAATGATTTAACTAAACATAAAAAACTAATCTTTGAAATTCTTAATCAATGTGTACAATTAATACCCGAACGTTTAACAATCTATTCGACATTAATCGGTCTTTTACATGCATCAGTTATAACATTTGGTTCGGACTTTCTTGATATATGTGTGAGTTCATTTAAAGAAGCTATACAAAATAATCGATTCGAACTAATTCAACGTTATACACGTTTATTTTCCGATTTAATCAATGTGAAATATCTTTCATCGACATCGATTTTATCTCTCTATGATACTTATATCGATCAAATAACTGAAAGTAACGTTCCACAAGTTCGAACGGACTTCTTTGTTTCATGTATATTAACTTCATTGCCATATTCGGGCAAGATTCTTTTTGAAAAACACAATTCTGAACTCAGTCGTTTGTTATATGCCGTCGATAAATACATTTACAAACGTTCGAAAATTCACGTACCAATTCTTCAAGTGTGGACATCGAATGAACCACATCCACAAGAAGAATATCTCGATTGTTTATGGGCACAAATCAAACGTTTAAATCAAGATGAATGGGCCGAATCACAAATCTTTCGTCCGTACTATTCCTATGCCGATACGCTATTCAGTGATGTCTCAGCATCGATTGTTCATGATTTGCCAACAATTTCCATTCCTAAACATGCAGATGGACTTCTCTATCCATTACCGAAGGTTGTCTTTCGTATGTTTGACTATACCGATGTACCTGAACAATATGTTCTACCCGGTGCACATGCTGTTGAAAGATATTTAATTGAAGATGAAATTTCGAATATAATTCATACATTTCATTACGAACGAAAGGATTGCGCAGTACAATTGACGCAAATACGAGCAAAGAATAAGATTCCATTGAATTATATGATTATCGAAGTTATTTTCGGACATTTATTTATGCTGCCACGTCCGCCACATATCGAACTGTTCTATGGTTCACTTTTACTTGAATTATGTAAATTACAACCGTCAACATTACCGCCTGTTCTTGTTCAAGCTGTCGAAATGCTCTTCGAACGTTTGAATACAATGAAAACGCCGTGTATCGAACGATTTGTCAAATGGTTTTCGTATCATTTATCAAATTTTCAATTTACATGGGCATGGCAAGATTGGCTCGATTGTTTAGATGAAAATCCTGAATCACCTAAGATCAAATTCATACGTGAAACATTACAACGTTGTATGAGACTTTCATTTCATCAACGTGTCATCGATTTCGTACCTGAACAATTCTACAAGCTCGTTCCGAATAAACCATCGGCTGTTTTCAAATTCGATGACGCCGATCCGCCACCATTCGGCTCGGAATACGCACAATTGTTAACGAAAAAACTTCGAGAACGTGCGCCAGCTGAAGATATTCTACGTGTTTTGAATACGGTTCCAACACCAACGAAGGACGAACCGAATTCAACATCAACAACCAGTGAACTAACATACAATCTTGTTCAAATTGATCTATTTGCTTCGTCATTACTTTGGACGGGCTCGAAATCGTTTACACATTCGTTTGCATCGCTAGCGAAATATCATCAATTGTTCAAGATTTTAATTGAAACTGAAGAACAACAGGTGCAAGTGTTAAAATCGATGTATGAAATCTGGCCAAATCATCAGCAGGTTTGTGAAAGAGAAATTGAATATGAGTTTTACGTTGTATTTTCTAGATGATGGTGGTTTTAGTTGATAAATTAGTCAAAACACAAATTGTCGATTGTTCAGCAGTTGCTAATTGGGTTTTTTCGAGTGAATTAGGTTCGGAATTGACGAATTTCTATGTTTGGGAAATTTTGACATCAACAATCGAAAAAATGAATCGTCAAGTTGAGAAACATCAAAATGAATTAAACGATCTTCGTCGTCAATTGAACATTTCAGCAGTTGTTCAATTAGCAACCGATTCGAAACCACCACCGATTGAATCGGACGAACAAACAAAATCCGATGAAAAAATGGACGATGACAATCAAAAACCATCGGCAGACGATGAAGATAAATCAACTAGTAATCCGTTGAAACGTCGCCATGAAAGTGACGACGACGATGACGAAGACGATGAAGCGAAAACCAATGGTAAAATAAAATCAATGCAAATCTCTCAACCACCAATGGATGAAGACACAGCAAAATTACATGAAAAATACGAAATCGTCGAAGAACGTCTTGCACATGCACGTGAACAACAAAAGAAACTCTATCTCATTGTTTTTCAACGTTTTATAATGACATTGAGCGATTTTTTGAATGAATGCGAAAGTAAAAATGTCGATCCGGTTTCTACACCTTGGCTCAAATGGATTATCGAACGTTTACAAGAAATCTTTCTTCTCTATCACGAACAAGTTTTTCAATATGTCTCAACATTTGAATCGTTGATTTTCACGTCGGACGTCGACTTTTCCATACTCGAAGTATTTCAACAATTCTGTGCTCTTCGTGCATAAATTGCTTGGCTCTTTTTTTGTTGTTGTTGTTTTCTTTCTTTGTTATATGTTCAAACGAGATGATAGGAATAAACTAGATGGCACACGAGACGAGCTCAGGTGCGAAATGCGGTGCGAATGCAATCAAAGTTTTCGATTGAGTTGAAATCTTGCATACGAAAAAAAATTCTCTACTTCTCAATAGCCAATCAATTTGTTTCGATTACTCCATAGTTTATAGTTTTAATTATTCGAGTATTTTGAGCGCCTAACTTTCGTTACAGCTGATATTTTAATTATCTTGGATATTAGTAAACTATGGAAAAAATATTTACGTTCCCTCAAAATAACGAAAGATCGTAGTGGGAATTTGAAAAAAAATATCACTAGTTCGACATCAACATTTGAATTTTCTCTTTTGAACGAAAGTTGTGCGACTTGTAGTTCTCAAGATCATTAGGTAACAAAGTAAAGTGTGGACGTCGAGAAAGAAAAAGAAAAAGAAGAAGAAGAAGAAGAAGAAAAAAAAGAGGAAAACACGAAACGCGCAACATAAATGCTTTGTGCATTCGCACCGCATTAATAAATATATCTCTATGTATCAGTGTATATGATGCACAAAAATCTATTTGATATTTCTTTTGAAGATTCTCTTGCAAAGATTATTTATTTAATTTATAGTCTGTCTGTTTTTTCTCATTGGCAGAAAATAATAAAGATAGTATGTAGAAAAACAAAACGAGCATATCACGCACGCACAAACACACATTTACAAGTTTAAAAAGAGAGAGAGAGAGCAGAGATCAATCAAACAAAGATTTTTCGATCATCCATCGATGATGACGATGATGAAGTAGCTGGTGAATGTGTTGTTGATGACGACATCATTAGATTATTTGTTTGTGCGATATCAGACTTAGTCGAAAGACGTATGACTTCTAATTGAGGATGACGTTCACCATTAGTAACTGATGATAATGGTGAATGTGTATCTTTGCTTTTTTTACCATTGGTTTTCGTACGACGATGAAGTCGATAGGCAATATCAAATACTTGCCCAAATGTTAACATAATCTGCAACAGAACACAAATCAATCATCATTTCACTTCTTTTTTTTTCAAATTGTCTTACTTCAGTAGACATCGATTCACTTTTGACGACAAATACGTGACAATAATGATGATATTCACTGCCATTGACTGATAATGATGGTGATGATGGTGCATGTTGTTTATTATCAATGGTTGAAGAATGTTGACCCTGTGACATACCGTTAGTTAAACGTTGTTCGCGTGTAACATAGGCAAAATATCTTAGATCTTGATCTTGACATGCACAATGAATGGATTTAATGTCATGAAAACAAATGACAACTCGTTCTTTAGCATGTTTTAAAAATTCAACGCCACGCGATGAAATACTCAAGCCAATTATTGGCAATACACGTGCATATTGTGTCGATTGTTTCAATCGAGTTATCGCTTGTGCAGGAAGAGCGGTTGTACCCTCATTTAGCATTTTAATTGCCGTTGAACCCAAATAATTAACCCAGTAAATACAAGCTTGTTCACCGAGCAATCTCTCGTGAATATGTGGCCATTTATGAGATGAATTGAGATGATCGGTTGTGGTTGTTGTTGTTTCATCGATTGTTGAAATAGGTACTTTCGATTTTTTTTCGAATGTATCAGTTTGAATCGAAGCTGATGATGATGATGTTAAACTTGTCGATGAAATAGCTCGTTTAACGCATAAATTAGCATTTAAATTCTCGTTTAATGTTGTTTGAACAGCTTTCTCTTCCGATGATGATGAACATTCATCGAGATTCATCAATGATTTTCCTGTCATTGTACATATTGACACTTTTTCAACTGACATATCGAAATTTAAATTCGTTTTCTTCGGTGAAACTTGCTGTTTGCAATCATAGAAAGGTTCGTCGGCTGATGACGATAACGATTGCTGCTGCTGCTGTTGTTGTTGTTGTTGTTGCTGAAGAAAAGATATACTTGAATGACATTGTCGACGTGTACGAATCGTTTCAGCATGATCTCGTAATATAACTGTCGATGATATTGCAGTTGATGATGATGATGATGAATGAGATGAAGATAGAATAGAACTTGGCTTCTTCATCGACAACGGCGAAGATGATATCGATTCCGATTGTTTTTCTTCATTTTCTTTTTCATTTAGAATAACATCCATAGTTGACTTAGATGATGGAAGAATGACAGACGCCTGTTCACTGTTGTTATTACTATGATTGTTGAGTAATGATGATGATACTGAACAAAAGAAAGAAAACACAATAAATTGATTAGCAATTTGTACTAAATGGTAGATCGAAAGGCGAAAAAGTTCGCGTTTTTGTTTTGTTTTACCTTTATCGATTTCATTCGGAGAATTTATATTAACTTCTTCGATGATCGTCGATGATTGTTGTTGATTTGATGAATTAAGTTCATTTTCATCGATTTCAGCCATGGGAGAACAAATTGTCTTTGTCGAATAACAATTAGTAGATGATTTGTTTAATTGACAGTCGTCCGTCGAACTTTCGTCAGTTGAACAACCAGCTAATTCCAAACAAATCGAATTACGTTGATTTCGATAAATCTCAGTATGATTATTATTTTGATTGAGAAATGTTTGTAAACGTCGTTGAGGACATATCATTGAATTCGAACGTTTGAGTTGAATAACGTTCGATCGATTGAAATTATTTGTTGTTAATCGATGTGACGGAACTGTTTGATCTGTGCCCGAAGATAATCGATTATCATTTGTCAACTGCGAACTTAGATTAGTTTGCGACGAATAATTCTTTCGTCGAAATAGATTAGCACGATTTTTGAGTCGATTAAATGGTTCAACAAGTTTTTTACTTGTTGAAAACGGAATCGATGGCGATGATGGTGGCAAATGTGCAGCCTAGAAATAAAAAAAAAACGAGAGAGAATGCATACATATAAGCGTGTGTATGTGCGTTATTTAGTTAATGTGTGCAGTTGTATGATATACTACGTCGAGTATGTATTTGGGTACTTGTGCGTACTGCATACATGAAGAACATTGATCGAGAGCATACGTACAAAAAAAAAGAAATGGAGAGCAATGGAAGGTTATCTTTTATAACACGCACACACACATTCATTCATTCATTCATTCATTTATGTTAGTTTTTTGCCATTGCTCCACCCTGCTCTGTCACTCTCTTCTCATGGCTCAATATCTATGTATGCACGTAAAAGAAATGAAGGCAAGATGCAAAAAAAAACGATGATAGATGGATCGTCAACGATTCTTTTTTTCCTTCTTATTCTATCGTACGTATAGGGATGTACGCATGAACATTCAACCTTGGCAATGCATACAGTTGATGTAGAAATGAGAGAAAGAATCAGATGGAATGATGATACATACCATATTGATTAGTTCGATGATTTATGTCAGTAGAATGATTCATAACAGAACGTGATCATGTTAAAAATCAATTACTATATTCAAATTAATTAGTATTTCATATCAAATATACGAAAACAAATTGAATGACTGTTTGTGTCTCGTTTTATAATTTTCTTTTTCAAGGTTTTTTTTATTTCATAGAAGAAAAATTATTCGTACCTTCGTACTTGATCGAACATTAGACCGATTGAAATCTGAACAAGATGCCATTATCAATACTCAATAATAATAAGAAAAAAAGAAGAAAGAAACCGAATTGATCTACAAATGAAAAGAAAATATTGATTGTTGTCCTTTTAAATATAGAGATATGTATCTTATGCAAAAAAAATGCGAGAGAACTAAATATCATAGACAAATTGCAATTGCATTCAAGCAAATATGCATAGATATGTATGGTGATGGTTGTGGTTGTTGTTGTTCTATATCGTGTATGTCAAATGGTGTAATTTGATTCGAACAAATAGAACTGAATACATATTCGTTTTAAAAATCTAGTTAAATAGAAGAATACTGTCAATTAACCGAGAAATTCTCGAATAGATGAAACAAAGATAACACATAGGTGTTAACGATTAAGAAATATTTTTATGAATTTTTATTTTTAATATTTTGTCATTTAACACTCTACTCACCGTCTAGACATATCAACAATAGATATGCAAATCTATGAGTTCGAAGCACGTTGAAACGAAGATGACGCTATTCGAATATCGTTCTTCTCTTCTTTCGTTGTTCTTTTTTTCTCTCTCTCTCTCTTTCTGTGTAATTATTTTTAAAAGACACTTGAGAAGAAGAACGGTTTGTTCTCAACGGAGAATGTACAGCATCTCTCTCCTTCAGACAAGTTTTTCGTTTCGTTCTCATTTGTCTAGGATTAACAAGAGAATGATGTTACTAGTTGTTTTCTAATAAGATGATAACAAATAGAGATCAATACATGAAGATAGATTCACTTACTTATCGACTCGAATAGAATGAGATTAACTTCATTCTTCTTTTTTTTTTCGAAAATTGAACTCGCATGTTGGATTAAACTATTGAAATTTCTCTTAAGTAGAAAGAAAGAAAGAAAACAACAACAACAACAACCGAACACTTCTGTTTTAAAAATGTTTTATTGAAGAACAATGGAGTTTTTTCAAGATTGTTATTGCTGTTGGAATAAAATGAATTAATGCACAGTGGTCGACATTTTTTCTTTTTCTTTATTTTTTTGCAGTCTATCAAATTGCAAAAAATCTCGCACTTGATTTGTAATATTTGTTAATCGATTTAGTTATTTTTGTAGAAAGAAGAAAAAAAACACAGTTTCTATGTGCAAATTTGTTCGAGTACATAATATTTTCGTTTTTAGAAAAGCAGACAAAAAAAATAACAGAAGCCATAAGTCAGACATTTTTGAGGTTAGAATTCGAATTATTGCTTCGCCCCCCGTCAATTAATTATGCAAGAAATAATTTTTATCAATTTAAAAAGAAAAGCGTACACACACACACACACACGCATACTTGAATTCACTCAAACAAAGAAAAACGAAAAAAGAGAATGTTAGAATTGAGTAGTCGCCTGGATATCAGTTGCTTGTTCTTCTTTGATTGATCCTTGTCGATTATTCTCATCGTCACGATCAAAGAGAATTTCAGTTGGATTAGAAGTTAGTGCATCGTCATTTTTATAAACGGTTGACACAAGTGGATTCGGTTCGATTAAAACTTGAGATTGACTTTTAGTTGTAATAGCTTGCGATGAACCCGGTAAACTACTAATCATATCCGATGATGCATACCGTGGCACGGTTATCGAATGACTAGTTGATGGTTGTGCTCGAGACGAACTAAAATGTCGTTGTTGTTCGAGTATTTTCTTTTGTTTTTTTCGTCGTTTATATGTCGCTTTCAGTCGATACCAAAGAATAACAAGAAGAACTGCGAGTAGTGTAATACCAGCTAATGTACCAAGAACAGTGAATAATTTTTTCATATTATTCGTTGATTTCTTTGGTGGTTTCGTGTATTTGAAATATCTGAACATGAAAAGAGAGTCTATTTATGAAGAAGAGAAAAAGCAGAATGTCATCAAGTTCTACCGTGGTGTTGTTGTTGTTGGTATTTCCGTTGTGGATTCTGTAGTGATTTCCATAGTCGTTGTTGTTTGTTCAGTCGTCGTCGTCGTCGTGGTTGTTGTTGTTGTTGTTGTCATCGCATCACAATTAAGAAAAATTAATTTATAATCACATTTATCTTCTAAACCTTGTAAAATGAAATTTGTTCGATTGAAATTTTCATTTGTTTCTTGTTCAGAATTAATTATGGTTTCATTTAGAAGACAAATCGGTGTTAAACGTAAATAATTCGTATAATAAGTCATTGGTACTAATGAACTATTTGGTTCAAATTTATGATATAAATAATGAACATTACATGGACATGAATGTTGTCGTGGTAGATGATAAAATGTTTGATTAAAACGTGCCAGTAGACAAAAAGCTACGTCACTTAGATCAAAACTAATAAAAAACAAACAACAATCAGAAATTTGTCTTCAAGTTTCTCTTTTGATTACAATCGGGATTTGTTCTTCGACTATGTTTTTTGTCCCAAGACTAATCAATCAAAAATTTACCGAACAAAAACTATGTCTAATGATGATTAGCTATATATTTTTCTTTGTCTTT
>Ga0209922_100555_pt1 | contig 46941 bp, 40 predicted proteins | sample ThiBiot_500_biof_FD_183946 | JGI IMG/M metagenome (GOLD analysis project Ga0209922, IMG submission 183946) | Wastewater bioreactor microbial communities from Cape Town, South Africa - Thiocy_expt_500_biof (SPAdes) | ecosystem: Engineered > Bioreactor > Thiocyanate-remediating > Anaerobic-Aerobic ... | reverse complement strand
AGGGAACGATGGAAGCCCATCAGGGGCGAGACGCCGCAGGCGGCTCGATGCGAAGCACGACAGCGCGACCGGCCATGTCTGCTTGGCCGGGGACGCACGACCGTCCTACCATCCCTCTATGGAAGAAACCATCATCAACAACGACCCGTTGGAGCACATGCTTCACCGCTCCAATGCCTTGCACGAACGGCTGGATGAATTGCTGGGCAATGCCGAGTTCGATGGATCGCCCCGTGGCGAATCAGCCCTCGGCATGTGCTTGGTGGCTATGGAACATGCGGCGGCAATGCGAGCGTTGATGTCGCTGCGACTGCCCACGTCTGCCGTCGGCCTCATGCGCCTGCAGTTCGAGGCCCTGACACGGGCAATGTGGCTGCTCTACGCAGCTAGCGACGCAGCGATCGACAAGTTGCTGGCGCCACTGACGCAGCAGAGCGAACAGGCAGCCAAGAACTTGCCTGGCGCCAGCGAAATGATTGAGCAGATCGGCAAGCGAGTCGGACAAGGCGCGCCGGCAGCCGCGCACCAGATGCTGTTGCACTTCAAGGATGTGACCTGGCACGGCATGAACTCATTCGTGCATGGCGGCATTCATCCGCTGCGGCGTAGTGCCGACGGCTTCCCGGTCGATCTTGCGCTGCAAGTGCTGCGCAGCTCGAACGGTCTGATGACCATGACCGGCATGACGATGGCAGTTCTCACCGGCGATGAAGCCGTGGCCAAGCCCGTGAGCAAGATCCAGCCGGCATTCGCCGACTGCCTGCCGGATCTGCTGAGACCTTGAACGGGGCTTCTTGCGACGCCCCGCGCAAATCATTGGACGATTCGCCCGGCCAGCCGCGCATCGCGCGCATAGGCGCTCAACCGCTTTTCGGCCCGGAAAGACAGGTCTCGTTCGATTGGCAGGCCCAGCGCGCCGCTCACGGTTGCCAGTTCGCCCAGGCTGACCCAGCCGATTTCCGGCATCCCCAGGCCCAGGTCACAAAGACCAAAGGCGTGGTCGTGGTCATCGGGATCAATCTCGGTCAACAGCCAGGTCGCGCCGGCATCCGGCGTGAACAGCTTGACCACGGGTGCCGGATCGAAGTCCGGGTTCTGCAAGGATTCGCGGCCATTGGCCAGCAGCACGACGCGCTGCTCGTCGGTGATGAATGCGCAGTTCATGGTGAACTCCTGAAAGGTTGCCGGGCGGAATTGCCCGACCCTTCCGGGGCACGGCGCAGCGCAAGCAGTCAGGGGGCAACGACGGCCGCCAGGACGCCAGCGCCAGCGGCGCGCAGCCCTTGACGGCGAGAACGCCGTGGCACGATGAAGGGAACAGCAAGACCGCCTCCCTCGTACGTCCACGCAACTCGGTTTTCGGCAAGTGCGCAGCACGCGCAGGCCCGCGAGGGCCGGAGTTGCGCCGCCGGGCGCAGCAAAAAGGGGGCCGAAGCCCCCTTGGTTAGATCAGGCCGCGCTCGGCGAAGGATGTGGTGCTGCTGCCCGCCACGATGATGTGATCCAGCGTGCGAACATCCACTAGTGCGAGTGCCTCCCTGAGCCGCTGCGTCAGCGCCCGATCAGCGGCGCTCGGCTCGGGATTGCCGCTCGGATGGTTGTGCGAAACGATGACCGCCGCCGCATTGAGCCGCAGCGCCTCCTTGACCAGCTCGCGCGGATACACCGATGCGCTGTCGATGGTGCCGCGGAACATCTCGGCATACTCGATCAAACGATGCTGCGAATCGAGGAACAGCACCGAGAACACTTCGTGCTCGAAGCCAGCCAGCTTGGCGCGCAGGTACTCCTTGACCGCCGCCGGCGAACTGAACGATGCACCGCGCTGCATTTTGTGCTCGATGGCTTGGCGCGCGGCCTCCAGAATCTGGTCTGCCGTCGCCAGCAGGTAGCGGCCTTGTGCATCGCGCACCATCAGCGAGGCATCGAACGAGGAGAAGGACAGTTGCGACATGATCGTGCTCCGGTTGCTCGGGCGGAATTGCCCGGAACCGTGGCCAGCACGGCGCAGCGCAAGCAGTCAGGGGTCGCAGACGGCCGCCAGGACGCCAGCGCGCAAAAGCGCGCCGCCCTTGACGGCGAGAACGCCGTGATACGGTGAAGGGAACAGCAAGACCGCCACACCCGCCCACTGCACACACTCGGATTTTTTGGCAAGCGGAGCGCGCAGGCCCGGATCAGTGAGCCGGGCAGGAGGCGTCAGTGATGGAAGCCCGCATGGGACGAGACTCGCGCAGCGAGGCTCGATGCGCAGCACGAGAGCGCGGCCGACCGATTCATCGGTCGGAGACGTACCAACTCGCTCACCGACTAAACCGCGGCCAAGAGAGGGGCGTCAGCATGTGAAGCCTTCACCAGCGAAGCCAGACGCTTCAGCTTGGTATCGCGTACTCAAGACTGGATATTTCGAGCGCAAGAAACAGAGAGCGCGAACGGAGGCGAATCACTACGCTTGATTCCAAGCGAGACATGGAACGTCTCACTGCCATGAGCCCGGCACGTCGCCGGCTTTGGCTTCACGCAAGGAGTCCGCCATGTTCATCCGATTGATCCAGCCAAGTACCTATGCAGACCTCGGCGACGTTTGGCTCCGCGACCAGCTTGCACGTCTCACGCAGAAGCATGCGCAATTCGGAGGGCATTACCGAATCGAAGCTGATGCGGTACTGGCGCGGTTGGCATGCACTGCCAGATCGGCGAGAGAGGTGGCAGCCGCTGCCGCCGTGCAGGCTTCAACTGGCGACCACTTCCGGCGGGCAACGATCGAGGCCATCGAGTATTGCAATCGTCTGGAAAGTCGCGTCACTCGTGCTGCCGCAGCCGTCATCGCGCACTGATCGCTGCACGAGATCGCTGTTGTCCTCGAACCTGCACGATCTGACAATGCTCGTCATTCCCAGCGAGTTCTTGCCGATTCATCGGCTCGGTACACCTCCGTATGACGAGTGGATGGCCGTGCTTCCCGACAACACTGAAGTCGTCGTTGCCGATGTGGCAGGCAAGCCCAGCTCCATCGGGATTGAGAAAGCCATCGCGATCGTGCAAAGCCGTGCCTATCTTGAGGCGCGGGCGCGCCAACTCCTCGTCCCGCTCGGTATGGAGGATGGCGAATGGCGACTGATTTCCATCGACTTTGGCAGCGAGGCGCAGCACCATGATTGCGAATTTTTGATGTGCTTCGCCTTCCAGGCGGCGATGACCGATCCTGCGGGCACGAGCCCATATGTCGAAGTCGGCTTTGCGTTGCCGGCGAGCTTGAGCGTCGGCCCGAGTTTCAGCCCGATGTTCGTTTTGATGATTCAAACGACAGCGGGGCTCGATGGATGACATGGCGAGAACTGGGTGGCTTTGCCGGGCATGTGGCGCAAGAAGTGGAGTCCACAAACGTGCTTGTCGCCAAGACCGAAGAACCTTATGTCGGATTTGGTGATGCAGGATGCGTATCGAAAAACGCAAGGTCGGGAGCAAGCGAAATCTCGTGAGCAGCTTCATCACTGCCTTCGTGGGTTCCGGCTCCGTAGAAAGCGTCTGCATCAAGTTCGCCATGTTCGATGGCACCACACGGCTCTCGTACTGGGAGCCCAGGTGGTTTCAGGCCCTTCATCAGTGCATCGAGTATTACAGCGGCATGCACTACTACGGCTCCGACCTGCAACGCACCGCAGAGGAACCGGGCTTCTTCGCCAGCCTCCCCAAACGGCATGCGGTTCGGACTATGGAAGACGAGAAGCCCCATCTCACCGAAGAGGATATCAAACGGCGAAAGAGCGATTCCCTGTCGCGTCGCTGGCGGTGATCGATGAAGGTGCGACTTGTCGCATTGAATGCACCTACCTCAACGGAGATCGCCGGCTCGAAGTGCTGCCCGCTTACATCGCAATGAACCTGTGCGCGTCATTGAAAACCAGTGTCGATCTGTCCGACCTGATCGCAGTCGAGCCTGGCGGGACCGGGTAGCTCCACGTCGCAGGGGTGTGCACCCAGCACTAAGACATCATCCTCCTGAATCAGCCACAAAAGGGAACAAGCCGTATCTGCCGTGATGTGGATTCTTACCAAACATCAGTGACTGCTCGCGCTTCATGATTGCATCAGGCGGATCAGTGTTTTCGACCACGATTACCTGTGTGTCGATGGGCAATGCTTCAAGGTAGGCATAGAACTGCTCCTGAAGATCAGTGCCGGTCAAATCATCTTCCGTCCCATCAGGCTCCCGATACGCGAGCAAGGGAGAGTCAAGAACAACGAACCCAGTGTGCGGCGTTTGGCGCGCTCGACAGAACGCTAGCAGCCCGAGCGTGAAGGCCGCGTGCGTGATTGCGCGAAGGCCCTTACCAAAAGCACTGCGCGACTTGCCGGCGATGACAAGATCGCGAGTCTTGGAGTCGAAATACACATCCCCGGCTTCTGGAAAGTGCCAGCCCGTCAGAATGTTCTCAACAGTCTTGGCAAAGCTGTGAGTCACAGTGGTTGGGAGGTCTGTGTTAGCAAGCGCCCCAGCCTTCTCGCCCTCGGCGCCCTTCTCAAGATCGGCACGGCGGCGCTCCATGTCTTGTACGGTGGCGTAGAGTGCCAATGCCTCACGCACCTCGGCGCGTTTGTCGGCGAAATCAGAATAGGACTTGCGAAGGGTCGAAAGCCTAGGTGCGATCAGTTCTTCCACAGCGTCGGAAATTGATCCCAATTCCTGAACGACTGAAGGTAGCCTACGATCGAAGCTGACACTCTCACGCTCAAGATTGCGGACAGTGGCTGCAAGCTCTGCTCGCAGTACTTCGATCTTAGCGATCTCCATCCGGGCAGCCTGAACGACAGCATCGGTATCCCCGTTGCATTCGGCATCGGCGCGATGATGAGCGGGCGCTGCACCACAAAGGGGGCAGTGCCCACCACCTAGCACGTTAAACAGTGTCCCTCCTTCTTCAATAGCACGCAGCCGTTCGATGTCGGATACGTAGTGCTTGTCTAGCAGGCTGAACCGCTCAAGCATCGCCCCGACCTCTGCTCGTCGCTCGCGGCTTTCCTCCAGTTTTTTTCGCAGTTCACGTCGCTTCCCCGCAGCTTCCTGGAATTCTGCTTCAGTGGTGTTCACTTGGCCCGCCTGCTGACGCAGCGAGGTGTCGATCTTCTCTAACTGCTCCTCTAACTCCTTCGGGCTTTTGGTCAGCTCCCTGAGCCGCTCGCGGTAGTCGTCAAGAAGCTGATCAAGAAGTTGTAGCTGTGCCTCACGCGACAGTTCTTCCGGTTCGCTCTTGTTGTTCGCGACCAGCGCCGAGTCGTCCGTGCCCGTCAGAAGTAGCTTGAACGTTGCGAGGTTGGGCGTATTGGCGGTGGGATTGCCATCAAACAGAGGGGAGCTTTGTTGCGTGATCTCCGTCTCGTCGACGATCATCAGGCGCGCAATGTTGCGAAAGCTCAGGCTGTTGGTTTCGTTCCTGGAATTCTTGCGGACGCGCTTGCCGCGAAGACCGCACAGCTCCAGTAAGAAGGAGGAAAGGTTTGCGTCATTCCTCTCACTATGTTTATCGTCAAGCTGCTTGTATGAAATGTCGGTCGCAGGTGGCGTCTGATGCAAACCGTCATAGAGCCGAAAACCGCCGCCGTCCATACTGCGCCAGAGCGTGAAGGGCTTACCGTCAAGTGTCTCAAGCCCGAGAAGAATGAGGTCGTATCCGACACGCTCCGGAATGTCACGCAGGGGCGGCTTGCCACCGAGCATGAAATCGATAGCCTCAACGATAAAAGATTTCCCGGTGTTCGACGCGCCATAGATGACATTCAGGCCGGGACCGAAGGTGACACTTGATGGCTGCTTCTGCGGCCCGTAGAAGCCGAGAAAACGCAGGCGGAAACCGGGAGTTGCTGCTGTCATGCTTCTCCCCCCAGACTTTGCTCAACGTGGTGAAATTCCTCGACCCATTTATCGAAAAATCGGCGCATCATGCTCTTAAATTGTTCGTCCGTGAGACCACCGATGGCTTCGACAAGCCAAGTGGCACGCTCCTTGAGGGCTACCAGGTAGTTGGAAGACACCGACGACAGAAACGTGGTGGCGTTCTCGCCCGCACCGTACTTGATGCCGTCGGCTGTAACCTCACGCGCCACCAGGTCACGGGTCATCATCAGAAGCAGCGACTGCTCGACCAGTTTGCGGCGCACGAGCATTTCAGCAGAGGGCGTCGGCGTCGGAGGATGCAAATTTTCCGGACCGTCGAGATCGCCTGTATGGACAAGTAGGTAGTCAAGCGCGACGAGCCGCTGGAGGTCATAGGTTTGCGGGTAGGCAGCGCCCAGAATCGAGACCGCGCGGATACCGGCCTCAAGCGGACCATTGAAGGTGATCGGCTTACGCTCCTGGTTCATGATCGTGTCCACCGTAGGCGATCTTCATTCACGAGCTGATGGCAGATTCCATCCCGGTCTTTGGGGTTCGTGCAGGTGATGAGGGCATTCGCCGTGATTTGCATGTCGCGGGCCGCCTTGGTTACGGCGCAGACCTTTACGTAGCCATCGGCATGACTCGCGTCGTGTGTGTCGATAACGCCGTCGTGAATGTCGTCGAGCAAGGACTCAAAGGTGCCAGGCGGGACACCATCGCGGGCGAAGACGCGCAGTGACTCTGCTTCGTAGAACGCTTCGCGCTGACGACGGAAGTGATCTTTGAGCTTCTGCACAGACAGCCCAGAGGGGTCGGTCACGACCGCCCCCGTGTGCTCACCGTATGCGCCGAGCAACTGCGTCACATAGCGACTTTCGGCGGAAGCGACCTCTTGAGGAGGCTTTTCCGAAGCAGGTCGCGGTCGCAGTCCGCCACCGAAGCGCGCGGCGTGAGCCGGCGTAGTGCGATGATCGTCAACGAGCTGCAGTGCGGTCTTGGCGTCGAAGATGGAGAGGTCGAAGGCGTCTACGTAGGCGCGGAGCTTTGCGTCGAGTGGCACCGTTTGTGTGCTAGTGATCGCATCTTTTACGTTCTTATCCCAGTTTGCAATCAACTCCTCGCGCAGCTTCGTAGCATTCGAAAACAGGCGGCTGAGTGATGTGCCGGCACCGTGCGGCGAAACAAAGAAGTAGCAGCGGGGAGCTGTGTATTCACCGGTGTATGAATACCAGATAACCTTGCCAAACTCGGCCCAGACGTCGCTGGGCCTGAGGGCATGGTCGTAGTGTTTGCACTGGTAGTTGTCCCAGGCGCCCTTCAAGCGCGCGTCGTCAACGAACCCGGCAACGTCGATCCCCATGTCGCCAGCACCCGAAAAGCGCTGGACGTGCTTGTACTTCGCTGCGAGGCAATAGTAGGCCCACTCTTCAACGAACCCTTCCCACTCGACCGGCGAATAGGTCAACAGCCTTTGCTGCGGCGGAATGACGGGGCCATTCGCCACCTGCGCAGCGGTGACCGCATTTGCAGGGCTTGGTGGCTTGTTGATGTCTTTCCAATTCGCTGTCATGACCCGCCACCTCCTTGAACGTCATGAGGGCGGAAATACGGGTTCTTGTGTATCTGCGCCGCCTGGATTTTCTTCGTGAAGAACTCAGCAAGGTCGTCCTGCTGATTGAGCAAATACACGATCTCTTGAAGCGTCGAGAGGATCAAGACCTTGTGTTGCAGGAACTCGCGTACCGTGTGAATCGCGGGTTCTGTGTAGTCACTGGCAGAAATGAAGATGCCACGCACCTCGGCGCGCGACATGAGGCGAACAAGATGCTCTGAAATCTCGGGCTTGCCTACCGGATCGCGATACCACTTCATCTCAACGAAGTACAGGGTGCCGCCGAGTTCAATAACCCCATCAATTTGCTCCACGATTCCTTCTCCGGCCTCGCCAACGAGGTGGAAGGCTTTGCGGACAAGAACGTCGTAGGCTTGAAAGAGATTGTTGATGGCGGCTTCCAGCATCTTGCCGCGTTGCTGTGCAGTCGCCGTGGAGCCAAACAGCGCATACAAATCCTGCTTGGCATTCTCGATCCTGGCAGTGCGCTCGCGCTTCTCCGCCGTGATCCGCTGCGTCTCGGCAAGGCGCGCTTGCCGCTCCTCTTCGCGAGCGTTGTTCATGCGTGTGAAGGCGTCCTTCTGGTTGACGACTTCGCGGATGCTGGCGACGAGGCCCTTTGCTTTGAGTTGGTCATCTGGCCAGCACGAGTCGAAGTTTGCAAAGTCCACAACGCGTCGCAGCACCTCTCGCCGCTCTCGCAGAGCAGATTCCCCCTTTGCGTTGAGGCGCTCAAGCACAGTGCGCGCCATCTGATACTTGTTGACATCTTTCGGCGCGGCCTTCAAGCGGGCTGCGATGTCAGAGGTCATGCTGTCAGACACACCTGCGCCTCGAAAGAAAACCAGCACGTCGGTTTTCGAGCGATTGAGCAGCGGCAGAATATCCACAAGAAGATTGAATAGCTCCGGTGGATAGTGGAACGTGATGTCGGCTGACCCGTCAGTCATGCACTAGCCCTCAAACACACATCACCGATGTGAGAAAAGGTTTTGTTCTCCCTTGTCATAAATCCTTTCCTACACGGTCTTCGCATGCCTGTTGGCATTGGCGTCGCGAGCGGTTGGCCCCGTGGGGAGTGAGCTGATAGATCGTCCCGACTCAGCTTCCGCAATCTCCAGGTCGCACTGCACCTGCAAGCTCATCCAGAACTGTGGGGTATCTCCGAACCAGTGGGCGAGTCGCAACGCCGAGTCGCCAGTGATCCCGCGCTTGCCGTTGATGATCTGAGTGATCCTATTGGCGGGAACGTCGAGTTGACGCGCCAGCTCAGTCGGCGACACGCCAACGGCTTCAAGCCGTTGGGCGAGAATTTCACCCGGATGATGGACTGCTACCGTCATGTTGCGCTTCAGAATGAACGGGCTGTCGCCCTTGCTTTCAGTGCTTGACTAACGTCAGGTCAAAAATATTGACGATGTACGTCAATCGTACATTACTTTTTCTTACTTGTGCGCAATGAAAGTGCGCAGTACGCGTTGGACCGAGGCGGCCGGAATGCGTGAAAGTTCAAAGCCGAAACGCAGTGATTCGGCATCAAGCGCGGGACAACGGCCGAGAGCGTGAAGGCGCTCCGCTCCGCCGTGCCCAAATGCTGCTATCAGGGCGAGGTGCCGTCCGTCTTGCGCTGCTCGATCTCCAACTGCGCCCGCTGGGTGGCCTGATGCAGCCGCTCGGCCAACACCGCACGCGGCGGCAAGGTGGTCAGATACTCGGCAACGTGGATGCCCGATTTGTCCAACTCCAGTAGCTCGATCTGCTCGGACTTCTTGCCGGTGCAGAGAATGATGCCCAGCGGCGAGGCTTCTTCCGGCTCCCGTTCGTGCTTGTCAAGCCAGCGCAGGTAAAGCTCCATCTGCCCCTTGTACGCGGCCTTGAACTCGCCGACCTTCAGCTCCACTGCTACCAGCCGTCGCAGCTTGCGGTTGTAGAACAGCAGGTCGAGGTGAAAATCGTCGCCGTCGATCTGGATGCGTTTCTGACGGGCCACGAACGTGAAGCCCACGCCCAGCTCCAGCAGGAAGGACTCCATTTCGCGGATGATCGCCGCCTCCAAGTCGCCTTCCTGCCAGGTGTCCTGCAGACCCAGGAAGTCGAGGATGTACGGGTCGCGCATGACTAGGGCGGGCGACATACGCTGGGCATCGTGCATCGTCGCCAGTTCCTGCGCGATCATCTCGTCCGGCTTCTTGGACAGCGCCGTGCGCTCGTACAGCATCGAGTCGATGCGCTCGCGCAGCGTCCGCACGCTCCAGCGTTCGGCGTTAGCCATCTGCGCGTAGTAGTCCCGCTGAAGCGAGTCTTTCAGCGGCAGCAAGGCCACGAAATGCGACCAGCTCAATTGTCGTGACAGCGTCACGACAATTGGCTCGTCCGGGTAGGTAGCCGCAAACTGCACCATCCGGCGCAGGTTCTTGTCCGCGAAGCTGCGGCCGTAATCCTGGACAAGCTGCGCGGCCAGGGTCGGCAGGATTTCCTCGCCGTACCCGGCCCGCTGGCCGGCCAGCACTTCCGTATGGATGCGCTGGCCGATGCGCCAGAACAGCAGGGTCAATTCCGCATTGACTGCCGAGGCGGTGCGCTGCCGCGCCGCCTCGATCAGCGCCCGAATGTCGCCCAGCAGCACCAAAGGCGCTGTGGACGATGCAACCGATGTTTTGCGCGTGGTCATGCCACCACCTCCTCGGCATACCGCGCCCCGGTAATCGCCTTGCGCCGGTTTGCTACCAGTTCGGCCGCCTCGCGTACCGGCTTGTCCTCGGTGTGGACGTAGCGCATGAACATCGCCACGGTCTTGTGCGCCGTCAGCGCCATGCCGACCTTGACCGGGATACCTGAGTTGGCAATGTCGGTGGCCGAGCGGTGCCGGATGCCGTGGGTGCCTACGTGGCTCACGCCGGCGCGCCGCCGTAATACTCGCCCGTGGTCAGATGCTGCCCCGGATGGTTGGGGGACGGGAAGACGTGCGGGCAATTGTCCTGGCGCGGCGCGGTGGACAGCAGCCGGAAGGCTTCCTCGCTCAAGGGCTTGGACATGCCGCCTGTCTTGCTGTCGGGCCAGACCACGCGCCGGTTCTCCAGATCCACCCAATCCCATTGAAGAGTGACGATCTCGGAGCGCCGGCCCGCGAACTCGAATTGCAGCCGGATGGCCAGCGGCAGGATCGCGTGGTCCAGCCCCAGCCCGTCGGCTTCCAGATAGTCGAGATGCCGGAACAGCTTGCCCATTTCCTCATCGCTGATGAGGTGGGTGGCTTTGCCGTTGGGGTACATCGGGACATGGCGGCACGGGTTGGTGCCATCAGGCCGGTAACCCCACACCTCGGCCAGGTTGAACATCTTGCGCATCACGCTGAATGTGCGGTTCGCGTCCGCCGGTTTGTGCGCCATCTTCTTCATCGCCCCTGCAATATCCGGGCGCTTCACGTCCTGCACCTTCATGCGGCCGAGCAGCGGAATGATGTTGTTATTGATGCACTTCTGGTAGCCGACTTGGGTGCTGGGCTTGTTGCGCTGTTTGGAGTGGTCCTCCATGAACTTCTCGCACAGTTCCTTGACCGTGGGGGCTGCTCGGGCGGCGGCTTTGGCCGCGCCGGGGTCGCCGCCTCGGCGAACCTCGGCCAGCCACTCTTGCGCCAGCGAGCGGGCTTGTTCAACCGTCAATTCCCCGTACAGGCCCAAGGCGGGCTTGCGGCGTTCACCGGCGTTCGTGCGGTACTGAACCATGAAGACCTTGCGGCCCGCTGGTGTAACCTTGCATAGGAAGCCGGGCACCATCGTGTCCCGGAGTTCGACGGCCTGCGCCTGGGGTTGTGCCGCATCGACTGCGGACTTGGTGAGCTTGATCTTCGCCATGATGACTCCTCGGAAAGACCCGATTCCCAGGAGCCTTGTAGGGGCCAGCAGAAGGGAAGCCAGGTCAGGTTTCGGAAAGCACCGGCATATGTTGAACTCGCCTAAGTTATTGATAAACCTGCTGTATCGGGCTTCGGCGTAGTCCAGCAAAGTTCGGTGCTGGAGTCATGGTGAAATGAAAAAACCGCCCGAAGGCGGTTTTTTCATGGGCGACGCCGTGGCGTCGATCACTGCAGCGGCGTCTTCTTGCCACCCGGATAGGTGGAAATGGTGATGGCCGCGTTCTTGACTTCGCCGTTCGGCTCGAAGGCGATGGTCGAGGTGATGCCCTTGTAGCTGGATTCGGCCAGCTTGGGCAGGTAGACCTTGGGATCGACCGAATCGGCACGCTTCATGGCGTCGGCCAGCAGCATCGTCGCGTCGTAGGTGTACGGGCTGTAGACCTGATACTGGTTGGGGAACTTGGCGTCGTAGCGCTTCTTCCATTCCATGCCACCCGGCATCTTCTGCAGCGAGGTTCCGCCCTCGGCGCAGGCCGCGTTGGCCAGCGACTTGGCGCCACCCGACAGCTCGGCCAGCTTCACGGTGCACACGCCGTCGCCGCCCATGAAGGGGATCTTGCTCATGCCCAACTGGTCCATCTGGCGCAGCATCGGGCCGGCCTGGGGGTCCATGCCGCCGTAGAAAATGCCGTCCGGCTTCTTGCCCTTGATGGCGGTCAGGATGGCCATGAAGTCGGTCGCCTTGTCGGTCGTGAACTGACGCTCGATCACTTGCAGACCCAGCGACTTGGCGGTGTTGGCGAAGATGTCGGCCAGGCCCTGGCCGTAGGCGGTGCGGTCGTCGATGACCGCCACGGTCTTCAGCTTGAGCACGTCCTTGGCATACTTGGCCATGCCGGCGCCCAGCGCGCTGTCGTTGGCGATGATGCGGAAGATTTGCTTGTAGCCCGGCTTGGTCAGGTCGGGGTTGGTGGCCGCGCCGGTGACCATGGGCAGGCCGCACTCGTGATAGATCTTGGAGGCGGGAATGGTGGTGCCCGAGTTCAGGTGGCCGACCACGCCGTTGACCTTCATGTCGCACAGCTTCTGGCCGACGGCGGCGCCCTGCTTGGGATCGGCGGCGTCGTCCTCAATGACGGCTTCCCACTTGATCTTCTTGCCGCCGATGGTGATGCCCTGCTTGTTCAGATCCTCGATGGCCATGGTCACGCCGTTGGCGTTGTCCTTGCCGTAGTGCGCCTGGCCGCCCGACATGGGGGCCACGCTGGCGATCTTGACGACCTGCTCCTGCGCGCTGGCCAGCCCAGCAACGAGGGCCAGGGCCGCGGCCACGGTCAGTTTCAGTTGAACCTGCATGATTGGAAATACCTCCGATGAAGTGAAGCCCTGGACTGGGCTTCTGGGGCGCGAACGATACGGGGTTTTTCGCTGGCCGGCCACTAGGGAACACGCTAGGTGTCCGAGGGCCACTTCACAGGGTTTTCACCGACATCCGTTCCCGCCCCGTGGTGCAGCAGGGCGCTGGCCATGGCATCGTGCACCACGTCGGCCACCGCCTTGCGCACGCGGCCGTTGAAGCCCAGCATCTGCTCGTGCAGCACGCGGCCGACGGCCTCGGCAATCTGGCGCTCCAGTTCGGGCCCCAGCCGCGCCAGCAGCGCCTCCACCAGATCCGGTGGTTCGGTACGCGGCGCGGGCGCTGCCGCCGCAGGGGCGTGCGGCACCGGCAACGCCGCCGGTGGCAGGTGTGGCGCCGGGGGCATCGCCGGTGACAGATCCTCGGCCGCGGGGGCCGGTGCAGGCGCGGGGGTGGAGACCACCACCTCGGTCAAGGTGGGCACGAAGCGCGGCAGCGGACGTGCCGGTGCCTCATCGTCGATGGCCATGACTTACTCCTTGGCGGCCAGATCGTGCCGCTGAATGGCCAGCCCGCGGCCGGCGTAGTGCCGCCAGCGCTGGCGCGCCTGCGCGCGGTCGGCGTCCTCGCCGGTCACCAGCTCGATCACGCGCGCAAAGCGCTCAAAGCCGTCCGGCACCTGGTCACCCAGGTTGAGTAGCACCGCCGCCCGCGGCAGCACCGCGCAGCCTTCGGCCAGCACGATGGGCGTGGCGACCCGGATCGCGGCCGGCGCGTCGGCCAGGCAGTGCGGTACGAAGTCCAGCGCGGAAAAGCTCCACAGCCGGGCGTCCAGCTCCTGCAGCACCACCGGCGCCGCCACCACGCCCACCGAACCCCCGGCCGCATGTGCCTTGCGCAGCAGACGACAGGCGTAGCCCAGTTTGTCGGGCACGTTGAAGTGAAACGCGACGTCGGTCATGGCGGCGGCCCGTGCGCGCGGCGCGCCGTCAGCCCTGACGGCGCCCGGCCCCGGCACGGGGCTTGGCCGCCGCACCGGCGGCGCGCCTGGCGGTGCCGGCCCGGGCGGGCGCCGGCTGCCCGGCCTGCCCCAGCAGGTAGTGCACCAGCAGGCCGACCGGGCGGCCGGTGGCGCCCTTGGCCGTGCCGCCCTTCCAGGCGGTGCCGGCGATGTCCAGGTGGGCCCAGTTGAACTTCTCGGTGAAGCGCTGCAGGAACTTGGCCGCCGTCACCGCGCCGGCCGGGCGGCCGCCCACGTTGGCCACGTCGGCGAAGTTGCTCTTGAGCGCCTCGCTGTATTCCTCGTCCAGCGGCATGCGCCAGCAGGGATCGAGCGCCTGCTCGCCCGCGGCCTGCAGGGCCTGGGCCAGCGCGTCGTCGCTGGCGAACAGGCCACTGCGCACGCCGCCCAGGGCGATGACGCAGGCGCCGGTGAGGGTGGCGATGTCGATCACGGCGCGCGGCTGGTAGCGCTCGGCGTAGGTCAGCGCGTCGCACAGCACCAGCCGGCCCTCGGCGTCGGTGTTGAGAATCTCGATGGTCTGCCCGTTCATGCTGGTGACCACGTCACCGGGCTTGATGGCGGCGCCGTCGGGCATGTTCTCGCAGGCCGGGATCAGGCCGACCACGTTGAGCGCCGGCTTGAGCTCGGCCAGCGCGCGAAACACCCCCAGCACGCTGGCGGCGCCGCTCATGTCGAACTTCATCTCGTCCATCTCGGGGGCCGGCTTGATCGAGATGCCGCCGGTGTCAAAGGTGATGCCCTTGCCCACCAGCACTACCGGCGCCTCGGACTTGGGCGCGCCGTCGTAGCGCAGCACGATGAAGCGCAGCTCCTGCCGCGACCCCTGCGCCACGGCCTGGAAGGCCCCCATGCCCAGGCGCCCCACTTCCTTCGGGCCCAAAACGTCGCAGGCGATGCGCGGCAGCTTGGCCAGCTGACGCGCGGCGTCGGCCAGCATGGCGGGCGTGGCGTGGTTGGCGGGCCGGTTGGCCCATTCGCGCGCCAGCTCGACGCCGCGCGCCACGCCCACCGCCTGCTGCATTGGCTCGCGCAGAGCCCCGGCGTCGGGCGCGCCGATCAGGACCCGCGCCACGCGCGGCGGCTCCTTCTTGTCCTTGGGTTTGCTCTTGGTCGCGCGGTAGACGTAGCTGGCGTCAGCCACCGTCAGCACGGCCGCGCGCAGCGCGGCGGCGTCGGTGGGCTGCGCGAAACACAGGGTGAGCGCCTTGGCCGGGCTGCCACGCACGGCCCCCATGGCAGCAGCGACCGCCTTGCGCACCCGGGCGGCGCTGCCGTCACCGATGCCCGCCAGCACCACGCGCGGCGGCGCGATGTCGGCCGCGCCATAGACGAACAGCTGCGCGCCGGCTTCGGTCTTGAAGTCGCCGCTGCCCAGCGCGCGCGCGATCAGCGCCGACAACGCGTCGTCGCCGGGGACAAAGCCGTCGGCCACCAGCACCACCAGGGCGGGCGCCTTGCCGGTGGCCGCGTCGGCCAGTCGAAGAGGTTGAAGTTCGAAGTCCATAATCGTCGTTTTCCTTTCGACTGATGTTATTCGATTCCTCCATCCGCAAGGAGCTGGGCCGGGCGTTCAGCGCCACCCTGGTGGTGCTGGTCACCGTGGTGATGACGGTGCTGCTGATCCGCACCCTGGGACAGGCCACGATCGGCCGGGTCAACCCCTCCGAGGTGCTGCTGGTGATGGGTTACACCGTGCTCGGGCACCTGCCGACCATTCTGACGCTGAGCCTGTTCGTGGCCATCACGGCCACGCTGACGCGCATGTACGCCGCCAGCGAGATGGCGGTGTGGTTTGCCAGCGGCCAGGGGCTGCTGGCCTTTCTCAGGCCCGTGTTGCGCTTTGCCTGGCCGGTGCTGCTGGCAGTGGCGGTGCTGGCGCTGGCGGTGTGGCCCTGGGCCAACCACCAGATCCGCGAGTTGCGTGACCGCTACCAGGCGCGTGGCGACGTCGAGCGGGTGGCGCCGGGGCGCTTCATCGAGTCGGCCGGAGGCCAGCGCGTGTTCTTCATCGACAAGGACCGCGCCGACGCCGATACCGGCAGCAACATCTTCATTGCCGCCCGCGAGCACGGCAAGGAGACCGTGACCACCGCGCAAAGCGGACGCCTGGAAGTCATCAAGGGCGAGCGCTTCGTGGTGCTGGGCCGGGGACACCGGCTGGAGCTCGACAGCGCCAGCGGCCAGACGCGCGTGAGCGAGTTCGTGGAATACGGCAACCGCATCGGCACCCGCCTGGTGGGCCCGACCGACAACGATTCGCCCACCATGAAGCCGACGCTGGCCCTGCTGTCCGAGCCCATGCCGCGCCACCTGGGCGAGCTGTCGTGGCGTGTCGGCCTGATTCTGGCGGCACTGAACTGCGCGATCTTCGCGCTGGCGGCCACACGCGTGAACCCGCGCGTGGGCCGCAGCGCCGGCTTGGTGTTCGCGCTGTTTGCCTTCACCACCTACTACAACCTGCTGACCCTCGGCGAAAGCTGGATTGCCCGCGGCCGCGTCGGCTTCGGGGCCTACCTGCTGCTGCTGCATGGCGGCATCCTGCTGCTGTCGGCCGGCTGGCTGCTGGCGCGCCATCACGGCTGGGGTGGCGCCTGGCGACGCCGCTTGCCCGGAGGTGGCCGGTGAACACCATCCGCCACATGGTTTATCGCGAGGTGCTGCGCGCCGTGGTTTTCGTTGCCCTGGCGTTTCTGGCGCTGTTCTTTTTCTTCGACCTGGTCGACGCGCTGGGTGACCTGGAGCGCGGCGCGGCGCAGGGCTACCACGCCGGTTACGCGCTGTTGAATGTGCTGCTGCAGGTGCCCAGCCATCTGTACGAGCTGCTGCCCATCGCGGTGCTGATCGGCACCATCTACGTGATGGCGCAGTTGGCCGCCAGCTCGCAGTTCACCATCCTGCGCACCAGCGGCCTGGGGCCGTTGCGGGCGCTGGCCATGCTGATGGCGCTGGCGCTGGGCTTCGTGGTGCTGACTTTCGTGTGCGGAGACTACGTGGCGCCCGAGGCCAACCGTGCGGTGCAGAACCTGCAGGCCCGTTTTCTGGGTGACATCACCGTGGGGCGCACCGGGGCCTGGCTGAAGGACCGGCGCGAAGGCAGCAACTACGCGGTCAACGTGGGCGCGCTCAGCGCCGACGGCACGCTAAACCAGGTGCAGGTCTTTCAGTTCGACAACGCCGACGGGCGCTTGCTGACCCTGACCAAGGCCAGCCGCGGCCATTTTGGCCCGGACGGCTGGACCCTACAAGGCGTGGAGCAACGCGGTTTCGAACAGGTTTCCAAAACCGAGCCACAGGTGCAGGTGCGGCGGCTGGATGAGTGGGTGTGGCCCACCGCGCTGTCGCAGGACACCGTGGCGGCCGCGCTGCTCAACCCCAACCGCATGCAGACGGTGGAGCTGTTTCGCTACATCCGCCACCTGCAAAGCAACCAGCAAAGTGCACAGCGCTACGAGATCGAGTTCTGGCGCAAGGTGTTCTACCCGCTCAGCTGCCTGGTCATGGTGGTGCTGGCGCTGCCGTTCGCGTACCTGCACTTTCGCAGCGGTAACATCACGGGCTACGTGTTCATCGGCGTGCTGGTCGGCATCAGCTTCTTTCTGCTCAACAACGTGTTCGGCTTCATCGGCAACCTGCGCAACTGGGAGCCCTGGCTGGCGGCGGCGGCGCCGGGCGTCATCTATTCGGTGCTGTCGCTGGCCGCGTTCGGCTGGCTGGTACTGCGGCAGTAGATATGCAAGCTTGCGGCAACACCCACTGCATCATATTGTTCGCGCATGGCTCGCGCGATCCCGGCTGGCGCGTGCCGATCGAGGCCGTGGCCGAGCGAATCCGCCAGCTGGCGCCGGGCACCACGGTGGCCTGCGCCTACCTGGAATTCACCATGCCTGAGCTCTCTACCGCAGTCAACCAGGTACTGGCCGACGGCGCCCGCACGATCACCATCTGGCCGATGTTTCTGGGGGTCGGACGCCATGCGCGCGAAGATCTGCCGAAGCTGGTGGACGCACTGCGCGCACAACATCCGCAGGCGCGTTTTTGCCTGCAAGCGCCCATCGCGGAACACCCTGAGGTGTTACAGGCCATGGCCCAGGCCATGCTTCAAGACCCCTTTCTTTAGAGCAATACGGCCATAATGATGGGGTTTTATATTCGAAATCCCCATGAACCTCCACCAATTTCGTTTTGTTCAGGAAGCCGCGCGACGCAATCTGAACCTGACCGAGGCCGCCAAGGCACTGCACACCTCGCAGCCAGGGGTATCGAAAGCGATCATCGAGCTGGAAGAAGAACTCGGCATCGACATCTTCACGCGCCACGGCAAGCGCCTGAAGCGCATCACCGAGCCAGGCCAGCACGTGCTGGACAGCATCGCCATCATTCTGCGCGAGGTCGGCAACCTCAAGCGCATCGGCGAGCAGTACAGCGCCCAGGACACCGGCACGCTGTCGATCGCCACCACGCACACGCAGGCGCGCTACGTACTGCCGCAGCCGGTGGCGCGCCTGCGCGAGCAGTACCCCAAGGTCAACATCAGCCTGCACCAGGGCGCGCCCGATCAGGTGGCGCGCATGGTGATCGAGGAAACCGCCGAGATCGGTGTCGCCACCGAATCGCTGGCCAGCTACCCGGAACTGGTCACCCTGCCCTGCTACGAATGGCAGCACGTGCTGGTCGTGCCGGCCGCCCATCCGCTCGCAAAAAAAGAGCGTCTGGCGCTGGAGGACATTGCCGCGCAGCCCCTGATCACCTATCACCCCTCATTCACCGGCCGCACCCGCGTCGATGCCGCCTTCGCACAGCGCCAGCTGGCGCCGCGCGTGGTGCTGGAAGCGATCGACTCGGACGTCATCAAGACTTACGTGCGCCTGGGTCTGGGCATCGGCATCGTCGCCGAAATGGCCATGGGCGACGACCGGCAGACCGACCTGGTGGCGCGCCCGCTGGGCCCGCTGCTGGGCCACAACGTAGCGCGCATCGCGCTCAAGCGTGGCGCTTACCTGCGCGACTTCGTCTACCACTTCGCCAGCCTGCTGTCCGACCGGCTGGACAAGGACCTGATCCTCAAGGCCATGCGCGGCCACGTGAACGACTATGAACTCTGAACGCACGCCCGCCTTCCCCTCGCGCCTGCCCCAGGTGGGCACGACCATCTTCACCGTCATGTCGGCGCTGGCGGCGCAGCACCAGGCCGTCAACCTCGGCCAGGGTTTTCCGGACTTCGACTGCGACCCCGGGCTGGTCGACGGCGTCACGGCGGCGATGAAGCAGGGCCACAACCAGTACCCGCCGATGACCGGCGTGCCGGGACTGCGTGATGCCATCGCCGCAAAGATAGAAGCGATCTACGGCCATTGCTACGACGCCGCGTCCGAAATCACCGTCACCGCCGGCGCCACCCAGGCCATCCTGACCGCCATCCTGTGCTGCGCCGGCCCGGGCGACGAGGTCATCGTGCTGGAGCCCTGCTACGACAGCTACGTGCCCAACATCGAGCTGGCCGGCGCTAGCGTGGTGCGCGTGCCGCTCGTGCCCGGCAGCTTCCGGCCCGACTGGGACAAGATCGCCGCCGCGCTGTCGCCCCGCACTCGCGCCATCCTCATCAACAGCCCGCACAACCCCAGCGGCATGGTCTGGTCGGCGGCCGACATGCACCAGCTGGAGGAGCTGCTGGCGCCCACCGACGTGCTGGTGATCAGCGACGAGGTCTACGAGCACATGGTCTACGCCCCGCTGCGCCACGAGAGCGTCGCACGCTACCCGGGTCTGGCCGCGCGCAGTTTCATCATCAGCAGCTTCGGCAAAACCTACCACGTCACTGGCTGGAAGGTGGGCTACGTGGCGGCGCCGGCGGCGCTGACGGCAGAATTCCGCAAGGTGCACCAGTTCAACGTGTTCACCGTCAACACGCCGATGCAGCACGGCCTGGCGGCGTACATGCAGGATGCGGCGCCGTACCTGGATTTGCCGGCCTTCTATCAGGCCAAGCGGGATTTGTTTCGCGCCGGACTGGCGAACACCCCGTTTCGCCTGCTGCCCTGCGAAGGCACGTATTTTCAGACCGTCTCGTATGCCGATCTGGCCGGCGCCGAGCGCGATCTGCCCGAAGCCGAGTTCTGCCAGTGGCTCACGCGCGACGTCGGCGTGGCGGCCATCCCGCTGTCGGCCTTCTACGGCGATGGCTTCGATCAGAAGCTGATCCGGTTTTGCTTTGCCAAGCAGGACGGTACCTTGCGCGCGGCAATGGAGCGACTGGCGCGCCTTTGACAGCCCATCGAGAACTATGTTTTTGATAGCTGCTCGCGCTTGATCGACAAGCGCTGGAGCGACTTTTCTTTAGGCATCATCACCCGTGCCAGCGATCATCAGCCCGCGCGATCGGTCTGCGCGGCGCGCCGATCGCATCGGCCTGGTCAATGCTCCGGTCCTGCCCACTGCTTGCGGCTGGTGCGCAGACCGAAGCGCTGGCGGTAGGCGCCCGGCGTCATCCCCACGACGCGTGCAAACACCTTGCGCAGGCTGCCGGCATCGACGTAGCCACACTGCAACGCCACCGCCTCGACGCTGAGGTAACTGGACTGCAGCAGCGACTGCGCCTGCGCCACGCGCAGGCCGTGCAGGTACTCCAACGGCGTCTGCCCGTGCACCTGGGCAAACCAGCGCAGCACGGTGCGTTCGCTGGTGGCCGCGGCGCGTGCCACCGCGGCCAGGCGGTACGGCTCGGCCCGGTGGACCTGCAGCCAGCGCCGGGCCTGCTCCAGCCCACCAGCACTGGTGGGCCGGCCGGTCGGGGTTTCCAGCCGGGCGGGCGTCGCCAGCTGGCGCGTCGCGTCGTGCAACAGCACGGTGGCAGTGGCGCGGGCCAGGTCCGCCGCCGCCGTGTGCTGCAGCAGGTCCAGCATGGCCGGCAGCGCCGAGGGCAGATCGGCCGTGGTCCAGATCGGGCCATCGCGGTGCCACGCCACGTCACGCCGCCACTGCACGGCGTCACCCGCCTGGTGGATGATGGAAGGGGCAAATGCCCAGGGCAGCGCCGCTTCGCGCGCCCGCAGCAAGCCCGCCTCGGCCAGCAGCGCCGCGCCGTTGAAGAACGCCACCACCAGCCCGCCACGAGCCACGTGCGCGTGCAGCAGCGGCACCAACCAGCGCGCGTGCGCACGGCTGATCGCGCGCAAACGCGGCCCGGTGGATACCAGCCAGCCCGGGATGACCAGCACGTCCATGGCGGCATCGCTTGCGCAGGACACGGGCGACGGCACCGGCACACCGGCGGGCGCGTCCCCAGGCGCCAGCCATTGCCAGCACGCAGGCGATGCGCCACCCTGGCGCTCCTGGGCCAGCAGGGCCATCGCATGCAGCACGTCGACCACGGCCATCGCGTTGCTGGCCATGCAAAGCGGCACCCAGAGGATGCCGACGGTCACCCGGGCGACTGAAGGGCTCTGCTTGTTCATTTTGGCGATATCGGCATGACAGTTGGCGAATTTGACACCATGCGAGCGAGCGTTGCCCGGCTAGGATGAAAAGCACGGGCGTTCGCAAAATTCCATTCAGCCCGGCCCATTTCTGGAGACCCCCTGCCATGTCCTTTGACCTCTTCCGATCCATGACCTGGCCCGCGCTGGGTGCCGTCGCCGGCGCAGCTCTGCTGGCCGGTTGCGCCAGCGCTCCTGGTGCGTCGGGCAACCGCAGCGTCACCATCACCCGCACCACCTTTGGCATCCCGCACATCACGGCGGAAAACCCCGAATCCCTGGCCTATGGCGTGGCCTACGCCTACGCCCAGGACAACGTGTGCATGGTGGCCGACCAGCTGGTCACCGCGCGCGGCCAGCGCAGCGCCAGCTTCGGGCCCAAGACCGTCGGCCTCTTGGGCCGGCGCTACCTGCCCAACGAGCAGATCGACCTGTTCGTGGCGGCGTACATGGACGACGCGGCGCTGCAGCGCGCGTGGCAGCAAACCAGCAGCGAGGCACAGGCGCTGGTGCGCGGCTACGTCGAGGGCTACAACCGCTACCTGAGCGACCACGCCGCCAGCCTGCCGGCGGCCTGCCGCGGCCAGTCCTGGGTGCGGCCGATGACCGTCGCCGAACACCGCCGCATGACCGAAATCACCGCCGTGCAGGCTGGCATTGCCGCGCTGGCCGACGGCATGCTGGGCGCGCAGCCGCCCAAGGCCAGCACCGCCAGCGCCGTCACGCCCGCGCCCCAAATCAACCTGGCCGATGCGGCCCAGGCGCTGCGCGAGCTGGGTCTGCTGGACTCGCCCCTGGGCTCCAACGCCTGGGCCTTCGGCAAGGACGTGACGGCCAATGGCAGCGGCATGCTGCTGGGCAACCCGCATTTCCCGTGGACGGGACCGAATCGCTTCTACGAAATGCACCTCACCGTCCCCGGCCGCATGGACGTGATGGGCGTGGGCATCGGCACCTTCCCCACGGTCGCCATCGGCTTCAACAAGGACGTGGCCTGGTCGCACACCGTGTCCACCGGCAAGCGTTTCACGCTGTACGAGCTGACGCTGGACGCCAGCGACCCCACCACCTACCTGGTCGACGGCAAGCCCGAGAAAATGAGCGCGCGCACCATTGGCGGGCGTACCCTCTGGTCGACCCGCTGGGGCCCGCTGGTGGTGATCCCGCGCGCCGGCCTGACCTGGAACGCCAAGACCGCCTACGCCCTGCGCGACGCCAACAGCGGCAACGCGCGCATGCTCGACGGCTCGCTGGCCTTTGCGCGCGCCCGCTCGGTGCAGGATATGCACCAGGCCCTGGCCGGGCTGGGCCTGCCCTGGGTCAACACCCTGGCCGCCGACCGCGGTGGCCAGGCCATGTATGCCGATGTCAGCGTGGTGCCCGACCTGGGCGCCGCCGACCTGCAGCGCTGCGCGCCCAGCAAGCCCGCTGCCGCGCTGCGCCAGGCCGCCGGCCTGGTGGTGCTGAACGGCGCGCGCGGCGACTGCGCGTGGCGGCACGACAGCGCCTCGCCCGTGCCGGGCCTGATCCCGAGCCAGCGCATGCCCGTGGCTTACCGCACCGACTGGGTGCACAACAGCAACGACAGCTTCCACTACACCCACCCGGGTCAGAAGTTCGAGGGCATCTCACCGATGGTGGGCGACACCAGCCTGACCCGGCCACGCACGCGCGCCGGCTTGAGCGAGATTCCCGAGATGCTGAGCCGCGGCAAGCTGACCGCGGATGCGATCCAGGGCCAGCTGCTCCAGAACCGCAACTTCATGGCCTCGGTCATCGTGCCGGACCTGCTGACCGCGTGCGCCCAGGCCCCCGACGCCGACGCGCAGGCCGGTTGCGCGGCGCTGCGTGGCTGGGACCGCCGCAACAACCTGGACTCGCGCGGCGCCCACCTGTTTCGCGAGTTCTGGCGCAGCGCGCGCAACATCCAGGGCGTGTACCGCGTGCCCTTCGACGTCAACCAGCCCGTGGCCACGCCGGCCGGCCTGAAGATGAGCGATGCCGCCGTCGCCACCAAGGTATGGCAGGCGCTGGCCGGCGCCGTCCAGTTGATCCGCGCCGATGGCTTTGCGCTGGATGCGCCGCTGGGCAGCGTGCAGTTTCCGGACGCCGCCGTCACGCGCGAAGCGATCCCGGTGCACGGCGGCGAAGAATTCGAGGGCGTGCTCAACAACCTGGGGCGGCAGGAGCCGACGCCGATGGGCAAGGCTGGCGCGCGCATCGACTACGGCACCAGCTACGTGCAAACCGTCACCTTCGACGCGCGCGGCCCCGTAGCCCAGGCCATCCTGACCTACGGCCAGTCCACCAACCTGGATTCGCCTCACGCCAGCGACCAGATGCGCGAGTTCTCGGCCAAGCGCTGGCAGGCCCTGCCCTTCCACCCCGAGGACATCGCCCGCCAGCGCGTGGGCGAGCCGCTGCGGCTGACTCGTCCCTGAGAGCCAGCGGCGCTGGGGCCGCTGCGCCCCTACGCCCGCAGCGGCAGCGCCACACCGATGGCGGCAAAGATGGCGCCGCAGACGCGGTTGAAGCCGCGCCCCACCCGCGCCAGCCAGCCACTGATGCGCTGCGCCATGCTGGCGATCAGCACCTCGGTGACGAACTCGATCGCCACGAAGGTGCCCGCCATGATGAAAAATTGCAGAAGCAGGCTGCGCGCCGGGTCGATGAACTGCGGCAGAAAGGCGGCGAAAAACAAAATCCCCTTGGGGTTGGTCATGGCCGACAGCGCCCCCGCTCGAAACAGCGACCAGCCACCCACCCGGCTGCCGCCCGGCTGCAGCGCCACCGCTGCAATCGGCGGCGCGCGCCACACCTGCACGCCCAGCCACACCAGGTAGGCGCCGCCCAGCCACTTGAGCGCCGTCAGCCACGCCACCGAAGCCTTCAGCAGCGCGCCGATGCCGAACATCGACAGCGCGATGATCACGGCAAAGCCGACCGAGCCGCCCAGCACCGTGTACATCGTCTTGCGCCGCCCGTGCAGCGCGCCGTGCGTCAGCGCCAGCAGGCCGTTGGGGCCGGGCGACAGCGACAGCCCCAGGGCCGCCACGAAATAGATGAGCCACGTGTGCAGTTGCATGGTTGTGATGTGCTCGGAATTTACGGTCGAAGGATGATTCTGACACTTTGCCTGTGCAAGGGCCCGACGACAAAGCAGTCATTGCGAGGAGCCGCAGGCGACGCGGCAATCCAGCGCGGCGGCGCACCGGACTGCCGCCTGCCGCGCTTTGTTCGCCGCTAAATGCTGGTTTCGCTCGTGGTGACGGCGGCTGTGCCGCGCCAGGAGCCGGAGTCATCCACAGAGAGCACCACCAGAGCCGTTCGGGTTAGTACGTTTTTGATAGCGCCTGGCGCTCGTTGCACAAGCGCTAGAGCGGATTTTTGACCAGAATATCGACCAGTTCGGGCACCAGCTTCTCCGGCCCACCTTCGGTCACGGCATGGGCAAAGGTGTCGCGCACCGCCTGGGCGATGCCCCGCGCGGCGGCGCTGTCCTGCGCCATGGTGGTGTAGTAGCCCAGGTCCTTGAGCGCGTTGGACATGAAAAAGCGCAGGCTCGACGCATCGTGCTGCAGCAGGTAGGGGCGCAGGCGCTCCAGCGCCACGCCGCCGCCGCCGCCCTTGGCCAGCACGTCGACGAACACCTGCGGCGCCACGCCGCCGGCCTGGGCGCAGGCGGCGGCCTCGGCGATCAACGCCACGCTGCCCAGCGACACGTAGTTGTGCAGCAGCTTCATGCGATGGCCGCTGCCCACGGCGCCGGTGTGGGTCACGTTCTCGGCAAAGCATTGCAGCAGCGGCAGGCATTCGGCCAGCAGCGCGGCGTCGCCGCCCACCAGCAGGTTGAGGCGCCCCTCGGCGGCCTCCTTGGGGGTGCGCGTCATCGGCGCGTCCAGAAAGCGCCCGCCGGCGGCCGCCACGGCGCGCGCCACGCTTTCGGTGGACGCGGGGATGGCGGTGGAGCAGTCGATCACCACCGTGCCCGGTTGCAGCGCGGCCAGCGCGCCCTGCTCGCCCAACAGCACGGCCTCGACCTGGGGCGAGCCGGTGACGCACAGGATCAGCACCTGCACCTGCCGCGCCAGCGCCTGCACCGTGGCAGCGCTGGTCACGCCCAGGGCGCGCAGTTCATCCAGCGGCTGGTTGCCAGGGTGCTCCAGCACCGCCAGGGCGTAGCCTTTTCGGGCAATGTTGAGGGCGATGCCGTGGCCCATCAGGCCGACGCCGACCAGGCCGATGCGGGGTTTGTTCATGGGTTGCCTCGTGCTGAAGGAGAAGATGGCGATGTGCCCCCCGATTGTGGCGCGGCGCCGGTGCATCGAAACGCCAGCACCTTCAGCGATCGCTCTTCGTCGACGTCGGCAAACACGGCGGGGTTGGCCACGCGCTCGACCAAGGCCAGCGACGGCGCCAGGGCCCGCATCTGCTCGCGCAAGAATTCGGTGCCCAATTCGGGCGCATTCAGGCACAGCAGCGCATGGCCGCCGGGCGCCAGCAGGCCGGGCAGGCGGCGCAGCACGCGCGCGTAGTCCTTGGTGGCGACGAAGCTGCCCTTCTGGTAGCTGGGCGGGTCGGCAATCACCAGGTCATACGGCCCGCCGCGCGTGACTTTGCCCCAGGAGCTGAAGAGGTCGTGCACCAGAAAAGCAGCGCCGCCGTCCAGGCCGTTGAGCCGGTGGTTGTGCTGCCCGGTGGCCATGGCGCCGCGCGCCATGTCGATGTTGACGACCTGTCTTGCTCCGGCCTGCAGCGCCACCACCGAAAACGCGCAGGTGTAGGCAAACAGGTTGAGCACGCGTGCGCCCTGCCCCGTGCGCGCCCGGTGCGCCGCCACATGGGCGCGCACCCAGCGCCGGCCCGCGGCCATGTCCAGAAACAGGCCGTGGTTCTGGCCCTGCGGCACGTTCACCCGGTAGCGCGCGCCATCCTCGGTCACCACCTGCGGCTCGGGTACGTTGCCCGCCATCAGGCGGGTGTCGGCGCGGCCGGTGCCGCGTTGCTGAAACACCCAATTCAATGGCTGACCCGGCGCGATCTGCTGCCAGCGCGCCTGCAGCGCGGTGCCGATGCGGGCCAGGTCCTCGCCCGACGCCGGGGCAAAACAGGTCAGCACGAAAACCGGTGGAAACACGTCCAGCGTCCAGGCCCGGCTGTCCGGGAAGCGATCGCCGCGCCCGTGAAAGATGCGCTGTGCATCCCCGTGCAACGGCATGGCCGCGATGGCGTCAAGCAGGGACTGTGTCATGGGCAGGCGCACTAAACGAGAAAAAACCGCGCAGCCCAATCAGGACCTGCGCGGCCAGCTATTGAATATATAGTGAAATCAGCAGCATCGGAAGAACTCCTCTTCTGCGGCAGCACGTCGGTGCAACTGCCGTGCGCCACTTCGGCCGCCATGCCGATGCTATCGCCCGGCGTGGGGTTGGGGTGGATGGTGACGCCGATGTCGATCGCGTCAGCCAATGCACCTCAAATCAGCTTCGACAGCAACTCATTCGCCCAGACCGTCGATTGCTTTTTCCAGCCCGACTTGTTCGGGTGAATTTCATTGGCCCAGTCGGCGCGGTTGCCCGGCGTTCCTGACGGTGCAGGCGTGAGAATGCCGACGGTCGGCACGGCGTAGACCCCGGTGCGACCGATGCACCAAGCTTCAATCGTCTGCTGAATATCCCTGAACAAACCTGCCGTCAGGGACGGCCACAGTGTCTCGTCAATGGCGTTCTTCTTGTACGCGCGATACAGCCAGGGGCCGGATACTCCGCGCAACGCGGGTGCGTCGCGCGCGGTTGGCGTGTCATAGCAGTTCAGGAAGATGGGCGTTGAGGCATTTTTCGTGCTGCTGCGGATCGCCCGATAAACGGTGTCGAAGTTGGGGTTCAGGTAGTCGTTGACGAGGGTCGCTACGGCCGCGGAATTGACGCAGGCATAGCCGTCCGCAGGCAGGGGCTCACCCGCCATGTGACGCAAAATTCCATCGCCCGGGTCAGGGTCTACGGCAGCGTCGATGAAGTCGTTCCCACCGGCGCTGAAGAGAATCGCGTCGTAGCGAAACTGCCGAAGCCACCAGGCGAAGTCCCCCTGCATCACGTCGGTGATGCGGCGCAAGGTATCTCCGGCGGTGGCGATGTTGATGATGAGGTCGGAGCGGTGCCGCCTGTTCATCTCTCGCGCCAGATACTCGGGTAGTGAACCGGAAACGAGCGTGCTCCGGTCCATCCACGAATCGCCTTCGGCCAGGAATCGGGCAGTGAATGGCCCCAACGCCTCGACACCGGAAGCATCTCGAAGATAGTCTTGCCCCGTCTTGGTGATCGATGCCATCCAAGATACTCCTTTTTTTGGCGTCTTGCGCAATGTAAGCCCGCCAGACTAAAAAAGCCATGGGTGAGGGCGTGACGTCTCCGGCTGCGCCGCAACCGCGAACAACGAAAACAAGAAAAAGCCGCGCAGCGCCTGATGGGCGCGCGCGGCCAGCTATCGAAAAGATAATCTACTTGCGCTGCGGCGGCACGTCGGTGCACGAGCCGTGCGCCACTTCGGCCGCCATGCCAATGCTCTCGCCCAGCGTGGGATGGGGGTGGATGGTCTTGCCGATGTCCACACTGTCGGCGCCCATTTCAATCGCCAGGGCCACTTCGCCGATCATGTCGCCGGCGTGGGTGCCGACGATGCCGCCGCCCAGGATCTTGCCGTGGCCGTGGGCCTCGGGTGAATCATCGAACAGCAGCTTGGTGAAGCCCTCGTCGCGGCCGTTGGCAATGGCGCGGCCCGAGGCCGTCCAGGGGAACAGGCCCTTCCTGACCTTGATGCCCTGGGCCTTGGCCTGGTCTTCGGTCAGGCCGACCCAGGCGACTTCGGGGTCGGTATAGGCCACCGACGGGATCACGCGGGCGTTGAAGGCGGCCTTGGCCAGCGCCTCGTCGCCTTTCAGCTCGCCGGCAATCACCTCGGCCGCCACGTGCGCCTCGTGCACCGCCTTGTGCGCCAGCATGGGCTGGCCGACGATGTCGCCGATGGCGAAGATGTGCGGCACGTTGGTGCGCATCTGGATGTCGACGTTGATGAAGCCGCGATCGGTGACGGCCACCCCGGCCTTGTCGGCGCCTATCTTCTTGCCGTTGGGGCTGCGGCCGACGGCCTGCAGCACCAGGTCGTAGGTCTGCGGCGGGGGCGCGTTCTCGCCTTCAAATGTGACCTCGATGCCCTTGTCGGTGGCCTTGGCGCCGACGGTCTTGGTCTTGAGCATGATGTGGTCGAAGCGCGGTGCGTTGAGCTTCTGCCACACCTTGACCAGGTCGCGGTCGGCGCCCTGCATCAGGCCGTCGAGCATCTCCACCACGTCCAGGCGCGCGCCCAGCGTGCTGTAGACCGTGCCCATCTCCAGGCCGATGATGCCGCCGCCCAGGATCAGCATCTTCTGGGGCACGGACTTGAGCGCCAGCGCGCCGGTGCTGTCGACCACGCGCGGGTCCTCGGGCATGAAGGGCAGGCGCACGGCCTGGCTGCCGGCGGCGATGATGGCGCGCTTGAACTGCACCACGCGCTTAGAGCCGGTCTTGTCCTGGCCGCTGCCGCTGGTCTCTTCGACCTCGATGTGGTTGGCGCCGACAAAGCTGCCATAGCCGCGCACCGTGGTCACCTTGCGCATCTTGGCCATGGCGCCCAGGCCGCCGGTCAGCTTGCCGATGACTTTCTCTTTGTGGCCGCGCAGCTTGTCGATGTCGAGCTTGGGCTGACCGCCGTAGTCGATGCCCAGCGCCGCCAGATGGCCGACCTCGTCCATCACGGCGGCCACGTGCAGCAGCGCCTTGGACGGGATGCAGCCCACGTTCAGGCACACGCCGCCCAAGGTGGCGTAGCGCTCGACGATGACGACCTTCAGGCCCAGATCGGCCGCGCGGAAAGCCGCCGAATAACCGCCCGGCCCACCGCCCAGAACCACCACGTCGCAGTCCAGATCGGCGTTACCGCCAAAGCTGGCTGCTACAGGAGCAGGAGCTGCTGGCGCTTGATGGGCGGGCGCGGCCACCGGTTTTTGTGCAGACGCGGCGGGCGCGGGCGCGGCGGCGCCAGCGGCCTCCAGCGTCAGCACCAGCGAGCCCTCCTTCACCTTGTCGCCCAGCTTGACCGCCAGCGACTTGACGACGCCGGCGTGGCTGCTGGGAATTTCCATCGAGGCCTTGTCGGACTCGACGGTGATCAGGCTTTGCTCGACCTTGACGGTGTCACCCGGCGCGACCAGCACTTCGATTACCGCGACTTCGCTGAAGTCGCCGATGTCGGGCACCTTGACTTGCACTTCGCTCATTTCAAGGCTCCCCGCTCAAAGCAGCACGCGGCGGAAGTCCGCCAGGATCTGGCCCAGGTAGGCGTTGAAGCGCGCCGCCGCCGCGCCGTCGATGACGCGGTGGTCCCAGGTCAGCGACAGCGGCAGCATCAGGCGCGGCTTGAACTTCTCGCCATTCCAGACCGGCTCGATGCTGGAGCGGCACACGCCCAGAATGGCCACCTCGGGCGCGTTGATGATGGGCGTGAAGTAACGCCCACCAATGCCGCCCAGGCTGCTGATCGTGAAGGTGGCGCCGCTCATGTCGGCCGGGCCCAGCTTGCCGTCGCGCGCCTTCTTGGCCAGTTCGCCCATTTCCTGGCTGATCTGCAGCACGCCCTTCTTGTCGGCGTCCTTGATGACGGGCACGACCAGGCCGTTGGGCGTGTCGGCGGCGAAGCCGATGTGCCAGTACTGCTTGTAGACCAGCGCGTCGCCGTCCAGGCTGCTGTTGAACTCGGGGAACTTCTTCAGCGCCGCCACGCAGGCCTTGATGATGAAGGCCAGCATGGTGACCTTGACGCCGCTCTTTTCGTTCTCCTTGTTCGTGGAGACGCGGAAGGCTTCCAGGTCGGTGATGTCGGCGTCGTCGTGGTTGGTGACGGCCGGGATCATCACCGCGTTGCGCAGCAGGTTGGCGCCGCTGATCTTCTTGATGCGGCTGAGCTCCTTGCGCTCGATGGGGCCGAACTTGGCGAAGTCGACCTTGGGCCAGGGGATCAGGTTCAGCTCGCCGCCGCCGGTCACGCCGCCGCCGGCCGCCCCCGCGGCGCCCTGCGCCTGGGTGCGCTGCGCGCCGGTCATGACGGCGCGGGTGAAGGCCTGCACGTCTTCCTGGGTGATGCGACCCTTGGGGCCGCTGCCCTTGACCTCGGCGAGCGGCACGCCCAGTTCGCGCGCGAACTTGCGCACGCTGGGGCTGGCATGCGGCAGGCCCAGCGGCGCGCGCGTGGGCTCGTGCGCCGGCACGCTGGCGGCGGGCACCGGGGCCACCGGCGCCGGCGCGGCAGCGGGCGCCGGGCTGGCGGCCGGGGCACTGGCGGGTGACGGCGCGGCCGCGGCGGCAGCGCCTTCCAGCACGGCCAGCAGATCGCCCTGGTTGATCTTGTCGCCCACCTTGACCTTGAGCTCCTTGAGCACGCCGGCGGCGCTGGAGGGGATCTCCATCGAGGCCTTGTCGGATTCGACGGTGATCAGGCTCTGCTCGACCTTGATGCTGTCGCCGGGCTGGACGAACACCTCGATCACCGCGACATCCTTGAAATCGCCGATGTCGGGCACGCGCACCTCGACCGGGCCGCTGGCCGCCGGCGCCGCGACAGGTGTTGCCGCAGGCGCCACCTTTGCTACGTTTTCTGGAGCTGCTGGCGCTTGCTGGGTTTGCGCTGCAGGCGCTTTTGCTCCACCATCAGCGACCTCCAGCAGCAGCACGACCGAGCCTTCCTTGACCTTGTCGCCCAGCTTGACCTTGAGTTCCTTGACCACGCCGGCGGCGCTGGAGGGGATCTCCATCGACGCCTTGTCCGATTCGACGGTGATCAGGCTTTGTTCGACCTTGATCGTGTCGCCGGGGGCAACCAGCAACTCGATCACCGCCACGTCCGCGAAGTCGCCGATATCGGGGACCTTGACTTCCACCAGTGCCATGACTTGTCTCCCTCAGGCGTAAAGCGGGTTGATCTTGTCGGTGTCGATGCCGTACTTCTGGATCGCGGCGCTGACGCGCTCCATCGGCAGCTTGCCCTCGTCGGCCAGCGCGCGCAGCGCGGCCAGCGTGATGTAGTGGCGGTTGACCTCGAAGTGCTCGCGCAGGCGATAGCGGAAGTCGCTGCGGCCAAAGCCGTCGGTGCCCAGCACGGTGTAGCTGCGCCCGGCGGGAATGAAGGCGCGGATCTGATCGGCGTAGCTCTTGACGTGGTCGGTCGACGCCACCACCGGTCCGGCATGGCCTTGCAGCTGCCGCGTGACGTAGGACTGACGCTGCGGCGCACCCGGGTGCAGCAGGTTCCAGCGCGCCACGTCCTGGCCGTCCCGGCCCAGCTCGTTGAAGCTGGGGCAGCTCCACACGTCGGCCTGCACGCCCCAGTCGGCGGCCAGCAGCTTTTGCGCCTCCAGCGATTCGCGCAGGATCGAGCCCGAGCCCAGCAGCTGCACCCGCTTGTCACCCTCGGCGCCCGGCTTGCACAGGTACATGCCGCGGATGATCTGCTCCTCGGTGCCAGGCGCCAGGCCGGGCATGGCGTAGTTCTCGTTCAGCAGGGTGATGTAGTAGAAGACGTTGTCCTGCTTCTCGACCATGCGCTTGAGGCCGTCGTGCAGGATCACGCCGACCTCGTGCGCGAAGCTCGGGTCGTAGCTGACGCAGTTGGGCACGGTGCCAGCCAGGATGTGGCTGTGGCCGTCCTCGTGCTGCAGGCCCTCGCCGTTCAGCGTGGTGCGTCCGCTGGTGCCGCCCAGCAGGAAGCCGCGCGCACCCAGGTCGCCGGCGGCCCAGGCCAGGTCACCGAAACGCTGGAAGCCGAACATCGAGTAATACACGTAGAACGGCATCATGATGCGGTTGTTGGTGCTGTAGCTGGTCGCCGCCGCGATCCAGCTGGCCATGCCGCCGGCTTCGTTGATGCCTTCCTGCAGGATCTGGCCGTTCTCCTGCTCCTTGTAGTACATCACCTGCTCGTGGTCGACCGGGGTGTACTGCTGGCCCTTGGGGTTGTAGATGCCGATCTGGCGGAACAGGCCCTCCATGCCGAAGGTACGCGCCTCATCGACCAGGATGGGCACGACGCGCGGGCCTAGGGCCTTGTCGCGCAGCAGTTGCGTCAGAAAGCGCACGAACGCCTGGGTGGTGCTGATCTCGCGCCCGGCAGCGGTGGGCTCCAGCACGGCCTTGAAGGTCTCCAGCGACGGAATGGTGAACTGCTCGTCGGCCTCGGTGCGCCGGCTGGGCAGGTAGCCGCCCAGCGCCTGCCGCCGCTCGTGCAGGTACTTCATCTCCGGCGTGTCGTCGGCCGGCTTGTAGTAGGGCAGCTTGTCGAGCTCGCTGTCGGGGATCGGGATGTTGAAGCGGTCGCGGATGTAGCGGATGTCCTCGTCGGCCAGCTTCTTGGTCTGGTGCACGGTGTTCTTCGCCTCGCCGGCCTTGCCCATGCCGTAGCCCTTGACGGTCTTGACCAGCAGCACGGTGGGCTGGCCGTGGTGTTCGTTGGCGGCATGAAAGGCGGCGTAGACCTTTTCCGGATCGTGGCCGCCGCGGCGCAGCTCCCACAGCTCGTCGTCGGTCATGTGCTCGACCAGCTTGGCGGTTTCGGGGTAGCGGCCAAAGAAGTGCTGGCGCAGATAGGCGCCGTCCATGGCGCGGAAGGTCTGGTAGTCGCCGTCCAGCGTTTCCATCATGAGCTGGCGCAGCTTGCCCGACTTGTCGCGTGCCAGCAGCGGGTCCCAGCCCTTGCCCCACAGCAGCTTGATGACGTGCCAGCCGGCGCCGCGGAAGTCGCCCTCCAGCTCCTGGATGATCTTGCCATTGCCGCGCACCGGGCCGTCCAGGCGCTGCAGGTTGCAGTTGATGACGAAGATCAGGTTATCCAGGTTCTCGCGCGCCGCTAGGCTGATGGCGCCCTTGCTCTCGGGCTCGTCCATCTCGCCGTCGCCCAGGAACACCCAGACCTTGCGCCTGGCGGTGTCGGCGATGCCGCGCGCGTGCAGGTACTTCAGAAAGCGCGCCTGGTAGATCGCCATCAGCGGGCCAAGGCCCATGCTGACCGTGGGGAACTGCCAGAAACCCGGCATCAGGTGCGGGTGCGGGTAGCTGGACAGGCCCTTGCCCTTGACCTCCTGGCGGAAGTTCTCCAGCTGTTCCTCGCTGATGCGGCCCTCCAGGTAGGCGCGGGCGTAGATGCCGGGCGCACTGTGGCCCTGGAAGAAGATGCAGTCGCCGCCGTGGGTCTCGCTCTCGGCGTGCCAGAAATGGTTGAAACCCGCGCCCCACATGCTGGCCAGCGAGGCGAACGAACCGATGTGACCGCCCAGGTCACCACCGTCTTCGGGGTGCAGGCGGTTGGCGCGCACCACCATGGCCATGGCGTTCCAGCGCATGTACGCGCGCAGGCGCTTTTCGATGGCGATGTTGCCCGGGCAGCGCGCTTCCTGCTCGGGCTCCAGCGTGTTGACGTAGCCGGTGTTGGCCGAGAACGGCAGGTCGATGCTGGCCTGGCGCGCATGCTCCAGCAGCTCCTCCAGCAGCGCGTGGGCGCGCTCCGGGCCCTCGCGTTCGATGACGGCGGTCAGGGCGTCCAGCCACTCGCGGGTTTCCTGTGCGTCCAGCTCAGCGGCGGTCTGCGCCTTCGAATCTTCAGACATCTGGCGTCTCCTCTGGTGTTGTGAAAGTCATTGTGACCCAAGCAGCCGCGATGATGGCATAAAACCGCGAAATTTCAAATAGAGAATATCAATCTCATATTATGATAATTAAACACTGGTCTCAAGGAAACTGCACGCCGCCTCCAGGCGCTCCGCCGCCATCCGCCAACCGCGCGCTTGGTCGCAGGCACGTACACTGGACATTCATGCAGTCAGAACACGCCTCCACCCTGTTCGATCCCGGTCCGCCGCCGACCCGGTGGCAGCGCCTGCTCAAGGGGCAGGACCCGATCGCCCAGCTGGCGCCGCTGGCGGCCGTGCTGCTGTTCCTGGCGGCCATCGTGTCCGCGTTCTGGTACCTGCGGCTGGAGGAAACCCGGCGCGAGCAGGAAGCGGTCAAGCGTGACGTGGAATACAGCCAGCAGCGCCTGCGTCTGCGCCTGCTGGAGCGCCAGGAGCAGCTGATGCGGCTGGCGCGCGAGCTGGCCGACCGCGAGATGACGGCCTTGCAGTTCGACACGCGCGCCGAAGCCATGGTGGCCCAGTACCCCGAGCTGCGCGCGGTGAGCTGGATCGACGGCCAGCGCCGCCTGCGCACCACGCAGGCCGCGCCCAGCGTGTCGTCCCGCCCCGACTGGCTGGCCGGAGACCGGCTGAAACCCGGCGACGCGAGCGACGGCTACGAGCTGGCCCAGGACTTGCGTCAGGCGGTGTACAGCCAGCCGCTGGCCGCCGAGGGCAGCGAAGCGGTGCTGTACCTGCACGTGCCGATCACGCCGCGCGCGCAGTTCGCCGGCGTGGTGCTGGCGGAATACTCGGTCGATGGCCTGCTGCGCCATGGCGTGCCGGCCGAGGTGCTGGCCAAGTACGCCGTCTCCTTGCTGGACGCCAAGGGCCAGCTGCTGGCGGGCCAGACCATCCCGGACCGCACCGGCGTGTCGGAATACCTGCCCTGGACCGACCAGGTCAACGCCTTCGACAGTCCGGTGTCCCCGGTCGGCAACGGCCTGGTGCTGCGCGCGCAGGCCTGGCGCACGTCGCAAGGCGTGGTCGGCGGGACGCTGTTCTGGCTGGTAGCGGTGCTGGCCACCATGACGGCCTGGATGCTGATCGCCAACTGGCGTCAGTCGCAGCGCCGCCAGCAGGCCCAGCAGGCGTTGCTGGCCGAGACGAGCTTTCGCCGCGCCATGGAAAACTCCATGCTCACGGGCATGCGCGCACTCGACCTGCAGGGCCGCATCGTCTACGTCAACCCGGCCTTCTGCCAGATGACCGGCTGGAGCGAGGCTGAGCTGATCGGCCAGTCCGAACCCTTCAGCTATTGGCCGGACGCCCACCGGGAGGAACTGTCGGCGCGCCTGAAAGACGAGCTGAGCGGCGCCGCCGACCCGGCGGGCTTCCAGATGAGCGTCAAGCGCAAGAACGGCTCGCTGTTCGACGCCCGCCTGTACGTGTCGCCCCTGATCGATGCCACCGGCAAGCACACCGGCTGGATGGCGTCGATGACCGACATCACCGAGCCGAACCGCGTGCGCCACCAGCTGTCGGCCTCCTACGAGCGCTTCACCACCGTGCTGGAGGCGCTGGACGCATCGGTCTCCGTCGCGCCGCTGGGCAGCCAGGAACTGCTGTTCGCCAACAAGCTGTACCGCCAGTGGTTCGACGGCACGACCGCCGGGCACCTGAAGCTGGTCGAGCGCGCCGGCAGCCCGGAGACGCAGCTGAGCGACGACGGCCTGGATGCGGTCGATGCCTTCGCCGGCCTGCCGCTGGATCGGCTGGCCTCCGCGCCACTGGCCGAGCATGCCGAGATCTATCTCGATCGACTGGACAAGTGGCTGGAGGTGCGCTCGCGCTACCTCAACTGGGTCGACGGCCGGCTGGTGCAGATGGTGATCGCCACCGACATCACGGCGCGCCGCCACGCCGAAGAGCAGGCGGCGGCACAGGCCGAGCGCGCCGAAGCCGCCAGCCGCCTGATCACCATGGGCGAGATGGCCTCCAGCGTGGCGCACGAGCTGAACCAGCCGTTGACCGCCATTAGCAATTACTGCACCGGCATCATCTCGCGCGTCAAGGGCGGGCAGATCAGCCGCGACGACCTGCTGGGCGCCCTGGACAAGACCGCGCGCCAGGCCCAGCGCGCCGGCCAGGTGGTGCAGCACATCCGCAGCTTCGTCAAGCGCAGCGAGCCACGCCGCGAATGGGCTGAGGCGATGCCGATGGTCGAGCAGGTGCTGGAGCTGGCCGAGATCGAGCTGCGCCGGCGCAACGTGCGCCTGGTGCACCACATCGCGCCCGAGCTGCCGGCGCTGTATGTCGACCCGATCCTGATCGAGCAGGTGCTGATGAACCTGATTAAGAACGCCGCCGAGTCGATCGACGTGGCCCAGCGCCCGCTCAGCCAGCGGGCGGTGGAGCTGCGCGTGGTGCAGCGCGACATCGAGGATCAGCCCACGGTGCAGTTCAGCGTCACCGACAGCGGGCGCGGCCTGTCGCCCGAAGCGCTGGCGCGGCTGTACGAAGCCTTCTTCTCCACCAAGAGCGACGGCCTGGGCATCGGGCTCAACCTGTGCCGCTCCATCGTCGAATCGCACCAGGGCCGGATCCATGCGGAGAACCTCTACAATGCCGGCCAAATCGTGGGTTGTCGCTTCAGTTTCTGGATTCCGGTCGGCCCGGTCCAGGGTGCCAGCCCGTCCGGCAACAGCATCAGGGAAGTGGCATGAGTCTGATTCCGAAACGAGGCACGGTCTACGTGGTGGACGACGACGAGGCGGTGCGTGATTCGGTGCAGTGGCTGCTGGAAGGCCAGGACTATCGCGTGCGCTGCTTCGAGTCGGCCGAGGCCTTTCTGGCGCGCTACGACGCCCGCGAGGTGGCCTGCCTGATCATCGACATCCGCATGGACGGCATGAGCGGGCTGGAGCTGCAAGAGCGCCTGATCGACCGCGATTCGCCGCTGCCGATGGCCTTCATCACCGGCCACGGCGACGTGCCGCTGGCGGTCGACACCATGAAGAAGGGCGCCATGGATTTCATCCAGAAGCCCTTCAAGGAAGACCAGCTGGTGACGTTGGTCGAGCGCATGCTGGAGCAGGCGCGCGCCAGCTTCGCCGAGCATCAGCAGGCCGCCAGCCGCGACGCGCTGCTGGCCAAGCTGACGGGCCGCGAGGCGCAGGTGCTGGAGCGCATCGTCGCCGGCCGGCTGAACAAGCAGATCGCCGACGACCTGGGCATCAGCATCAAGACGGTGGAGGCGCACCGCGCCAACATCATGGAAAAGCTCGGCGCCAACACCGTGGCCGACCTGCTCAAGATCGCCCTGGGCCAGGTCACGGCCAAGGCCTGAGCGCCCTGACCGCCCCGCCAGCCGCCCTCGCTTGCTGATATTTTGATAGCTGCCTGCGCGCGCCCCTCGTGCGCCAGCGCCCCATTGGACACCTCGACATGACGGCCCAACTGATCGACGGCAACGCCCTGGCCTCCAGCGTCCGCGCCGAGGTGGCGCACCGCGTGCAGGCGCTGAAGGCGCGTGGCGTGCAGCCGCGCCTGAGCATCATCCTGGTCGGCGAGAACTCCGCCAGCCAGGTCTACGTGCGCAGCAAGGTGGCCGACAGCGAGCAGACCGGCCTGGCCGCCACGCTGGAGCGCTATCCGGCCGAGCTAACCGAAGCCGAGTTGTTGGCCCGCATCGCCACCCTCAACGCCGACCCGGCGGTGCACGGCATCCTGGTGCAGTTGCCGCTGCCGGCGCACATGAACGCCAATGCCGTGATCGAGGCCATCGCCCCCGCCAAGGACGTGGATGGCTTTCACGTCGCCAGCGCCGGCGCCCTGATGGTGGGCCAGCCCGGCTTTCGCCCCTGCACGCCCTACGGCTGCATGCGCATGCTCGAATCCATCGGCCTGCGCGATCTGAAGGGCAAGCACGCGGTGGTGATCGGCCGCAGCAACATCGTCGGCAAACCAATGGCCATGATGCTGCTGGCCGCCAACGCCACGGTCACCATCTGCCACAGCGGCACGCCCGACCTCGGGGCGCTGACGCGCCAGGCCGACATCGTGGTGGCCGCCGTGGGCAAGCGCAAGGTCCTGACGGCCGACATGATCAAGCCCGGCGCGGTGGTGATCGACGTCGGCATGAACCGCGACGACGCCGGCAAGCTGTGCGGCGACGTCGACTTTGCCGGCGTGCAGGCCGTGGCCGGCTGGATCACTCCGGTGCCCGGCGGCGTGGGGCCGATGACGCGCGCCATGCTGCTGGTCAACACCCTCGAAGCGGCGGAATCAGCGACACCCCCCTGAGCGGCCGACGCCGCCCCCTCTGGCGCTTCGCTTGGAGGAGGACAAGCCAGTGCCCGGCGCAGGTCCGGGCACGGCGTTCGCTGGCATGGACTGCTCCGCGGCCATGCGTGCCGCGCAATTGCACGCGCCGCTGCCTGTCAGTGACCGCAAAGGTCATTTCGTCATGCCCGCGCCAGCGGGCGTCATTTTTCATTGATGGGGTAGTGGCTTGCAGACTCTTGAAGCGCCCACTCAAGGCCTCAAAATGGGGGGCATGAGCCTTGCCAACAACCCCCTCCTCGACTTTTCCGACCTGCCGCTGTTCGACCAGATCCGCCCCGAACACGTGGCCCCCGCCATTGACCAGCTGCTGGCCGACGCCGAGGCGGCGCTGGAAGCCGCCGTGCGTCCCGACACGCCGGCCGACTGGGCCGCGCTGTCGCGCGCGCTGGACGTGCCCGGCGAACGCCTGGGCCGCGCCTGGAGCGTGGTCAGCCACCTGAACGCCGTGATGGACACGCCCGCGCTGCGCGCCGCCTACAACGCCGCCCTGCCGCGGGTGACCGAGTTCTGGACCCGCGTGGGCAGCGACGAGCGCCTGTACGCGCGCTACAAGGCCATCGACCCGGCCGGCCTGAACGACGAGCAGCGGCGCGCGCGTGGCAACGCGCTGCGCGACTTCGTGCTGGGCGGCGCCGAGCTGCAGGGCGCGGCCAAGGCGCGCTACGCCGAGATCCAGGAACGCCTGGCCGAGCTGAGCCAGAAGTTCAGCGAGAACACGCTGGACGCCACCGACGCCTGGGCCCACTGCGCCAGCGAGGCCGAAGTGGACGGCCTGCCGCCCGACGTGAAGACCGCCGCCCGCGCCGCCGCCGAAGCCGACGGCCAGCCGGGCTACAAGCTCACGCTCAAGCTGCCCAGCTACCTGCCGGTGATGCAGTTCGCCCACGACCGCGGCCTGCGCGAGCGTCTGTACCGCGCCTACGTCACGCGCGCCTCCGACCAGGCCGACGGCGACGCCACGCGCTTTGACAACGCGCCGCTGATCCGCGACATCCTGGCCCTGCGCCTCGAAGAAGCGCAACTGCTGGGCTACGCCAACTACGCTGAAGTGTCGCTGGTGCCCAAGATGGCCGAATCGCCCCGGCAGGTGATCGACTTCCTGCGCCAGCTCGCCGCCAAGGCCCGGCCCTACGCCGAGCGCGACGTGGCCGACCTGCGCGCCTTCGCCGACGAGCAGCTCGGCCTGGCCGATCCGCAGAGCTGGGACTGGCCCTACGTGGGCGAGAAGCTCAAGGAAGCGCGCTACGCCTTCAGCGAACAAGAGGTCAAGCAGTACCTCCAGGCGCCCAAGGTGCTGCAGGGCCTGTTCAAGATCGTCGAAACCCTGTTCGAAGTGGCCATCCGCCGGGACGCGGCGCCGGTCTGGCACCCGACGGTCGAGTTCTACCGCATCGAGCGCGCCGGCCAGCTGCTGGGCCAGTTCTACCTGGACCCCGGCGCCCGCGCCGGCAAGCGCGGCGGCGCCTGGATGGACGACGTGCGCGCGCGCTGGCTGCGCCCCGACAGCGGCCAGCTACAAACCCCCGTCGCGCAGCTGGTGTGCAACTTCGGCGAAGGCGTGGACGGCAAACCGCCGCTGCTGACGCACGACGACGTCATCACCCTGTTCCACGAATTCGGCCATGGCCTGCACCACATGCTGACCCAGGTGAACGAGCGCGACGTCTCCGGCATCAGCGGCGTCGAATGGGACGCCGTGGAGCTGCCCAGCCAGTTCATGGAGAACTTCTGCTGGGAATGGGAGGTGCTGCGCCACATGACGGCCCATGTCGATACCGGCGAGCCGCTGCCGCGCGCCCTGTTCGACAAGATGCTGGCCGCCAAGAATTACCAGGCCGGCATGCAGACCGTGCGCCAGATCGAGTTCGCCCTGTTCGACATGCTGCTGCACACCGCCCACGAGCCCAGCCAGGACTTCCAGCCGCTGCTGGACGCGGTGCGACGCGAGGTCGCGGTGCTGCAACCGCCGCCATTCGCGCGCACGACACAGAGCTTCAGCCACATCTTCGCCGGCGGCTACGCGGCGGGCTACTACAGCTACAAGTGGGCCGAGGTGCTGTCGGCCGACGCCTACGCCGCCTTCGAGGAAAGCGTCACGCCCGAGGGCTTGCCCAGCGTCGAAACCGGACGAAAATACCGGCGCGAGATCCTGGAAGCCGGCGGCTCCCGCCCGGCCATGGAGTCGTTCAAGGCCTTTCGCGGCCGCGAGCCCAGCCTGGAGGCGCTGCTGCGCCACCAGGGCATGGCTTGAAGCGCGCCCGGCCCCGCACATCCGTCCGTCATGATCGCCGCCGCAGGAGAAATGCCCGTGCACCGTCGTCGCCAAGTCCCCTTTCTCGCCACGCTGCTGGGCGCCCTGCTGCTGGCCAGCGCCGCGCAGGCCCAGGTCTACCGCTCAAGCGGTCCAGGCGGCGTCAGCTACAGCGACCAGCCGCCGCCACCGGCCGCCGGGCGCCAGGTGGCGCCGGTCGGCGGCGGCACGCCGGGCACCGGCGGCGCCACCCTGCCCTACGCGCTCAGCCAGACCGCGCAGCGCTACCCGGTCACGCTGTACTCGGCGCGCGACTGCGCGCCCTGCGACAGCGGGCGCAACCTGCTGGTCAACCGCGGCGTGCCGTTCAGCGAGAAAACCGTGCAGTCCAACGAGGACATCGAGGCCTTGCAGCGCCTGGCCGGCTCGGGCGAGCTGCCGGTGCTGACGGTGGGTGGCCAGCGCCTGAAGGGTTATTCCGACGTCGAATGGGGCCAGTACCTGGACGCCGCCGGCTATCCCAAGAGCTCGCAGTTGCCCGCAGCCTATCGGCGCCCCGCCGCCACCCCGCTGGTGGCGCGCAGCGCCGTGTCGGCGCCGGCCGCCGCGGCCACCGCCGCGCGCCAAACGCCGGCAGCCCCCACGGCGCCGGCCGAACCCAGCATCGCCCCGCCGCGCACCGACACCAACCCGGCCGGCATTCGCTTCTGATTTGATAGCTGCTGGCGCTCGCTGAGCAAGCGCAAACGCCAAAAACAGCAACAAAAAACCCGCCCAAGCAAGGCGGGTTCGCGGCGGGCGCATGAACGGCTTATTTGCCGACCGTGGCCTCCTGGCGCAAGATGGCGTACAGCTCGTCCTTGATGCGCAGCTTTTCCTTTTTCAGCGTCTCGATCTCGCTGTGGGTGGCGCCCGCATCGTGGCCTTCCATGGCCGTGATCTGGTGGTCCAGCTCGTTGTGTTTCTCGAACAGGTTCAGAAAGCGGGCATTGGAGCCCTCGCCCTTGAGGCGGGTGATCAGGTCGCGGTATTCAGGAAACATCGGTTCTCCTCAGTGGTCACGAAGCGATCATAAACCGCCGCGCGCGCCGCCGGCATCGGTGGCCACGCAATCGGCGAAGTAGCGCACGTGGCCGCGGTCGTCCTCGACCTCGACCAGGCCGTGGATGTCGGTCTCGAAGCCCGGGCATTCGATGGCAAAGTCGCGCGCGAACTTCAGGTAGTCGACGATCTTGCGGTTGAACACCTCGCCCGGGATGAGCAGCGGAATGCCCGGCGGATACGGCGTCACCAGGGCGGTGGTGATGCGCCCTTCCAGCTGGTCGATCTCCACCCGCTCGACCTGGCGGCGAGCGATGCAGGCGTAGGCGTCGGCCGGGTTCATGGCCGGCGTCAGCTCGCTCAGGTACATGTCGGTGGTCAGGCGCGCGATGTCGTACTTGGCGTAGAGCTGGTGCACGTGCTGGCACAGGTCGCGCAGCCCCATCTTCTCGTAGCGGCGGTGCTGGGCGCAGAACTCCGGCATGATGCGCCACATCGGCTGGTTGCGGTCGTAGTCGTCCTTGAACTGCTGCAAGGCCGTGACCAGCGTGTTCCATCGGCCCTTGGTGATGCCGATGGTGAACATGATGAAGAAGCTGTACAGGCCCGTCTTCTCCACCACCACGCCGTGCTCGGCCAGGAACTTGGTGACGATGCTGGCGGGTATGCCGCTCTTGTCGAACTTGCCGTCCAGATTGAGGCCGGGCGTGACGATGGTGGCCTTGATCGGGTCCAGCATGTTGAAGCCCGAGGCCAGCTTGCCAAAGCCGTGCCAGCTGCGGCCTTTCGCGCCGTTCTTGATGACCCAGTCGTCGGCACGCCCGACGCCTTCCTCGGCAATCTTCTCCGGCCCCCAGACCTTGAACCACCAGTCGCCCTGGCCGAAGTCGGCCTCCACCTTGCGCATGGCGCGGCGGAAGTCCAGCGCCTCGGCGATGCTTTCTTCCACCATGGCGGTGCCGCCGGGCGGCTCCATCATGGCGGCCGCCACGTCGCAGCTGGCGATGATGCTGTACTGCGGGCTGGTCGAGGTGTGCATCAGGTAGGCCTCGTTGAACAGGTAGCGGTCCAGCTTGACCTGCTGCGAGTCCTGCACCAGCACGTGACTGGCCTGGCTGATGCCGGCCAGCAGCTTGTGGATGGACTGGGTCGAATACACCACCGACTGCTGCGGCCGCGCGCGCTTCTTGCCCATCGCATGGTAGGTGCCGTAGAAGGGGTGAAACGCGGCGTGCGGCAGCCAGGCTTCGTCGAAGTGCAGGTTGTCGACGTAGCCGTCCAGCATGCCCTTGATCGCCTCGGTGTCGTACAGCACGCCGTCGTAGGTGGACTGCGTCAGCGTCAGGATGCGCGGCTTGACGGTGTCGGCGTCCACGTGCTGCAGCAGTGGGTTGGCGCGGATCTTGGCCTTGATGGTCTCGGGCTCGAACTCGCTGCGCGGGATCGGGCCGATGATGCCGTAGTGGTTGCGCGTCGGCTTCAGAAAAACCGGAATCGCCCCCGTCATGATGATGGCGTGCAGGTTGCTCTTGTGGCAGTTGCGGTCGACCACCACCACGTCGCCCGGCGCCACCGTGTGGTGCCAGACGATCTTGTTCGAGGTCGACGTGCCGTTGGTGACGAAAAAGCAATGGTCGGCGTTGAAGATGCGCGCCGCGTTGCGCTCGCTGTCGCCGATGGCGCCGTTGTGGTCCAGCAGCTGGCCGAGCTCCTCCACGGCATTGCAGACGTCGGCGCGCAGCATGTTCTCGCCGTAGAACTGGTGGTACATCTGGCCAATGGGCGACTTCAGGAACGCCACGCCGCCCGAATGGCCCGGGCAGTGCCAGGAGTAGGAGCCGTCCTCGGCGTAGTCCAGCAGCGCGCGGAAGAACGGCGGCTGGATGCCCTCCAGATAGGCCTTGGCCTCGCGCACGATGTGCTTGGCCACGAACTCCGGCGTGTCCTCGAACATGTGGATGAAGCCGTGCAGCTCGCGCAGCACGTCGTTGGGCAGGTGCTGACTGGTCTTGGTCTCGCCGTGCAGGTAGATCGGCACATCCTCGTTCTTGCGCCGCACCTCGGCGATGAAATTGCGCAGGCTCTGCACCGCCGGCGACGACTCCTCGTCGTTGCCCAGCTCCTCGTCGTCGATCGACAGGATGAAGGCGCTGGCGCGGCTTTGCTGCTGGGCAAACTGGCTCAGGTCGCCGTAGCTGGTGGCGCCCACCACCTCGAAACCCTCATCCTCAATCGCCTTGGCCAGGGCTCGGATGCCCAGGCCGGAGATGTTGTCGGCACGGTAGTCTTCGTCGATGATGACGATGGGAAAGCGGAACTTCATGGGACTTGACTCCTGCCGAAGGCGGCAAAACAGCGCGCAAGTGTACGGAATTGCCAAGGCACCAAGCGGAAGCGGCGGACACATGCCCGACAATCGCGCTCCAGTGGTACTTCTAAACGATTAATTGGAGGCGCGCATGGCCGAATCAACCCTCTGGTGGATTGCCGCCGGGCTGCTGGTGGCCGCCGAGTTGCTGACCGGCACCTTCTACCTGCTGATGCTGGCCATCGGCGGCGTGGCCGGCGCGCTGGCCGCCCATGCCGGGCTGGGGCTGAGCGGGCAACTCGTCAGCGGCGGCGTGACCGGGGGCGTGGCGGTGCTGATCAGCTACCTCGTGCGCCGGCGCCGACCGGGTGACCCCTCGCCACGCGCCGACCGCAGCGTCAACCTCGACGTCGGCGAAACCGTGCAGATCGACGACTGGGGCGCCGACGGCACGGCCCAGATCCGCTATCGCGGCGCACCCTGGATCGCCGTGCTGCGCCCCGGCAGCACGCCCCGGCCGGGGCCGCACCGCGTGATCGAACTGGTGGGCAGCCGCCTGCTGGTCGAGCCGGTCTGAACCACCTCCTGCCTTCGCAACCACAGCCAGAAGAAAGACACTCCCATGGAAATCGCACTCATCATCGTCATCATCGCCGCGCTGTTCATCAAGCTGGCGATCAAGGTCGTGCCGCAGCAGAACGCCTGGGTCATCGAGCGGCTGGGCAAGTACCACGGCACGCTGGCACCGGGGCTCAACTTCATCATGCCCTTCCTGGACCGCGTCGCCTACCGCCACGGCCTGAAGGAAATTCCCATGGATGTGCCCAGCCAGGTCTGCATCACGCGTGACAACACTCAGCTGCAGGTGGACGGCATCCTTTACTTTCAGGTCACCGACCCGATGCGCGCCAGCTACGGCGCCAGCAACTACGTGGTCGCCATCACCCAGCTGGCGCAGACCACGCTGCGCAGCGTGATCGGCAAGCTGGAGCTGGACAAGACCTTCGAGGAGCGTGACATGATCAACGCCAAGGTGGTCGAGGCCATCGACGAAGCGGCGCTGAACTGGGGTGTGAAGGTGCTGCGCTACGAAATCAAGGACCTCACCCCGCCGGCCGAAATCCTGCGCTCGATGCAGGCGCAGATCACCGCCGAACGCGAAAAGCGCGCCGTCATCGCCACGTCGGAAGGCAAGCGCCAGGAAGAAATCAACCTGGCCGAGGGCCAGAAGCAGGCCGCCATCGCCAAGTCCGAAGGCGAAAAGCAGGCCGCCATCAACAACGCCCAGGGCCAGGCCGCCGCCATCACCGAGGTGGCCAACGCCACCGCCGTGGCGCTGGCGCGCATCGGCACCGCCATCCGCCAGCCGGGCGGCGAGCAGGCGGTGCAGCTGAAGGTGGCCGAGCGGGCCGTCGAAGCCTACAGCCAGCTGGCCAGCCAGGCCCGCACCACGCTGGTGGTGCCCAGCAACATGACCGAGGTCTCGGCCCTCATCAGCTCGGCCATGAAGATGGTGCAGGCGCAGCAACCCGGCCAGGATCGGGCGCAGTGACGCGCTACAATCGCCGGTTCCACGGAGAGGTGGATGAGTGGTTTAAGTCGCACGCCTGGAAAGCGTGTGTGGGTTAATAGCCCACCGCGGGTTCGAATCCCGCCCTCTCCGCCAAAAAATTTTCTAAGTTGTTGATTTAGAAAGCAAAAAGCCACCGCAAGGTGGCTTTTTTGTTTCTAGGGAACCTCTTACATGGACGTCTCCAGAAGAGCAAGATTCGACGGCGTGAAGATCTGAAGGGTTTGCCGCCTTGCTGACATCCAAGGTGTATAGCGATCGCATTCTCGGTCAGTCCAAAACCGTAAGCGCTCCGACGAACGCCTTGGTGCTCTTTACGGGCAACAACATTCGCCTCAAGGGCGATTTGCCACGCCGCATTCCGAAATGCCGCATCGACCCGGCCATGGAGGCTCCGCACGAGCGCGCGTTCCCCTTCGACCCGCTGGAACTGGCCACCACCAATCGCCAAAAGATCGTCGCCGCTGCGTTGACGCTCATCCGCGCCGCTCAGAATGCAAAGCAGGTTGGGCAGATCAACGGTGCGGGACCCCACTGCGACGTGGGAAGTACGCCGCTTCAACGGGCTGCCCTATCTGGCGACGGAAGCCGGTGTGTTCGTGGAGGTGGCTGTCACGGTGCAGGGCGTGACCCTGACGCTGGCACGGATTGGCGAGGTGCTGGGCGCACGCTGGGAGCATATCGACGTGCCCCGGCGTGTCTGGCTGCTGCCCGAGACCAAGAACGGCAAGGCGCACCAGATATGGCTGAGTGACTTCACCGTGGCGCAGATTGAGCGGCTGCGCGCAATCACCGGCCTGACGCCCTGGCTGTTCCCGGCAGTGCGCGCCAAAACAGGACGCCCGGACTTTGCCGATTCGGTGTGTGAGAAGACAGTGACCAAGCAGGTTGGCGACCGGCAGCGCCCAGGCGGTGCGCCTATGAGAGGACGCAGCAAGCTGGTTGACGCGCTGGTGCTGCCCGGCGGCAAGTGGACACCCCACGACTTACGGCGCACTGGCGCAACTGAAATGGCAGAGCTGGGGGCATTGCCGGATGTGGTGGACAAGTGCATGAACCATGTTGAAGGAAAGAAGATCAAGCGCATCTACCAGCGGGCGCAATACGAAGCGCCCATGCGCGAAGCGTGGCGACTGTGGGGCGAACGTCTGGAGCTGTTGCAGGCCCAGGCCGAGGGGCGCCTCTCCAACGTGGTGGCGCTGCGCAGCGCCTGAGTATCCTCAGCCATTACCCGCAAATAGCAAAAAAGAGATAATTTGACAGTGAGCACCTTGTGGTCAGTCATCCTGCACCCGCAAGCCGAGCCTGAGCTTGAAGCCCTGCCCAGCGACATGCAGGCGAGCTTTCTGCATATCGCTGAACTGCTGGAGGAATTCGGGCCGCAGCGCGTGGGCCTGCCCCATATCCCAATGGCATTAAGTTAAGCATCATCGATAAGCCCGCCTGGGCCGCTGCGCCCCGCCAACCCGATGCTTTCGCTCAAAGCTCCTGCCTGGTCTGATCTTGTCGCGTGTGCGCCCGATGAGCGAGACCG
>Ga0209922_100549_pt1 | contig 47312 bp, 53 predicted proteins | sample ThiBiot_500_biof_FD_183946 | JGI IMG/M metagenome (GOLD analysis project Ga0209922, IMG submission 183946) | Wastewater bioreactor microbial communities from Cape Town, South Africa - Thiocy_expt_500_biof (SPAdes) | ecosystem: Engineered > Bioreactor > Thiocyanate-remediating > Anaerobic-Aerobic ... | reverse complement strand
ATAATGTGGGACCGTTTTGTTACACGTGAAAACGCCGTTGTCATCGTTGCATCCTTGGGTAATAACAATGCAACGGGCAAGACACTTGATGCGGACACGTATCTGAATGGCGGTGGTCCGGGCAAATTCGTCGATGATCGTACTTTACCTTTCAATCAACCATTGAAACAAGATTAAGAAATCAAATCTATGAACAATCTTCTTCTTTTTCTAGATATTAGTTGTCATTAGCATAACCTGTTTTCTCTCTCCTTTATCACTTATTATCCATCGTTTTTTCCTTTTTGCGTATAAATGTTCAGATATTAGCGTCATCTATATATTGTGAAAAAAAGAAACAACAACGTGTTTTTTTTGTTTATTTCTTTCTCTCTGAAGATTTCATTCATTCATTCATTCTCTCTCTCTCTCTCGTTTTTCTTTTGGATAAGATTAAATATATAAAAGAATTATTATTGTTGGTGTTGTTTTGTTTCTCTCTTGTCTCTATCTATTCCTTTTTGCATTGATCGAGTGAGTCCATCGGAAAGGCCTCTTGTTTTTTTTTTCTTTTTTTTTTATGAATGAAATAGAATGATGGTTGATATTTGTACATATACAATTCATTCATTGCTTTCAGATTTTGAAGAAAAACCTGAAAAATGAGTCAACCGATTTACGATACTAAACAAGGTTGGCCGAAGATCTTTGCGAAAACTTCAAACGATTGTTTTTTGTTTCTTTTGTAGGCGGCTTTCGAGTTTTTATCGGAAATTTAGGAGCACGTACGAATATTTCAGAATTACAACACGAATGCGAACGATACGGTCCACTAGTTGATTGTTGGGTTGCTCGGTAAGTGAACAAAAAAACAAAGGCAAAAAAAAGTAAAAATCTTTTGAATCAAAGAATCCTCTCGATTGAATGTAAAAAAAAACATGTGTTTATGCAAAATCTTTCTCTTGAGATGATGAAATATTTATAATCCATCGATCTTTCAGTTGCTGCTCGTCATGGTTTTTCGGAAAAAAACAGCAGCATGAATACAAATCGTCTATCCGTCTAAACTATCCGACCTTAAGTTTTGTTCTGCGCGTCGTAAAACAATCGTTCCGCGCCCACGTCGTCTTCCTACGACATCTCTTCTCGTTTCTTCTCTTCTCATATCTTCCTTCTCCTGCCCAACTGCAACATCTTTAAACTATACACATAAAAACACCTTCGTCTTAAGCTACTAAAGAGAATTTATTTCGGGTAAGTTGGACTCGATGAATTGATCCGACAAAGAAGAAAAACAACAACAACAAGTTTTGATCAAAATAAGAATCGGCTTTTCTATTTCAATTATTTTTCTAGCAATCCACCCGGATTTGCGTTTGTTCTTTACAAATACGGCGAAGATGCCGATGCGGCTGTGCGAAGTAAGTCGAGAGGAAAAATGTTGTTGTTTTTTTGGATGAAAATATTCTCGTTTTTAGATATGGATGGACGGTACGTGAGAGAATGCGAATTGCGTGTTGTTTTTAAGAACGAATTTTGTAGTGTTGTGTGCGGACAACGTGTTCGAGTTGAACATGCCAAGGCTCGATCGGTGAATAGTCGAGGCGGACCATCGTACGGCGGCTATCGTGGAGAGTAAGTCGAGATTTGAGTTTTGATGAAGATGTTGATTGGTTGAATAGTGATGATGGAAATGGTCGAGATGATGATCGACGGTAGGTTTTTGTTTTGTTTTGAGAGACAACGTCGTCGTTCACGTGATCGGTAGGAATTTGATTTTGAAAATTTCTTTGATTGGAAATGGATTTTAGTCGATCACGATCTCGTAGTAGCAGTCGAGAACGTTCGAAGAAGAAGTATGTCTGAGAGAATTTTATTTAAAAAAAAAACAACAACTTTTCGTTTTCTATAAAATCTAGATCATCTCGTCGTCGTCGTAGTCGAAGCAATAGTGGCAGTGATTCCAGTCGAGACAGTAGTCATGATCGTTCATCTCGACGAAAGAATCGGTAAGAACAAATGTCAACAATTTCGCATTCGGAAAAAAACTTTGCTTTTAGTCGTGAACGTGATCAAAGCGGATCCGATGACGATTCGAGTCGTGAACGTGACAAGAAAAGCAGCAAACGTCGTCGATCGAAATCGAAATCGCCTAATGAGAAGAAGAGCAACCGGTCGAAACGACGTTCATCACGTTCGGAATCGAAAGACAACGAAAACGGCGGCGATAATCAATCGAAAGAAGGCTCAGCATCACCGGCCAAACATGATCAAGAAAATGAGAATAAAAGCGACGATGAAAACGATCGAAAAGTACGAGAAAAACGTAAATCTAATGATGAAGACAGCGATGAAAGTGATAACGAAAGTCACACAAGCGACAAGCAAAAGCCCAATCGTCAAAATTCAGCCGATGAGCCCGGCAACGACTCGGATCATTCGAATAATGAAAGTGGAGATCAAAATTAAACGAAAGAAAAAAACAATAATCAAGCTTTGTTTGCCCCTTCTTGCTGTTCTCATTCGCATATTAGTAAAACCAATTACTACTTGTTGTTGTTCTTGTTGTTTTCTTCATTTTCTCTCTTGAGACAAAAAACAAACGAAATTTTTCTTCTGTACTGTATTTTCTCTGTGTGTTTCTTTGATTGAATTGACCTGATTTTGTTCTTTTTTCGCTGTCTGTCTTTGAATGCTTCGCTTAAAAAGAGAAACAAGCACATGATTATTGTTTGAAAATATCAAGATAGCAAACTAAGAGATGTTCTTCTGTAGATAAAAACATGTCATTGGAAAGTTTCCAAAGTTTATTCCATGATAAAACGAAAAATAAAAGCTACAGAACGGATAGCGGAAAAGTTCATACAATCGATTGGAATGTCGATGGAAGTCGATTAGCAAGTGGTTCGTTAGATAAAAGTATCGTTATATTTGCATATGATGGCAAAGGTTCGATGGTAAACAGATCGCTGATATTCTGAAGTATGAATTGTGATTAAAATCTAGGCAAAAGATCGAACCTATCGAGAACATGGAGAAGAAATCAATCAACTTGCTTGGCATCCATCAATTGCTCATCATGTAGCAACGGCAAGCGCAGATCGATTAGTGAAAATATTCGATACGAGAACGGATCGTTCGAGTACGACGATTGAAACCAAAGGAGAAAATATAAATTTAGCATGGTCACCTGATGGAAGTACATTGGCTGTAGGAAATAAAGATGATTTAATTACATTTATTGATGTTAAAACTTCGAAGTAGATTGATTGTTGAATTGATTTAATCGAAATTGTTGTTGTTTTCGAATAGAATTATACGTGAAGAACAATTTCGGTATGAAGTCAATGAAGTTTCATGGGATCGAACTGGAAATTTATTTGCTATGACAACTGGTCACGGTTCAGTTGTCTTTTTTGAGTTTGTTTTGATTTTGATTTGATTCGAAAATCATTTGACTACATTTATTTAGTGCGCCTGGCATTCAAAAAGAGAAAGATAAACCTTTAGAAGAACTTCATTGTCTATTAGCGCATACAGGCAATTGTATTTGTTTGGAATTTGATGCATCAGGTAAGTATTTCGCAGTTGGAGCAGCTGATGCATCAGCATCGATATGGGATGTTGCTCAACTAGCTTGTCTTACTGTTTTAACAAGGTGAGTTTCAAAATCGATCTAGCAAATCTTATATCTTTGAATTCGCATAGAATCGAATGGGCGGTACGTGATCTCAGTTTTGGTTGTCAATCACAATTACTTGCATTAGCTTCTGAAGATCCTTATATCGAAATTGCAAAAGTCGATACCGGTAAGAAGAGAAGATTTTGTTTGTACATTGAGAGATATTGTTTTATTTGCAATTAGGTGAACGTGTTTATGCATTGAAATGTGATGCTCAAACTTTAGCAGTTGCTTGGCATCCGAAAGCATCTGTTCTTGCTTACATTCAAGATGATGATTCAGGCAGCGTACGATTATTCGGCGTACTCGATTGATTAATTAATTAAATACATACACAAAGATATTATTTCTCTCTGTTGTTGTTATTATTTGCTGTATATGTTTTATTATTATATGAAAAAAAAGAAAAAGAAATACACTAGTTAAGAAAATAAATATTTTGTTAATTATTATTCGATGTATTTGTCCAATCGTCTTCAAGATTTTTTAACCAACGAAACATTAGAGTAAAAGCTTTCTCTCGAACGGGAAGTTTCGAGAGAAAGATATCGTGATTGCCATGTTCGATTTCATAGATAGTTACATGGGAACCTATCGTAGCTACAGCTTGTCGCATAGTTGTTACATTGAGTAATAAATCAGCTATAAGTAAAAAAAAGAATAGAATAAAATTGATTAAGTGAGAAAACCAAACCTTGAGCGTATTCATCTCGCCAAGTTTTGTCCGGTTTAATTGAACGACTCGAACACATGAATAAGATCGGACTTTTAATAGAAGCTCCTCGACCTATTAGATTCTGTTGTGCTAAATGTATGGCATGGAACGATGGACCATGAACTCGAATTTTATCGATAGGTTTTTTCTTTAAATCGAAATCCCATTCACCTCGTTTCGAACAATGAATTGTTTGTGCAAAGCCGCTAAATAACGAACGAAATTCTTCTTTCAATCATTACTTTCGTTGCATAGCAACTTACTTATCAGGAATATCTGCTGATAAACTTAAGTTTATCAGTACTGACGACAAAATCGATTCGAAAACTGATGTATCCAATGGTGAAAGATACGGACTATTGAGTATCACAGCACTGATATCCTGATATCGTGGACCTGATGATGCATATAAACTAGCAACAAGACCACCAGTTGAATGACCGTAGAGGAGAATTTTTCTTGGTTTATCTTTTGCTTGTAAAATAATATGATCAATGGAAAGAGTAATTTCTTCGTCATATTCATGAATATCACGAAAATAATGTCGATATTTATCCTGCTGAGGCGAGATGATTGATCGACCACATTTTCGTAAATCTAATGCAAAAAAATCGTATCCACATTCTAAAAATCGCTTGCATACATGATCACTAGAATGAAATACAAAGTCGAAAGTCGACAAAACATTCTTTGATTTACTGAAAGAAATAATCTGAATATCCATGAAGATACAAAATTGCCTTGTAAAATGAACTTTCATTATTTGTCGTTCGAGCATGTAGAAGTGTGCCGATATTACGACCAATATTATCTGGTTTTAGTTCGAATACTGTCGTTTCATATTCGATTGCCGATTCATTTGTTGATGTTGTTTGTGCCATTAGTTTTTTTTATCTAGACCGTAATAGAAAAATATTTGTATGATGAGTTAACAACCGAATAAAAAGGGGAAAATGAGGTAAAATCAGTCATCATTTTTCATGCTCCGTGAATAAAATTGTATGTATTTTGTTTTTCTCTTCTCTTTCTGTCGTCTTGATGGGCGGCGTGTCCTTTCGAATATGGACGGATCAACGAAAAAGTGCAAACCTTCCTTCCAATTGATTTCTTCTATAAATTGTAATAGACTTGATGTCAAAGGTTTTGCTTTGTGATAAAAAGAAAACGAAAGATAAAATATTTGAGCTGACGAAGTATTATGAAACTCGCATCGTAAATAGAACAAAACAAAAAGTAAAACATTCGTTTTTTCTTTCTTTTGTATAAAAAAAAGAGAACACAAAGAATGTTATCAAACAGTCGAATATATAAAATGATGATTTTTTGTTCTTCATTAGTTAACATCGTCGAGCTCGATGTAAGTTCCTATTCGACATAGATTAGGCGGACTTCGTGTTTTTCGATATTGTAAAAATAAAATGTTCAACAAAAGAACTTGAACTAAAGTCAAGAGAATAATCGTCATGAAAGAAACATTCAATTGTATCGATAGAACAACCGTTTCGATGACTACAAGTATAATAAGAAGTATAACCATGCCAATTCTACCACCTTTTCGACGAGCAAATTTATACATAACCGGATAGAAAGATTCAACAAGAGACAGTATACCCGTACAAACACCGAGTTGATTAAGAATATCGACCGATGATTGATCGGGAAGAACGAAACCGTAGCAAACAGCATAGCTAGCTGACATATTCGTTGGCACAACAGGTTGATCAGGTACACATTCGAATTTATATAATGGTCGAAACTGCGACAGATCTGATTGGAACAGAAAACAGTACGGTGTTCGTGTTGAACATGCTTTCGATGAATAAAAATGTCGAGTAGAAAAAATACAGCCTTCAATGAAAACAAGAACTGAAACTAATAAACACATGCCAACAGCAAATATAAACGGAAGACGACTTGATATCGTATTAACTAATTCGAAATAATCATTACAAACATCGATAACAATATAATCTTTGCCAATACGTCGAACTTCTTTAAACCGAAAGAACGATTCGAGAAGTGCGACTAATCGAGGAAGTGACAATTTCAAAAGAATAACTGTCGTACTGATGACAATCACGCTAAACGTTCCGAATAGAATCGCAGCGTAAACACCATAGGATAAGATGTGATCTGTATTTGAAGTTTGCATTTAAAACTTGTCGACTACGAAAATCAATAAACACAAAACCTAAACAACAATCTTAACATTGTTTTACTTACTGTAAAAAACCGATGAAAGTGTTGATGATAAAGACTCCGCATGACATGATTGTTCTTATCTTTGAGCTGTGACAGAAGAATGAAATAAGTTTTTTTTTTAACTTCTACATGTGTCATATCTTTGTTTTCTTGATTTTTATTTTTTCGAAACACAAACTGTTCACTTAAACAAACAACAAACGCGCACACGAGGAGACTAAACGGATGACAATGTTAAAGAGTTAAAGGAGCAAAACCGAAGACTGGATCGTTAGGCACATGAAATAAGATTCAAAGAAAAAGGAGAAAAAAAAAAGATTTGTTTGATGTTCTCATCTTGGTTTTATATACAGAATAATCGAAACACGGAGAAAAAAACGAAAACTAAGCAAGCAAACGTCATATTGAAACATTTTCTGGTCTTTCTTTTATACAAGATATAAACTGCAATCACCATGAATAAAAAGGATTATAAAGCAAGACAAAAAAAAACTGAAAATGAAAAAAAAAGCAATGTTTTGTTTATATATATATGTATATATTGCTTTGAAATCTACAGGAAATTCGAATTGATTATTGTTTTTCATCATAATCGTTCAAGAAATCGAAACTTGTTAAATCCGGTTCTGCATTCGGTTGATTGGTTGCAGCCGAATTGATTAACATTGGTGCCGATGGTTGAGCTCTGCTGTTGTTGTCGTCGTCGTCATCATCATTTTGAATCGCTTGAAAAAACGATGCATCCATCAATTTCGATCGTTGTTTGTTCGATCGGCCTTTGACTTTAAATTCGTCGCCTTTGATCTTAATTCGATGTTTGCCATCGATTTGTTCGCCGAGATTCGCATAGATTTCACTGAAACGTGCTGTTTCATCGTCAGCATTCGACGATGACGAATCACTAAGCATATCGAAACTCGAATCGCCCATTGACGAACGTTTAGGTACGACAGCAATGTCGTTATTTGCCGAATCATCGAGATATCGATGACGAAAGCCCATGATTGTTTCACTTTGATCATCGGTTTGTATCAATCGTTGTTCAGTTTCTTGTTCTTCATCGTCGCTTAAGTCCAAAAGACGACGAGTGGGTTTCGTTGTTGATTCTTGTACGTTGATGGTTGGACTGGGATTTTTAGCTAACAAACGTCGAACATCTTCATCTTCGATTTCATCGGATTTATCGAGTTTAACTAACAAATCTTTTTGATCGAGTAACGAACGTCGTTTATATTCCCTAGATAACGACAAACGAATAAATATTTTCGACAAAGTTTTCAACTCGACTTACATCGATTGATCGAGTTGTTCGAGTACGGGCGCTAAACGTTTCAATAATTTCTGCATTAATTTATGATAAACAATAGCTGGTAGAGTAAAAATAATTAACATCGTGATATAGGACACATAGAAACCGCTGATTTTCACGCCAATAAACGCTAAGAACAAACAGATAACAACAAGAATCAATGAATATTTGAGACGATTTTCTGTTTTCAACGTATTCAAATGTTCATGTGTTTGACAAATGTATCGATAGGATCGAAGAACAAGTTTAGTTAATTCACAGAGATTTTCTTCGTTATTTGTTGTTGTCGACGAACGTTTCGGTTTCAAACAATCGAGTATATGAAGAACGAGAAAAACGAGTACGACGGCACAGAATGGTCGTAGGCCAGCTCGTGCAATAGCATAGAATATACAATGGCCAATAACGAATGCAAGTAGACTTGCATACCGATTATGCCAAAGAATAAATCGTTCGACACGATGAAAAGCGGGTTCAAGTGAAAGAATAATATCTTCCATTGTTGATATCTGAAATGAAACAAAAAGAAAATAAAGTTTCAACTTGTTTTCTGCATAATGTTTTTTTTTCTTCACAGTACTACAGTAATAAACAAAAAAAGAAAAAGAAGGAAAACAAGAATTTTGTATGTACACGAATAACAGAGCTAATTAATTAACGAAAATAATATCGTTCGAATTCGCTCGATTCGAATTGAGCTCATTGTTTGTTGCTGTTGCTGCTGTTGTTGTTGTTGTTGTTGTGTTTTGCTTTCGTTGATTCGAATTTGTCGGTTTGCCATTGAGCTCAATGACCATGTCCAATTGATATCGTTCTCGGCATTCGAGAAAGAATGTTTCGACATCAGCAATTGTCTTCGTTGGACCAACGATTCGAGCAACAGTTGGAAAATCTTTGCCGTATTTGCCTAAAGCTTGAATAGCGAGGAGAATTTCTTCGGTCGACCATGTTGATGTCGGCGTTGAATTCGAACTCGTTCGAGGATAGGATGATGCCGTCGAAGGAAACGGCAAGTCCATCGATTGATTGCCATCACATAATTGTTCAGTTAGCGTATTAATCGCTTGTGTATGTGCTTGAATGACGGTGAGTTCTTGTCGAATATCATCCTCGAGTTTTTCAATTGGATCCGTGATTTCATTCGAATCTGTATTCGAATTCGATTGATTGTCATACGAGCTCATGGCAAGTAAACTATCCAAGTCCAGGAACATGTTTTTCGGTGGACGTTTGATTTTTTTCACCGATGATGATTTACTCGGATATAATTCCGGTCGCATTAAACCTGAATTTTCCCAATATTTGTAACATTCATGACAGAGAACACCTTTCGGTGTGGAATGCATAGGTCCGATGTTATTATTGACATTGACCATTTCGCAATTACAACATTCTTGTTCATCGACATCCATCTGATCGTCCGATGATGATGCTTTCGTTCGATGATCTAAATCTCTAAATTCGTCGAAAGAATTTATTTTAAAAGAAAAATCAAATCGGTTTTCACGAGTTATTACTTCGTTGGTATTGCTATGGATGTTGTATTCGAATCTTGAGCATCTTCATCGCTCTCCTCATCATTGGCAACCGTAAATTGATTCTGTCGTTCTTGTTTATCCATTGAACTTTTATGCAAACGTGTTTTCTTCCACGAATAATAATACCGAACAAGTTCGCCAACAGTTTTGTCCGGCAGCATTTGTTTGATACGTGCAAACATTTTGCCATAATATTTAAAGCCTTGTTCGAACAGACATTTATCTTCCACCGTCCATTCGTCGATTTCCGGTGTGTATTGTTGCATAAGTAATTTACTAGCTGGAATTTTGTATTTACAAATCTGGAGAATGGCAAGAGCTTGTTCTTCGTTCATCCGATGCTTTCGTCGAGCGAAATCGAGATAGTCGATCAATTGATTTCCATCGAAGGTGTCAGTTGCCAAAAGAGAGTTTCTCGATGATCGGATGCCGATGGTGTCGGATCGAGGTCGGGTATGTTGGCTTGATAAGCTGGACCTTCACGAGAACGTGTATCACAGTCCGATGTCGATGATGAATCAACTTCTCCAGTCGATGAATTCGACTTTTTCGTCGGTGTGAGAGTTAATTTCATCGGTCTGTTCTACGTTTTTTTTTTTGTATTTGTCTAGAACAAATGACGTTTGACTTTAGTTTGAATAGTTTTTAAATAGTAAAAAAAATAAGCTACGAACACATAAAGAATTTTCGACAATAAAAAGAAAAACGTAATTAAAACTTTAGTGAATCGAATTTATTTTTCTTTTGTTCTGTTTGTCTAATGAAATAATCATACTAAGATGGATAGGCAGCTCCTTCAGGTGGTTGCGATAATTTGATGTTTTCTTTCGCTGACATACTCGTACGAATATCGTTCAATACTTGATGAATTGTTAAATCTCGATTCCAATTACGGAGCGATGGAATATATCTCGTATCGACCTAAGAATTCAACAATGATTACGTTCGATTGAAGACAAGCAAAGATAACAATCCTACCGAACCGTTAGCTGCAACACCGGTTAGATTAATACGTGTTTGAAAACGAACAGTTGGCGGTTCTTCAGGATAACGATCACCGCAATGAACTTTCAACGTATAAATACGACCTTCATAAGGCGTCTGAAAATCGAAGAAAAAATCCAATGATGAAATACTCGAACGTTTGATTAGTTACTCGAGATGGTCCAATAATCATACACACCCACCGGGATAATGACATATCATCATTATCTTCAAGACCCCATGATACTGATCTAATAACGGAGAATATTTGTTTTGTTTATTTATAATTGAACTCGAAACAAATGAAAGGAAGTTACCCTTCGTGTTGACCCTTTTGTGCGGCTTCAAGTTCTTCTAATAATTTGAAATTTCTTGGCACAACTGAAAACCAACGATCGTTTTATTTCAAGAAATCATCTATCGATTATGTAAATAATCTGTACCTGTACGTGTTGGATTTCCGCTAGCCATTGAATGTTAACTAATTAATAATCTAAACAAATCGATAATAACAGTTTAATTATTCACCTGTTGATTATTCCCGTTGATGAGTCAAATTATGTGCGAAGAAGAAAAAAAAAGAAGATGAAGAAGAAATCGTAAATAAACAATCCACAGTAGTAGATATAATGTGCTTGTATGCGCATGTCTGTCTGCCTGTCCCCTTTTTCTTTTCCTGTGCAACGATCAGCCAATGGAAAACAAGCGAGTGATGTCGACACGCGCTAACGGAGGCAAAACGAATCGAAAATGTCCGATTTTGAAATCTTATTTATTATACAATCTGACTGTAACAAACAAAAAAAAGAACATAAACAGGTTTTTGATTATTGCCGCCAGCTAGGCACAGCTCGATGAGTAACATAGAGAATGCTGGGCGGTCGTGCAGGTGCCGATGTATCTTTGGATTCATCTCGAGGAGTTTTACTCCGCGATGTCCAAGCTTGAGTTGGCTCGTAGATATGTTGAGGATCGTAGTTGATTGAAACTTGATATTTTGTTGAATCGAGACGTCGTTGTCGGTCTTCTTCATCTTGTTTTTGTAATTTTTCACGAAGAATTTTATCTTCAAGTTGATTCATATCCTAATTGAAACACGTGACAAAGATTTAACTTTCCAACAACAAAAAAAAACGTTTACTCGTTCACGAAATTTTCGAATTGCAGCTGTAGCTGTTCGTTGTCGAATGACTTGTTCGAGTCGTCGTTGTTTCATTTCTTGTTCTTCTTCACGTCGTTCGATTTCTTCTCGTTCACGGCGAATCTGTTCAACTAATTTCCGTTGCTCATCTTTTCCAGCGAAACGTCGTTCTTCATCTAACAACTTTTTCTTTTCCAAACGCTGTTTTTCTTCGTCGATTTCTTGTTTTTTCAATTCACGTTCCTTTTTCCATGCCGAAATTTGTGCTAATTTCTCCTGTCGAATTCGCTCCTGTTCTTTAGCTTGAGCTTTTTGAAGAGTTTCATCGATTTCTTTGAGAGTATTATGAGCTTGTTCAGCTTCTTGAAGAATCGTTTCTTTTGCTTGCTGAAAAACAAAAATAATTCAATTTGATTTTTGGTAATTGTAAAACATTACGTTTCTCTCATCACGCCAACGTTTCAATGCTAAACGACGTTTATTACTAATGCTGAGCAACTTTCGATACCAAGCTTCATGCTCATCGATTTGTTCAAGAGTTTTCGTCGGCAAAAAACCGATACAGTCATCAATGAATTTATCTTGTCCCTAGAAAAACAAACATAATTTGCCTATTGAATAAATTCGAATTAAGAATCTACTTTGTATTTATTTCGAATACGTAGAAATGTTCCATGATCATAATCATCCCAATTTCCAGTGAGTCCTCCATTTTCAAGCAGAAATTTCTTAAAATGAATAAGAAAAAACAGATCGAGATTTGTTTCAAAGAAAATCGAAATGTTTTTTTACGTCATATTCAATGATTTCAGGCAAGAGGTTTGAATTCGATGTGTCAAATTTTCGTGCTGAACTAATCGCAGGAACTGATTCACTACGTTGTTGACCAGGTCGTTGAGTCGACCAGATTTCTATTTTATCAGTTAACGCTTGTACTTCATTCGAAAGTAAACGTTCTTCAGCTGTTAATTCTTCGTATCTAAACGAAATTTTCGATTAGATTTGAAGAAGAATTTGAACTGAATTACTTCAAACGAGATGCTTCTTTAGATGCATAGATTGTCTGTTCGATTTCTTCGATTGTACTACGGATTTTATTCACCACTGAAATTGTTGAAAAGAAAAAAATGAAAAAATTCTTTGTTAAGAAAAAGTCCTACTGGCGAGATCTGGTTTGAGATGACGAACATCTTTGGAAAACGAACGAATACTTTGACTGACACGTTGTAAATGTTGTTGAATTCGACGTTCTTTACAAAAGAATTTCAATTATATCGGAGAAACAAAACAAAAGAGAGATTAGCCTTCAATTACTTTCAGCAATAAATGCTTGTTCATAACCATTCTTATCAATAACAAGTTCATTGTAGATCTCACCGAATTCATTGTGACGAGACACAAATGGTGCATCGACTTCTCGTAGTATTTGACGATGTCTAAACGAGACGAGAATTTATGTCGATTTTTAAAGAATTTGAAAATTGAATCATTTACCGTTTTTCTAATTGACGTATCGTGAGCAGAGCATCACGTTCGCGTTCATTATTTGGTAAAAGGCTTCGGCCTACTGTCTGATGATTTGCAGCCATCGATTTGAATTCGATTGAGATCTTAATCGTTGACATGACAACAACGACGGCATACAATAGGTGTGACTAGTCAGAAAAAAGATAAACATTTTACTCAATAGATGTCAGTTGAAGGTGAAACTTGACTTAGCATAGTTCCCTTGATTCGTTATTTCGTTTGACTTATACAAAACATCAAAATATTCATTCATTTTAATTACAAATGTCGATTACCGAGTTCGAATATAAACAAGGCTTTCCAGCCGTTCGTCTAACGCACTCGAATAATACTTCATCTGTTGAATTGTTATTATACGGTGCACATGTCTATTCATGGAAAGTTCAAAATAAAGAAATCTTATTCTTAAGGTTGATTTTTGTTTTCATTATTGTTTAAATTTAATTATTCGAGAAAACGTTTTCTTTAGCGATCAAGCAATTTTTCAGCAGGGCAAAGCTATTCGTGGCGGTATACCTATGGTATGGCCACAATTTGGTCCTGGTCCATTACCACAACATGGTTTTGCTCGAGTTAAACCATGGCGTATTACGAATAAAACTACTGAGGGTGATGTTAGCGTTGAATTACAATTAACTGATGATGAAGAAACATTGAAATTATGGCCAAATAAATTCAATTTAACATTGACTGTTCGTTTAAGTGAAGATTCATTTACTCAAGAATTGAAAGTTGATAATCGAGATGAAAAATCATTTGAATTTACTGCACTTTTTCATACATATTTTAATGTCGATGATATCAAAACTACAAAAATGTTCGTGTTTCAACAATTCTCATTTCTAATAAATAGATTTATTTATTTATTTACGTAGATCTGGTTTAAACAATGTCACCTATTTGGATAAAGTCGATGGTGGAAAAAGTAAAACTGAAACCAATGAATTCGTTGAATTTACTGGTGAAACCGATCGAGTTTACAAAGATGCCGGTAAAAACAGCAATCCTATCGTGATTAATAATCATTTGCAAGTCATCAGTTCAAGTACTGTATCGGATATTGTTGTATGGAATCCTTGGCAAGAAAAAGCTAAAGCTTCGGCTGATATTGGCGAACATAATTATCCGAAATATGTTTGTGTCGAAGTTGGTCGTGTCAGTGAACCGGTGAAACTCGATCAAGGTCAATCGTGGCAAGGATCACAACAAATAACAGTACTTTAGCGCAAAAAAAAAACTACGTATCTTTTAAAGTTTTAAACGAATAAACAGTTCGTTGTCTAATAAGATATTCTGTTCTTGTGGTTTATTTAATAACAGCAACAATAATCAAACATTGAAAGGAGAGAAAAAAAATAGAAAAACATAGAACTCAATTATTTAATCTTCATCATCTTCATCGTCATCGTCATCGTCATCATCATCTGTTGAGTCTTGTTGAACTTTTTGACGTTTCATAACCACTAAATAGAACATTTCGAATTACGTAATTGATTCAAAATCATATGAAAATACATACTTTCATTTCCATCATCACTAAGAGATTCGTCATCATCATCATCATCATCGTCTTCTTCTTCTTCGTTTTCATCATCCGAATGATCTAATTCGATTTCCGTTCGAACAAGTCCTTTTTCGTATAAACTCGAAACAAATGTTATACGATCTTCAACTGCTGGTAATGGCAATTTTTCAATCGGAATAAATTGTGGATAACTTGTAAAAAGCATTTCCAAAGCCGGCAATGTTTCTTTATCGACACCTAATGTCGACAACGGTCGATCGTGATAACTTCGAGCATTATCCGTTGTATAATACGCTTGAATCGTATCCTCATCATTATCCTCACCGCCAGTATTTTCATCTTGTTCAACAACACGTAAACAATGACGACGTAAAAGACGAATCCGTGTATCAGGTTGTAATTCAACAACATTACTCACACGATTTAACTCACTATTCCAACGTTCACCTTGTTCTTGAATGGTTGTCAACTGTTCTTCAGCAGTGAACACCGGTGGTAGAGCATCGTGCATGAATTTCTGTGCTAATAAATCAACACTATTATCCATTTGAATCGGTACACTTTCACGAAGTAATTCATCCAACAAACGATGACAATTCGCATGGAATTTCGCACGTTTTTTCATTGCTGCTTTTTTTGTACTATGAATTAAACCGAAATTATTGAGATAATCTAATGGTAGACCTCGACGAAATTTCACATTGGTTTTCATTGCATAATCGACAGCTTTCGGTAGAAGTATTTTGAAGAGATCACCCCATGTATGCTGTTGATAACAACTAACAGTTAAATGTAATGAATGATGTTCGTCGAGAGTGACGCCTTGATGAATAAAACCACGAGGCATATAAAGAAGATCACCGGCTTCTAAGACAACATCAATACAAGGCTTAACGCCATTCATCATGTTTCGATCGAGATCACCGCTGGATTTCAATGGTAAGACTTCATCGTCGTTGAGTGGTTTGTAAACACGCCAATGTTTTTTACCTTCTAATTGAAGAATAAATGCATCGATATCGTCGTAATGAGGAGCGAATCCTTGTGAACCAGGCGGTGTTAAATATGTATTGGCACCGACAAGTGAACCGAAATATTCTTGAAGAGTTGATAATAATTTCCAGACAGTTTCGGAATATGTATGTGGATTGAGAACACGAACTGAACATCCTTCGTTATAAGAATCCCAAACAACAGCTGGTCGTGCACGACCTTCGGGATTGTGTCGTTCTTTTTTGCCTGTAGCTGGATTGTAAAAAGTCAGATCGATATTTTCGCCGTATTCGAGTGAATTATCTCGAAGTATTTCATCGATTTCAGTTGTTGAGAAAAGTCCTTTGAAATAATCCGGTCGTTTACGTTGAATGAGTAATGGTTCTTTTTGCCAGGTTCGTTTGATGAATTCTTTGACTGGAATTGGATCGAGAAGTAAACCGAAAACATGCTGGCCGAGAAGAACACTATCCTCAATCGGAACTTGATCATGTAACCAAGCTGATAATGGTGAATCATCAGTTTCATCTTCATCTTCTTCATCTTCATCGTCTTCTTCTTCTTCGGCTGGTTTTTCTGAAACAACAACACGACGTTGAGGATGAGGTGTTGGATAAGCTGGCGATAGGAATTTATTTTCGATAAGCTTCGATTTTTTTGTCGTACTCGGTGGTTGTGAGAGTATTGGCGTTTGACCGTTTGTTTTCGGTATTAATGGAACTGGTTGAAGTGATTTCGCACGATTTTTATTCGTTTGATTTTCTTTTGCATGACCATTGTTATTATTGGCCACTGAAACACGTTTTCGTTTACGTGATGCCGGCAGAACTGAATCGGTTTGAGAAGGTGATGGCGGTTCTTCTTGGGCATATCGAGCAAAAGCTGACATTGGAGCTGACATCTGAAAAGAAATATTTTTCCTATTAATTTATTCTTTCATCTGACTGATGATTTTCACGATTTTATTATGAAATCTGTTTTTTTTTTCTTCAATATAGACAAACACGCGCATAGATATATCAAGTTTTATATTTAACTAACAAAGACAGCTGGATCAGCTTGAACAATTCGTTTATAAAGTTTCCAAATCGATGTACAAACATCTTTCAAATGTGTCGAATTATTATATTCTGATGCGCCTGTACAAGTGACATTCGTGCCAACAGAAAAAGGCGTATAATCGCCACGTATAACCGAGCCTGGCTGATGAGACATATTCGATGTGCTCATGACGAGTGATCGTTGACTTGCCGGTCCGCCGATTGTAGCTGGCGTTGGAATGTTTACTGATGTTCGTTGGGAATTCGGATCACTACCGCCACCACTAGCACTTGACGTTCGTTCTGTTAGATTTAAATTCGAAAATATATAATCCTAAAAATCGATAAGAATTCGAAAACGAAGAAAAAAAATGAAATGTTAATTACCAGTTCAAGTGATAATGTTTGTTTCATCATGTTTTTTTGTGTTTCTGTTAAAAGTGTCGATCGCATGATCAATGGAACTTGAGATAAAATTAAACTTAACAAATGTTCTAAGGCAAGAACCAGGAATGGTCTAGAAAAAAAAAACAAATACAATTCGAGATAGTTCGTCGAAACAAAAATAAACAAACAAACCGCTGTTGAACTAAACGTTCTAAATCACTTTCTTTGATACGTGTTGGTCGTGGTGAATTCGTTTTAATCAAACTAAACTGTAAAAATCAATCGATAATTTTTTTCTATTTAGTGTACTATCATCGATGACAAAACTACGAACTCGTTCCATTTGAGTAACAATATACTGAGCACCAGTTAACCAAGTTCCAAATGATGGTGCTGTTCGTCGTTCTAAAGTCGGCGTATTGAACATTGGCTCGACAAGATATTTAAACGAATCATAATCAATTGTTCCTTTGTAAAGTAGTGCTTCGTTTAGTTCGTTCAATTGAATTGTACATGGTCGAAGTGCCCAACAGCAAGTGCATAGCAATCGTAGTAAACTAAGCGTGAATTGCATGATGATTTTTCGAAATGCAAGTTAAAATCGTATTTACCCGACTTGAATCTGTTCGAATTCAGGTCCCTGTGAGCTCGCTGGTTGTGCTGAAGCAGCAGCGACTTGTTGACGAACATTAACAAGTCGTGGTTTAGGCGTACCTTCGCCTGGTGTCACCGGTGGTGCGCTTGCAGGTGAGGAGGTTATTGATTGATTGAGAAATGTTGCTGTTGGTCGAAGAGATGAACGTTGAGCAAGTTGTGAATGATCGATAACTGTCGATTGAGAAATCGAATAGTCCGGAACGATATTTTCCTGATTTTCAAGTTCGGTTCGATAGGCACAACGAATTTTTTTCTAAATAAAATAGAATTTCAATTTCTATTTTTTTAAGAATATTAAATCAAAATAGTTTACAGTTAACATATTATGAACAAGTGCTGAATGAAGAAGAAGATTAATCGAATCATGAAGAAGATAATTGACTGCTGCCTAAACGCATAACGCATGGATTTCATTCAAATCGAATTTAAAACTCATGCTTACAATACATATACACGCTTCTTTATGATGTTTACTCATCAATTGATTATAATATTGTGTTAGACAAGCAAAAAATTGACAGCATACATCAGCATTATCCAAAGATGGCAACGAAAATTGTCTTGTCACATTATGAAAACTCTGGAATAAAAAAAAACAAAAGAAAATCGATTAAAAGAAAGAAATATTCAACTAACTTCGACGATATATTCACTGCAAGCTGCAAATACATCGGATGCATTCTGAAAATGTCGATTATTTCCTTGAACATTTTCAGCATGAATAAGACAGATATTTAAAAGTAAATAGAGACGAATCACTTTCGACCAATTGATTTGAGAGATTTGCTGCAAAAGACAAACAATAGATAAAGAATTTCGTTGTTAGATTTGACCTACATCTTCATTCGAATTGTTGATTTGTTGTTGAATGATAAAACGAAACGTATGAAGTGTTCGTGGAATGATATTCATCGTATAAAACCATTGTGTACTATCGTTTTTCTTTGTTAAATCATAGAGAAAACTTAAGATTGTATAACAAACACGAAAATTATCTCGTTCCTAATCAAAACATTATATTTCAATGAAGAAAAACAAAAAAAAATTTACTCTACTTGAGAAACTTTATGAAATAGATCGATGATATTCGTAACTGTACGTTCTTGTTTGAAAATAGTTGATAATTCTGCTGATTCTTCTTTTGAAACAAAGATTGATAACAAATGAAATGTATGTACTAAAGCCTTTTTCAAGAAAACGAACATCGAGAAACCAATTTCGAAAAGAAAAAAATCATTTACTTTAACAGCACATTTATATTGTGGAGTTGTCGATGGATGAATGTCAATGATATCATTGCAATAATCGACAAAATCAAGTAAATAAACTTGAACCGTTGCATATCGTGTCAATTCGTATTGTTGTTGATCGATATCAGGTGTCCATTCGAGAAACGTTTGAATTAAAAGTACTAATGCATCTAAATAACAATATTTAACGTAAATTGAAATATATTCCGGTCCGAGAACGGCATTGCCGAGTTCGATATAAGTCGGTAGAATGTTTAATGGTGGTTGAATTTTATCATTTTTCCATTTGATAAAAGCATTGATAGTCAAATTAAGACAAACAACTGCAATTTTCATACAGGTCGAATCGTTTCTTGTGAGAACAAGTTGAACTATAGTTGCTATTTCTTTTAGCCACGTTTCGCCGCCCGGAAGAATCTTTCGAATATTATCATTCTATTTATAATACAACAACAAAACATTGAAATTGAAAAGATTCGAAATCGATTTACGTTTAAGCAGAGTAATGCTTTGGTGAAATAGATTATCGACGAGAAGAATGAAAATGATAATGATTGTTCATTTAAAATATCATCATCGATATTCGATTGAAAAAATGTTCGACAAGCCTATGCAAACATTCTTAGTGAACGAATTTTCTTTTGTTGAAACTCGTACTTTTATCCAATGAAGTAGACAATTATTGCTGATTAAATTATTTAAAATTTCATAAAAATCATTTCCAGTTTGATCACTAAGCAAAAGAATGAATTGAAGATTTCTGTTTGAATGAAATTATTTACGTTGTATAGTTTAATAAATGTTGAGTTAACAATCGAAATGATGTTGAAACTGCTTTTTGATCATCTTTGTCCATCATTTCGATTCTCATATTAGTTTTTGTTATTGATGCCGAAACATTTTTCCAAAAATCATTTCTACAAAATCGAACAAACAAATGCTTTTCTTTAGCCGTAATTCTATCTTTCTATCGTACATTTTAACAAAATAATCAACTAATAATTGAGTACGTTGTTCCCAAAATTGTGTGATAAATGTGACGGTTAATATGAATAATTCGCTGCCAGCGATTTCATTCGTATTCTAAATCAATCAATTCAATAAAAAGAAACGAAAGGTTTTTCATCCGAAACCTGTGCACTCCAACGAAGTAAATCGACAATTGGCTGTAAAATAGTCGAATTGCCGAAAGTAGCTGTTGGAGTTGTGTTTATATCGCATAGGTATCCGAGTAATGCCGGTTGAGAATTAACACAAACGATGAGAAAATCCAGGATTGCCATGGTCAAATCGGGCGTTTTACGATCTTTGATATGTTGAATAATAAATCGTCGAAATGGTTCGATATTTGTTTCCAATAGAATCGAAAGACCAGGCGTAATCTAGATGATTCGAAAGAAATTTTTTCGAAGATAGATATTCGTTTTTGAAATACTTTAGCTAAACTTGTTAAACATTTCAAACAAATCGGTGCTCTGATGTCATTGATATGTTGTAGAAGATAATCAATGCAAACTTTAATGAGTAATTTCGATGCGAATGGATTATTCGAAAGATTGGTTTGGAAATGTTCGACTTGATAGTCGATTAAGGAGGAAATAATTGTCATAGCATTTTGTAATGATGATTGATATTGAGTTCGATTTGTTGAATCGATGTCCGACGGCATTGCACATTGAAGAAGTGTTTGACTGACAGATGGATGTTGAAGCCAACCGAATATGAATATTGGCGATCTAAAAATCAAAATATATGAAGGAGAAAATCGAGAGAATTTACTTGATTTGATGATGATGATCGTCGATTGAAGGTTTGACTGATGAAGCCAGACAACGAATGATCACTGTCCAGATTAGTTTTAAACATTGTTCACGAATTGGTAACCATTTTTTGATTTTAATCGATTTCGGAAGTGTTGAAAAGAGAATATGAAAGATTACTGCTCGAAAACGATTGCTTGTTTCATTGAACTTAACAAAATAAATCAATAAATACAAATTAACGTAACGACAAAACTCAACATACAGCAAGTGTTTCTCGAGTAGTTTCGAGTAGATTGATAAACACGGGAATCCATTCGTCAGCTGAATGATTTTCACTGCATAATTGTTCTAATCGACCCCAAAAACTACTATCAAGTTCAGGTAGACTAAATAATCGAAGAATAAGAGAACATTTGATTAAAATATAGATTTCTTCTACCGCGTTGTTGGATCGAGTTCACTTGAAATTACTTGATTTTTATCCACAAATGAAGGGAACAGATCCGAATCGAGAAAATACGGTATCAAATCTACAAGAAACATCTTTGCAAACAATCGAATCACTCTCTCGATTCATACTCTGTGCATGTTTTATCATTTTCAAAGCTTCAATCAATACATGTGATGGAATGACATTCATTTTACATAATCTAAAACCAAAACAACACAATCTCTTCGAATAATCGAACTCGTTTTTCAATTTTACCCAGGCAGAAGATAGATAACACGTAGAATAATTCCATTAAATCGATCGTAATATTCCGGTCGAATAGTGATCAATGTCGATATACAATCGACAATTGCCAATGTTTTTGTAAACATAGCGAGAACATTCGGATCACTTTCATCAACTAATGAGAGAACAAAAACAAAATCGAATAAAAAAGTTTTCTTTTTTTTTCGTTTTAAGTACCTCGGTCCTGTTTTCGGACATAGCCAAGTGCTTGTTCTAAGATTAAAATAAGTATCGCTTGTGGATCGTATTTACACGGCCAGATAATGAACTGTTGATTGGCATTATTTCGAATAAATCCTCTTGTATCTTCTTGAATCGTAACAATGCCTAAGAAGAAAAACAAAAACTTTAGCTGAAAAGCGCTCTTAAAATAACCGAATTTGTTATTATTCGTTTTTTATATTTGATCTATTAGAAAACGAAAGTAACTATTGAATTTGTTTTCTCATGATCTTAATATGATTGACGTGCAATCGCACAATAACCATGGATTATTTCGAGTTCAATCCGTAAGATTTTTGCAAAAACTAATTCATCGAATCTGTTTTCGTTTAGCAACAGAAGAAGAAAACCGATCGATTTGCTATTCAACGATCGAAAACCAATTCACCATTGACAATGAATTATCATCCTCAGACTGCTAAATTACGGCATCGAAAAATCCGAAGAAGACTTCTCAACGGTCGAGGCGATGAAAATTCTCCGTCGCCATCAGTTTTAACAACGCTGAAACAAATTGATTTCACTGAACTCGAACAAATCTTTGACAATGCACTTCGAGATCGTCTATCGATCGATTTCTACAAACGAAAACCATCAGTACCTATCGAAACACGAATCGATCTCGTCGAAGATCTTCCACAGCCTCGTGTTCATTCGAAAAAATCGCCTCTTAAACTAATTCTCTTCGTAGCTTTTATTGTTCTTTCAGCTTTGATCGGATTTTTTAGCGTTTTCATTTTTCTCAAATAAGATTTATCCATGCGCCAAAAAAAAATAAGCAAAGTAATAAGTTTATTTTTCATCGTATAACAATAGACAAAAAAAAGACTGTATGAAATTCCGTAACTGTCTTTTGAAATGACATCTGTATTTATTTTTGTTTTTATTCTCTCAATCGAAAATTAAACTCGCATCTATTTTCCTATGTTTGCAAACGAATCTCAAGCTCATGGCGATGATTTCAACAAATCGAAACCGGTCAATTCTTCATCATCAAATGAATTTTCATTTGATATTCATCGACCGACTGTCGACACATCGAACGAAGCCTTGAAAACCGATGATGAAAATGGAATGACAAGAAAAGAAATCTTTCGCAGTGATCTCTCACTCCGACAAACATCATCAAACGAACACTACGAATATGAAATCGATCTCGGCAATGGTCATCTGACAAAATCGATATCGTCCTATCATAAAAAACAACGGTCAACATCGATTCTCTCAGCTGATTCACTTCAACCGATATCAACATTTAACATTCCGTTTAGCAGTACGATCTATGCGCCACAATTGAATCCAATTGAACAAACTCGAAATGATTTGGTAGTTGAATCGAACAGGAAATCATCGTCGTGGAAAATCAAATTACTATTTGCTGTCGAAATTTTCCTTCTTATTCTTATTCTATTGTTTGTAATTCTAATTTTTATTATTTAATAAACTTGTTGCCAAGCAAAAACAAACTCGTTTTTCTTTTCTATTTGACGAATATTTATATTTTCTCTTTTTTCTTTATTTCTCTCAGTTCAATGTCCATGAATGGACACTATCAAAAATCGATTCAATTCGGTCGATGTATCAAACACAAACTCATTCGACGTCTAGATCTCAATCGAAATTCATCTGCTCTATCCGAACAGCCCGTCTTTCGAACTCATCTCATGCTTCCAACATTCAATTGTATTCCACCAGCACCACCATTGCCATCCGATTTCAATCAACAACAACAACCTCTCGAAACACTCAATTCAACCGATTTCTCGAAAGCTATCAAAACGCATACTGATCGATCGCAAACGAACAATTCAACAGTTCGAAATCGACGTCGAACGCCGTTGACGCCTGACGTCTTAGCTTTGACGAAGCTTCGTCGGCCCGAACATATCAAATCGAGTATTGCGCAACGAATCGAAGAATTAAAACAAGCTTCATTGATACATTCGCAAATCGCCGATGAAAAACCTTCGAAAATCGATAGTTCCTCGAAGATTCTCGCGACATGTGAATACAAAAATACCGATAACGATCGTCAATGGCTTCACGAACAAACTCAATCGAAATCGCCTGTTCGTTTTATGAATACAACCAATCATTTACAATTAAACAATCGTCTCTTTCAACTTCGATCGATCGAATATCTCGACGAGAAAAATGTTCATTTCTATCTTCAAGAAGATTTCTTCATTAAACATTTCAAACAAATGTCAATCATTACGATTCTTATTCTCAGTATTCTACGTTTAATCGAAAATACTCTCGCGAATTTAGCTATACCCGGCATGCATATTATTGTTAATCTCATTTACGTTGTCATTCTCATTCTTATTGCATTTATTCTTCTAACAAATCAAAAGTAAATGTCGATTTACCTTGACCATACGGATAAATATTCGAAACAGCAACACATTCTTCATTACTACCGAGTAAAGCAATGTTACAATTTTGAAATATATAAACAGAATCAACGAGAATATCTCGATCGGATAAACGATCAGCCTAAATGATCATAGTTGTTGTTAGAAAAAAAATATATTTCGATTGACGTACGATTTGGTCGACTTGTTCTTCATTATCTTTCATTCGTAATGCGTAGAGTTGAAGAGTTTGATCGAGAAATAAAGGAAAATAATCATCAACTGTTTGTAATTGAGTAAGAATTGAGACATCATTGATCTTAATTTATAACAACGAAAAAAAAAAACTTTTTTATTATCAAAATTTCAATTTCAATTTACTTGTCGTTGCATTTTTTCCCTTTGATCAAAACTATACAGTTGTAGAAGAAGAGACTCTCGTCCTCTATGATTCGTTCAGAATTTCTGCCAATAGTAAAACAAGTTTTCTTGCCTCCTAAATGTAAAGTAAAAAGAAAAGAAGAAAGAACGATGTTTTATTATCATCTCATCATTTTCATTTGCAACAAGTCATTTTGATGGGCCAAAAATTTCTCTTAATACTCGGTTTGTTTGCTCTTGCACACGCTGGTTATTCTGCTGCTCAACATCGTGTTTACGTACGTTTAACTGAACAACAATTCGAACGTTTACCAGCCGATATCATCGTTCAAACATTAATTGCATTTTTTGTTTGTTGTATTGGCACAGTTCAGCTATTCGGCAAATTCAAACCGATTTTAATTACTGCTGAATGGCAGAATAAAACGTGGGATACGATTGGAAATCGACCATCATTTATGACATTTAATCATCGAGGAAAGAAATTATTTCATTAAATTAGACTACTTTCTCACTCATTCTTTCTTTTTTTTTTAAATAAATTGTTCGTTCGCTTTTTTTCTGTTGTTGTTCAGTTCGTATTTTTGTGCTTTTCTTTTTGCTATTTTTGTTGTCGATGGAAGTTTGTGTCGATAGTTTCGAATCGGCTCAAGCAGCCGTTCAAGGTGGTGCTCATCGTATTGAACTATGCAGTTCACTTGATCAAGGTGGTTTAACACCATCGATCGGTCTATTAACTTTAATTCGTCGTCGTTTATCTCCCGATTTGAAAATTTTTATTATGATTCGTTGTCGTTCAGGTGATTTCGTCTATGATGACGATGAAATCAGCGTCATGGAAGAAGAAATTCGTTCATTTATGGAATCGAAACAACCCATCGATGGTTTCGTACTCGGTCTACTTAAACCAGACGGATCAATCGATATCGAAAACATTCAACGGTTAATTAAACTCGTTCCTGATCAATTAGCGTTGACATTTCATCGTGCATTTGATTTCGTTGCAAAATGGGAACAAAGTCTTGATGAATTAGTTAAATTCGGTTTTCAGCGTATTTTAACTAGTGGACAAGAAACAAATGCGTATTATGGAAGACGATTAATTCGACAGATGATTAGTTATGCTAATAATCGAATTATTATTTTACCAGGTTGTGGAATAACTGCAACGAATTTAGAATCGATTCTACGTGAAACAGGCGCACGAGAATTTCATTCATCGGCACGTGTACGTCGACCATCGAAGATGATCTATAAAAATTCTCAAAAGAAAGTCTTTTTAAATGGACCCAACTCGAATCAACAAGACGAAGAAGATAATTCGATTCAAGTTACAGATCAAAACAAAGTCAAATTAATGATGGACATCTATCGAAAAGTTTATTCCAAATAAATCTTTTGTTGTTTCGTTCTTGTGCTAAAGAAAAAACGAAAAAAAAATCTTTTCTATTTGTTTGTGTTCTCTTTGTTTTAAAGATGAAATGATTGAACGTGTGTTTTTTAAAACGTTCTCATCTTATTTATTATCGTTGACTAAAAATCGACTTCGAACATGTCTCTCCTATCATACGGATTCAATTGAAGAAAATTTCCAAGAAGAAGTTGTCTATGAAGAACAACGACTTTCATCACATGAGACAACAAAAATCCTTCGAACACATGAGGCGAGTATTGATCTCGAAGATGATTCGCCAGTGAAATACTATGAAGTTAATTATCTCGGTGCGAATAATCCTCCGGGTATGTGCACAAAATTCTTCATTGAATAAAGCAGCGAAATCTTCTCACATTCGTAGAGGATCGACAGGCTCAAGCACGAATTCGTCTACCGAATTCATCGATGTATTTATTCGGCGTATTCGATGGACACGGCGGACCTTGGTGTTCGGACATTCTCGGTCAACGTCTTTTCGATTACATTGCAGTTGAATTAAATCCACCTGATACATTAGAACCGATTATGCAAAAAGGCAGAGCAATGAATTCATCGATACAAAATCCACAAAATAATCTATCATCATTACTTCTACGTTCATACTACAATCCGTACAAAGATTCTCGAGTTGCCAAGATCAAAGAAATTCATCAGATGAATTTATTAAAACATATTGAAGATACGTATACGAACATTGATCATGATCACACGCAAATCGATAGCGCATTGGAAAGTGCGTTTGTCAAACTAGATCGAGATCTGTGTGCCGAAGCCATACCAATCGATTCACGATCAGTTGATAGAGATCTATTACAAATTTGTACAGCGGGTTCATGCGCATGCGTAGCTTTAGTCAACGATAATGATCTTTATATTGCAAATACCGGTGATGCACGAGCTGTTCTTGGTACATTAGATGATCATGGCAATCCTATTGCTGTTCCACTTTCAATCGATCAAAATATTCGAAATACATCGGAAGTCAAACGTATTCTATCGGAACATCCAAGTAACGAATCTCATTCAGTAATACGCAGCGATCGTTTACTTGGTCTTCTCATGCCATTTCGTGCATTCGGTGATGTTCGTTTGAAATGGCCAGCGAACTATCTTCGAGAATATCTTCAACCTTATTACACAAAAGGTGATGCTATTCCACAATTTTATTTCAGTCCACCTTATCTCACAGTCAAACCTGAAATAACCAAACATAAGTTAACGTCGAAAGATCAATTTCTTGTTCTGGCTACTGATGGTGTTTGGGATTTATTATCGCCTGATAAAGTCGTTGAATTAATTGCTAATCATCAGAAAGGTATCGAAAGTTTCGATCGATTTGTTTTAACGAAAAGTGGTAATAAAATAACAATGAAATTAAGAGAAATCAATCAACTTCTACACGAACGTCAACAAGCAATTAAAAATCAACCCATGGATATTAATTCAGCAACGAATATTATCCGTCATGCACTTGCTTATACATCTAAAGGACAATTCGATAGTAAACTTCTCTCGGATGTTCTCACATTTCCTAATCCTCGCTCAATACGTGATGATATTACAATAACAATTGTGTTTTTCAATCGAGATTATATCGAGAAACATTAAAATACTAATAATAATACTTCCTTTTTTTTGTGTAAATACAAAAAAAAAATATTTTTTTATACACATGCTAGCATTGACTTTAGTTATTCTATATTTAATAAATCACAAATTGAATTTAAGCGCGTTAATATTTGTTTTTTGTTAGTTTTGATATTGACTCAAAAGAATATAAAAGAAACGATGAGGCAGCAATGTCGATTTGTACCTTAATAAACCTTCTCATCATTATGTCACAACGCCATATATCTCAAATAGATGCACATGTTGATCTCGATGAAGTACCTAGTTCACATAGCAATGATTTATTAGCTGGCTCGTATACGATTAAAGTTCTTGCATATAAAGCCGATTCATCATTGAATAGTACAAATGAATGTTCCGTTGAATTACATATTGGCGAACGAGAAAAGATCGGCCAAGGAACATTCGGGTTTGAGTTGTTTAGTTTTTTTTTCTTCATGAGTCAATCATTTAATTGAATAGAAAAGTTTATAGAGCAAAGTTAATAACAACACAAGAAATAGTCGCAATAAAAGAAGTTGAAATTGAAGATAAATTCAAATCTCGTGAATTAGACATGTTAAAAACGATGATTCATCCGAATATCGTTCGATTAAAATATTTTTTTCATTCATCATCGATTAAAAATACTCTCTATCTGATTATGGAATACATGCCCATGAGTGCTCATCGATTGATTTCGGAATATCGACGAAATCATAAGATTCTTCCGTTGTTCTATATTAAGTTGTTTTCGTATCAAATGCTGAGAGGTCTCGGATATCTTCATGTTCAAGGAGTTGTAAGTAGGTGTTTAAACGAGAAGATTTAATGTTCGAATGAATAAAAAAAAACAGGCACATCGAGATGTCAAACCAGCGAATATGATTGTGGATTATGACGCTGGAATATTGAAAATCTGTGATCTTGGTAGTGCAAAAAAATTGAATAAAAACGAGAAATCTGTTTCTTATGTAAGTCGAAAACTAAAACAAAGATTTCTTTATCTTTTCGAACTGAAATCGTTTTTATTTATTAGGTTTGTACTCGATATTACAGGTCATCGAACAGTTTCATTTCTAAAAATTTTGATGTTTTTTTTTGTTTGCTGATTTCAGAGCTCCTGAACTTCTTCTCGGTTATACAGAATATACAACAGCAGTCGATATCTGGTCGGCTGGTTGTTGTTTAGCTGAATTTCTCAATGGTTATGCGATATTTCGTGGCGATGATTCGAGTGATCAAATGTATCGCATTATTAAAATAATCGGCATACCAACACGCGACGAACTACGAGAAATGAATCCACGTTATACAGGTTTGGTTGATTTAACTGTGATTACATTTACACCTCGTACATTACGTGGATATTTGCCTGAACGAACACAAGATTCAGCTATTCATTTACTCGAACAATTACTAAAATATAAACCGAACGAACGGCTAACATGTCAAGCAGCACTTGCATCCGAATTCTTCACTGAATTAAAACAAAATTCGATTCTATTACCAAATAAACGTTCATTGCCACCGTTGTTTAATTTCCGAGAAAATGAACTATCGAAGCATTCGCATCTGTATTCGACAATCGTGCCTGATTTCATACAAACTAATTTTCCTGATCTACATACAATCGAAAGTCGAAAATCCTTTTTGAAATCATAATCCTTCTTTTCTTTTTGTTCTGTGTGTTCTGTTGCTTTTTTTTCTGTCGTCACATGATATCATTTTTATGACTGACATTTATCATGAAGTTTCATCGACGAAATAAAATCAGACCGAATGATAGAGAATATCTTTTGATTGAAATCGAAAATCAAAATTCAAGAGTATTTTTTTTTGCCATAATTATACAAATATATACGTATATTTCATTGTCTAGATTCGTCGAAGGATATGGAAACTAATGAAACGAACATGGAGAGCACTTGAATTCAGCCTTCAAACAATTACTTATATGAGTCTCGATCCAACGACAATGGTAGCAATGACGATTTTAATAGTATAATAAGACAAAAACAAAGAAAGAAACCATAGTTTATTCGCATGTTTTTATCTGTTAAGAAAACGAAAATATATGTATAGTAAAACATAAAATATCTGACTGATTATTCAAATCATATCTGATAAAAGTTGACTAAAGATCATAATGATCATTACCAGGCGATAAAATGCCGAGACTTGACGCTGACGTACAAATATAATCGAATTGATTGTTAGCATAATTTCGATTTTCATCTTCATCGAACGATTGTTCGTCTTGAGTGTGCATAAACGTTTCAAATGTGATTGTATCACTATGACTTCGTCGATCCAATGGTGTATCGAAACCAAATGAACCGAAAGGTTTACCCGAATGTCGACTGCTACGTTCGGACGATGAAGTTGACGTCGATGGAACGATATTCGAAAGTAAATTATGCGATGGTCGTTTGCTTGATGATGGCGTCACCATATCATCGTAATCGTGAGCGAGTTTACTTGGCTTATTAGCAGATGTTGGCGGCGATGGAGGATAATGAAATGTTGGAATGACATGAGCACGTTCGGCACGATAGGTCATGTGATCAGAAACAGGCGAAAAGGAATGTTTAACAAGAGTGCTGATTCGTTGAGTATAGGGTGTTTTTTGCGATGTATTTGTAGAGAATGACGGTTTTGGAATGTATGGTGAATCTGGGGATTGCGTTGAGAAAATTGGATGTTTCGATGTAACGATACGACTGGTGATTGGCGTCGGTGGTAAACTCGATGTTTCCAGTATTTGCTCGTTCTAGATTCAATAAAAAAAATTAACTTTTTTTCTTTCTTGCTGATAGAATTCTCAAACCTTTCGTGAACGTGTTTTTGATGCAGTTGTACGTTTTTCTTTTTCATGAGTATTTTCATAACAACTAGTCATCGATGCTATTGGCGTGCATTCATAGCCGTCATTTAACGATGTTCTTGGTGTGAAATCAAAATGTGTCACATCAGTAAATGGTACTGACGATGCCAGTTCACCATAGTGTCGAGAGAATTTATCTGTATTTACTAGTTTCAATATTCTAATAGAAAAAAAAAACACTTAAAACTTATTTTCTCGAAATAAATCAACAAACGGTGGTTCGATTTTTTTTGTTGTTTTCTGTTCGATTACCCACGGATGTTTTGCAGCCCATGATTGAAACCAATTCAAATTATATCGACTATCCAACACTCCCGGCATACGTTTATCGAGATAGGCAAATAGTTTCTGTCGTTTCGACACCGATTCTTGTGTTGCTGCCCAATGAATCGGCGTTAAATCCGACGCATCTTTTATATTTAAACATTCAAACAAATGTCGATCTTCTCGTTCGTGTTGTTGTTGTTGATCATCGATATCTTCCTCTTTTTTTACCGATAATAACATATGTAAAATGGGAATATTAGCCGATCGACATGCGATATGAATCGCTGTATGTCCTGCAGTCAATCGTCTACAGATCGAATTCATTTTCTGTATTCCAAAAAAACACAAGACGACTCACAACTTTGGATCGGCTTTATTAGCTAAAAGAAATTCAACACACAGAATCTGGTTGTAATAAGTTGCTGTCGAAAGTGCTGATTCACCGTACAAATTCAATGCATTGACATTGACACCTAAGCGAACGGTAGATTCGTATTCGATTACTTTTTTGAAATGACTCACTATGTGTTTGTAAACATTTTTGAATCTTAGATGTTTGACCTAATCGTGCGAACTGACAAAATTCATCAGCATTAGTCATGATCTGAAAGCACAAGCTTGTTCTCTCTCGTTTTTCACTAATTAAGAATGAGGTTTCATGTAGAAATATATGTATATCTATTGTTATATGAACACGAACAATTGATCTGTTTTTCATGTGAATAAATACAGAACAACAACAACAACAAAAAAAGAAAAGAAAACAACTAATAAAAAAACAAATATGTGTCTATGCTTTTGTGTACGGATGTGAACGTAGAGGAGGTTTGACTCGGGTGGCTAGTTGTTTGAATGATCGCGATGAATTCGATGATATTGAATGTACAGTTGATGTTGTCGAAGACGAAGATTTCTTCGAAGTTCGTCGATTGGTCTTATCAACAATCAACGGCCAAATCACGTCCGATGAAAGTGTATTCACTAATCTATCGTGATCAGTTCGATTTTTAATTGCTGGTGAATCTTTTGTCGTCGAATGAAGTAACGTTAGAAGAATATCACTAACACTATCGGAGTTCTTCGCTGATAGATCCTCGCTAACAGCTGGAGTCGTATCGTTGTTGCTTAATCGGTTCCACCAGTCGTCTTCATCGTCATCATCATTCGTAGTTTTCAGCACAGACAACGGATCGTTGAGTGTTTGAGTTGGTATCTCGAATAGTTCATCGAATGTGATCGTGCTTTCTGTTTGAAAGGAATTTGTGGAGATATCGTTTGAATTTGTGGTGATTTGTGATGATGATGAAGCGGATTGTGGTGGAGAGAGATAAGGTTGAGGCTGAGTTGGAGGAACATTCGATCGACTTAACCATAATGTGAGAAATTTGCCGTGACTTGTTAGTGTTGATGAACGAGTTGAGGCATCAGGACCATCAACTTTAACGAACTCAGAATCTGAAAAACATAAATCGATTACAAATTCGAATTTTTTCAAAAGAAAAACAAACCTTGCCGTAAATATACATTCAAAATCGTTCTTAGATTCGGATCGAATTCGATAATATAAACTAGTTCATAGACGAGACCTTGTGAATTCGTCAATTGATCCGTCGGTTTAGCATCCAATCGATTAACAGCCAATGCTAACGAAGCATTGCACTGTTTGAATGTGACATTTTTCGATTGATTCTGATCGCCACAACGGAAACAAACGCAAGGAATTTGACAAGTCTCAGTCAACAAATTCGCTCGGATTTCACCGACTTCATGAATAACATCAGTTATACTAAACAAAATCGAATAACTCGTCTTTTTGTTTCTCGAATTTCGTTTCTCCTTACCTATTCGATATTGTGCAATCACATTCTTGACATTGACAATGTTCGTTTAGCTCGAGTGTGAACAATTGTTTCAAACATGAATCGAAACGAAATAGACGTCGAACATTCTGTATGATGTTCGTATGTAGAGAATTTTTTCTACAATGAACAAGTCAAACATGTATTTCGATAGGTTCTTTTAAAAGGTTTTTCTATTGAAATACTTCGTTTTCCTCCAGCGGCACAGAATCGACGGCTTTTTACCCGAAAGCCGGACTCCGTGCGCGCACGACAATGACACGCGAGCGTCATCAGACAGGGCTCGAAGCCTGGTTTATTCAAGCTTATGGCCGCTGTCCGACGTCAAGCCACACAATGTCATCGTCTCTCGATGAATTACTCTTCCTTTGCCTATAAGAACAAAAAGAAATTATTTCAAGAAATACACAAATGAGAAACAGAGAGAGACGCTTTTTTTTTATTAATTTTCCTGCTGAAAGAATGTTGTAAAATGTTTAAGTCTGAGGATTGAGAGTTTAACTTACTTCAAAATGTTTTGTATAACGTTGGAGTATTCGTCCAAGAGTTGGCTTTGAGTTGTTGAAGAATGCAGAGTTTCGTCAAGGTTATGAAATAACGATGATGACGCATCAAGATTTGACGTTGATGTTTGGGAAAAATACCGGTGTAAGTAATCAGTGAGACAGGTTGAAAGTGTGTAGTAGGTCGTTGAAAGCTGACGAGCAGCGATCATATTTGACCAAACGGATTCACTCGTTGCCGACGTCATCATTGGGGAAAATGTTAATGAGAAACAGAATGGCGTTGTCGTTTTTTATTTATTCAACGAGTCATGAGATTCGTCATCGGGGAGGATATTGGAAATTCCGAAATGACGATGAGAAGAAATGAAAACAAAAAGATTTGATTTTATTGGAAAAAATTTTTATATTTTTCACTAAAAAAAATATTCAAACAATTTTTTGGAAAAGAAATTTCTTTCGTTTTTTTTGTCCATTGAGAATGTACGACATCTATCGTCATTATATATATATATATATACAGATTAAATGAGTATCGAGACGAAATACGTGGGCTGGACTGTTTACTGAAAGGTGATGGGTCTCAATTGTGTTACATAAATAAAGAGAAGAACAAAAGCTTATCGTTGAACATTCTTTTTGTTGTGATAGATTACGACCTCAGGATGTAAACACGTTTTGAACTACAATTAGTAAATAATCGTAAGATTATATGTATTTCTATCGCATCGATCAGTTGGCAAGAAAAATATGTGACGACCATCTTTTTCTGATCAGTTTACAAAAGAAACGTATAGAACAAGGCCGGACAAATATGATGAAGGTTGAACGAAAAAAATAGCTCTACGTGAGTTTATGCTCAACTCAAAGATACATCCGCTCTCGATTAAATATTTCATTTCAAATATCTTCTCTATGTCATTTCGATACAAATCTCTCTCATTCGAAACGAATGACGCTCATCACTAGATTCGTTCACGATTTATCTCGTTTTATTTTTCTTATTTGTCTTTTATCGACATCAAAAATTCTTGTTCACGCTTACGCTGGCCGATGTTATCTTTGCTCGCAAAGTACACTTGCTGAATGCGTCGGAAGTATCCACACAGACTCGATTCTATTTCATACGGTTCTTCAATATTACACTGAACCATGCAATGGTCAATGTATTCTCTTTCGAAATCACGCAGGTTCAACAATACGTGGATGTTCCTGGACATACGGACATATGACATCGAAACCGACCGGTTGGCATGAATTGTCACCTGGCATTCGAGCATATTTTTGTGATAGTTATTTGTGTAATAATGGAACATATGAACAACCGGAAGGAACACCGACGTTACCGTTACCGCTACCGTTGCCGATTGAACAAGGAAATGTTTTGTTAAATCCAATAGAAACAATTAATAATCCTCAGCAAATGTTTGTTCATGGAGGACTAACACGTAGGATTTCTCAGGAAATGAAAACTTGTTTTTAAATTATTGAAATTTTTATAGAATACAATATTCCGGTAGTAAAGGAAGCTCCTCGACAGTTACGGCAATGTTATGTATGCACTTCTCGTGAAATGGGTTGTTCAGAACATTTAGATCCACGTTTTGCATCGAAATATATTCAACCATGTCCGTCAAGTTGTATCGTTTTTCGAAATCCAACTGATCACAATTGTAAGGCAGTTCTTTTTTTAAACGAATAAAAATTTGAATTTAAATTCTAGTAATTACACGTGATTGTGCATCAGCCTGGCCCGATGTTCATGCCAAAAGTGGTCTTCATAAAGTTCTCGGTTCAGACGCATTCTTCTGTCAAGAATCTCTGTATGCAAATACGAACTATTCGAAACAAACTTTCTTGTTTTCTCATTTTAGATGCAATGGTATCGGTTTCGATTTTATCATGGGTAAATTATTTCATAACATTTCTCTTTCAATAAATTTCTTTTTCTTTTTCTGTAGGTATATTTCACAATCAATTACCAGCAGTGATCACTTTTCCTCCTACTGAATCAATAGACGATCGTTCAACAATAGTAGTTAATCCTATTGATCCGATGACAACATCATCGCCACTGTCTGAAACTGATCCTATTGTTACTGAGGATGAACAGGTTGCTTGGGAAGATCCTGATTTGGATTTTGTTATTGTTGAAGCAACTACGCCTGTAACAATAACAACAACAACAACTATGACTACCCCGCCTTCGACTTCAATTCCATTGCTTCCAATAGAATTTCCTTTAGACGGATTTGAATTTGAATATCAATCAACACCAGTTCCACCTGAATCATTTCTACATCTTCAATTTATCGAAAATATTCCTGCGAGTAGCACGATTGCAGGTGGTGCAGCTATTGCTGAAGACAATTCTCAATTGAACTGGTGGGAACTCGATGAAATGACATTTCCATCTATCACTGAGCCAATACCTTCAAGTTTTTCGACTGTTCCACCGAATCATATCAGCGATGATTATGATTGGACTATTTTCAATACGACTTCAATTCCAAATCCTTCGATGAACTTTAATATGAACGATTTATTTCCTTTTCCTTTCGATGCATCGACGCCTTCACTCAATCTTCTCAATTCAGATAATTCACCATTCAGTTTCGATAAACCATCACCAACATTGGCAATACCACCGTTTGCTTGGATGTTACATTTAGCTACTCAAAATCAAGCTCAACGAAGTTCAACAATGAAAACGAAATTGAAAAAAAGGAAGACAGTCGATGTGAAGAAGATCTTCGCGAAAAATCTCGATCATTTTCATGATTATTGTGAAAATAAACAATGTCAACATGGAGGACGATTGAATGCTGATTGTCTATGTATTTGTTTGCCAGCATTCAGTGGAAACAATTGTGAACGAAGTAGATTTATCAATTTATTTTGCGAAAGATTTCTTTGAATCGCATCTTTTTTGTTTTAAGTTAATTGTGAAAAAGAACCAGCACATATTTGTGATTTCGTACTGGAAGATGAATGTAAAAACGAATCAATTCGTTATTTATGTCCGAAATTCTGTCAGTTAAATTTATGTTCTGCGTGAGTATCGCGAAGTTTTTTTACCCTTGTACGATGCATATGAGAGAGTAGGTGTTTGCATTTGTACGTATTCTCTCTCTTCACATTTTCGATTGCATAGTATATCATTATTATCAATATCCTGATCATATGATGCGAAATAGAACACGAGAGAGGCAGAGAGAATAAAGAAAAATATGTTTAAAAAAAAACGAAGAAAAGTTGCGTCATATTCTTCTTCCCGTTTACTTTTGTATTGTAATTGTAGTTATATTGGAGACACAGAAAAAGAAGCAACGATAGAAAGAGAAAGAAAAAATGAGTGGATGAGACATGATCGTATACAGTCAAATTCCATAGACTCATATTCTCGTATATACATGCACACACTTTTTTTTCGTTCGTTCTTATTGCTCTTTAGTTAAAAAAAACGAGAGAGGGACAGAAAGAGAATGACAAAACAGCATGCCTTTTGCGAAGTGTCGATCGAGCGAACACCTTACATAGCTCCTGTTTCATTCTATTCTAGACACAATCATCAATAAATATCTCAAACAATATAATGACCAACCAACAATTGTCTTCTCCTCCCCGTGACTTTCTTTGTCCAATAACTCGAGAAATCATGCAAAATCCTGTATTATTAATTGAAGATGTAAGTTTAACATTTCCAAGGAAACAAAGATCCGACTATTTTCATTGTAATTAGGGTCGTTCTTATGAATTATATGCTCTCCAACGTTGGTTACGCGATCATAATTCATCACCAATGACAAATAAAACTTTGCGTGATCGTCGTTTTGTACATAATTTTAATTTAAAAAGTGCCATCGAAGAATTTTGTGCTCAACAAGAGACACTGTCCTATGCCAATAAATTTCTTTCATTTAATATCCGTTCAGGTCGTACGCCATCCGAATGGAACAACAAACCGACATTAAAAGTTCGTTTGAGTCTTCTTGGCGGTTCGAATGTTGGCAAGACGACACTCGCTCGTTGTCTTCAATACGGCATTCAATCATCATTTGTACATTTAAATACATCGGCCACAGTTGGACCTGATTTAATATTCTTCTATTTGGATCAATTGTATGAAAATAAATATGTTATTATTATTCAATTAGCTGATATACCAGGCATGGAACGATATGAATCATGTTGTGATAATCATTTTCGTCATTGTCACGGTGCTTTTCTACTAGCTGATTCGACTGATATCGATTCACTTGAACGAACTGAATTGTATTGGTACAAACAATTGCAAACCAAAGGCAAAGATCATGTCGAAGCCGTACTTGTCTGTAATAAAGTCGATCTATTCGAAATGAATTGTGATGAACATTATCGACGAATATTTTTTCAACGTGCCGAACATTTTGCTTCGTCACACAACATGCCGATTTATCATGTATCAGCATTACGTGGCGATAATGTTCAAGCGATGTTTAAACAATTGATTCTACGTATCCTACAGAATGATTCATTGTTCGAACAGATTAAAGAAACGAGTAATATCTATGAACAAACATCGAATCAAAAAGATTCCATTCGACGAATGTCGTCGGTTCAAGTTTCGATTCAACCGGCATCATCTGATGAAGATATTAGTGAAAGAAATTCATCGGGAGCTTGCTGTAAATTAGCTTGAGTGCGTTTTATTCAATTTTTGTTTTCTTGTTCATCAATAGTATGGGGTAAACTACAATTCTCAGATTGTTTATAAAATTAAAGCAAAAAAAAAATATTTTCAATTTTTATTCGAACACAATGATAAATGTTCGAACTTCCATCGGTTTTATTGTCACTGATGTGTCATGGAGTGTACCTCGTTGTGTACTATCGAATGGAACATCGTGTGTTTTTAGCCAGAGTTGTTTTTGAATTTCTCGTATGTTTGCTATTGGTTGATTTGCAGTTAGACTCATTTCTTTGAGTGAAACTAAATTACGTTTGAAAATTTGTGATAGATCAATGGTAACTGGTCGAGCACGATCAGATTGATCATTGACAGCGAATAGATGTGCAAGTCGGACGAGAACTGTATTTTGAGTGTTATTGTACGCAGCTAATGTAATCATGTCGATGTTATCAGGCAGAGGTGATTTCAAAAATGAATCTTGAATTTGATGAGTTGCAATATATTGATCTGTAGAGATGTTAATCGAAGCAAATTGAAGAAGTAGCGATGCATAGATTTGACTTTGAACAGATCGTATAGCATCGGCTTGTTGATTTGTTGGATTGAGCAATATGGAATGTCGTCCACTGATGACTAGACCTTTGCCATCGAGTCCAGGTTCATCCAATGGCATCATTGAATTGTATAAACGTCGATGTAAGCAAATTTCAATCGAACCATCGATAATACTACTAACACCTTGTGGACGATCGGTTAGTATAGCTAAACTCATTGCTGTATCTTCGATACGTACAGCTGTTGTCATTGGATAGTAATTGCCAGCAATCGGTTCGGTTACTGTATAATTCCATGACGGTCGATAATCTCGTTTTCGTTGTTGAAATTCACGACCATTACTATCTGTATAGAAGATACCTTGGCTTTGTACATTCGTATTAAAACGAGTGATAATTTCTTTGCTTATACCATCACTGAAAGGAATTGGTCCAACAGTATAATCGAATTGTATGACTGGTGAATCTTGTGTTAGTCGAACACTACCACTGACCCAATCGGAAACATATTGTCGTACTTCGGAATATAATGCACCAGTAATTACTTCTAAACGAATATTAGTTGATATGGTTTGAGGTGAATTGTGCAGTGGTAAGAAGATATAAGGATTACTATTGTTATTCGATGCATAATAGAGATATTCTTGTGAAATTGGAATCGATCTATTTGTGGGAATATGAATGGCTGCACACAATAAACTCGTACTCGTATTAAATTGTAAAATCCAAAAATTATTTTGTATTGTTATAATTGGATCACGTGATTTCGTAGGTTTCTTATTAGATCGATTTGCTGTTGATTGATCATTACTAAGCCAATATGTAGCATAGCCAATTGGTGGAAGATCATTAGCTAAGAATGAACAAACGTAAGGAGCAGCTACGGATGTATTCAACGCTGGCGTAGACATGACTGGCGCGAGTTGGGATTGTATAGGTCCTATTGACGAACGTACATTGCAAGATGTTTTCGAATTGACTGGAACATGAATAAGTTCCGAACGAGTTCGAGCTAATGGATTGTAAATTAATAGAACTACCGTATGACTATTGCTTGCTAATGATTGTGATGGCGGACAAAATGAAACATTTGCCAATGGACAATAGATAAACGAAGGTAATGAACCACCGGATTTGGTTGTGATCTTAGCTAAAGCTGCGCTCACAGTGTCAGATGCTTGTGCAGCACCTTGTGCTAAACGAAGAGCCTAATTGAATGCAACCCATTGCAGTTCGGTCCCAGTCACAGCATCATGATGTTGAGCTGTACTCAAAGCATCCCAAAGTAAAAATGTACCAGTTCCATTTCCATCAGCCCACACTTCGATTTGTCGTGCAGTTTGCAGAAATACTGAATTGAATCGAACGTAATGTTTAAGAGCTGGTCGAGATGTATAGAATCCAGTCCAATAGGAATGTGGACTATCCGAATATGGAAATAAATCATCGATTTTCAATGGCCATGTGATATTCGACTTGAGTTTAGCTTGTAAATATTGAGTTGGTGTCGAATAGAACATATTGACACGACCATCAGCATTGACATATTTAATCAATTTATCCAAATTTTTAAACCATTCATTTGCAGCTCGATATTCAAAATCGTTACCTAATGTAAACATAACATTGTCACCGAGTTGTACCGATGCTAGATCGCGTGCTGTACGAACTGCAGTCTCGACTCGTTCTTGCACATTGTATTCTTCTAATGTTGGATCATCTTGAACGGGATGTGCAGTATCCAACCAACAATTAATATCCCAACAGAGTCCTGCAGGTGGACCATATGTACCACTAGCAAATGCTCCAGCGAATACTTGTGCTGAAGCACCAAGTGATGCCGATGATCGCCATATAAATTCTAAAGCTTTGTTTGCTTTTCGATTCGTATTATCAGCTGGATCGATTCGAGCAAAAAATAGACCAGCAAAACCGACTTCACTCGTCAGAAGTGACGCCTGCGTTGCACTATGACCAAATGGGTCAATTTGCCAACCAGTTTTAGGAACGAAATTGATGTCCCAATGTTGTTTGATCGATCATATCAATGAAATGTGTGGTTGCTTCATCGTGCATACACCATCCGCCATTGATAAATTCCAATTGTCCTGATTGAACTAATTGACGAACAATATTCTGTTTGGACGGTGTTTGAACACGCCACCATCGTTGAAAGAATGCTTGTTCAACATAGATAAATTTTCGATCAGGATTATCTTGTAAAGCCGAAACGACAGAATCAAGAATGTATTGAACTTGTTCGATGTAGTATTGATCGACAGTACTCAACCATCCAACATCATCATGAGTATGACAAACAAGATGAACATTGAGAGAATGAATTAAACCGAGTAGACATAAGGAAAAAATGCCTTTTAGGAGAAACATAGTGATAAAATGATGATAAAACAGAGTATAACGAAATAAAATACTTTTATCTTCAAGCACACCTACAGCACAAGCATTATTTGAGCTGTCTTTTTTTGGATACAAGATAACTATCTAATGGTCAAACGCCTTGCACTAGTTTTTATCTAATAAGATTTAGATTTATTAAACTTCGGAGAATCATTACTGGTTTTAGATCATTATCGGTGGAGAAATGAGTTGGAGAAGATGATAATGAAAAGGATAGCATACTCATGAATAAGGCGCAAAGAAAATAGATAATTGATTTCATTTTTAAAATTCGAAAAAATCGAATATTATTGTTCGTTTGTTTTCCATGAGAAGAATTACAGCTGTCTTAATACCTTGATTACGAAAGTGTCACATCGCTCGTAGCGCTTGAATCTCAATCGTTGTCTGTCTGTACGTATCGAATGTAATTACACCATATCCGAGCAATCACTTAAATAGACAAAAAACAAAACTTTTCATTCTTACATTGGTACGATGTTGAAGAGATTTAAGAGTAATGAATTAGGTGAATCGGCTAGTCGCCGTGTTGGTTACGATTGTACAGCTGATTATGCCAAATCTTCAAAAGCAATGTGTCGTGTGTGTGGAACGAATATTGAACAGAATGAATTACGATTAGCTCTTATGTTACAAGATATCGAAGGTTATAAAAGTACATCTTGGACTCATTTCGATTGTTTTTGGAAACATCCTGAAACACGTAAGCTCAATGGTGTTCATGAAGTGCACAATTTCAATCAATTGAAAGCAACAGATAAACAAAGGTACGATTTCGAGATAAAAACAAAAAGCTATTGAATGTATTGATTTTATTTTCTATAGAATAACAGAAGGATTTGAAAAGATGAAAACAAACAAGAGAAAAATCAATAAAAATAACGATGATGATGATGATGATGAAGAATATTCACCTAGGAAAAAATCAAATAAAAGAAAATCTTAAAACATCTTGTGAAGGATGTTGAGGGTATTATCGTTTTTTGTCAGCGCTATAAAAATACTTGTTATTTGCAATGAATAAAAAAATTGATTAAAAACTTGTATAACTACGCAATTCAGTAAGCATTCGACAGTTCGGCGATGACAAACGACTTGTGAATGAATAATAAACATAGGAGAAATTTTATAAACATCCAGTCCGCTTACACTTTCATTATGAACTTTTACTATTGTTGTAATGCAAATATAATTCATGCCTGAGAAAGTTAATCAGAAGGAAGCCTTTCGAGAAATTAAATTTCGTCGAAAGAAAAAAAAAATATTGTTATTGTATGAAAATAAAAGGTGTTGTTTGCTCCCGATGTATTTTTTTTATTAAAGGTTAATGGAAAAGAAAGTATCGAATGAAAAATACCAACTCGAACCTTCTGCACATGTTATACGATTGACTAATCGTCGTAAAAGACATGCTCGTTCTCAAATTTCATCAACTACAACAGTAACCGGCGAGGAATCAAAAAATATCATTCATGTCACCATTGGATCTATCAAAAATCATAGACCTATTGATACTCAAAGCAAGATAAGTAGATCACATATCAATACCAATGATACTAAAAGAAAAACACCGTCAACTTTAACGGATAGCAATTTTTCTACAAAAGAGCATCATAAAAAAAGAATCCGAAATAAAAAATTATCGTGAGTTATTTCTCAAATTATTCATTGTTTTCTATTGATAAATATTTTATCTAGTTATTTTTGGAAGTATTGTTCATGTTGTCGTCTTTCACGAACTATTTTCTTTATAATCGGTGCACTTCTAATCGCTACAGCTCTTGCTGCATTACTGGTTGGATTATTGACTAAGAAACAAACAACAACTGTAACAGAAACCTCCACAACTAGAACAACAGTAACAACAACAACAACGACATCAACGACTACAAGTAGATTTTTTTTTATCATATTTCATCATCTAGCAAATTCGTTTGATTTTATTTCAAAGAAATGACGCTATTAGCAACCAAAAATATAACTGTCTATGGTATATGGAATACAACTGTTGGTGGCGATAGCATTGCGGCAACATCTGGAACCACGAGCGTGGGAAACTATTATCCAGGTGAGACGCCAAATAATGTATTTGATAATAATACTAGTACAAAATATACAAATTTCGGCGCATGCATATACGCAGTATCTAGTACATATTCGCTTCAATGTGGTGAAAATACTGGCTTTTATTTTACGTCAGTCGAAGGTCCATCGTTACTTTTATCTGTACAGTTTTGCACTGGTAATGATAATCCAGAGCGTGATCCATTTACGATAACGATCGAAGGAAGTAATCAGTCTCCTTCATTGCTCACTCTTGGTTCGAGTTGGACATTAATTTACAATGGTTCGACTGGTCTGCAGTCTGTCCTAAGTCGATTGAGTTGTGGCGCAGTTCAGCCAGTGTTGAATAATACGGTGTGGTACTCAAGTTACCGATTTCTGGTCACATCGAAACGAGATGTTAATTCAGGAGCTCAATATTCCGAAGTGAAACTTAATGTTTACTTGTAATTTTTCCTTGATCTTCCAAGAAGAAAATGATTTTTAAATCTAAAAAAAGGGTTAAAGTGCAAAAAAAAAAAATAATACAGCGATAAAGGAAAAAAACTGTTGAATTGTTAGATTTCGATACTGAGAAGTTTAAGATCGTCGTAATGCCGTAGCACTGCAATATGGTTTGGCAGTATTGACAAATGATAAATACGAATTATCTCGACCTAATTGAACACGAATACCTTCGAGATTCCAAAAGTATCCTGCTTGAAAACCATTTTGAGTTGTAATTGTGAACGAAACAATAGATCCACTGCTCGCACACGATCCCGTCGCATAACCTGATATAATTATTTGATATGCAGCTGTCTGATTTACTGTGATTAAATTATATAGACAACAGCATGCTGAACTTGCATAACATGCATTATCCATTAGAAATGTTCCTGTCCAATTTGGTGTTGAAGATATGACGCCAATACAATTCGATGAACTTCCTGTTGTCGTCGATACTGTTGTTGTGCTTGGACAAGTTGTTGCTTGAGTAACTTCAATTGAATCTAGTTTTGTTTTTTTTTCAAATATATGAAATAAACGTTTGTAATTGATTAATTGCCCTACTTCCTCCGCATCTGGTAACACCAATCGGAACTGCAATGGCAATCACAAGTGCAATACCGATTAATAAACCAATACAAAGTCCAATCAAACATGCTTTCGAACAGAAATTTGATTTTTTACTAAAACAAGAAAAGAATGTTTTTTTTAAGTATGCTAATGGTTACGGTTCAGTAGCAGATCGATAAGTATGATCTTCATTTAGATATTGTCGACTGTTCGAACTTAATCGTATCGGTGAAAATCTTCGATTCGGTTGCTGTTTTATTTGATCCAAATCATGAAAGGTCATTCCATTGTGATAATCATTTGTTTCAAATCCACGTGATGATCTCATACTGTTAACAGGAACGCAAAATATGTGTGTAATGTAAAGGAAAAAAAAGTAATCTAATATCTGTTTGTTACCTTGAATTCACTTATAATTCTTCCGTAAACATATATATATGAATGAAAACGTGCTGCTCAAGGAGACCCGACGAACAAATAATGAATTGTGTTCTCGTCGTTTTCTTGTTGTCCTTGTAATATTTTTTTTTCTCGTCTGTAAAGGAAAGAAATTAATTGACGGTTCTCTCTTTTATAAAAAAGAAGTATTATGACCTTGAAAAAACGAACAACTCATACATGAATGACTTTTTCTTCTTGAAATAGAATTATTTATCGAAAGGTTTTCAACCGAAAAAATGCAATTGAAATCATTTTTCTTTTTTTTTCAAAAGAAATTTAAGTTAGATGTTTAATTTCTCGTATCTAAACTTAGTAAATATACTCAAGATAAGAATGGGTGTGTGCACATATCTTTGTAACCTATTTAAAAAGTTCTTTCTTTTGGTAAATAATAAAATTTGCATACGACAAGGAGAAAAGTATTACAACAATGTATACCGATCTCTTGTTGATTCTATTGATATTCTGCCATGGAAACGCTCTTCAACTTGAGTTCTATCCAGGCTTGGAGACAAATCATGAGACTGGTAGTCGTTTTGAGAATACTTCATGGTTGACAACAGTTAAGGATCCAGCAGAACGATATATGACCTATGGACCGTATACAACGGATTGGAAAACAACTGCACCTTCGCGAGTTGATTTCTACTTGGGTGTTGATAATAATGTTGCCGATCGTGAGATTGTAGTCACTGTGGATGTTAATGATGCAGATGCGAATCGTATCTTAACAAGCCGAGAGATTACACGTGTAGATTTCGGTTATAATAATCTACGATCACAAGTGTTTTCTCTCTATTTTAATAGTGTAATTGGACATAAATTAGAATTTCGTGTTTTCTATCATTGTTGCAGCGAAATTGTTCATTATAAAACTGTAGTCTCAGAATTAGATGGTGGTCCACTAGCTGGCATTTTTACTGGACAAGCAGGTTTAGAACTTGTTAGTTCATCGATATTTCCAACACCTGGTGTGTCGCCAGGTATGTCTTCAATGTGGAATGTTGGTACTTATATCAAACCTATGAATGGTCTATGGTATGTTTTCTATCGGGAAGGTTTTTATGCACCAACACCTGATTTCTGTAATGGTGTTGTTCCATTAACACGAATTGCCGTTCGAAATTCAACTGATTACGGTAAAACATGGTCTCTACCCGCTGTTGTAGCACTGCCAGGTAGTGGAACATTTGAAAATTGTGCAGCACTTGATGGTTCACCTTTCTACGATAATGAAACTGGCTGGTGGCATTATCTCGCTCAATGTATTGGCAGTAATAAACGATGGTCGATTTGTCATTATTCACGTGCTGGTCCAAATCCGATGTCTGGAGTATTTACACCTAATCCAAAAAATCCCGTTATTAAAGGTGGACAATTATGGAGTCAAATTTGCGCTGGCAAGGGTAAACATTGTACATTAACAATGTACGATGAAGGAACGCCTGAAATCGTACAAAAAGCCAATGGTTGGTATTACGTTACTTTTCATGGATGGGACGCACCGAACAATCGAGCTGCTCGAGGTATTGCTCGAACAAGAGATTTTGTTAATTATGATGTATCAGGTTATGATCTGCCCGATGATGCTCTATTCTCGCCGTTGGACTGTAACGGTTGGAATATATCATGGAATCCGAAGACTTTATGTATTGGCGGTGGCGAAGGCAGTATGGTGAAATCGGGAGATTATTTTTATCATTTAATCGAAGCTCCCGATGATACATTGGGTTGTGATACGAAATTAGGAGAACAGAATTGGGTGTTGGGTTTGTTGAGATCGCCGACATTGAGTGCTCGATCCGGCGAATGGGAACAAGTACATTTCAATCCGGCATTTAAACCAGCGAAGAAATATGGATGCGGTTTACAGTATCATAGAGTATTTCGTGATGGTGAAGATTACTTTTTTTCAATGTTTGTCATTGATTTTGGAGTTAATAATCTAACAATGAAAGTTTGGAAAGTTGTTCCCGGAACAACTCATTTTCCTGTTGTTGTTGGCTTTCCATAAATAAACAACTAACTAACTTTTTCATTCATTTTCAGATCATAATAAATGAATCCTCTTTGGATATTTATATGTTTCTATTTTCTAATCAATAATGTGTTAACTCTTAATCCTCAACCTACTCCTGCTCAATTATCATGGTTGGAACAATCAGATATTGGCTTCTTAATTCATTATAATATGGCAACATATTTACCCGTTGAATACGATGGTTGCAATCGTAATCCAACACTTGTACCCGATATTCATCTATTTAATCCGTCGATATTGAATACAGATGCGTGGGTACAGACATTTATGGATGCAGGAGCGAAATATGCTATTCTTGTTGCTAAACATAATTGTGGCTTTACGACATGGCCAACTAAAGTTCAATTTCAATTGACTACAAATGAAACAATTCATTATAATTATTCGATAGGATTTAGTCCCAAAGCAGGAATTGATCTTGTTGGAAATTTTATGGAATCATGTCGTCGTGCTGAAATTAAAACTGGTGTCTACTATTCTGTTGTTTGGAATAATTGGCTAAATGTTCAAGGTTCTCGAGTTCGACCAGGACCCGTAGCTCCTGGTCAAATTTCAATTGATCAACAAACGTACGAATCAATTGTTTTACAACAATTAGAAGAACTATGGTCTAATTATGGACCATTACTAGAAATTTGGTTTGATGGTGGATATTCGGAGTCATTAAAATCAAGAATTCTAGCTCTAGTGCAAAAATATCAATCGACTGCTTCTATTTTCAATGGATTCAGTCTAACGAATAATAGCATTCGAAATATTGGCAATGAATTTGGCTTTGCTGATTCAGATACATGGTTAACTGTGAATGGCAATGGTGAAGAAGATCCAAATGGTGCTTATTTTTCTCCACCTGAATGTCCAACAACGTTGCAAATAACTGATCGATGGTTTTATGGCGGTGAAACATTTCCTCTTCGACCATTGACCGAACTCATCGATGTCTATCATTCAACTGTCGGACGAAATTGTAAATTAGTATTCGATTTAGCTGTCGATTATAATGGTACTGTGGATCCTCGACATGCAATGCTCTACAAACAATTCGGTGATTATATTCGTCATTGTTATACTACTTCAATTCCTGGAAATTTCACTTGTTCAACAGATAATTGCATT
>Ga0209922_100547_pt1 | contig 47374 bp, 43 predicted proteins | sample ThiBiot_500_biof_FD_183946 | JGI IMG/M metagenome (GOLD analysis project Ga0209922, IMG submission 183946) | Wastewater bioreactor microbial communities from Cape Town, South Africa - Thiocy_expt_500_biof (SPAdes) | ecosystem: Engineered > Bioreactor > Thiocyanate-remediating > Anaerobic-Aerobic ... | reverse complement strand
CGGCCCCACGTGCCGAGAGGACGGCGGGGGTCTGCGCGGCATCCGGTAAACTCGGTCGGATGATGCGGGGTGACCCGTCGTCGAAGAGCTGAATAGGGAGGCACCTGTGGACATCGATCTGGGACTGTTGCGGACGGTCGAGCGCGAGAAGGAGATCCCCTTCGACGAACTCGTCCGCATCATCGAGCAGGCCATCCTCACCGCCTACGCCAAGCACACGTCGCCCGACGGCGAGCTGCCCGAGGGCGCCCGCGCCGTACTCGACCGCAAGACCGGCCATGTCGCCGTCTTCATCCCCCTCCTCGACGAGGAGGGCGCCGTCATCGGCGAGGAGGAGTCGACGCCCGAGGACTTCGGCCGCATCGCCGCCTTCGCCGCGAAGCAGGTCATCAGCCAGCGCCTGCGGGACATCGCCGACGAGGCCGTGCTCGGCGAGTTCCGAGGCAAGGAGGGCGACATCGTCGCGGGCGTCATCCAGCAGGGCCCGAACCCGCGCATGATCCACGTCGACCTCGGCACGGTCGAGGCGATCCTCCCGCCCGAAGAACAGGTCGCCGGCGAGGAGTACCCGCACGGTGCACGCCTGCGCGTGTATGTGACCTCCGTGTCGAAGGGTCTCAAGGGGCCCCAGATCACGGTGTCCCGCACGCACCCGGGCCTCGTTCGCAAGCTCTTCGCACTCGAGGTGCCCGAGATCGCCTCGGGTCTCGTCGAGATCACGTCGCTCGCCCGCGAAGCCGGTCACCGCACCAAGATCGCCGTGACCGCGAAGGACCCTGCGATCAACGCGAAGGGCGCCTGCATCGGGGAGCTCGGTCGGCGCGTGCGCGCGGTGACGGAGGAGCTCGGCGGCGAGAAGATCGACATCGTCGACTACGACCCCGAGCTCGCGAAGTTCGTCGCGAACGCGCTGTCGCCCGCGAAGGTGACTTCGAGCTTCGTGCTGGATGCCTCGTCGAAGGCGGTCCGCGCCCTCGTCCCCGATTACCAGCTGTCGCTCGCGATCGGCAAGGAGGGCCAGAACGCCCGACTCGCCGCGAAGCTCACCGGCGCGAAGATCGACATCCAGCCGGACTCGATCCTCGAATCGTGACGCGCGGGGCCGCTGCGCGGGCGACCGCGTCGAAACGGCCCGCCCGTGGAGGGGGTAGGATGGAACCCGTTCGAACGTGCGTGGGGTGCCGCGCTCGTGCCCCCCGATCCGCCCTGTTGCGGGTCGTCGTGCGGGATGGCGTGATCGTCGCAGACGAGAAGGCGGTCCTGCCCGGCCGGGGTGCGTGGGTGCACGACACGGAAGCGTGCGTGCAGGCGGCGGTCCGTCGGCGCGCGTTCGGGCGAGCACTGCGAGTGTCCGCACCTGTGGACACGCAGACCTTTCAACACCACCACCAGCGAAAAGGCTGAACGGCTATGGACACGAAGTGAACGGCTCGAAATGAGACCCGTCCGCATCTAACGGTCTGCCCTGTCCGGGGAGACCTCAGACAGGAGAATTGTGGCAAACCCACGAGTGCATGAAATCGCTTCCGAGATCGGCGTCGACAGCAAGGTCGCCCTCGCGAAGCTGAAGGAGCTCGGCGAATACGTCAAGAGCCCCTCATCGACGATCGCGCCCCCCGTGGCGCGCAAGCTGCGCGCGGCCCTCGAGGCCGACGGTGCGGCCAAGCCCGCCGAGGCCGCGAAGTCGGCGTCGCCGGCCCCGCGCCCCGCGTCCGGCGCACGCCCGGGCCCCGCCAAGCCCGCCGCACCCACCCCCGGCCCGGCGGCGGCCAAGCAGGCTGAGCCCGCCGGGGCAGAGACCCCGGCGGCGACGCCCGCTGCTGCGGCTCCCGCGGCGTCCGCGCCTACGGCTTCCGCTCCCGCGGCGACCGCGGCGACCCCTGCAGCTCCGGCCGCGGCGAAGAGCGAGGGCGGCGACGCCCCGGCATCCGGTGCCGCGCCGACTCCCGGCGCGCCGCGCCCCGGTGGCACCCCGCGCCCGGGCAACAACCCGTTCGCGTCCGCGCAGGGCATGGGCCAGCGGCCCGCCGGCCCGCGCCCGGGCAACAACCCGTTCGCGTCGGCACAGGGCATGGGTCAGCGCCCGAGCCCCGGAAACATCCCGCGCCCGCAGGCCCCGCGCCCCGGCGCACCCCGCCCGGGCGCCCCGCGTCCCGGGGGTGCTGGTCGCCCCGGTGGCGGCGGTCGTCCCGGCGCCCCCTTCCAGCAGCGTCCCGGTGGTCCCGGTCGTCCCGGCGGTGCCGGCGGATTCCAGCGCCCCGGCGGCACGGGTGGGCCCGGTGCCCCCGGTGGGTTCGCCGGTCGTCCCGGCGGTGGTGGCGGTCGGGGTCGTGGACCCGGCGGCGGCACCGCGGGTGCCTTCGGCAAGGGCGGCGGCAAGTCCAAGCAGCGCAAGTCGCGTCGGGCGAAGCGGCAAGAATTCGAGATGCGGGATGCCCCGGTCGTCGGCGGCGTCAACGTCTCGAAGGGCAACGGCGAGATCGTCCGGCTCCGTCGCGGCGCATCGATCGCCGACTTCGCGGACAAGCTCGAGGCGATCCGCGGCTACACCGTGCAGCCCGGAACGCTTGTCACGATCCTCTTCAACCTCGGTGAGATGGCGACGGCGACCGAGTCGCTCGACGAGGCCACGTTCGAGGTGCTCGGCGCCGAACTCGGCTACAAGATCCAGATGGTCTCTCCCGAGGACGAGGACAAGGAGCTCCTCGAGGGCTTCGGACTCGACCTCGAGGCGGAGCTGGAGGCGGAGAGCGAGGACGACCTCGAGATCCGTCCGCCCGTCGTGACCGTCATGGGCCACGTCGACCACGGTAAGACGCGACTGCTCGACGCAATCCGTCAGACCAACGTCGTCGCGGGCGAGGCCGGCGGCATCACGCAGCACATCGGTGCCTACCAGGTGTGGACCGAGCACGAGGACATCGAGCGCGCTATCACCTTCATCGACACCCCCGGTCACGAGGCGTTCACCGCCATGCGTGCCCGTGGTGCGCAGGTCACGGACATCGCGATCCTCGTGGTCGCCGCCGACGACGGCATCATGCCGCAGACGGTGGAGGCCCTGAACCACGCCCAGGCGGCGCAGGTTCCGATCGTCGTCGCGGTCAACAAGATCGACAAGCCCGAGGCGAACCCGGCGAAGGTGCGCCAGCAGCTCACCGAGTACGGCCTTGTCGCGGAGGAGTACGGCGGCGACGTGATGTTCGTCGACGTCTCGGCGCGCCAGGGCACGGGCATCCAGGATCTCCTCGACGCCGTGCTGCTGACCGCCGACGCGGGCCTCGACCTCACGGCCAACCCGAACAAGGCTGCCCGCGGTGTAGCGATCGAAGCGAAGCTCGACAAGGGCCGCGGTTCGGTGGCGACCGTCCTCATCCAGTCCGGAACGCTGCGCGTCGGCGACGCGATCGTCGCGGGCACCGCGTACGGCCGCGTCCGCGCGATGATCGACGAGAACGGGGATGCCGTCGAAGAGGCCTTCCCGTCGCGTCCCGTCCAGGTGCAGGGTCTCAACTCGGTCCCCCGCGCCGGCGACACGTTCATCGTCACCGACGAGGACCGCATGGCCCGCCAGATCGCCGAGAAGCGTGAGGCCGCCGAGCGCAACGCCCAGCTGGCCAAGGCCCGCAAGCGCATCTCGCTCGAGGACTTCACCCGCGCGCTCGAAGAGGGCAAGGTCGAGTCGCTCAACCTCATCATCAAGGGTGACGTCTCCGGCGCTGTCGAGGCGCTCGAAGAGTCGCTCCTCAAGATCGAGGTCGACGACTCGGTGCAGCTGCGGATCATCCACCGCGGCGTCGGTGCGATCACCGAGTCGGACATCAACCTGGCGACGATCGACAACGCGATCGTCATCGGCTTCAACGTCCGCCCCGACACGAAGGCCCGCGAGCGTGCCGCGCGCGAGGGTGTGGACGTCCGGTTCTACTCGGTCATCTACAACGCCCTCGACGACGTCGAGCAGTCGCTGAAGGGCCTGCTCAAGCCGGAGTTCGAAGAGAAGCAGTCCGGTGTCGCCGAGATCCGCGAGGTGTTCCGCTCCTCGAAGTTCGGCAACATCGCCGGTGTCATCGTCCGCTCGGGCACGATCACGCGCAACGCCAAGGCGCGCGTCATCCGCGACGGCGTGGTCATCGCCGACGGGCTCGCGATCGAGTCGCTGCGCCGCTTCAAGGACGACGTCACCGAGGTCCGCACGGACTTCGAGGCAGGTATCGGCCTGGGCAAGTACAACGACATCCAGGTCGGCGACGAGATCGAGACGATCGAAATGGTGGAGAAGCCGCGCGGCTGACCCGCGGTCGTGAGTGCGGCTGCGGCTACGCCGGTCGTGCCGCGGAGGCAAGAATGGGGCCCCTACCCCAATTGCCTCCGCGGCACGACCGGCTCCGCCTCCGCCGGGCTCTCACTCGCTGTGTGAACCAGCCGTTGTCGGCGGGAGAGGGAAGAAGAGATGTCGAACGAACGTCAGGCGCGGATGGCGGACCGCATCCGCGTGCTCATCGCCGAGCGGCTCGAGAAGGGGCTGCGCGACCCGCGCCTCGGCTTCGTCACCATCACGGATGTGCGGGTGACGGGAGACCTTCAGCATGCCTCGGTGTTCTACACCGTGTACGGCAGCGACCAGGAGCGTGAGGACACGGCGGCGGCGCTCAAGGCCGCGACCGGCATGCTCCGCAGCGAGGTCGGCAAGAAGCTCGGCGTGCGCCTCACGCCGTCGCTCGAGTTCATCCCCGACGCGCTCCCCGAGACGGCCGGACACATCGCCGACCTCCTCCGCGAGGCGCGGGAGCGCGACGAACAGGTCGCAGGGCTGGCATCCAGCGCGTCCTACGCAGGCGAGGCCGACCCGTACGTCAAGCCCCGCGAGGACGACGAGGACTGACCCGCGCGGTCGCGGCTGCGGCGGCCCGTTGGTCGGTGCCGCGGGCGGTGTGGGTTCGGCATTCCGGGGTTGGCTGCGCTAGCGCGACCGGGCGCTTCTGGACCTTGTCGCGCGATCAGTGCGGAAGCCGCAGGACGCCGGCCGTCGCCTCGACGAGGCCGTCGGCGATGAGCGAGTCGATCGCGCGATCGCGCTGGGAGGCATCCGGCCACTCCGGCGCGACGGCGCTCTGTGGCAGTTCGTGCGCGGTCGTTTCGCGCAACGCCCGCAGGATCGCTCCGCGGGCCTGCCGGTCACTGCCCTCGTAGCGCGCCTGCTTGCGGCGATCGTCGCCCGTGTCGGGGTAGCCCGCTGCCCGCCATGCGCACAGGTCGGCGATCGGACAGGCTTCGCACCGCGGCGCGCGCGCCGTGCAGACGACCGCTCCGAGCTCCATCGTCGCGGCGTTGAAGGCCGCGGCATCCGCCTCATCCTCCGGCAGGACAGCCGCCATCGCGGCGAGATCGGACTTCGCGGGAGGTCCGGGCTGCGAGCGGCCGCCGAGAGCCCGCGCGAGGACGCGCCGCGTGTTGGTGTCGACGACGGGGTGACGGTCGCCGTACGCGAACACCGCGACCGCCCGCGCCGTGTAGTCGCCGATGCCCGTGAGCGCGAGCAGGGCATCCACCTCGCGCGGAACGACTCCCGCGTGCCGGTCGCGGATCTCCGCCGCGGCCCGGTGCAGCCACAGCGCCCGGCGAGGGTAGCCGAGGTTCGCCCATTCCCGGACGGCCGACGCCGGGGCATCCGCCGCGAGTGCCGCGGGGGTCGGCCAGCGCTCGAGCCAGGACTCGAGCCGCGGGATCACGCGATTCACGGGGGTCTGCTGCAGCATGAACTCGCTGACGAGCACGCCCCACGCCCCGAATCCCGGCCGACGCCACGGCAGATCCCGCGCGTTCGCCCGGTACCACGCGATGAGCGGCGCGGCGATCTCGGACATCCCGCCAGCCTACGTCGCACCAGCGTCCCGTCTTCCCGGGCCGGATCACTCGGACAGGCCGTCACCGATCACGACGTCACGCCTTCACCGATCACGACGTCACGCCTTCACCGATCACGCCATCACAGCGACCACCGACCTCCTTGAGTCCGTATTCAGTCTGCGCGCGGGCGGACGGAGGGCCCCGCGCGGCGGATCTAGGCTGGGGGGATGCCCACGCCCGAGACTCCTGCGCGGCCCGCGCCGAGCGGCATCCTGCTCGTCGACAAGCCGGGCGGGGTGACGAGCCACGACGTCGTCGCCCGCGCGCGGCGCGCGCTCGGCACCCGCAAGATCGGGCACGCCGGAACCCTCGACCCCATGGCGACCGGGCTGCTGATCCTCGGCGTCGGTCCCGCGACGCGGCTCCTCACGTTCATCGTCGGTCTCGACAAGACCTACGAGGCGACGATCCGGCTCGGGGTGTCGACGGACTCGGACGACGCCGACGGGGTCGAGACGGCGCGGGCGGATGCCACGGCACTCGGCGCCATCGCACCCGTGGCCATCGACGCGGGCATCGCCGCGCTCCGCGGCGAGATATCCCAGGTGCCGAGCACCGTGTCGGCGATCAAGGTCGGAGGCCGCCGTGCCTACGACCTCGCCCGCGCAGGCGAGGAGGTCGAGCTCCGCGCCCGCACCGTGACCGTCAGCCGGTTCGAGGTGACGGGCCGGCGCGCGGATGCCGAGGCGATCGACCTCGACGTCGTCGTCGACTGCTCGAGCGGCACCTACATCCGCGCCCTCGCGCGCGATCTCGGCGCCGCGCTCGGTGTCGGCGGTCACCTCACGGCCCTCCGCCGCACGCGCATCGGCCCATTCGAGGTCGCCGACGCCCTGCACGAGATCACACCCGATGCGGTGCTGCTGGATGCCGCGAGCGTCGCCACCGCCGTCCTCGGTGCCTTCCCCGTGTCGGCGGAGGAGGCGCGGGATCTGCGTCATGGCAAGCGTCTCGCGGGCGCCGCCGCGCGGCTCGACGCCGGAACCGCTGCGATCGACCCGGAGGGTCGCCTCGTCGGCATCGTCGAGCGGCGCGGCGCGGACGTCAAGAGTGCGATGAACATGGCGGAGGATGCCTCGTGATCACCTGGTTCACGATCGCGCAGGTCGCCGTCGCCGTCGCCGTCGGCGTGGTCGCCGTCGTCGCCGGCCTCATGGGGCGGCGTCCGGGGGATGTGACGGTCGGGGGGATGGCGCTCATCCTCGTCCTGCTGCTCGCGCAGGTCGTCGTCGCGATCGTCGCACCACTGACCGGCAATGCCCCCGTGGGCAGCGTGCTGGAGTTCTGGGTGTACCTCGTCTCGGCGGTGCTCCTGCCGCCGGCGGCCGCGTTCTGGGCGCTCATCGAGCGGAGCCGCTGGAGCACCGTCATCATGGGCATCGCCGCGCTGTCGGTGGCGGTCATGATCTGGCGCATGCAGGTGATCTGGACCACCCCGGCCCTCTAGCCACACTCCGGCAACCACGCGACCCCGCCGCCCTGCGACCTCGAGACGCCCGGCGCCGAACCCGAACCCGACCCCACCCGTCCCGGCGCCGCAGCGTGCGGGCCAACTATCATTGACGGGTCATGTCGCCCACGTCCCGCCCCCGCATGACCGGCATCGGCCGGGTGCTCGTCGTCGTCTACGCGATCATGGCACTCGCCGCGACCGGGCGCTCGCTCGTGCAGATCGTCGAGGACTTCGACAACGCCCCGCTCGCGTACACGCTGTCCGCGGCATCCGCCGTCGTCTACATCCTCGCGACGGTCGCGCTCGTCCTCTCCGGCAGCGCGCTCTGGTACGCGGTCGCGTGGGTCGCGATCGGGTTCGAACTCGTGGGCGTGCTCGTCGTCGGAACGTTGAGCCTCACGCATCCCGACCTGTTCTCGCACGATGCGACGGTGTGGTCGGGCTTCGGGTACGGATACTTCTGGGTGCCGCTCGTGCTGCCGTTCGTCGGGCTGTGGTGGCTGTACACCCACCGCCACGGCGCACCCGTGGACGAAGCCGCACCCGCACAGGCCGCGGTGTCGGCGGAGAGGTCGAGCTGGTGATCGTCTTCCGTGACCCGAGCGAGGTGCCCCACGGATTCGGTCCGTGCGTCGTCGCGATCGGCAAGTTCGACGGGGTCCATTCGGGCCACCGCGCTGTGATCGACCGGGCCCGTGTCGCCGCGACTCCCGCGAATGCGCGCGTCGTGGCGGTGACTTTCGACCGCAACCCGCTGAGCCTCCTGCGCCCGGAGCTCTGCCCCGATCCGCTCTCGAGCGTCGACCAGAAGCTCGCACTCCTCGCCGACGCGGGCGTCGATGCGACCCTCGTGCTGCGCTTCGACGAGGCGCTCGCCGGCCTGGAGCCGCGCGCATTCGTCGAGCACGTCCTCGTCGATGCGCTCGGCGTCGTCACGGTCATGGTCGGCGACGACTTCCGCTTCGGGCGCGGGGGAACGGGCGATCCGGCGCTCCTGACACAGCTCGGCCAGGAGTACGGCTTCGAGGTCGACGTCGTCGGCGACGTGCAGGGCGGCAGCCGGCGCGTCTCGTCGACCTGGGTGCGCGATCTGCTGTCTGCCGGCGATGTCGAGGGCGCCGCGCGGCTGCTCGGCCGGCCGCACGCGGTGCAGGGCGAGGTCGTCCACGGACTCAAGCGCGGTCGCGAGCTCGGCTTCCCGACGGCGAATCTGTCGGCGGATGCCGAGGGCTACATCCCCGCCGACGGCGTCTATGCCGGGTGGCTCATCGATCAAGCGGCGGATGCCGCGGCACCGATCACCCGGTACCCGGCGGCGATCTCGGTTGGGACGAACCCGACCTTCGACGACGTGTCGACGCGCCAGGTCGAGGCGTACGTGCTCGACGAGACCGATCTCGACCTGTACGGGCACCGGGTGCAGATCCTGTTCACGCACCGGATCCGTGGGATGGTCGCCTTCGAGGGCGTGCCGAAGCTCGTCGCGCAGATGACCGACGATGTGGCGCGCGCCCGGGCCGCACTCCGAGCCTGAGCTGCGTCGATATTCCACGGGATCGACCCGCCTCGGGAATACCCCAGGGGGGTATTCTGGTTGTCGAAGGTGCGGCCGCGGACGCGGCCCCCGAGACGAGGAGAACCCCATGGCCGAACTCACCTACACCGTCGAAGGCATGACCTGTGCGCACTGCGCCGGCGCCGTCTCGCGCGAGGTGGGCCGCATCGAGGGCGTCGACGACGTCCGCGTCGATGTCGCGGCGGGCCTCGTCACCATTCAGACGACGGGCGCCGTCTCGGACGACGCCGTCGCCGCGGCCGTCGACGACGCCGGCTACACCGTCGTCGCGACACGATGACCGGCGCGGCGGGTGCGCCGCAGGCCGAAGCCGTCCTCGACATCGAGGGCATGACCTGCGCCAGCTGTGTCGCCCGCGTCGAGAAGCGGCTCGGCAGGCTCGACGGGGTCGAGGCATCCGTCAACCTCGCCACGGAATCCGCAAAGGTCCGCTACCCGGAAGGGCTCGACACGGATGCCCTCGTCGCGGCGGTCCGTGAGGCGGGCTACGACGCCTCGGTGCGGCGCACCTCGGCATCCGCCCCGCCTGCGCGCACCCCGCACGCACACCACACCGGCGCCCAGCCCGGTGGCGAGCACGCCGAACCCACCGACCACTCCGAGCCCGAGCATGCCGAGCACGCCTCCGGCCACGTCCACGACGTCGAAGACCGTGCGGGGCGCACGACGCTCCGCACGCGCCTCATCGTGAGCGCGGCGCTCGCCGTGCCCGTCGTGCTCCTCGGCATGATCCCGGCGCTGCAGTTCCCCGGCTGGCAGTGGGTCTCGTTCGCGCTCACGACCCCGGTGATCCTCTGGGGTGGATGGCCCTTCCACCGCGCGACGTTCGCGAACGCGCGGCACGGTGCGATGACGATGGACACCCTCATCACGCTCGGTACCGGCGCCGCCTATCTCTGGAGCGTCTGGGCTCTCCTGTTCGGCACCGCGGGCCGCATCGGGATGACGCACGACTCGGGCCTGTTCGAGCCCGTCCACGACCCGTCTTCGCTCGTGTACTTCGAGGTCGCCGCGGCCGTCACGGTGTTCCTCCTCCTCGGCCGCTACATCGAGCAGCGCTCGAAGCGGCGGGCCGGCGCGGCGCTCCACGCGCTGCTCGACCTCGCCGCGAAGGACGTCGAGCTCGAAGACGGCACCCGGATGCCCGTCGAACACCTCCAGGTCGGTGATCGGTTCCTCGTGCGACCGGGGGAGAAGGTCGCGACCGACGGCGTCGTCGTCTCGGGCCAGGCGTCGCTCGACGAGAGCATGATCACCGGCGAGGCGGTGCCCGTCGAGGCATCCGCCGGCAGCGAGGTCACGGGCGGCACGCTCGCCGCCGACGGGCGCCTGATCGTCGAGGCGACCTCGGTCGGCGCGGACACGCGCCTCGCGCACCTCGCGCGGCTCGTCGAAGACGCCCAGTCGGGCAAGAGCCGCGTGCAGCGGCTCGCCGACCGCATCTCCGCGGTTTTCGTCCCCATCGTCATCGCCCTCGCGGTGCTCACGCTCCTCGGCTGGATGATCGTCGGCGGCTTCTCGGGCGAGTCGATCGCCTCGGGGTTCACGGCGGCGGTCGCGGTGCTCATCATCGCGTGCCCCTGTGCGCTCGGGCTCGCGACGCCCATCGCGATCCTCGTCGGGACGGGTCGCGGCGCGCAGCTCGGCGTCCTCATCACGGGCCCCGAGGCGCTCGAATCCGCCGAGCGCATCGACACGATCGTCCTCGACAAGACCGGCACCGTCACGAGCGGCGAGATGACCGTCACGTCGGTCACGCCCGTGGGCGGCGCCACCGACGACGAGGTCGCTCACCTCATCGGCTCGCTCGAACAGGCATCCGAGCACCCGATCGCGCGGGCCGTCGCCGCCCTCGCGCCGAACCGCGCACCGGTCGCCGACTTCGCGGGCCTCGCCGGGCGCGGCGTGACCGGCGTCGTCGACGGGCACACCGTGTTCGCCGGGCGGCCCGCGTTCGCCGCGGACGTCGCCGGTGCACTCCCGGATGCCGCTTCGGCCGCCGTCACGGCAGCGGAAGCGGCTGGTGCCACCGCCGTCGTGGGCGGTTGGGACGGCGCCGTGCGCGCCGTCATCGCGGTCGCAGACACCGTGCGGGGCGACAGCGCCGAGACCGTCGCAGAACTCCGCGGCCTCGGGCTCGATGTCGTGCTCCTCACGGGCGACAACGAGGGGGCCGCGCGCGCGGCGGCATCCGCCGTCGGCATCGAGGACGTGATCGCCGGGGTCCTCCCGGAGGGCAAGGTCGCCGAGATCGAGCGCCTGCAGGCGGCCGGTCACCGCGTCGCGATGGTCGGCGACGGCGTCAACGATGCGGCGGCCCTCGCGACCGCCGACCTCGGTCTCGCGATGGGCGGGGGAACGGATGCCGCGATGCACGCGAGCGACATCGCGCTCGCGGGGCACGGCCTCACGCCCGTCGCGACCGCCGTGCGCCTCAGCCGCCGCACGATGCGGATCATCCGCGGGAACCTGTTCTGGGCCTTCGCGTACAACGTGGCGGCGCTGCCGCTCGCGGCCCTCGGGTTCCTCAATCCGATGATCGCGGGCGCCGCGATGGCGTTCTCGAGCGTCTTCGTGGTGCTCAACAGCCTGCGGCTGCGCTCGACCCGGTGAGGTCGAGAGGTCGCCCCGGGGGCTCCCGGCGGCGGCTTCCCGCCGCCCGCCCGCGGGCCTCCTCCGACAATCCACCGGCCTCGCGGTGACGCTTCGCGGGGCGAACCCCCGCGAAACGGGTCGCCCCGCGCTAGACTTCTCCTCGAAGTCATCGCGCCGTCCGTCGCCGCAGCTCGCTGAAGCGAGTGCCCGCAGCCGGTGGTGCGGGCCTCGCGTATTCCCCTCCGCGGCATCCGTCGCGGACTTCGCACGGCCGACCCGGACGCTCCGGTGTCGGCGTCCGCCGGGCTCTCCCGGCGCATCTCGCTCAGGAGGAGCATGCCGACCACGGCATCCACTGCCCCCGCCCGCCGGCGGAAGGGCTCATCGGCGCGTCGCGACGACGACGCGCCCCTCATCCCGATCCTCGCCCGCAAGGTCCGCGAGGTCGAGGCGAAGGCCCAGCGCGGCAAGCTCGGGCCCACCAACCGCGTCAAGTTCCAGGTGATCGCTTTCCTCGTCCGCGAGGAGCGCGCCCGCGTCAAGGCCGACGAAAACGTCCCCACCGCCGCGCGCGCCGAGCTGCTGAAGCGGCTCGACGGCGTCGCGACGATCCTCGCCAAGACCGCGGCCCGCGACACGTCGCTCATCCAGCTGCTCGAAGTCGATCAGGCCACGTCGCCGGTCGCGAAGCGCATGCGCCGCGACTGGCTGCTCGAGTCGGGAGCCGAGCTCCCCGAGGACGAGCTCATCATCACCGACGTCGCGCCCCTCGCCCAGACGCCCGTCGTCCCGGCCGCGCTCGCCGAGCGGCAGGTCACGCCGCCGCAGATCGAGGCCCGTCGCGAGTCGAACCCGTTCCTCGCGCCCGACGTGGCACTCCGTGCCCCGGCATCCACGGCGCGTCGGCGGCTCGACGGCTGGGAGCTCATGGGACCCCTCTACAAGGCGTTCGAGACCGGTGCGGGCGGTGCCGCCGCGAGCATGGAGCTCCCCGCGGTGCCCGAGTTCGATCGGCTCTCACCGAAGGGCCTCGAGGTCATGCCGCACCAGTCGCGGTTCCTCGAGTCGGTGCGGGCGGGCCACCGCTCGTTCCTGCTCGCCGATGAGCCCGGCCTCGGCAAGACGGCACAGTCGGTGCTCGCAGCCTCCGTCGCCGACGCCTATCCGCTGCTCGCCGTCGTCCCGAACGTCGTGAAGATGAACTGGGCACGCGAAGTGGAGCGGTGGACGCCGCAGCGCCGCGCGACGGTCATCCACGGCGACGGCGACCAGGTCGACGCGTTCGCGGACGTCTTCATCGTCAACTACGAGGTGCTCGACCGGCACCTGTCCTGGCTCGGTTCGATCGGGCTCAAGGGCATGGTCGTCGACGAGGCGCACTTCATCAAGAACCTCACGTCGCAGCGCTCGCAGAACGTCCTCGCCCTCGGCGGACGCATCCGCGAGCAGGTGCGGAACCCCCTCATGCTGGCGCTCACCGGTACGCCGCTCATCAACGACGTCGAGGACTTCGACGCGATCTGGCGGTTCCTCGGCTGGACGAACGGCGAGAAGCCCGGCCCCGAGCTGATGGAGAAGCTGGATGCCACGGGCTTCACCCCCGCGGACAAGGCGTTCTACCCCGAGGCGCGCGACGCCGTCATCTCGATGGGCATCGTCCGGCGCAAGAAGAAGGACGTCGCCGCGGACCTGCCCGACAAGCTGATTGCGGACCTCCCTGTGGAGCTCGACGACGAGTACGGCCGGTCGATCCGTGCCGCGGAGCGCGAGCTCGGCGAGCGGATGGCGGCGAAGTACCGCCGCATCATCGAGGCGCGCGGCGACGGCGCCCACCTGCTGAGCCTCGCGACCGGCGGAGAGGCGGACGAGGACATCGTGCGCCTCGTCGCGCACGGCGAGCTCGAGGATGCCAAGGCCGCCGGAACCGGCGGCGACAACGTCTTCACGATGGTGCGCCGGATCGGTCAGGCGAAGGCCCTGCTCGCGGCGGACTACACCGTGCAGCTACAGCGCTCGGTCGGGAAGGTCGTCTTCTTCGCGAAGCACATCGACGTCATGGATGCCGCTGAGGCGCACTTCGCCGCAGCGGGACTGAAGAGCGTCTCGATCCGCGGTGACCAGACGACGCCGGCACGCCAGCAGGCGATCGACGCGTTCAACGGGGACCCCGGCGTCGCGGTCGCGGTCTGCTCTCTGACGGCGGCCGGTGTCGGCCTGAACATGCAGGCGGCATCCAACGTCGTCCTCGCGGAGCTGTCCTGGACGGCGGCCGAGCAGACCCAGGCGATCGACCGCGTCCACCGCATCGGGCAGGACGAACCCGTCACGGCGTGGCGGATCATCGCCGCGCACACGATCGACACGAAGATCGCGGAGCTCATCGACTCGAAGCAGGGGCTCGCGGCCCGCGCACTCGACGGTGCGCACCTCGACCCGACGTCGAGCGACTCGGTGCAGCTGTCGGCGCTCATGCACCTGCTGCGCCAGGCGCTCGGCGCGGCCTGACGGGCGTGAGGCGGCCGCCTGGCGCGCCCGCCCGCGTCCGTGCGGTTATGGACGGCGGCACGGCTGGCATGGTTCAGGCATCCGGCGATAGTGTCGGAGGTGGCAGTGACGCCTCCTGACATCCCCGAATCAAAGGATCTCCACATGAAGATCGGCATCCTCACGAGCGGCGGCGACTGCCCCGGTCTGAACGCTGTCATCCGCGGTGTCGTGCTGAAGGGCACGACGAACTACAACATCGAGTTCGTGGGCATCCGCGACGGCTGGCGCGGTGTCGTCGACGGCGACTTCTTCCCGCTGACGCGGCACGAGGTGAAGGGCCTGTCCAAGGTCGGCGGCACGATCCTCGGCACCTCGCGCACGAACCCCTACGAGGGCCCCCGCGGCGGCGCCGAGAACATCAAGGCGACGCTCTACGGCCACCACATCGACGGCATCATCGCGATCGGCGGCGAGGGCACCCTCGCGGCAGCGAACCGGCTCTACAACGACGGCATCAACGTCATGGGCGTGCCGAAGACGATCGACAACGACCTGCGCGCGACCGATTACTCGTTCGGTTTCGACACCGCCGTCAACATCGCCACCGAGGCGATGGACCGCCTGCGCACGACCGGCGACTCGCACCAGCGCTGCATGGTCGCCGAGGTCATGGGTCGCCACGTCGGGTGGATCGCGCTGCACTCGGGCATCGCCGCGGGCGCGCACGTCATCTGCATCCCCGAGGTGCCGATGTCGATCGACGAGATCACCGCGCAGGTGCAGAAGGCCCACGACCGCGGCCGCGCGCCGCTCGTCGTCGTGTCCGAGGGCTTCACCCTCACCGGCATGGACGAGGCCTACAGCGACAAGGGGCTCGACGCCTTCAACCGCCCGCGCCTGGGCGGCATCGGCGAGATCCTCGCGCCCGAGATCGAGCGCATCACGGGCATCGAGACGCGTGCGACCGTGCTCGGCCACATCCAGCGCGGCGGCTCGCCGTCGGCCTTCGACCGCGTGCTCGCCACGCGCCTCGGCCTGCACGCGGCGGATGCCGTCGTCGACGGCGCCTGGGGCCAGATGGTCTCGATGAAGGGCACCGACATCGTGCGCGTCCCCTTCGAGGAGGCTCTCGGCGAGCTCAACACCGTGCCGATCTACCGGTACGAAGAGGCCGCTGCCCTGTTCGGCTGAGTCCCTCGGGGGTGCGGCGGCGCATCCCCTCGGTGGGTTGCCGCCGTCTCGTGGCATCCCACCTCACGCGGGGATGCCGGGTTGGCGCTGCAGCCACCTCACGGGCACAGGAGATCTCACCCACGCAGGACGTGTGAGCGCTCACGCGTCCTGTCTCGGTGAGATCTCCTGTCTTGGTGACGGGTGAGTGATCGCCACCGACCGGCGCTGCCGGTCGCGCGGGGACGCCGGGTTCGTCTGGCATCCCACCTCACGGGGGATGCCGCGGTGGTGCCGCGCCCACCTCACGGACACAGGAGATCTCACCCACGCAGGACGTGTGACCGCTCACTCGTCCTGTCTCGGTGAGATCTCCTGTCTCGGTGATGGGTCAGCGACCTCTCCACAGGTGCCCGGATGCCTGAGTCATCCCCGATTCGGGGGTTCTGGCATCCACGCGTCCGCCCGGGGGAGGACGCTGGATGCCATGAGGCCGGCCCACGAACTGACGCCGTGGCTCGACGGCCGCGGCGGCGTCGCGCACACGACGACGCTGCGCTCGGCGGGGTTCACGACCCACGGCATCCGCGCGGCACTCTCCGACGGGGCGGTGAGATGGGCGCGCCGATCGTGGCTCGCCGCAACGGATGCGGACCCGATGCTCGTCCGGGCGGCCTCCCTGGGCGCGCGCCTGACCTGCCTCACCGCCGCGAGGCGGCACGGACTGTGGGTTCCTGAGCACGACGAGGTGCATCTGGCCGTCTCCCCATCCTCGTCAAGACTCTCCCCGGACGGATGCCGCGTCCATTGGGGCATCGCGCCGGAGCCCGTGGCGCTGGGCGCTCTCGTCGATCCGATCGTCAACGTGCTCTGCCATGTCGCGGCGTGCGTGCCTCTCGTGGATGCGCTGTGCGTGTGGGAATCGGCTCTTCGCAAGGGCGCGATTCCGGCGGGGATGCTGGGGGCCGTTCCGTGGCGCGGCAATGCCCGCCGCATCGCGGCCGAGGCATCCTCGCTCTCCGACTCGGGCCTGGAGACCCGCTTCGTCCGACTGGTCTCACCGCTCGGCGTCCCGGTGCGTCAGCAGGTCTGGATCGACGGCCACCCGGTGGATGCCCTTGTCGGAGAGCGGCTGGTGACGCAACTCGACGGATTCGCGCACCACCGGGCATGCGATCGTCGACGCGATCTGCGCGCCGACGCCCGCCTCACGCTGCTCGGGTACACGGTGCTGCGCTTTGACTACGCGCAGATACTGTTCCACCCCGACGAGGTCGTCGCTACGGTCTCGCTGGCACTCGCCCAGCAACGCCATCTGGTCGCCGCCCGGTGACGGTGGCGCCTGCGGTGGGGGCGCAGGCTGCCCGGCTGCCACGTTGTGCTGTGACGGCCAGGACCGCGACGGATGCCGGAGATGGATGGCCGCTGCCGCTCCTGCGCCTCACCGAGGCAGGAGATATCACCGACGCAGGAGGGGTGAGCGCTCACACGTCCTGTCTTGGTGAGATCTCCTGTGTGGGCGGGATGCCGATAGAGGAGGGCAACACGGATGCCACCAGCAACGCATCACGCACGCAACAGAGATCACGCACGCAGGAGATATCACCGACGCAGGAGGGGTGAGCGCTCACACGTCCTGTCTTGGTGAGATCTCCTGTGCCCGTGATGCGCCAAGCCGCAGCAAGGCCGCCACCCTCACCCCGCGGCAACCCCCGCCTCGGCAGCCCCCAGCTCGGCAACCCCCGCCTCGGCAGCCCCCAGCACGTCGAGCAGCCAGGCCAGCTCGAAGGCGCGCTGGTGCCACGCGTTGTACCGGCCCGACACGCCGCCGTGGCCCGCGACCATCTCGCACTTGAGCAGGGCATCCGCCCCGACCTCGCGCAGGCGTGCGACCCACTTGGCCGGCTCGACGTAGTAGACCCGCGTGTCGTTGAGCGAGGTCGTCGCGAGGATCCGCGGGTACCGCACCCCCGCGCGCACGTTCTCGTACGGGGTGTACGACTTCATGTACGCGTAGACATCTGCGTCGTGCAGCGGGTCGCCCCACTCGTCCCACTCGATGACCGTCAACGGCAGCGACGGGTCGAGGATCGTCGTCAGCGCATCGACGAACGGCACGTCGGCGAGGATGCCCGCGAACAGCTCCGGGGCGAGGTTCGCCACCGCGCCCATCAGCAGCCCGCCCGCCGAGCCGCCCTCGGCGACCAGCAGGTCGGGGGAGGTGACACCGGATGCCACGAGGTGCTCGGCGACCGAGACGAGATCCGTGAAGGTGTTGCGCTTGCGGTCGAGTTTGCCGTCCTCGTACCACCGGCGGCCCATCTCGCCGCCGCCGCGCACATGCGCGATCGCGAACACGACGCCCCGGTCGAGCATCGACAGTCGCGCGACGGAGAACCCGGGCTCGATCGAGTGCTCGTACGACCCGTAGCCGTACAGGTGCAGGGGCCGGGCCGCGCCCTCACCGGGTTCGCCGAACGAACGCTTCCACACGAGCGAGACCGGCACCCTCGTGCCGTCCTGTGCGAGGGCCCAGTCGCGCCGCTGCGCGTAATCCTCGGGGGAGTAGCCACCGAGCACCGGCTGACGCTTGCGCAGCAGGAACTCGCCGGTCGCGACGTCGTAGTCGTACACGGTCCCCGGAGTGACGAAGGACCCGTACCCGAGCCGCACCACGGGCGGCGCCCACTCGGGATTGCCGCCGGCCCCCGCGGCGTAGAGATCTTCGGGGAAGTCCAGCTCGGCGACCGTGTCGTCGCCGTACGAGAGGATGCCGAGACGTGCGAGGCCCTCGCGGCGGTACGACACGACCGCCCAGTCGCGGAACGCCGACACGTCCAGCAGGCGCCTGCCGGGCTGGTGGGGCAGCACGACGGCGCGCGCACCGGTCGGATCCTCAGCCGAGACCCGCACCAGCTCGAAATCGAGCGCGCCGTCGTTGTGCAGGACGTACAGCACGTCCTCACCGCCCACGACCGCGTGCGTCGCCGAGTACTCGACGCCCTCGCGGCGCGGCCAGATCGTCCGCGGCTCGGCGTGCAGGTCGGATGCCGGGACGAGCAGCTCCTCGGATGTGATCGACGACCCCACCTCGATCACGAGGTAGGCCTCGCTGCGCGTGAAGCCCGCGCCGACCCAGTAGCGCTCGTCGCTCTCGTGGTACAGCTGCACGTCGGCCGAGGCATCCGTTCCCACTTCGTGGAGCCACACGGTGTCGGGCCGCCACGCGTCGTCGACCGTCGTGTAGACGATGTGACGACCGTCGGGGGAGAAGCAGGCCCCCGCCGACGTGTTCTCGACGATGTCGTCGAGATCCGCACCGGTCGCGAGATCGCGCACGCGCAGCGTGTACCGCTCGTCGCCCTCGGTGTCGACGCCGTAGAGCAGACGCGTGCCGTCGGTCGAGACGTCGAAGCTGCCGAGTGAGAAGAACTCGTTCCCGTCCGCCTCGATGTTGCCGTCGAGCAGCACGACCTCACCGGCGACGTCGACGCCGGGCTGGAGCTCGGGGGGCGTCCAGTCGTCGGGCGAGGCGAGCGGCGCGCGGCAGTGGATGCCGTACTGCTTGCCCTCGACGGTGCGGCCGTAGTACCACCACGCGCCCTGTCGCGTCGGCACGGAGAGGTCGGTCTCGAGGGTGCGTGCCTTAATCTCGTCGAAGATCCGCTGCCGCAGGGGCGCGAGGTGGGCGGTGCGCTCCTCGGTGTAGGCGTTCTCGGCTTCGAGGTGGGCGATCACCGCCGGGTCGTCCTTGGCGCGCAGCCACTCGTAGTCGTCGACGAAGGCATCGCCGTGGTGAGTACGGGTCGCCGGCTGGACGGCGGCGACGGGAGCGGTGGGTCGGGTACGGGTCACCCCATCCACGCTAATCGACCTGCGCCGGGCGCACCCCGCGTGCGCGGGGTCTTTCTCCCGTTGTCGCGGTTTCTTCGCACCCCGCCGGATGTGCGAGGATTTCCCTGGCCCGGTTGCCGGGCGATGAACCCACGGTGAACTCTTCGTTCGCACCGCCGATCGTCTCGGCACCCTCCTGACACACCCCGACGGAAAGCGAACTGTGGAAACCGCTGCTCTCATCGTCGTCCTGGTGATCGCGCTCGCGCTGTTCTTCGACTTCACCAACGGCTTCCACGACACGGCCAACGCGATGGCGACGCCGATCGCGACGGGCGCGCTGAAGCCCAAGGTCGCCGTCATGCTCGCCGCAGTGCTGAACCTCGTCGGTGCGTTCCTGTCGACGGAGGTCTCGCAGACGATCTCCCACGGCATCATCAACGAGAAGGAGATCACGGGGCTCTCGTTCCTGCCGATCATCTTCGCGGGCCTCATCGGCGCCATCACGTGGAACATGCTGACGTGGCTCCTGGGTCTCCCGTCGAGCTCTTCCCACGCCCTGTTCGGCGGCCTCATCGGCGCGACGCTCGTCGGCGCGAGCGCCGCCGCGATCAACTTCGGCGCGGTGCTCAGCAAGGTCGTGCTCCCGGCGCTCATCGCCCCGTTCACGGCCGGAGTGATCGCGTTCGCGGCGACGCGCCTCGCGTACGCCATCACGCGCCGCTACGACAACAAGCCCGACGGTCGGGACGGGTTCCGCTGGGGTCAGATCTTCACGTCATCGCTCGTCGCCCTGGCCCACGGCACGAACGACGCGCAGAAGACGATGGGCGTCATCACGCTCGCCCTCATCGCGGTCGGCTGGCAGAGCTCCGCGCAGGCTGATCCGCACCTGTGGGTCATCATCGCGTGCGCGCTCGCGATCGCCCTCGGCACCTACATGGGCGGCTGGCGCATCATCCGCACCCTCGGCAAGGGCCTCACCGACGTCAAGCCCGCGCAGGGCTTCTCGGCCGAGACCTCGACCGCCGCCACGATCCTCGCCTCGAGCGCCTTCGGCTTCGCGCTGTCGACGACGCAGGTGGCATCCGGCTCGGTCATCGGCTCGGGTCTCGGCCGTCGCGGCTCCACCGTCCGGTGGCGGACGGTCGGCCGCATCACGATCGGGTGGGTCCTGACGCTCCCGGCGTCGGCCGCCGTGGGCGCCTTCGCGGCGCTGCTCGTGGTGTGGTTCGGCAACTGGGGCATCCTCCTCGATGCGATCCTCGCCGTCGCGATCATCGTCGCGCTGTTCCTGCGCTCGCGGCGCAGCGCCGTCGACGCCGCCAACGCGATGAGCGAGGTCGCCGACTCTGGCCTCGCCGTCAAGGTGCCGCGCAAGGCGCCGCCGACGCGTCGCCGCCGCGCGCTCCTGCGTGAAGAGGCGCAGCAGAAGGCCGCGGATGCCTCGCGCGCCACCGACCGGAAGGACGCGCAGCGATGATCGAGATCGACTGGGTCGCCTTCCTCCGGGTCGCCGGCGCTGCCCTCGCCGGCGCGATGCTCGTCGTCGGTTTCTACGCCGTGGGCCTCCGGATGCTCGTGCGCGCGGGTCGCGCGCCGGTCGTGGCGCCGGCGGAGTTCACCGACGCGATCACCGTCATCAGCGAGAAGGAAGCGCGAAAGGCCGCGAAAGCCGCGGCGAAGGCGGCGAAGAAGAGCCCGCTCACCGAGGGTCAGAAACGCCTCGCGCTCCTCGCCGCCTACGGCTCGTTCGCGCTGTGCGCGGCGGCCGTCGTCGCGGGCCTCGTGCTCATCATCGCGAAGTAGCCCCCCGGGTCGGATGCCACGAATAGGCTGACCCGCATGGAACCCGTGCAGTTCGGCCAGCACCCGCCCGCGCGTCGCGTGATCGTGCACGTGAGCGACACGCACCTGCTCGCGGGGAACCGGCCGCTCGGCGGCCGCTACGACACGGCTGCGAATCTCGCGGCGACCCTCGTCGCCATCGAGCGCACCGGTGTCCGACCCGACGTGATCGTCTTCACGGGCGACCTCACCGATCTCGGCGAGCCGGAGGCCTACGCGGCCCTGCGGGCGGAGGTCGAACCGTTCGCCGCACGACTCGGCGCGCCGGTCGTCTGGGTCGCGGGCAACCACGACGAGCGGCCGGCCCTCCGAGCCGGCCTGCTGGATGCCGCACCGACGAGCGAGCCCGTCACGGGCGTCTGGGACCTCGGCGGCCTCCGCCTCATCGCGCTCGACTCGACGGTGCCCGGCTGGCATCACGGCGAGATCGAGCCCGAGCAGCTCGCGTGGCTGCGCGGCGTCCTCGCCGCGCCCGCGCCGCTCGGGACGATCCTCGCGCTCCACCACCCGCCGCTGCCGAGTCACATCCCGTTCTTCGACATCCTCGAACTGCGCGATCAGAGCGCGCTCGAGGACGCGATCGCGGGCACGGACGTGCGGGCGATCCTCGCGGGACACCTGCACTACTCGACGTCGGGCACGTTCGCGGGAGTGCCCGTGAGCGTGGCATCCGCCACCTGCTACACGATGAACCTGCAGCGCCCCGCGGTGGAGGTGAACGGCATGGATGCCGGGCAGTCATTCCACCTCGTGCACGTCTACGACGACACGATCACGCACGCCGTCGTTCCCGTCTCGGCGGCGGAGACGGGCGACTACTTCTCGGCGGAGTGGGCCCGGCGGATGGCCGCGCGTACCCCCGAGGAGCGCCTGGAGGAGTTCTCCCGTAAGCGCGTCTGAGGGAGCCGGCTTGACTTGGAGCGCGCTCGAAGTTCTAGCGTGAAGCCATGACGTTGATCCATGAGCCGCGCAGCGGCATCCCGATCGCCGAAGCGGCCGAGATCTCCGGCGTCTCGACGCACACCCTGCGCTACTACGAACGGGCGGGGCTCATGCTGACGCCGGTCGACCGCGCGTCGTCGTCGCACCGCCGCTACTCGCCCGCCGACCTGTCCTGGGTCGCCTTCCTCACACGCCTGCGCATGACGGGGATGCCGATCGCCGGCATCCGGCGGTACACGGAGCTCGCCCGCGAGGGCGCTTCCACCATCGCGGAGCGTCGCGAACTGCTCGTCGCGCACCGCGAGCACGTACGCGAGGAACTCGCGGACATCACCGCGAGCCTTCGCGCCATCGACGACAAGATCGACATCTACGACAAGGAGATCTCATGAAGAACACCACTGTCGGAACCGGCGCGAACGCGCTCGAGGTGAGCCGCATCGGGCTCGGACTCATGGGTATCAGCGCCTTCTACACGGGCGCGGGTCAGGACGACGCGGACGGCGCGCGCACGATCCTCGGCGCGCTCGACCGCGGCGTCACCTTCCTCGACACGGCCGAGATGTACGGGCCGTACACGAACGAGGAGCTCCTCGGCGAGACCCTCGCCGCCGCGGGCCGCCGCGACGAGGTCGTGATCGCCACGAAGTTCGGCACCCTCCGACACACCGCCGGCGGCGTCCGCGGGTACGACGGCACGCCGGCGAACCTGCGCCTCGCCGTGGAGGGGTCGCTGCGGCGGCTGCGCACCGACCGCATCGATCTGTACTACCAGCACCGGATGGACCCGACGACCCCGATCGAGGACACCGTCGGCGCCCTCGCCGAGCTCGTCGCGGAGGGGAAGATCCGCGGGTACGGGCTCTCGGAGGCATCCGTCGCCACCATCCGCCGCGCCCACGCAGTGCACCCCGTCACGGCCGTGCAGACCGAGTACTCGCTGTGGACGCGCGACCCCGAGGCGGAGCTGCTGCCGGCCCTCGGCGACCTCGGCATCGGCTTCGTGCCCTATTCGCCGCTCGGTCGCGGGTTCCTGACCGGAGCGATCCGGTCGCTCGACTCGCTCGACGAGGCCGACTTCCGGCGCAGCAATCCGCGATTCGCCGACGGTGCACTGGAGGCGAACCTCGCGATCGTCGACACCGTCGAGAAGGTCGCGGCGGATGCCGGTGCGACGCCCGCCCAGGTCGCGCTCGCGTGGCTGCTCGCCCGGGGCGAGCACATCGCCCCGATTCCCGGTACGCGCCGGCTCGCCCGTGTCGAGGAGAACATCGCCGCGGTGGATCTCGAGCTGAGCGCCGACCAGCTCGCGACCCTCGACGCCGTCGCGACGCCGGTGGGGGAGCGCTACGAGGACATGACGTCCATCGATCGCTGACCCGAACGACAGCGCGCTCCGCCGGGACCTCCCCGGCGGAGCGCGCTGTCGTTCGTCGTGTACGCGGTGTACAGGAGTCGCGGGGGTCGGGGCGACTAGGCTCGGAGGACACCACCCGAGTCGATGAACCCACAAGGACGACACTCATGGCACTGGACGCAACGACGCGCACCGAGACCGATTCGCTGGGATCCCTGGAGATCCCCGCCGATGCCTATTGGGGCATCCATACCGCCCGGGCCCTCGAGAACTTCCCCATCTCGATGCGGCCGATCTCCGTCTATCGCGACCTCGTGAAGGCCCTGGCGATGGTCAAGCAGGCCTCGGCCCGCGCCAACCGCGACATCGGCGTCCTCGACGTGGAGCGCGCCCAGCTCATCGATGCCGCCGCGCAGCGCGTCATCGACGGAGAGTTCCACGACCAGTTCGTCGTCGGCGTCGTGCAGGGCGGCGCCGGCACCTCGACCAACATGAACGCGAACGAGGTCATCACCAACATCGCGCTCGAGATGGCGGGGCGGGAGAAGGGCGACTACGCCTACCTGTCGCCGATCGACCACACGAACCGGTCGCAGTCGACGAACGATGTGTACCCCACGGCCGTGAAGATCGGGCTGAGTCTCGATCTCGTGTCGTTGCTCGAAGAGCTCGACCTCCTGAAGCAGTCGTTCATGAAGAAGGCCGTCGAGTTCCACGACGTCCTGAAGATCGGGCGCACGCAGCTGCAGGATGCCGTGCCGATGACCCTCGGGCAGGAGTTCCACGGCTTCGCCACGACCCTCGGCTACGACCACCAGCGCCTCACCGAGAACCGCTACCTGCTGTTCGAGATCAACATGGGCGCGACCGCGATCGGCACGGGCATCACGACGCACCCGGGCTACGCGCCCGCCGTCCTCGCGCACCTGCGCGACATCACGGGGCTCGATCTCGCGACGGCCGACGACCTCGTCGAGGCGACGAGCGACACGGGATCGTTCATGTCGTTCTCCTCCACCCTCAAGCGCAACGCGATGAAGCTCTCGAAGATCTGCAACGACCTGCGGCTGCTGTCTTCGGGGCCGCAGGCCGGGCTCGGCGAGATCAATCTCCCCGCGCAGCAGGCCGGGTCGTCGATCATGCCCGGCAAGGTCAACCCGGTGATCCCCGAGGTCGTCAACCAGGTCGCCTTCTCGGTCGCGGGCGCCGACCTGACCGTCACGATGGCGAGCGAGGCGGGGCAGCTGCAGCTGAACGCCTTCGAGCCGATCATCGCGCACTCGATCTTCCAGTCGATCACCTGGATGCGCCGCGGGATGCGCACGCTCCGGATCAACTGCGTCGACGGCATCACGGCGAACCGCGAGCGGCTCGGCGCGATGGTCGGCGCATCGGTGGGGGTCGTCACGGCACTCACGCCCTTCATCGGGTACGCCGCGTCGGCCGCGCTCGCCAAGACCGCGCTGCTGACCCATCGCAACGTCGGCGACCTCGTCGTGGAGGCAGGGCTCATGACCCGCGAGGAGGTCGACAAGCAGCTCTCGCCCGCCCGCCTGTCGGGACTCGAGGCCATCACGCAGGCGATCCCGATCATCCAGCCGGTGGAGAACCTCGTCGAGAGCTGACGGCGCGGCCGCTGGCGGCACCGGCCGGACCCCGATAACGTCGAACGCGTGCCGGGGACACCGGTGTGATCTCGCATTCGAGGAGGCCGACATGACCGACCCCAACACCCCCGCGCCCGACGGGCAGCCGACGCCGCCCGCACCGCGCTACGGCGAGTACGCACAGACGCCTCCCGCTCCCGCGGAGCAGGCCGCCGCACCCGCGTACTCCGCGCCCGCCTACGCCGCCCCCGCGTACAACGCCGCCCCGGCCTACAACGGCGTGCCCGCCGCGGGCGGCCCGGTCCCCGGCAAGACGCTCGGCATCGTCGCGTTCGTCCTTGCGATCGTTCCGGTCGGCCTGTCACTGGTCGGTCTCATCCTCGGCATCATCGCGCTCGTGCAGTCGAAGAAGGCCGGCCGCAGCAACGGCTTCGCGATCGCGGCGATCATCATCGGCGCCCTCGCTCTGATCGTCGGCATCCTCCTGGTGTTCGCCGTCGTCATCCCGTCGCTGAACGCCGCAACGACGTGCCTCAACGACCCGACCGGGACCGCCACGATGTGGGGCGTGAACCTCCCGTGTGAAGAGGTTCTCAAGCAGTCCGGCCGCTGAAGCGGCTGACAGGACACGATCCGAAGGCGCGGGCACCCGGGAGGGGGCCGGCGCCTTCGGCGTATCAGCCGATGATGCGGCAGTGGGTCGTGAGCTCGCCGATCCCGTCGATCCCGACGGTGACGGTCGAGCGGTCACGGAGGAAGATCTGCGGGTCGCGGGAGTAGCCCGCACCGCCCGGACTTCCGGTCGAGATGAGCGTGCCCGGCAGGAGCGTCGCCGACCGCGACAGGTGCGACACGAGGGTCGCGACCGACCGGATCATCTGGCCCGTCGTGGCATCCTGCACCGTCTGCCCGTCCACCACGGCCCAGATATGGAGATCCTGGGGGTCGGGGATCTCGTCAGCCGTGACGACGAACGGACCGTTCGGGGTGAAGCCGTCGAAGGACTTGCACCGCGACCACTGTGCTTCGGAGAACTGGATGTCGCGCGCCGTGATGTCGTTGACGACCGTGTAGCCCCAGACGTGGTCGAGGGCATCCTCCGGGGCGACGTCCTTCGCGGGGCGGCCGATGACCACGCCGAGCTCCGCCTCGTAGTCGATCGACTCGCTGAGGGTGCGCGGCCACGTCGTCGTCTCCTCGTGCGCCGACAGCGAGTTCGGCCACAGCACGAACACGGTCGGCGCGGAGTCGGCCTTGAGACCCAGCTCGCTCGAATGCGCGGCGTAGTTGAGGCCCACGGCGAGCACGACCGGGGGAGTGCTCACGGCCGGGCCGAAGGTGACGTCGCCGAGCGGGATGCCACCGGCATCCGCCGCCGCCGCACGCACGCGGGCGAGGAGGTCGTCGCCTCCGGCGATGAGGGCCTGCAGGGTGGCGGGCGCATCGTTGAACAGGCCCGCGACCGGGATCGCGGTGTCGGCATCGATCACGGCGAGCGTCGGTTCGTCGGATTCGGGCAGACGAACGTGGGCGAAACGCATTCGACCAGGCTAACGTGCAGCGGTGTGCGGGAGACCTTCGTGTCATTTCGGAACCGCCGCGGCGGCCGTTGCCCTGCACTCTAGGCTGAACGCATGAGCCACCTGCCTCCGCTGGCCCAGCCGGCGCCGGCCGCGCCGCCCGCCGTCACGCCGCCTGCCACCCCGCCCGCCCCGCTCGGTGTCCCGGTGCCTCCGAAGAAGGGCCGCTCTGCCCCGATCTGGGCATTCGCCATCATGCTCGTCCTCCTCGTCGCGCTCATCGCGTACGTTCTGACGTTCCTCGGCGCGACGGCCTCGGCCGTCGGTATGGTGCTCGCGCTGATCCCGCTCGCGGGCGTGCTGCTGGCCGTCCGGATCGCCGACCGCTGGGAGCCGGAGCCCGTCTCCCTCGTCATCTTCGCCCTCGCGTGGGGTGCCGTCGTCGCCGTCGGGATCGCGCTCGGCGTCGACGTCCTGCTCGGCCTGCTGTTCCCGGCGGGGCCAGATGACGCGACCCGCGACGCGCTCTCCTCCGTCGTGCAGGCGCCGCTCGTCGAGGAGTTCGCCAAGGGCCTCGGCGTCTTCGTCGTCTTCGTGATCGGGCGCCGCGCTTTCGACGGACCGGTGGACGGCGTCGTCTACGGTGCGCTCGTGGGCGCGGGGTTCGCGTTCACCGAGAACATCATGTACTTCGCGACGAGTCTCATCGAGGGCGGCGTGTCGGACACCGCCTTCACGTTCGTGCTCCGAGGCATCCTGTCACCGTTCGCGCATGTCATGTTCACATCGCTCACGGGCTACGCCCTCGGCCGCGCGGCGCGCCGCGGCGCGAGCGTCGGCGGCGCGGCGGCCACGGGGCTCATCGGCATGCTGTTCGCGGCGGCCCTCCATGCCCTGTGGAACGGGTCGGCGGTGTTCGCCGATTTCTTCCACCTGTACGTGACGCTGCAGATCCCGCTGTTCGTCGCCTTCGTCGTGGGGTTCATCATGCTCCGCCGCGAGGAGGCGCGCCTGACCCGTGCGCGGTTGGGCGAGTATGCCGCGGCCGGCTGGTTCACGCCGGCCGAGGTCGAGATGCTCGCCACCGGCGCGGGGCGCCGCCGCGCGGTCGCGTGGGCGCGGACGCTCCCCGGGGACCGGTCACGCACGATGAAGGCGTTCATCGCGGATGCCACGGGCCTCGCCGCCGCACGCGAGCGAACCCGTTCGGGCCGTGACCCCCACGCCCCCGAGGATGAACGCATCTATCTCGCCCGGGCGACGACGGCCCGCCGCGCTCTGCTCGCCCCGGTGGCCTACGGACCTTGACACCCGGTTCGCGCGCCCGTCAGAATGAAGGCACAGTCTGACTCAGCGCTCGGTAGACACGCAGGCATCGCCGCGGCACCGGGCGCTGAGTTCGTCTCGGCGTCCGCGTTCCGGGCATCCGTGCTCCGGGCATCCGTGCTTTGATGGATGCCATGACTGAAGAGCGCACCAAGCCCGAGTTCGACGCCCCCGCCGGCCCCGCTCCGAGCGACCTCGTCATCCGCGACATCATCGTGGGCGACGGCGCCGAGGCGAAGCCCGGCGACACCGTCACCGTCCACTACGCCGGGGTCGAGTTCGAATCCGGCGAGGAGTTCGACTCCTCGTGGGGGCGCGGCGAGTCGATCCAGTTCCCGCTGCGCGGCCTGATCCAGGGCTGGCAGGACGGTATCCCGGGCATGAAGGTCGGCGGACGCCGCGAACTCGTCATCCCTCCGCACCTGGCCTACGGCCCGGCGGGCGGGCATTTCCTCGGTGGGAAGACGCTGATCTTCATCATCGATCTGCTCGCGGTCGGCTGATCGGTCGCCGCCCGTTCAGGGAATTTTTATATTCGTAGGAATAGATGGTCTGCGGGAGCGTTGCACTCCCGCAGACCATCTTCCGTTTCTCAACCCCTACACGAAGGATCACTCATGACCGACACCACCACGATCGACGTCCCCGGCTACAAGCCCGGCACCTGGGTGCTGGACCCCTCGCACAGTGAGGTCACCTTCTCGGTGCGCCACATGATGATCTCGAAGGTGCGCGGCGTCTTCGGCGTCAAGAGCGCGACGATCGAGGCGCCGGCGAACCCGCTCGAGGCCAAGGTCACGGCATCCGTCGACGTCGCGTCGGTCGACACGAAGGACGAGGGTCGCGACAACCACCTGCGCTCGGCCGACTTCTTCGACGCCGAGCAGTTCCCGACGCTCGACTTCGTCTCCACGGGCGTGCGCTACGAGAAGGGCGACTTCCTCGTGGACGGCGACCTCACGATCCGCGGCATCACCAAGCCGGTCACCTTCACGGTCGAGTTCGGTGGCTTCGGCACCGACCCGTGGGGCAACTACAAGGCCGGCGCGACGGCGACCACCGTCATCAACCGCGAGGACTTCGGCCTCACGTGGAACGCGGCGCTCGAGACCGGCGGCGTGCTCGTCGGCAAGGACGTCACGATCTCCCTCGACCTGCAGGGTTCGATCCAGGCCTGAGGGTTCCCGTACACCGCCCGAACCGCCCGGCATCCACTCGGATCCGGGCGGTTCGTGCGTACAGGGCGGTGCGCCCGGCTCAGGGCACAGGATGTTCGGCGTCGTAGGCGCGGAAGCCGGGGCTGAGGCGCAGGAGCAGCCCCGCGAGGCCGACGATGACGAATCCGCCGAGAAGCGGCGGCACCCACAGCGCCGTGAGGGTCGCGAGCGTGCCGGCGTAGAGTGCGCCGACGCGCGGGCCGCCGGCCACCACGACCATGAAGATGCCCTGCAGGCGCGCCCGCATGGTGTCGGGCACGGCCGCCTGCATCATCGTGGAGCGGTAGATCGCGCTCACGTTGTCGGCGGCGCCGGTCACGGCCAGTGCGATCATCGCGAGCACGATCAGCGCGAGGTTCGCGTGGCTCTCGTCGACGACGGCGGGCGCGAACCACCCCAGCTGGCCGGCCGCCAGCACGAGACCGAACACGACCGTGGCGGCACCGAACACCTGGATCGCGCGGGCGATGCCGACGCCGTGATGGCGCACCCGGCCGATCGGCCCCGAGAAGAGGCTCGACAAGAACGCGCCCGCGGCGATCGAGGCGGTGAGCAGCCCCGTCGTGATCGCGCCGCCGCCGAGGAGCACCGCGCCGATCGCGGGGAACAGGGCGAGCGGATTGCCGAACGTCATCGCGATGATGTCGAGGACGTACTGCAGGCGGATGTTCCGCGCGCGTCGGAGGAACGCGATGCCGTCGCGCAAGGACTCGAGGCCCGGTCGCACGATCTCCCCTTCGGGGCGGATGCCCGGGAGGGTCCAGAGCCCGAGGAACAGGCTCGTCATGAGCAGCACGTCGATCGAGTAGGTCCACGCGTATCCGGTGAACGCGACGAGCACGCCCGCAAGCGCGGGGCCGGCCATGACCATGATCCCGATCGTGATCCCCTGCAGCGCGGCCGCCGCGGGCAGGAGCTCCCGCGGGAGGAGGCGCGGCGTGATGGCCGACTTCGTCGCCCCGACGATCGAGTTCGCCGCCGAGTTGACGGCCGACAGCACGAACAGCCACGCGACGCTCTCGTGCCCCGCCCACGCGAGGATCGCGAGCAGCAGGGTGGAGGCGAACGTGACGGATGCCGCGATCAGCGCGACGACGCGGCGGTCGAAGGCATCCGCCAGCATGCCGCCGTAGAGCCCTGCGAAGACCATCGGGACGAGACCCACGACGGCGACCATCGAGACCGCGAGGGTGCTGTCGGTCAGCGCGAACACGTGCAGCATGACGGCGACGATCGTGAGCTGTCCGCCGAGGCCGGCGAGGGTCGACCCGACCCACAGCCGCGCGAACGCCGGGCTCACCCGGAAGGGGCGGAGATCGATGAAGTGGTCGCGGCGCAGGCGTGGGAGGCGGCGCGGGCGAGGCGCAGGCGAGCTCACGCGTCGACGTCGATCCGCTTGATGCGCGAAGACTGACCGCGCAGGATCGTGACGTCGCGGGGCGGGACGCCGAAGTGTGCGGCGAGTGCGCGCACGACCCCGTCGTTGGCCGCGCCGTCGACGGCGCGCTCGCGCACGTGGACGACGAAGTCCGCGGCATCCGACTCGGTGTCGGGTTCGACGAGCGGGCCCTTACGGCTGCCGGGCTTCACGCGGATCGAATACTGCACCCGTCGAGCCTACGAGTTTCTCGGAGCGTGTCGGCGCTGGTAGACTCTTCAGGTTGCCGTTGGATCGGCCGCGGATAAAGAGAGCCCACGCATCAGGCGTCGGGCGCCGCGCAACAAGGAGAGAGGGGATCACCTATGGCACTGGAAGCAGACGTCAAGAAGGCGATCATCGAAGAGTACGCGACGCACCCCGGTGACACCGGATCCCCCGAGGTGCAGGTCGCGATGCTGACGCAGCGCATCAAGGACCTCACCGAGCACCTGAAGGAGCACAAGCACGACCACCACTCGCGTCGTGGTCTGTTCCTCCTCGTCGGTCAGCGCCGTCGCCTGCTGGGTTACCTGCAGGACATCGACATCAACCGCTACCGTTCGCTCATCGAGCGTCTCGGCCTGCGTCGATAAGCATCCGCGTCTGGCGTTCAATCGCGCAGAACATTCTTGGAGAGCCGCCCCACGGTGTGGGGCGGCTCTCGTCGTTCCCGCCCGTTCGCTCCGCGCGCCCCGCGGGTCGCCCCGCGCCCCGGGCCGCCCCCGCGCCGCCCCGGCAGCCCCGGCCCCTCCGCCGAGACGCAACCTGCCGCCCGAGAATCACCGGCGTCTCGCGCGGCAGGTTGCGTCTCGGCGGGGGCGGGGCGGGCGCGGGCGGGGGCGCGTGCGAGAGAGGGGGATGCCTCAGGCGCGGGCGGCGAGCAGGTCGGCGTGCCAGCGCTCGGCCACGTCGGGGTGGGCGCGCAGGCGGGACTTGAGGGCGTTCTCGCCGTAGAGCGCGTGGATGGGGTTGGCGGGGTCCTGCGTGACGCCGCGGGCCTGGGCGGCGAGCTCGGCCGGCAGATCGATCAGCGGCAGCTTCGAGTCGAGCGCGGGATTGAAGAAGTACGGCACCGAGATGCGGTCGTCGGGGAAGCGCGGCGAGACCACTCGGTGGTTCGTCGCGATGAGATAGCCGCCGGTCGCGTACTCGAGCATCTCGCCGATGTTCACCACGAACGCGCCGGGTACCGACGGGGCATCCACCCAGACGCCGTCGCGCTGGACCTGCAGCCCGCCCTTTCCCGGCTCGACCCACAGCAGCGTCAGGACGCCCGAATCCTTGTGCGCGCCGACGCCCTGCCCCGGCTCGGGTTCGCGCGAGCCCGGGTAGCGGACGATCTTCAGCAGCGTCGAGGGCTCACCGAAGTGCTCGTCGAAGTACGTCTCGGGGGCGCCGAGGGTCAGGGCCCACGCGCGCAGGAGCTTCCGCGCGACGCCCGCGAGGTGCTCCTGCCACTCGATCGCCACCTCGCGCAGCGCCGGCTGCGCCTCCGGCCACAGGTTCGGGCCGATCAGGCGGGCGAAGTCCGGGGCATCCGGATCGTCGATCGTCGGGCGCTCGGGGCCGATGTCGATCTGCTCCCGCCAGTCGATCTCGCCCTGCGTGCGCTCGCCGCCGACGCGCGTGTAGCCGCGGAACTGGGGGCTGTGGACGTTCTCGATGGCGAGCTTGTCGGCCTCGGGCAGCTCGAAGAACTCCCGCGCCGTGCGGTGCAGCCGCGCCTCGAGCTCGGGGGTGACGCCGGTGCCCGTGAGGTAGAAGAACCCCACATCGTGGGTCGCCGCGCTCAGCCGGTCACGGAAGGCGGCAGCCGCCTCCGGCCCGGCATCGAGGTGTGAGAGATCGAGGATCGGGAGGTTCAGATCGGCCATACCGCGACGATAAGCGGATGCCTCGGCATCCGCCCCGACTGTTGCGCCGCATTACCGCGGCGGCCGTCGCGCGCTCCGGCGAGACCCCGCCGGCGCGCCGAGACCCCGCTCGCACGCCGAGACCGCGGTTGTCAGCGGCGGTCTCGGCCTGCAGACCGGGTCTCGCGGCCGGCGGGCGAGGCGCGCGAGGCCGGGCGCGATGGGGCGGCGCGACCGCGGGAATAACCTGGTGAAGGATGCGTTGCATGAGATACATTCATTTGCATGTATTGGATGCCGAGGCATCCGGGAAGTCAGGATCATCGTGAGCGAGAACACCACCGCTACGCCGCAGCAGATGCAGTTCGGCATCATGACGGTCAGCGACATCACCCAGGACCCGATCTCGGGTCACACCCCGAGCGAGGCCGAGCGCATCCGCGCGTCGGTCGAGATCGCCAAGCACGCCGAAGAGGTCGGCCTCGACGTCTTCGCCCTCGGCGAGCACCACAACCCGCCGTTCTGGTCGTCGTCGCCCACGACGACGCTCGCGTTCATCGCGGCGCAGACCGAGCGCATCATCCTGTCGACGTCGACGACGCTCATCACCACGAACGACCCGGTGAAGATCGCCGAGGACTACGCGATGCTGCAGCACCACTCCGGCGGCCGCATGGACCTCATGATGGGCCGCGGCAACACGGGCCCCGTCTACCCCTGGTTCGGCAAGGACATCCGCCAGGGTCTGCCCCTCGCGATCGAGAACTATGCCCTGCTGCACAAGCTGTGGCGTGAGGACGTCGTCGACTGGGAGGGCAAGTTCCGCACGCCCCTGCAGGGCTTCACCTCGACCCCGCGTCCGCTCGACGGCGTCGCGCCGTTCGTGTGGCACGGCTCGATCCGGACCCCCGAGATCGCCGAGCAGGCCGCCTATTACGGTGACGGCTTCTTCGCGAACAACATCTTCTGGCCCGCCGAGCACTACCAGCGCCTCATCGGCCTGTACCGCCAGCGCTGGGAGCACTACGGCCACGGCGCGCCCGAGACGGCGATCGTCGGCCTCGGCGGCCAGGCATTCATGGCGAAGAACTCGCAGGATGCCGTCAACCAGTTCCGCCCGTACTTCGACAACGCACCGGTCTACGGCCACGGCCCGAGCCTCGAGGACTTCAGCGAGATGACGCCGCTCACGGTCGGCTCGCCGCAGCTGGTCATCGACCGCTACGCCGGCATGCGCGACCTCTTCGGGGACTACCAGCGCCAGCTGTTCCTCATGGACCACGCGGGCCTGCCGCTGAAGACCGTGCTCGAGCAGCTCGACTTCCTCGGCGGCGAGGTCGTGCCGGTCCTCCGCAAGGAGCTCGCCCAGAACCGTCCGGAGAACGTGCCGGATGCCCCGACGCACGCCGCCCTCGTGAAGGCGACCTACGGCGACGGCCCGTCGCGTCAGGCGACGCCCCGCGCCAACCGCGGCGACAACCTGTCCGGACCCTCGCCCTACCAGGACGCCCCGGCTCCGGCCGGTGCCGCCTTCGGTGTCGGCAGCCGTTGAGCGAGAAGGGACGCACCATCATGAACAGCACGGCACCCCGCCGCATCGCCGTCGTCTCCGCCGGCCTGTCGAACCCCTCCTCGACGCGCATGCTCGCCGATCGGCTCGCTGCGGCGACCGTCGCCCAGCTCGCCGAGCGGGAGACCCCGGCATCCGTCGACACGATCGAACTGCGCGACCTCGCGCACGACATCACCAACAACCTCCTGACCGGCTTCGCGCCGCCCGCGCTCGAGTCCGCGATCAACACCGTGGTCTCCGCCGACGCGCTCATCGTCGTGACGCCGATCTTCTCCACGAGCTACTCGGGTCTGTTCAAGTCGTTCATCGACGTGCTCGACCCGGATGCCCTCACCGGCATGCCCGTGCTGATCGGGGCGAACGCGGGCACCGCCCGCCACTCGCTCGCGATCGACTACGCGATCCGTCCGCTGTTCGCCTACCTGCACGCCGACGCCGTCTCGACGGGCGTGTTCGCGGCATCCAGCGACTGGGGGTCGTCCGCCGACCAGGTGGCGCCGCTCAGCAGCCGCGTCGAGCGGGGCGCCCGCGAACTCGCGGAGGCCGTGCTGCGGCGCGAGCCGGCCACCGACGGCGACCCGTTCGATCCGGCGAACTACCTCGGTGAGGGCCGCTCGTTCGGTCACCTGCTGGGCGGGCTCGCGGGGGAGTAGTCCGCGCGCGCCAACGCATCCGCCGCTCGCACGAGGGCGAGGTGCGACAGCGCCTGCGGGGTGTTGCCGGCCTGGCGTCCGGCGTCGGTGTCGTATTCCTCCGACAGCAGCCCCAGGTCGTTCGCGACCCCGCAGGCGCGGTCCATGAGGGCGTGCGCGTCGGCGAGGCGTTCGGTCGCGGCATACTGCTCCACGAGCCAGAAGGAGCAGGCGAGGAACGGGTTCTCGCGCCCGGCCAGCCCGTCGACGCCCGACTCGGTGCGGTAACGCAGCACGAGGCCGTCGGAGAGCAGCGTGCGCTCGATCTCGGCGACGGTCGCGAGCATGCGCGGGTCGTCGGGGGCGCAGAAGCCGACCGTCGGCAGCAGCAGGAGCGACGCGTCGACGGCATCCGTGCCCTCGTGCTGCGTGAAGTGTCCCGCGGCGCTCACGCCCCGCGCATCGATCCGGGCGCGCACCCGGTCGCGGTGGCGCTCCCACGTCTCGACCGGGCCCGGCAGTCCGTGTTCGCGTACGGAGCGGATGCCGCGGTCGAACGCGGCCCACACCATCGCTCGGGAGTGGGTGAACATCTGCGGTTCGCCGCGGATCTCCCAGATGCCGCGGTCGGGCTCGTCGATGCGGCGCTCGGCTCGGCGCAGGAGCGCCCGCTCGAGCGGCCACGACAGCTCCGATTCGGGCACGCCCGACTCGCGTGCGGCGAACAGGGCCGTCATCACCTCGCCGGTGACATCGGCCTGGAACTGCTGCGCCGCCCCGTTCCCGACGCGGACGGGCATCGCGCCCCCGTAGCCCGGGAGGGACGTCATCGTCCGCTCGGCGAGATCACGCTCGCCCGTGACGCCGTAGACGATCTGCAGCTGGTCGGGGTCGCCCGCGATCGAGCGCAGCAGCCAGCGGCGCCAATGCTCGACGACGTGTGCGAACCCGTGCGCCAGCAGCACCTCGATCGTGAGGGACGCGTCGCGCAGCCACACGTAGCGGTAGTCCCAGTTGCGCTCGCCGCCGAACTCCTCCGGCAGCGACGTCGTCGGTGCCGCGATGATCCCTCCCGTGTCGTGGTGCGTCAGCGCGCGCAGCGTGAGGAGGGAGCGGACGACCTCGTCCCGGTGCACCTCGTGCGTGCGGATGTGCGACGCCCACTCGCTCCACCACCGGCCGGTGTCGAGAAGGGCCGCGCCCACGTCGATCGGGTGCGGTGCGGGTCGGTGCGAGGGATGCCGCGTCAGCGTGAGATCGCGCGTCTCACCGGCATCCACCGTGAACCGGCCGCGGTGCACGTGGTCCTCCGCCGTGAGCGCGGCGCCACGGAGGACGACGGCATCGGGCCCCGCGATCGCGACGAGTTCGGGCTCGGTCTCGGTGCCGGTCTGGCGCACCCACGGCACGGCGCGCGCGTAGTCGAAGCGCAGGCGCACCGACTGGGCGAACTCGACGGAGCCGGTCACCCCGACGACGCGGCGGACGAGGTCGACGCGCCGGTCCAGGTCGTGCCGCCGGGTGTCGACGACGAGGCAGTCGTGGACCTCGGCGACGCCGGTGGCGCTCTCCCATCGGGTGAGGAGCGTGAACGTGTCGCCGTCGTACCGGCGGGACGCCGTGGCACCCGGGTCTGAGGGGCGCAGGAGCCAGTGGCCCTGAGCCTCGCCGCCGAGGAGAGCTGCGAACACGGAGGGAGCGTCGAACCGCGGCAGACACAGCCAGTCGATCGAACCTGTGCGCGACACGAGCGCCGCCGTGCGGGCATTGCTGAGCAGGGCGTAGTCGTCGATGGCATCCGGCACGGATCGATTGTGCCTCCATCGTCGCCGGTTGTGGCAACGGGGTGGGTTCGAGGTGACCCGTGCGCCTCAGTCAGATCGCGCCGTCGCTCCGCTCCTGCTCCGACACCACCGGGGGAGAAGCGGAGCGGCGGCGCACGCGCGCGATGACGACGTCGGCGGCGGCGCCGAGCGCGAGCGCGACGACGATCGAGACGATCACGGCCACCGCCGTGCCGCCGGGCACGAGTGCGGCGACGACGGCGCCGAGCACCGCCTGATAGGTCGCCCACGCGAGTGCGGCGCCGCCCGCGATCGGCAGGTAACGCGGCAGCGGCAGCCGGGACGAGCCGGCCACGAGGTTGACGGCGAGGCGCGCGAACGGGATGAACCGCGCCGTGAACATGACGGATGCCCCGCGGCGATGAAGCGCCGTCCCGGCCCACGCGAAGGCGGTCTGCACGCGCTCCGCGCGCATCCACCGCCATCGCCGGATGCCGACGGCGCGCCCCACCGTGTAGCAGGCCACATCTCCCGCGAGGGCGGCCGCCGCCGCGACGAGGATCACGAGGACGAGCGGAGGGGTGCCCTCGGACACCGCGAGGGCGCCGAAAGTCGTCACGGCCGCTTCACCCGGGAGGACGACGAGGAACGCGTCGCCGACGACGAGCACCGCCATCGCCGGCAGCGCCCACGGGCTCGCCGCGAGGGCCGCCAGCCACTCCTCGACCATCCCTCGGATGTACCAGGCCGCGGTGAACGGCTCCCGAACGGATCGCGCCAGGATGACGCGCCGGTGACGCGCGGGGGAGCGCTCGCCGAAGACTTGACGCTCAGGGCCGTTCGCGTCCGACCGGGGCGCGCAGCGGCGGGAATCTGTACGCATGAGAGTCGCGATCGTCACCGAGTCGTTCCTTCCTCACATGAACGGGGTCACCGGCTCCGTCCTCCAGTCCGTGCGCCATCTCACCGCGCTCGGCCACGAGACCCTCGTCATCGCGCCGGGGGCGCGTCGGACCCCCGCCGATGGCGCCACCTTCCTCCCGTCCATTCCCCTGCCGGGCTACCCGCAGGTGCGGGTCGCGCTCGCGCGGGCGGGCCGGGTCACGGGCATCCTGCGCGACTTCGCGCCCGACGTCGTCCATCTCGCGTCGCCGTTCCTCCTCGGATGGCGCGGGCTCACGGCCGCCGAGAGCCTGGGCGTGCCGACCGTCGCCGTGTACCAGACCGACGTCATCGCCTACATGCGCCGCTACGGGGTGCCGCGTGCGGCGCGCCTCACCGCGGCGCACGTCGCGCGCCTCCACCGTCGCGCGACCGTGACCCTCGCCCCCTCGTCGACGGCGCGGGAGCAGTTGACCGCCCTCGGCGTCGAGCGCGTGCACATGTGGGGTCGCGGTGTCGACACCGAGCGGTTCCACCCGGGCCGGCGCAGCGACGCGTGGCGTGACTGGATCGCCCCCGGCAAGGTCATCGTCGGCTACGTCGGTCGGCTCGCGCCCGAGAAGCAGGTCGAGGATCTCGCCGCGCTGTCGGACATCCCCGGCATCCAGGTCGTCATCGTCGGCGACGGCCCGTCACGTGCGCAGCTCGAGCGGCGGATGCCAGACGCGTCGTTCCTCGGGCATCTCGGCGGGGCCGAGCTCGCCCAGGCGATGGCGTGCTTCGACGTGTTCGTCCACCCCGGCGAGAGCGAGACGTTCGGGCAGACGCTGCAGGAGGCGCACGCGAGCGGTGTGCCCGTCGTCGCGACCGGCGTCGGCGGCCCGGTCGACCTCGTGCGCTCCAGCGTCGACGGCTGGCTGTACCGGCCGGGCGATCTCGACGACCTGCGGGGGCGCGTCGTCGACCTCGCGGGCGACGAGACCAAGCGCCGCGCCTTCGGTGCCGCGGCCCGCGCGCGTGTCGAGGAGCGCACGTGGCCGGCGCTCGTGAGCCGCCTCGCGGAGCACTACGACGAGGCCCGCCGCATCCACGCCGCCCCGGCCGAGACGGCAGCGGATGCCGCCCCGACCCGCACCGACGCCGACTCGGCTCCCGCCGGCGCGGCGACGATCGATGTCTCGGTGCCCGCGCCCCGTCCGTGGCGGCGTTTCGTCGCGCTCGGCGACTCGATCACCGAGGGACTGTGCGACACCTCCCGGATGCCCGAGGGCCAGTACCGCGGGTGGGCCGACCGCCTCGCGATGCTGCTCGCGCAGCGTTCGCGCGAACCGCTCCAGTACGCGAACCTCGCGGTGCGCAGCCGCCGCGTCGAGAACGTCGCCGAGGAGCAGGTCACTCTGGCGCTCGAGCTCCGCCCCGACCTCGTGTCGATCCTCATCGGCGCGAACGACCTGATGCTGCACCGGCCCGACCCGGTCGCGCTCGGTGCGCGCATCGAGGACGTCGTCGCACGGCTGCGCGCGCAGGGCGCCGACGTGCTGCTCGTCACCCCGTTCCTGCCGCAGCGCCGCCTCGCGGCCGTGTTCACGCGGCGGTTCGCGGCGTACGCCGACGAGCTGCGGCGCATCGCCGGCATCCACGGCGCGCGGCTCGTCGACATCGGCGCCGGCGACCCCATCGGGCAGCCGGAGCACTGGGCGCACGACCGGGTCCACCTGACCTCGGGCGGCCATCGCCTCCTCGCCTACCGCGCGGCGGAAGCCCTCGGCATCCCCGACGCAGAAGCCGTCGGGGCGCTCGAGGCGGCCCTGCACGCCGACGAGGACCGCCCCGTCGCGGGCCTGTGGATCACGCGCGACGCGTTGCCGTGGGCGTGGCGGCGCCTGCGCGGCCGGACGGCGGGCGACGGACTGGCCGCGAAGCACGACGCGTACGTCGAGATCCCCGCGGGGGGATCGGCGACCTCGCGCCAGGATGTGCGCTGACGAGCGCTCAGTGCGGCGCTCAGCCGCTCTTGCGACGGAACTCCCGCTTGGTCACCGCGCCGTGCGTGCCGTGGACCGACGAATCTCCGTCGAGGTGCGCCTCACCCTTGCGGTGCTGTGCGTTCTTCTTGTCGAGCGCCTCTTTGAACTTGCGCTTCATCTCATCGGATGCGGTCGTGTCATCGGTGCTCATACCGTCCACCCTACGCACGTCGGCGGGCTGCTGGTAGGGTTGTGAGGGCTGTCGTGGAGCTTCCGCGGCCGCCGGAGCAGGCCGGCACGAAGCTGGTCCCCTGTGGTGGGTTCCCGTCCCGAACGGTGGCTTTCTACTGGTGGCCAGCGTGGGGGCCCGATGCGAGTCATCGCGCGCCCGGAATGCCTCTCCCTGCTCCTTCGCACGATCTCGCGCGCGAAACGCGCGTGCGAGTCTAAACAAAGAAGGAGAGACCTCTTGGAAGGTCCTGAAATCACGGCCGCCGAGGCCGTTCTCGACAACGGCCGCTTCGGCACCCGTACGATCCGCTTCGAGACCGGACGCCTCGCCCAGCAGGCGCAGGGTGCGGTCGCCGCCTATCTCGACGAGGAGACGATGCTCCTGTCGGCCACGAGCGCCGGCAAGCACCCCCGCGAGGGCTTCGACTTCTTCCCGCTGACCGTCGACGTCGAAGAGCGTTCGTACGCGGCGGGCAAGATCCCCGGTTCGTTCTTCCGTCGTGAGGGTCGCCCCTCGACCGAGGCGATCCTCGTCTGCCGTCTCATCGACCGTCCGCTGCGCCCGTCGTTCGTCGATGGCCTCCGCAACGAGGTCCAGATCGTCGTGACCGTGCTCTCGATCGCGCCGGGCGAGTTCTACGACGCGCTCGCGATCAACGCGGCATCCCTGTCGACGCAGATCTCCGGTCTGCCGTTCTCCGGACCCATCGCGGGTGTGCGCCTGGCGCTCATCCCGGGTCACGGCGAGCACGCCGACCAGTGGGTTGCGTTCCCGACCGCCGCGCAGGTCGAGGAGGCCGTCTTCGACCTCATGGTCGCCGGTCGTGTCCTCGAAGACGGCGACGTCGCGATCATGATGGTCGAGGCCGAGGCCACCGAGAACAGCTGGAACCTCATCAAGGGCGGCGCCACGAAGCCCTCCGAAGAGGTCGTCGCGCAGGGCCTCGAGGCATCCAAGCCCTTCATCAAGGAGCTCGTCGCGGCGCAGAACGTCGTGGCGAACACCGCCGCGAAGGAGATCCAGCCGTACCCGGTCTTCCCCGCGTACGCGAAGGAGACCTACGACTTCGTCGCCGGTCGCGCCTACGACCGTCTCGTGCCGGTGTACCAGATCGCCGACAAGCTCGAGCGCCAGAACGCCGACGACGCCGTCAAGGACGACGTCAAGGCGCAGCTGACCGCCGCCGTCGAGGCGGGCGAGCTCCCCGCGAGTGCCCTCGCCGAGTTCGGTGCGGCGTACAAGTCGGTCACGAAGGTCATCGTGCGCGGACGCATCCTCAGCGAGGGCGTCCGCATCGACGGCCGCGGCCTCGCCGACATCCGTCCGCTGGATGCCGAGGTGCAGGTCATCCCGCGCGTGCACGGCTCGGCGATCTTCCAGCGCGGTGAGACCCAGATCCTGGGTGTCACGACGCTCAACATGCTCAAGATGGAACAGCAGATCGACTCGCTGTCGCCCACGACGAGCAAGCGCTACATGCACCACTACAACTTCCCGCCCTACTCGACCGGTGAGACCGGCCGCGTCGGGTCGCCGAAGCGTCGCGAGATCGGGCACGGCTTCCTCGCCGAGCGCGCGCTCGTGCCGGTGCTGCCGAGCCGCGAGGAGTTCCCCTACGCGATCCGTCAGGTCTCCGAGGCTCTCGGCTCCAACGGATCGACGTCGATGGGCTCCGTGTGCGCATCGACCCTGTCGCTGCTGAACGCGGGTGTGCCGCTGCGCGCCCCCGTCGCCGGCATCGCGATGGGCCTCGTCTCCGACCAGGTCGACGGCCAGACGCGCTACGCCGCGCTGACCGACATCCTCGGCGCCGAGGACGCCCTCGGCGACATGGACTTCAAGGTCGCCGGCACGAGCGAGTTCATCACCGCGATCCAGCTCGACACGAAGCTCGACGGCATCCCGTCGTCGGTGCTCGCCGCCGCGCTGACGCAGGCGAAGGAAGCGCGCACCACGATCCTCGGTGTCCTGAACGCCGCGATCGACGGCCCCGACGAGATGGCGCCGACGGCTCCGCGCGTCATCAGCGTGCAGATCCCCGTCGACAAGATCGGCGAGCTGATCGGCCCGAAGGGCAAGACGATCAACGCGATCCAGGACGAGACCGGCGCGCAGATCTCCATCGAGGAGGACGGCACCGTCTACATCGGCGCGACCGACGGCCCCTCGGCCGAGGCTGCCCGCGCGCAGGTCAACGCGATCGCGAACCCGACGAACCCGGAGGTCGGCGAGCAGTTCCTCGGAACCGTCGTCAAGATCGCCACGTTCGGCGCGTTCGTCTCGCTCCTGCCCGGCAAGGACGGCCTGCTGCACGTCAGCGAGGTCCGCAAGCTCGCCGGCGGCAAGCGTGTCGAGAACGTCGAGGACGTGCTCGGTGTCGGTCAGAAGCTCCTCGTGCGCATCACGAAGATCGACGACCGTGGCAAGCTGTCGCTCGAGCCCGTGCTCGAAGAGCCCGCCGACCAGGAGGGCTCGGCCGCGGCCAGCGAAGGCCCCGGGGACGCTCCCGCAGAGGGCTGACCCACCCTGTTTCTTCGGTCCTGCGAAGGGCTGAAGAGCGAAGACCACGGATGCCCGCCTCCTCCCGACTCGGAGGGGCGGGCATCCGTTCTTTCGTCTCTGTCCCCCGAATGGGGGACAGAATTGCCTCCCCATCAGGCATCGAGATCAAAGCGTTATCGAATGTTCGCCGATCGTTCGGGTCGGTGGCCGGTTCGCTCCCGGTGCTGGCCTAGCCTCGGTACTACGCATCGGGGGATGCGTGCGACACGCACAGACCTTGACGGTGCGTGAGGGGGTGAAGAGATGGGCTTCTTCGGAGTAGGCGCCACGCCCGCCTCGACGCGCGTGGACGGTGAGGCGAACGTCACCGTGACCACGGATGCCTCCGCACCGGAACACCCCTCCTCGCCGATCCCCGTGCAGGGCAAACCCGTCGGCGCGGGACTTCGCGTTCCGCTCGGCGAGACCGGCCTGAAGATCTTCCCGCTGTTCCTCGGCGGCGCCGAGTTCGGCTGGCACGTCGACCTCGCCAAGGCGCACCGGATCCTCGACGCGTACGTCGAGCGCGGCGGCAATGCGGTCAAGACTTCCGACGGCTACGCGGCCGGCCGCAGCGAGCACATCATCGGCGAGTGGATGGCACGGCGCGCGATCCGCGACGAGATCGTCCTCGGCGTACGCATCGGCCGGCACCCCGACCACCCGGGCCTCGGCTCGGTGAACCTCATCCGGTCGGTGGAGGCTTCGCTCGGCCGGCTCAAGACGGACCACCTCGACGTGCTGTACCTGGATGCAGGGGCAGATTCGCAATCGTCCCTGGAAGACACCCTCGCGACGGCCGAGTGGCTCGTCGAATCGGGCAAGGTGCGCTCGCTGGGCTCGATCGGGCACTCGGCGGCGCAGCTCGTCGAGGCGCGCATCCTGGCATCCGCCGGCTACCCGCGCCTCACGGTGCTCGAAGTCCCGTACAACGTGCTGCGCCAGAACGAGTTCGACTCGGACCTGCGCCTCGTCGCGGGGGCGCAGGGCATCGCCGTGACTCCGTCGCAGGCCCTCGAGCACGGGTATCTGTCGGGCGTTCACCGATCACGCGCGAAGGTGGGTTCGTCGGTACGCGGCTCGCAGATCGCCGCCGCCATGAACCGCCGCGGAGCCCGGACGCTGCGCGCCCTCGACCGGATCGGTGCGGAGCTGTCGATCCCGACTGGCGCCGTCGCGATCGCATGGCTCCTCGCGCAACGCGCCGTCGTCGCACCCATCGTGAACGTCTACGCCGTCGAACACGTCGACGAGCTCGTCCAGGGCGTCGGTGCGAAGCTCAGCCGCGCGCAGCTCGCGGAGATCGCCAAGGCTGCGCAGTAGCGAACCCGTGCGGGTGTCGCACGCCTGACGTAGGGTTGAGATACACCCCCGGCGAGACGAGTTCACCCGTGACGCATTACCTGTACCTTGTGCGTCACGGCGAGCATCTCGACGCGGAGCACGGGCTCGAAGACGGGCCGCTGTCGCCGAGAGGTCGGCGCCAGGCGGAGCTGCTGGCCGACCGACTGTCGGGCGTTCCGCTCGACGCGGTCTGGCATTCCCCGCTCGAGCGGGCGGCAGAGACGGCGCGAGCCGTCGCCGAACGGCTGCCGGCGGTCACCCCCGAGCCGTCCTCGCTGCTGTTCGACTGCATCCCGACCGGTCCGACCCCCGACATGCCCGCCGTCTACGAGCCGTTCTTCGGCTCCTACACCGAGGCGGACATCGACGCGGGGGCGGCGCAGATGGCCGATGCCGTGTCGGAGTTCCTCGTGCGCAAGACGGACGCCCACGAACTGCTCATCACCCACAACTTCGTCATCGCCTGGTTCGTGCGCGAAGTGCTGGATGCCCCGCAGTGGCGCTGGATGACGATCAATCAGGCGAACTGCGGCCTCACCGTGCTCGCGCAGCGCCCCGGGCGCCCGTGGACGCTCGTGTCGCACAACGACCTCGCGCACCTGCCGATGGAGCTGCGCACGGGGCTCCCCGAGATCCCTCCGGTCTGAGCGCGGCTCACGCCTCGTCGGATGCCTCGCGGGGGAGCGGCTCCTTCGGGAGCTTCCGCACCTTCGCGCGGCGCTTGCGCCGCTGCGGGATCATGGAGCGCATCTCTTCGAGCTTGCCGAAGCACAGCAGCCGGTCCTGGGCTTCGAGCACGACGCCCTTGCGCGGGTTCGGGATGACCTGTGCACCGCGGTGGAGCGTCAGCACGGTGATGTCGCGCTCCCACAGCCCGGACTCGCCGAGCGTCTTGCCGACGAGTTCCGCCGCCGCATGGACGGCGAGTTCGGCGACGCCGTAGCCGGTCGAGACGGTGAGGCGCTGGCGCACGTCGATCTCGGGGAAGGCGACCTGGTTGGCGATGTAGTCGATCATCGCGCCGGCGATGTCGAGGTTCGTCGCCGTCTCGATGCCCTGAAGGCCCGGCGACGAGTTCACCTCCATCACGAGCGGGCCGTCGTCGCCCATGAGCATGTCGACCCCGGCGATCTTGAGGCCCATGATCTGCGCCGAGCGGACGGCCGCCTCCTGGTACGCGGGCGACAGGTCCACGGCCTCGACCGTGCCGCCGCGGTGGACGTTGGAGCGGAACTCGTCTCCCGTCGCGGTGCGGCGCATCGCCGCGACGACCCGGTCGCCCACGACGAGGGCGCGGATGTCGCGGCCGCGACTCTCGGCGACGAACCGCTGGATGAGGACGTTCTGCCGCGTGGAATGCAGGGTCTCGATGATCGCTTCGGCGACCTTCACCTCGGGCGCGAGGATCACGCCGATGCCCTGCGTGCCCTCGAGGAGCTTGATCACGACGGGTGCGCCGCCGACCCGCGCGATCGCGGGGCGCACGTCGATGCGGTTGCGCACGAACGCCGTCGCGGGCATCTCGATGCCGTGCCGCGAGAGGATCTGCGTCGCCCGGAGCTTGTCGCGCGCGTTCGAGATGCCGTTGGCCGTATTCGGCGTGTAGACATCCATCTGCTCGAACTGGCGCACGACGGCGGTGCCGAAGTAGGTGATCGAGTTGCCGATCCGCGGGACGATCGCGTCGTAGTCGGACAGGGGCCGACCGCGGTAGGTGAGGTCGGGCTCGTCGCCGGACAGGTCGATCGCGAAGCGAAGGGTGTCGAGCACGCGCACCTCATGGCCGCGCTGCTGCGCGGCGGTCTTGAGTCGCTGGGTGGAGTACGCGCGAGGGGCGCGCGAGAGAATGGCGATTTTCATGCGTGTGCTTCTGGGAGGATCGGAGCGTGAAACAACCCGCCCAGTCAAACACAGTCGTCGGGTGGCGAGAATGGGTTTCGCTGCCGGATGCCGGTCTCGACTGGATCAAAGCGAAACTCGACACCGGCGCGCAGACCTCGGCGCTGCATGTCATCCATATCGAGGAGTTCGAGCGCGACGGGCATCCGTGGGTGCGCGGGCTCGTCAGGCCGTGGCAGCACTCGTGGGCCGACGAGGTCGCGATGGAGTGGCCCGTGCGCGATGTGCGCCGGGTGCGCAGCTCGTCCGGACATGCGCAGCGGCGCTACGTCGTGCTGCAGACGATCCGCCTCGCGGGGCGCGAGGTCGCGGTCGAACTGACCCTGACCAACCGCGACAAGATGGGGTTCCGCATGCTCATCGGGCGTGAGGCCCTCCGCCACGGCTTCCTCGTCGACTCCCACGCGTCCTTCCTCGGCGGACGTGCCCCGAAGGCGATCCGTCGCCGCAACAACGGTCTCGCCTCCGAGCCGGACTGAACTGCCCGGCGCGTCGCGCGACGCTCAGCGCAGGGTCTTGCCGTACCAGCGCGTCGCGTTGGGGTTGTCGTTGTAGGGCTCGATCGGGGTGAAGCCGCTCCGGGCGTACAGGGCACCGGCCGCCTCGAGCGTGTGGTGGGTGTCGAGGACCAGGTCGGCCGCGCCCCACTCGCTGGCCCGGCTCTCGAGGCCTTCGAGCAGCAGACGTCCCCAGCCGCGCCCGCGCGTCGACGGGTCGACGTACAGGTGCTTCACCTCGTAGCGAGACCCTCGCTCGCCGGCGTCGATGCGGCGGATGCCTCCGCAGCCGACATCGTTCCCGTCATCGTCGACCAGCACGAGGAAGACGCCCGCCGGGGGAGTGAACACTGAGGCATCCGGAAACACCGGGCGGTACGTCTGACCGGTCGGGAAGGCCTCGCCGCGCATCTGGAAGTACGCCGCCAGCATCGTGCGTGCGCGGGGGTCTTCGGCGGAGACGCGTTCCAGCAACACCATGCACCTAGGCTAGAGGCATGACGACGAGAGTGGCCCTCGTGGGCGGCACCGGCAAGCTCGGAAGCATCATCCATGCCGTCATCGATGCCGAGCCGGACTTCGAGGTCGTCGCCGTCCTGGGGTCGCAGAGCGACCTCGCCGAGATGGACGGCGCGGATCTCGTCGTGGATGCCTCCGTCCCCGGCATCTCGATCGACGTCGTCCGCGCAGCGATCGAGCGCGGACTGAACGTCCTCGTCGGCACGTCGGGATGGTCCGCCGAGCGGATCGCGCTCGTCCGGCCGCTCGTCGAGGCCGCCGAGACCGGCGCCGTGTTCATCCCCAACTTCTCGCTCGGCTCGGTCATCGGATCCGCACTCGCCGCGGCCGCCGCACCGCACTTCCCGTCGATCGAGATCGTCGAGACCCACCGCGAGACCAAGGTCGACTCGCCGAGCGGCACCGCCGTGCGCACGGCGGAACTCATCGCTGCGGCCCGTGACGAGATCGGCCCCGTCGAGGCCCCGCACGTCGACCAGCGCGCCCGCGGCCAGCAGATCGCCAGCATCCCGGTCCATTCGCTCCGGCGCCCGGGAGTCATCGCACGGCAGGAGACGATCCTCGCGGGGCCGGGGGAGTCGCTCACGATCGTGCACGACACGATCGATCCCACGCTTGCATACGCACCCGGCATCCGGGTGGCGCTCGCCGCGGCCCGTGATGCGCGCGGCGTGACGGTCGGCCTCGACGCGCTCATCGACCTGGGCCTGCGGCCGCGTACGCCGCCCCGCACCCGCACCCCGATCGACGAAGGCGGCGTGCCGGGCCAGGTCGCACGCGCGACCGGCGCATGAACGCACGCATCGGCGTCGCCTTCATGGCGGTGCTGCTGGCGGTGTACATCGCCCTCGTCGCGCAGCGCGCCTGGCTGCTGCTCGTTTCGGGTGAACCCATCGGCATCGCGATGGGCGTCGCGCTCATCGTGCTGCCCGTCATCGCGGTGTGGGCTCTGTGGCGCGAACTGGCGTTCGGATTCGGCGCGCAGCGCCTCGGGCGGTTGCTCGAGGACGAACATGATCTGCCAGCCGAAGAGATGGACGTCCGCCCCAGCGGACGCCCCGATCGCGCGCAGGCGGATGCCCTGTTCCCCGCCTATCGCGAGGCCGTCGAGAGCGACCCCGAGAACTGGCGCGTCTGGTTCCGCCTCGGGCTCGCCTACGACGGCGCAGGCGACCGCTCCCGCGCACGCGCCGCGATTCGCACGGCGATCCGCCTGGAGAAGGCGCAGCCGCGACCCTGACCCGCGTCAGCGCGCGGGCACGGCCGCCGCAACGGCATCCTCGACCGTCGCGTGCGTGAACGTGAAACCGGATGCCTCCAGGCGTGCCGGGACCACGTGCATGTCGCTCGTGAGCAGCGCCTCGGTGGCATCCGCGCCGAGCGCAGCGG
>Ga0209922_100543_pt1 | contig 47818 bp, 40 predicted proteins | sample ThiBiot_500_biof_FD_183946 | JGI IMG/M metagenome (GOLD analysis project Ga0209922, IMG submission 183946) | Wastewater bioreactor microbial communities from Cape Town, South Africa - Thiocy_expt_500_biof (SPAdes) | ecosystem: Engineered > Bioreactor > Thiocyanate-remediating > Anaerobic-Aerobic ... | reverse complement strand
CCGGGGATTTCACCTCTGTCTTACAAAACCGCCTGCGCACGCTTTACGCCCAGTAATTCCGATTAACGCTTGCACCCTACGTATTACCGCGGCTGCTGGCACGTAGTTAGCCGGTGCTTATTCTTACAGTACCGTCATGGACTCCAGGTATTAGCCAGAGCTTTTTCGTTCTGTACAAAAGCAGTTTACAACCCGAGGGCCTTCATCCTGCACGCGGAATGGCTGGATCAGGCTTTCGCCCATTGTCCAAAATTCCCCACTGCTGCCTCCCGTAGGAGTCTGGGCCGTGTCTCAGTCCCAGTGTGGCTGATCATCCTCTCAGACCAGCTACAGATCGTTGGCTTGGTAGGCTTTTATCCCACCAACTACCTAATCTGCCATCAGCCGCTCCAGACGCGCGAGGTCTTGCGATCCCCCGCTTTCATCCGTAGATCGTATGCGGTATTAGCCACTCTTTCGAGTAGTTATCCCCCACGTCTGGGCACGTTCCGATGTATTACTCACCCGTTCGCCGCTCGCCGCCAGGTTGCCCCGCGCTGCCGCTCGACTTGCATGTGTAAAGCATTCCGCCAGCGTTCAATCTGAGCCAGGATCAAACTCTACAGTTCGATCTTGAAATTTATACTCTTTCGAGTTTACTCATTTAAACGGAATTGAAGTGAACTTCACTTCTGTTCTCATGAGCGTTTGATAGTCTGAAAGACCTTGGCAATTCGCCATCAAACGCCCACGCTTATCGGCTGTATATTTTTAATGAACCGCGCCAAGCGACCTGCTTTGCGCTGAGTCAGTTGCGATCAACTGAGCCTTGAATTATGACCTGTTTTCTATAAACCTGTCAAACTCTAGGGTTTTTACCGATTTGAATCGTTTGATCGATCCGTCTGGTCTTCACCCCTCCAGCTGTTAACTGGTGAGCCTTGAATTATGGCATGTTGTTGAACAACCTGTCAAGGCTTGGGGTTTTTATCGATTGCCACCCGCGCTGTGCGCCTGTGACTCTCCAACCCCTGCAACACTTGGCCGATCCCTGAGGACTGGCTGGATGCCGCTTCGCTGGTTTGCGCCTGTCGGCGTTGATCAGCGAAGCCATAGACTATAACACTGTTTTTGAGTTGTGCGCAAGGCAGCTTGAAAAAATTTTGTCGTTGTGCGGTTTGGGGCGCAGCGCCTGGGGTTGGGCCCGCTGGCCTGCGTCCTGTGCCGGCGTCGCGTATGGTCGGTCCTTGCTTCGGATGCGCTCTTCATCATGGCTCTGCTCACACTGCTCGATGCTCAACTGGCTTTTGGCCATGTGCCCCTGCTGGATCACGCCGGCTTTTCCCTGGAAGCCGGTGAGCGGGTCGGCCTGATCGGGCGCAACGGTGCCGGCAAGTCCTCGCTGCTGCGCATTCTGGGCGGCCTGGAGCGCGCCGACGATGGCGAGTTGCAGATCGCGCAGGGCCTGGGTGTGGCGTATGTGGCCCAGGAGCCCGCGTTGCCGGCGACGGCCACCGTGGCCGAGGCGGTGGCCGAAGGCCTGGCGCCGGTGCGGGCGCTGATCGATGCGTGGAGCAGTGGCGCGGGCGATCTGGATGGCCTGCAGGCGCGTATCGAGGCACTGGACGGCTGGAGCTGGCGCCAGCGCGTGGACGAGGCCTTGCAGCGCCTGCGGCTGCCGGCCGACGCGCGGATCCAGGCGTTGTCTGGCGGCACGCGCAAGCGGGTGGCCCTGGCGCAGGCCCTGGTGACGCGGCCCGATGTGCTGCTGCTGGACGAGCCGACCAACCACCTCGACCTGGACGCGATCCAGTGGCTGGAGGAGCTGCTGTTGCAGTTCAAGGGCAGCGTGGTGGTCATCACGCACGATCGGGCGTTTCTGGACCGGGTGGCCACGCGCATCGTCGAGCTGGACCGCGGCCAGCTGCTGTCGTACCCGGGCAACTTCGCGCGGTATCAGGCGCTGAAGGCCGAGCAGCTGGCGCAGGAGGCCACCATCCACGCCCGCGCCGACAAGCTGCTGGCCCAGGAAGAGGTCTGGATTCGCCAGGGCGTGGAGGCTCGCCGCACGCGGGCGCAGGGCCGGGTCAACCGTCTGCAGGCGCTGCGCGCGGCGCGGGCGGCGCGGCGCGAGGCGGTGGGCCGCGTGCGGCTGGACGTGGACGCGGGCGCCGCCGGCTACCAGGGCAAGCTGGTGGCCGAGCTGCGCGACGTGCGCCTGGCGTTTGGCGAGCAGGTGATCGTCGACGGCCTGAGCACCACCGTGCTGCGCGGCGACAAGATCGGCCTGATCGGGCCCAACGGCGCCGGCAAGACCACGTTGCTGAAGCTGATCCTGGGCGAGCTGGCGCCCGACAGCGGCCAGGTGCGGCGCGGCGCCAACCTGCAGGTGGCGTATTTCGACCAGATGCGCGCCGCGCTGGAGCCGGACGCGACGCTGGAGGACTTCATCAGCCCCGGCAGCGAGTGGATCGAGATCGGCCACCGGCGCCAGCACGTCAAGAGCTACCTGGGCGACTTCCTGTTCAGTCCGGCGCGCGCGGCCTCGCCGGTGCGCAGCCTGTCGGGCGGCGAGCGCGCCCGGCTGCTGCTGGCGCGCCTGTTCGCGCGCCCGGCCAACGTGCTGGTGCTGGACGAACCGACCAACGACCTGGACATCGACACGCTGGAGCTGCTCGAGGAGCTGCTGCAGGACTATCCCGGCACGGTGTTCCTGGTCAGCCACGACCGCGCGTTCCTCGACAACGTGGTGACCAGCACCCTGGCCTGGGACGGCGCGGGGCGCTGGCGCGAATACGAGGGCGGGGTGCAGGACTGGCTGGTGCAGAGCGCGCGCTGGCAGGCCCTGCGCGCCCCCGACGCCGCGCTGCCGCCGCCGGGCGACAGTCCGAAGAAAGTGGATCAAATCAGCCAGAAACCCGTATCTGGCGAGCGCCAGCAGCTACCAAAAAAGAAGTTGTCATACAAGGAACAACGTGAACTCGACGAGCTGCCCGCCCGCATCGAGGCGCTGGAAGCCGAGCAAGCCGAGTTGCGCGCCACGCTGGCCGACGGCGCGCTCTACCAGAGCGACCTGGCGCGCGCGATCGCCCTGCAGGCGCGCGATGGCGCCATCGACGAGGCGCTGACCGCCGCCCTGGAGCGCTGGGCCGAACTCGAATCGGCCGTGCAGCGCCCGGCCTGACGGCAGGCCGCTACAGTGGTGCCGACGCGGCCCATCCCGGTGCCGCCTCGACGACTGGAGGCCAGGACATGAACAACCCGTGGCTGTGGACGGTGGCGGCCTTGCTGCCGCTGGTGGCGCTGGCCGCCTTCCGGCTGCTGCGCCCGCCCGGCGGCGCCGAGCAGCCGCTGGGCGACGACGACCGCTTCGCGCCCGTGGCCGCGCTGTCGCCGGCCGAAATGGCGTTGCTGGACTACCTGGTGCGCGCCTTTCCCGGCCGGCCGGTGCTGTTTCGGGTGCCGCTGTCGCGCCTGCTGACGGTGCGGCGCACCGGCAACCGCCTGGCCGCCCAACGGCGCCTGGCTGCGCTGACGGTGGACTACGTGGTCTGCAACCGCGACGGCAAGCCGGTCTACGCCTTCGAGCTCGACGCCGTGCACGGCGACGCCAGCCAGGCCGAGCAGGACGCGCGCGAAAAGCACCGCGTGCTGAAAACCGCCGGCGTGCGCCTGATCCGGCTCAAGCGCAGCACGCGCCATCTGCCGCCGACCGACGAATTTCGGCGCCAGCTGCGCGCCGCCGCCCTGCCGACGCAGGACGCCGGCGCCGCCGAGGGGGCCGACCCCTGGCAAGGCGCCGAGCGCGCCCGCCCCACGCCGGTGCGTGGGGCCGAGCCGCCGCGCGATGCCGGCGACACCATCCCGATGACGGTGACCGACCTGATGGGCCTGCACCCCGCCGTGGACGACGACGCCGAGCCGCCGCCGGACCGCGGCTGACCGGCTCAGCCGCCGTCGCCGGCCGGCTTCTTGGTCGGCCGCTGCCAGCCGCTGAGATTGACCTGCCTGCCACGCGCCACGCTCAGGGCGCCCGGCGGCGTGTCCTGGGTGATGGTGGAGCCGCCGCCCACCGTGCCGCCGGCGCCAATGGTGACGGGCGCCACCAGCACGCAGTTGCTGCCGATGTGGGCGTCGGCCTCGATCACCGTGCGGTGCTTGTGGGCGCCGTCGTAGTTGGCGGTGATGCTGCCGGCGCCGTAGTTCACGCGCTCGCCCACCGTGGCGTCGCCCAGATAGGCCAGGTGGTTGGCCTTGGCACCGGCGGCCAGGCTGGAGTTCTTGACCTCGACGAAGTTGCCGATGTGCACCTCGGGCCCCAGCTCGGCGCCCGGGCGCAGGCGGGCGAACGGCCCCACCAGCGCGCCCGCGCCCACGCGCACGCCGGCCGACTCGCCGTCGATGTGGGTGTAGGGGTGGATCACCGCGCCGGCGGCGATGCGGGCGTCGGCGATGCAGCAGTGGGCGCCGATCCGCGCGCCCTCGCCGATCTCGACCCGGCCGGTGAAGATGCAGCCGACGTCGATCTCCACGTCCGGCCCGCACAGCAGCTCGCCGCGCACGCCGCGCCGCGCGTCGTCGCGCAGGTCGAAGCGCGCCGGATCCATCAGCCGCACGCCGGCTTCCATCAGCGCGCGCGCCTGGCGCGCCTGGTGGGCGCGCTCCAGCTCGGCCAGCTGCAGCGGGCTGTTGACGCCGGCCACCTGCAGCGCGTCCTCGATGCGGTGCGCCACCACCGGCACGCCGCCCGCCACCGCCATGGCGACCACGTCGGTCAGGTAGTACTCGCCCTGGGCGTTGTCGTTGCTCAGCCGGCCCAGCCAGCCGCGCAGCAGGCGCGCCGGCACGGCCATGATGCCGCTGTAGATCTCGGTGATGGCGCGCTCGGCCTCGCTCGCGTCCTTGTGCTCGACGATGCGCTGCACCGTGCCGCCAGCGCCGCGCACGATGCGGCCGTAGCCCGTGGGGTCGGGCAGGGTGACGGTGAGCAGCGCCAGCCGCTCGCCCCCGGCGGCGTCGATCAGCGCCCGCAAGGTGGCGGCCTCGGTCAGTGGCACGTCGCCCGACAGCACCACCACCAGGCCGTCGTCGGCCAGCCGGGGCATGGCCTGCTGCATGGCGTGGCCGGTGCCCAGTTGCGGTTCCTGGCGTGCGAATTGCAGGTCAAATCCGGCGCCGGCGCTTGCCAGACTTGAGCCAAACGCTTCTACTTCAATAGCGCCGTGGCCGGTGATGACGACCACCGAACGGGCCCGCAGCTGGCCGGCGGTGTCCAGCACATGGCCCAGCAGGGGCCGGCCGGCGAGTTTTTGCAGCACCTTGGGAATGCGGCTTTTCATGCGCGTGCCCTTGCCCGCGGCCATGATGGCGATGTCGATGGGTGTCATTGCGGTGATGCGGTGGCCAGGGGGGTGGACAGGCCGCGCTCCAGCAGCGCGATCACCTCGTCGGCGAAGGCGTCGTAGCTCAGCGGCCCGTCGGGGCGCAGCCAGGTGAAGGTCCAGTTGATCATGCCAAACAGCGTCATGGTGATGGCGGTCTGGTTGCGCGCGTCCACCCGCTCGGGGTAGGCGCGGCGCAGAAAGCGCGTGACGGCCGACACCACGTCGCGCTGGCGGTCCAGAATGACGCCGCGCTGCTCGTCGCCCAGGAACTGCGTGCTGGCCAGCAGCGCCGCGTGGCGCGTGGCCGAGCTTTCGTATTCGCGCAGGAAGGCGCGGATCAGCGCGTGCAGGGTGGCGCGCTCATCCAGCGCCTGGCGGTGCGCCGTGGCCTGCACCTGGCCGATGATGACCAGCAGCCGCTGGGTGTAACGCTCCAGCAGCTCGAACAGGATGGCATCCTTGCTGTCGTAATAGTGGTACAGCCGCGCCTTGGAGGTGCCGCAGGCGGCGGCGATGTCGTTCATGCTGGTGGCCGGGTAGCTCTGGCGCGCAAAGCAGGCGGCCGCGACGTTGAGGATTTCGTCGCGGCGCAGACCGTGGGCGGCGGAGATCGGGCGGGCCATGGGGCGTGATTATCGACGCCCGCGGCGGCGCGCCGGCCGGGCCGGGATTCTCGGTCAAATCAGCCCTTCGCGCCCGACCAGACAGCGCCAACAGCTATCATTACAGTAGCGTCTGGGGATGCCGGTCAGGCCGCGTGCGGCCCCTGCCCGTCCAGCCAGGCCTGCAGCGCCCGGGTGCGCGCCTGCGCCACCGCCTGGCCGATGGCGGCGCCCTGGGCGCCCGCCGCCTGCGCCGCGTGCGCCAGCTCGGCCGTGGCCACGCCCTGCGCCACCGCCAGCGCGGCCAGCAGGCGCGGGCGCTGCGGGTAGTCGGCCTGCTCGAAGCCCTGGCGCCCGCGGGCGTCGCATTCACAGGCCAGCAGCACGTCGGCAAAGCGCGCCGGCTTGCGCAGTGCGTCGCAGCGCTCCAGCAGGCGCAGCAGGGCGGCGGCGCCCAGCTCGCCGCTGCGGTGGATGTGGCCGTGCTCGCGCGCCACCACCTCGGCCAGCTCGGTGCAGTCGGTGGGCACGCGCAGGCGCTGGCCGACGGCGCGCAGCAGGCGCACGCCGCGCTGCTCGTGGCCGATGTGGCGCGGCAGCTCGGCCGCCGGCGTGCTGCCCTTGCCCAGGTCGTGCATCAGGCAGGCCCAGCGCACCGGCAGCGGCGCGTGCAGTTGCGCGGCCATGCGCAGCACCATCATCACGTGCACGCCGGTGTCGATCTCGGGGTGGTATTCGGCGCGCTGGGGCACGCCCCACAGGCGCTCCAGCTCGGGCAGCACCACGGCCAGCGCGCCGCAGCCGCGCAGCACCTTGAACAGGCGCGTGGGGTGGGTCTCCATCAGGCCGCGCGCCAGCTCCTGCCAGACGCGCTCGGGCACCAGGTGGTCGGCCTCGCCGTCCGCCACCATCTCGCGCATCAGCGCCTGCGTCTCGGGCGCCACGCTGAAGTCGTGAAAGCGCGCCGCGAAGCGCGCCACGCGCAGGATGCGAACCGGATCCTCGCGAAACGCGTCGGTGACGTGGCGCAGCACGCGATCGCGCAGATCGCGCCGGCCGCCGAACGGATCGATCAGCGCGTTTTCATCATCAAAAACAGCTCCAGCGCTTGCCTGATCAGCGCGAACAGCTATGGCATTGATAGTGAGGTCGCGCCGCGCCAGGTCGTCCTCGATGCGCACGTCGGGGCTGGTGAAGACGGTGAAACCCTTGTAGCCGCGGCCGCTCTTGCGCTCGGTGCGCGCCAGGGCATATTCCTCATGCGACGCGGGATGCAGAAAAACGGGAAAATCCCTGCCGACCGGCACAAAGCCGCGAGCCACCATGTCCTCGGGCGTGGCGCCCACCACCACCCAGTCATGATCCTGCACCGGCAGGCCGAGCAAACGGTCGCGCACGGCGCCACCCACCATGTAGATTTGCATGGGCCAAGTGTAGGAGCAGCGTGGCGGCGCCCGCCGGGCAATGCCCATGCCGCAGGCACAGGCTAGGCGGGCCCGAATTGCCGAGTCCGCAAAAGATACATACGATATGTACATTTAAAAAGTTGAGCGTCCATGGCATCACCTGACCCCATCAGCACCGCGCGGGCCCTCGCGGACAAGCCGCAGGAAGCGCCGCTCGAGCAGGCGCTGCAGCGGCCCTACCAGCACGGCTTCGTGACCGACATCGAGTCCGACAGCCTGCCGCCCGGGCTGGACGAGGACACCATCCGCGCCATCTCGCGCAAGAAGAAGGAGCCCGCCTTCCTGCTCGACTGGCGCCTGGCGGCGCTCAAGCGCTGGCAGGCGATGGCGCTGCCCGACTGGGCGCGCCTGAACATCGCGCCGATCGACTTCCAGGCGCTGTCGTACTACTCGGCGCCCAAGTCGATGAAGGACGCGCCCAAGAGCCTGGACGAGGTCGACCCCAAGCTGCTGGAGACCTACGAAAAGCTCGGCGTGCCGCTGCACGAGCGCGCCGCCCTGGCCGGCGTGGCGGTGGACGCGGTGTTCGACTCGGTCTCGGTGGGCACCACCTTCCGCCAGCAGCTGGCCGACGTGGGCGTGATCTTCTGCTCGTTCTCGCACGCGGTGCAGGAGCACCCGGCGCTGGTCGAGCGCTACCTGGGCACCGTGGTGCCGCAGGGCGACAACTTCTATGCCGCGCTCAACTCGGCGGTGTTCTCCGACGGCTCCTTCGTCTACATCCCCAAGGGCGTGAAGTGCCCGATGGAGCTGTCGTCATACTTTCGCATCAACGCGCAGAACACCGGCCAGTTCGAGCGCACCCTCATCATTGCCGAGGAAGGCAGCCAGGTCAGCTACCTCGAAGGCTGCACCGCGCCGCAGCGCGACGAGAACCAGCTGCACGCCGCGGTGGTCGAGCTCATCGCGCACGACGACGCCTTCATCAAGTACTCGACGGTGCAGAACTGGTACCCGGGCGACGAACACGGCAAGGGTGGCATCTACAACTTCGTCACCAAGCGCGGGCTGGCGGCGGGCAAGCGCTCGCGCATCGCCTGGACGCAGATCGAAACCGGCTCGGCCATCACCTGGAAGTACCCCTCCTGCGTGCTGCGCGGCGAGGGTTCGAGCGGCGAGTTTTTCTCCATCGCCGTCTCCAACCACCGCCAGCAGGCCGACACCGGCACCAAGATGATCCACCTGGGCAAGAACACCACCAGCCGCATCGTCTCCAAGGGCATCAGCGCCGGTCACGCGCACAACGCCTACCGCGGCCTGGTGCGCATCAACCCGGGGGCCGAGGGCGCGCGCAACCACACGCAGTGCGATTCGCTGCTGATCGGCCCGCACTGCGGCGCCCACACCTTCCCCTACGTGGACACGGCACGCAGCGATGCCGTGGTCGAGCACGAGGCCACCACCACCCGCATCTCCGAAGAGCGCCTGTTCTACTGCGAGCAGCGGGGCATCGACCCGCAGGAAGCCACGGCGCTGATCGTCGGCGGCTTTTGCCAGGCGGTGCTGGAGGAGCTGCCGATGGAGTTCGCGCTCGAGGCCAAGGCGCTGCTGGCGGTGTCGCTGGAAGGCGCGGTGGGCTGAGCCATTCATGATCAAAAAGGCCGCCAGCGCTTGTTCAGCGAGCGCCGGCAGCTATTAAAATTGAAGTAAAAGGATTCCCCGATGACCACCCCCGATCCCCTGCTGCAAGTGCGCGATCTGCGCGTCAACGTGGGCGAGCGCACCGTGCTGCGCTCGGTCTCGCTGGACGTGAACGCCGGCAGCCTGGTCGTGCTGATGGGCGCCAACGGCAGCGGCAAGAGCACGCTGGGCCTGGCCCTGGCCGGCCACCCGGCCTACCACGTGCTGGGCGGCCAGGCGCTGCTGGCCGGGCAGGACCTGCTGGCCATGCCGGCGCACGAGCGCGCGCGCGCCGGCCTGTTCCTGTCGTTCCAGTCACCGCCCGACGTGCCGGGCGTCAAGAACAACCTGTTCATTCGCACCGCGCTGAACGCCCAGCGCGAATCGCGCGGCGAGCAGCCGCTGGACGCCTTCGACTTCCTGACCAGCGCCAAGCAGGCCGCCAAGGGCCTGGGCCTGCCCGAGGCCATGCTGGGCCGGCCGGTCAATGCCGGCTTTTCCGGCGGCGAGCGCAAGCGCAACGAACTCTTGCAGCTGTCGCTGCTGCAACCCCGCCTGGCGCTGCTGGACGAGATCGACTCCGGCATGGACGTCGACGGCGTGCGCGCCGTGGTCGAGCAGGTGGCGCGTCTGCGCGCGCAGGGCACGGCCTTCATCGTCGTGTCGCACTACCTGCAGATGATCGAGCAGCTGCACCCCGACGCCGTGCTGCGGCTGGACCAGGGCTGCATCGCCGAGCGCGGCGACCTGGGTCTGGCGCGCCACATCGCCGAAACCGGCTTCGCCTCGCGCACCGCGCCGGTGGGGGCCTGACATGAACAGCAGCCAAGCCGAACGCCTGGCCGCACGCGATCACCTGCGCCGCCAGGGCTGGATCGCAAGGCGCAGCGAAGCCTTCCACCACCTGCCGCCGCCCGATCTGGCGCACTGGCTGGGCGAGCCCCTGGACGACGCCGGCTGCGACGCCGCGCCCCTGGCCGGCGCCGGCTGGACGCTGCACCCGCTGGGCGACGGCGGCGCCCGCGGCGTGGACGCGCGCTGGCTCGACGCGCTCGAGCCGGCCCAGCGCGCCGAGCTGCTGGCCGGCCTGCCGCCACCCGGCGACGGCGAAGCCGCGCCGTTTGCCTGGGCGCACCGCGCCCTGTGCCGCCAGGGCCTGCGCCTGCGCATCGCCGCCACGCCCGGCAAGGCGGCGGCCCCGGTGGTGCTGGAGCTGCGCCACCAGCCGCGCCAGCGCGCCGAAGCGCCGTTGCTGGTGATCGAGTTGGAAGCCGGCGCGCACTGCGTGCTGCTGGAAACCCACGAGCGCAGCGCCAGCGACTGCGCCCACCCCGTCACCCAGAACCTGCACAGCCACATCCAGCTGGGCGCCGGTGCGCGCCTGCAGCACCTGCGCGTGGTGGCGCCCGAGCCGCAGGACCAGATCGCCCACCACCTGCACGCGACGCTGGCGCCCGACGCCCATTACGCGCAGGCGCTGGTGGCCACCGACAGCGCCTACCACCTGCAGCGCGGCACGCTGCAACTGCACGGCCGCGGCGCGCGCGCCCAGCACGCCGCCCTGCTGCTGCTGCAAGGCCAGCAGATCGACCATCAGGTGCGCAGCGACCTGCAGGCCGCGCACAGCGCCAGCGCGGTGGAATCGCTGGCGCTGGCCCAGGGCAGCGCGCGCGCCGTCAGCAACGCCTACACCCGCATCGCCGCCGGCGCCGACGAGGCCGACGTGCGCCAGCGCCTGTCGGGCATCCCGCTGGGCGGCCAACCGCGCCTGACCCTGCGCCCGCACCTGGAAATCCTGCACGACAACGTGCAGGCCGCGCACGGCGCCACCTGGGGCGCGCTGCCGGCCGACGCGCTGTTCTACGCCCGCCAGCGCGGCCTGGACGAGGCCAGCGCGCGCGCCCTGATCACCGAAGGCATGGCGCGCGCCGTGCTGGAGCGCGGCCTGGACGACAGCGAACTGCTGGCGCAATGGCTGGCCAGCGGCTGGCTGGGCCGGCGCATGGCGCGGCAGCTGCAAGGCCCGACCGGGTTGACCCCATGAATACTACTGTTTTGATAGCTGTTTGCGCTCGCCCCGCAAGCGCCAGAGGTCTGTTCGATGCCTAATCTCCACGACCCGCCGGCGCCGGCCGCGACGCAGCCCCTGGCCGAATGGCGCGCGCAGTTTCCGGTGCTGGCGCAGTCCATCCACGGCCACCTGCTGGCCTATCTGGACAACGCCGCCACCACGCACATGCCGCGCCAGGTCATGCAGGCCATGCAGGACTTCGAGACGCACGAGCGCGCCAACATCCACCGCGGCGTGCACACCCTCAGTCAGCGCGCCACCGACGCCTTCGAGGCCGCGCGCGCCACGCTCAAGCGCTTCATCGGCGCCGACGCCGCGCACGAGCTGGTATTCACCAGCGGCACCACCGAATCGCTCAACCTGGTGGCGCAGGGCCTGTGGGCCGCCGGCCCCGGCCAGGCCTGGCTTCGGCCGGGCGACCGCATCATCGTGAGCGGCCTGGAGCACCACGCCAACCTGGTGCCCTGGCAGCACGCCGCGCGCATGAGCGGCGCCGAGCTGGTGGTGCTGCGGCCCGACGCCCAGGGCCGCCTGCACGAAGGCGATCTGGCCGCCCTGCTGAGCCCGCGCACCCGCGTGCTGGCCCTCACCGCCGGCGCCAACGCCACCGGCGAGCGCCCGCCGTATGAAGCCATGCTGGCCATGGCGCGCCAGGTGGGCGCGCTCACCGTGCTGGACGCGGCCCAGGCCGTCGGCCACGCCGCGCCCGCGCTGGCGACGCTGGAGTGCGACTTCATGGCTTTTTCCGGCCACAAGATGTATGGGCCCATGGGCATCGGCGTGCTGGCCGGCCGGCGCGACGCGCTGGAGCGGCTCTACCCGCTGCGCCTGGGCGGCGACATGGTGGAGGACGTGAGCTACGAGCGCGCCGTCTACGCCGCGCTGCCGGCGCGCCTGGAAGGCGGCACCCCCAACGTGGCCGGCGCGGTCGGCCTGGCGGCGGCGGCCCGGTTCATCGAGCAGGTGGGGCGCGCGGCCATCGACCAGCACGTGCACGCGCTGCGCGCGCGGGCCGCGGCCGGCCTGGCGGCGCTGCCCGGCGTCACCGTGCTGGCGCCGCACGCCACGCAGGCGGCGCTGGTGTCCTTCGTGGCCGAGGACGTGCACCCGCACGACATCGGCACCCTGCTGGACGAGCGCGGCATCGCCGTGCGCACCGGCCACCACTGCGCCCAGCCGCTGCACGACCACTTCGGGCTGGGGCCGACCACGCGTGCCTCGTTCGCCCTGTACAACACGCCCGACGAGGTCGAGCGCCTGGTCGCCGGCGTGGCGCGCGCCCTGGAGACCATGCGATGAGCAGCGCCGAGAACGATCTGTACCAGGAGGTGGTGCTGGAGCACAAGCGCGCGCCGCGCAACTTCGGCCACCTGCCCCACCCCACGCACCAGGCCCAGGGCACCAACCCGTCGTGCGGCGACCGCGTGGCCGTCGAGCTGCTGCTGGACGGCGAGCGCGTGCAGGACATCCGCTTTTCCGGCCAGGGCTGCGCCATCTGCATGGCCTCCAGCTCGATGATGACCGAGGCCGTCAAGGGCCGCGACATCGCCGCCGCGCAGGCGCTGCAGCAGCACTTTCGCGCCGTGCTGACCGGCGAGGAGGATCCCGACGAAGCCCCGCTGGGCAAGCTGGTCAGCCTGGCCGGCGTGCGCCAGTACCCCAGCCGCATCAAGTGCGCGCTGCTGGGCTGGCACGCGCTGATGCACGCCATCGCCGGCCAGCAGGACGCCGGCGGCACCGAGGAGTCCCTGTCATGATGAACCGCCGCCACCGCGAGGACGTGCTGGTGCGCCGCCACGTCACGGTGGAAACCATTCCCAGCGGCCACCCGGTCGAGCTGGAGCCCGGCCAGCTGGCGCAGATCACGCAGGCGCTGGGCGGCTCCTTCACCCTGCTGGTGGAGGGCCAGCTGATGCGCCTGAAGGGCCAGGACGCCGACGCCATCGGCAAGCCGCCGCCCGAGGCCATCGCCGTGCCGCAAGACCTGCACATCGACGACCTGGAGCCGCTGATCTGGGACACCCTGCGCAGCTGCTACGACCCGGAGATCCCGGTCAACATCGCCGACCTGGGCCTGATCTACCGCCTGGCCTTCGAACCCCTGCCCGAGCCCGACACGGTGCGCGTGGTGATCGACATGACGCTCACCGCGCCCGGCTGCGGCATGGGCGAATCAATCGCCAACGAGGTGTGCGACAAGGTGCTGGCCCTGCCGCGCGTGGGCGAGATCACCGTCAACCTGGTGTTCGATCCGCCCTGGGACCGCTCCATGATGACCGAGGCGGCGCAACTGGCCCTGGGGCTGTAGGCGCCCGCGGCAAAAAAAATGCGCGCCGGCCCTTGCGCCGGCGCGCCTGTTCGCGGTGCCCGGCCCGATCAGCCGCCGCAGGCGCCGCCCGAGCAGCAGGAGCCCTGGTCGGCGTCGGCCACGCCCTGCACCTTGCTGATCTGCACGCGCCACAGCTGCGGGCCGGCCTGCACGTACGACCACTGCAGCTGGCCGGGCGAGCGCGATTCCAGCTGGTGGCGCAGCGGCACCGGGTCGTGGTCGTTGACGATCCGCAGCGACTGGCCCACCTGCAACGCGTCCACCTGGGCAAAGATCTGCTGGTGGCGCTGATACGGCGGAATGCTGCGCACGTCGATTTCGGCGAGGGTGGCGGTGCTCATGGATCAACCTTTCTGAAAGAGCTGCGAAGAGGTGGGAAATGCCCGGACGCCCGCTCGGCGCCCAGAAGGGAAAACCGGTGCCGGCGCTCAGCCGTCCTTGCCGTCCAGCCGCGTGCGCGTCAGCCAGGGCACATAGATCACCAGGTAGATGGCAAAGGCCAGCGCCCACAGCCCGGCGGCCGAATCCAGCGCCCGCACGTACCAGGCCGGCACCACGGCCGGCACCAGCACGCGCAGCACGGTGGCCAGCATCACCAGCGCGTAGGCCACGACCTCGCCGCGCGAGGCCTGCAGCGGCCGGCCGGTGTGGCCGCGCGCGGTGCGCGTGATCATGCCGATGATCAGCCCGCCGATGACGCCGACGCCGAACGCATGCACCGCCAGCGACGGCGCCACCCAGCCCAGCTGCGCCAGCGCCAGCAGCACGAAGCCGACCGGCATCCAGGCATAGGAAAAATGCAGGATCCACAGGATGGGGCGGCGCAGCGTCACGCGCGGATGCCACTTCCACAGGCGCAGCGCGTGCAGCGCGGCGGACAGGACGCTGGCGGGCAGCACCAGCCAGGCCGGCGCGCCCAGCACCCACAGCGCCAGCGTGACGGCGGTGACGGCCAGCAGCGTCAGCTCGAAGCGGCGCGACACCTGGATCACCAGGCCCGGCGTCACGTTCTTGGTGAACATGGGCACCACGCGCCCGGTCATGATGCTGATCACCATCAGGATCAGCGCCAGCTCGGCGTACAGCGCCGACATGGCGGGCACGGCGATCAGCTCCAGCACCGACAGGTGGAACACCGCGTTGGCCAGCGCCATCGCCAGCAGCAGCGAAATCAGCGGGATGTTGCGCCTGTTGCGCGCCCGAATGAGCACGCGCAGCAGAAAGCCCGCCACCACCGGCAGCAGCAGCATGTCGAGCACGGCGAACACCGGGTAGGGCGCCAGCACCGCCGCCAGCCGCGCCGCCAGCCACAGCAGCACCAGCACGCCCAGCACCGGGCCGCGCGGCGTCTCCAGCCCGGTCCAGGCGCGCACGGCGGTCAGCAGAAAGCCGATCACCACGCCGGCGGCAAAGCCGAACAGCATCTCGTGCGCGTGCCACAGCAGGATGGGAAACGGCAGCCGCAGCGGCATGTGGCCCAGGAAGGCCGCGATCCACAGCGGAATCGCCACGCAGGCCAGCAAGGCCGCGCCCAGGTAGAAGGGCCGAAAGCCCAGCCGCAGCAGCGGCCAGCCGGGCAGCGCGGCGGGCGCTGGCGGCGCGGGGTCATGGATCGACATCAGGGGAGCGGCTTGCTGGGTCATGGGCAGGTGGCCGGCGGCTGCAGGCGCTGTGCCGGCACCGAAAAATCAAAATCGACATTTTGCATGAATCTTTAATTTCCGCCAAATCCGGGGGTGTGCGGGGCCCGCGGCCCGGACCGTTTCAACGTGCCACGCGGTACGGCTCCTCGAAGGGCCGGAAGTCTTGCTCGGCCAGCGCGCCCTCGATCCAGGCGGCCACGCCCGGCAGGGCGCAGACGCGCTCCATGTAGGCGGCCACGTCGTCCGGCACCGGCAGGCTGAAGGTCTTCAGCCGCATCACCACCGGCGCGTAGAAGGCGTCGGCAATGCCGAAGCGGCCGAACAGCATGGGCCCGCCGTGCTCGGCCAGCAGCGACTGCCAGATCTGCACGATGCGGGCGACGTCGGCGCGCACGCCGGCGTGGTCGCGCCACAGGATGGCGCCGACTTCGGGCAGGCGCGCCTCGATGTTCATGCCGCAGGCCGAGCGCAGGGCGCCGAAGCCGCTGTGCATCTCGGCGCAGACGCTGCGCGCCCGCACGCGCTCGGGCGCGCCGCGCGGCCACAGGGTCAGCTCGGGGTGGGTCTCGGCCAGGTATTCGGCGATCGCCAGCGAATCCCACACCGCCAGCGTGCCGTCGAGCAGCAGCGGCACCTTGCCCGCGGGGTTGACGGCGCCGATCTGGCGCTTGAACTGCGAGTCGGGCGCGAAGCTGTCGAAGCGCAGCTTGACCTCCTCGAACGGGATGCCGGCCTGCGTCATCAGCACCCAGGGGCGCATGGACCAGGACGAGTAGTTCTTGTTGCCGATGTAGAGCTTGAGCATGGGCTTTTCCGGTGGGGTTCAGAGGTTGAGAGCTTTTTGTTCGTGCCCGAAAGGCGCGTCAAAACGCCGCTGATCCAGGCGCAAAGCGCAGCCATGGCCCGAGTCATGGCGAGCATTTGCTTGCGACGAGCAGCGGTGTTTTGGCGTGCAAGGCGGGCATGGCAAAAGACGCTCAGCCTCTCAGCGCCCGGCGCCGCGCCGGTAGGCGTCCAGGCGGGCGGCCGGGTGGTCGGGGCCGAGGATCATCGGCCCCACGGCGGACAGGGGCGCGGGCGTGATGCCCAGCTCGGCCAGGCCGGGCAACTGGCTGCTGGCGACGTTGTCCACCTGCATCGAATCGAGGTTGTCGCGGCTCATCAGCGGCTCGCCCGGCAGCCATTCCATGGCCAGCGCCTGCAGCCGGCCCAGCGCCGCCGGCAGGCCGATGATGGGGCGCCCGCGCCCGCCGCGCACGCCGGCCCACACGCCGGCGGCGCGCACCAGCTCGCGCAGCGTCCACACCTCGGGGCCGCACAGCTCGTAGTTGCGCCCGGCGGTGGCGTCGCCCTGCAGGCAGCGCACCAGGGCCTGGGCCACGTCGCGCACCCACACGGGCTGAAAGCGCGCCTCGGCGCAGGCCAGCGGGATGAGCGGGAACACCCGCTGCAGCCCGGCGAACAGGTTCAGCAGCCGGTCGCCGCTGCCGTACATGACGCTGGGGCGCAGCAGCGTCAGCGCCAGCGCGCCGTCAGCGGCCGCCTGCCGCAGCACGGCCTCGCCCTGCGCCTTGCTGCGCTGGTAGAGCGAGGGGCCGTCGGCCGCCGCCCCCAGCGCGCTGACGTGCACCAGGCGCCGCACGCCGCTGGCGGCACAGGCGGCGGCCAGCTGGCGCGGCAGCGCGACGTGCACCTGCTCGAAACGCCGCGCGTCGCCGTGCAGCACGGCGATCAGGTTGACCACCGCGTCGTGGCCGGGCAGCAGGACGCGCAGGGCGGCGGGGTCGGTGGCGTCGGCGCGCCGCACGTCGACGCGCGGCAGGCTCCACAGCCAGGGCGCGGCGTCGCGCCGCCGCGTGGGCACCGTCACCCGCACGCCCTGGCGGTGCAGGTGCTCGACGAGGTGGCGACCGACGAAGCCGGAGCCACCCAGGACCAGGATGCGATCGCTCATCGGTTTACTCCTGATTTAATAGCTGCTGGCGCTCGACAGGAGCTCGCCAGAGCCCGATTGAACCCAAAATATCGGTTCAGGGCAAGTCGCCGCTCGGGTCGCTCTGCCCCGGGGCCAGCGGGCCGACACGGCCCAGCCGCCCCACCAGCGACTGCGGCTGCCCGCTGAACAGGCCGGCGTAGTCGACGGTGTTGGACAGCACCTTCTTGACGTAGTCGCGAGTTTCGTTGAACGGAATGTTCTCGGCCCAGATGGCGCCGTCCAGCAACGGGCCGTTGCGCCAGGCGCGCGGGCGGCCCGGGCCGGCGTTGTAGGCGGCGGCGGCCAGCGGCAGCGAGCCCTGGAAGTCGTCCAGCGCCAGCTTCAGGTAGCTGGTGCCGATCAGGATGTTGGTGTCCAGCTCGTTGATCTGCCCGGGCGTGAAGCCGCTCAGGCCGATCTTGCGCGCCGTCCAGCGCGCGGTGGCGGGCATGACCTGCATCAGGCCGGAGGCGCCGACGCCCGAGCGCGCGTCCATCACGAAGCGGCTTTCCTGCCGGATCAGCCCGTAGACGTAGGCGGCGTCGAGCCCGATGGCCTGCGCCTGGCGCTGCACGGCGTCGCGGTGCGGCGCCGGAAAACGCTGGCCGAAGTCGGCAAAGCCACGCGTGCGCTCGCTGGTGTTGATGCAGCGGTCCCACACCTGCCGCGCGCAGGCCAGGTCGGCGGCGGCGTACAGCTCGCGCTCGCCCATGCCGCCAGGCGCGTGCAGGTTGGTCCAGTAGTTCCATTCGCGCACGCCTTCGCCGCGCAGGCCCAGGGCGATGGCCAGCAGGGCGCGGTTCAGGCCGGGATGGCGGCGCGCGCCGTCGCGCTCGGCCTCGGTCAGCGGCGCCGGAGCGGGTGGGGTGACGATGGGCTGGCCCAGCGCTTCCAGTGCCAGCTTGTCATAAAAGCCCAGGCGCCCGGGCTGGGCTGCCACCCGCTCGAAGCCGGCACGCGCGGCGGCGCGCTCGTCGTCGCCGCGCGCCAGCGTCTGCTGGGCACGCGCCTTCCAGTACAGCCAGGCGCCGTCGTCGGCCGCCGCGTCCTGCATGGCGTCGACGCCGCGCAGCACGGCGCGCCAGTCGCCCTGGCGCAGCGCGGCGCGCACCTTCCAGGCCAGCAGGTCGTCGCTCAGATCGCCCTCGCGCGTGACGCGGCTGAAGTAGCCGTGCGCCCGCTCGGACGGCGCCAGCGCCGACCACTTGCCGATCACGCCCCACAGCCAGTTGCGCTCCTCGCGGCCCAGCAGCGCGGCCCACTTGTCTTCCAGCTGCTGCGCGGCCTGGTCGGGGGCCTGCGTGGCCAGCCGGATCAGCGCCAGCGTGGCCAGCTCCTGCCGCTTGTGCGTCGTGGTGTTGGCGCGTCCGCCCAGGTAGCGCGGCGCGCTCTGGGCAATGCTGGCCAGCTCGGCGGCGGCGTCCGGCGCGTCCAGCGCCACGGCGGCGCGCGCCAGTGCCGGCCGGTTGGCCTCCATCGCCAGGCGGGCCTTCTTCCACAGCACCGGGTAAGGCAGCAGGCCGGCCTGGTGCAGCAGGCCTGCCGCATACAGGCAGCCGTCGTCGGCCTCGCGCTGGGCCAGCCAGTCGCGCCGCACCTGCTCGGCGGCCTGCGGGCCGGGCGCCAGGCCGACGGCGATGTCGGCCGACACGGCGTGGCAGCGCACCTCGCGGTCGTCGCGCATGCGGTAGCGCGCGTGCTCGGCGCGAAACGCCTCCCAGTCGCGCCGCTTGCCCAGCAGCAGCAGCCAGTCGTTGCGCAGGCGGTCTTCCTGGTAGGTGCCGGCGTAACGGGCCAGGAAGTCGGCGACCTCGGACGCGCTGGCGTCCTCCAGCCGCGCCTTCAGCGCCCAGTAGGCGGCCCAGGGCTCCAGGCCGTGGCCGCGCGCCTGCGGCAGCAGGCTGGCCAGGCGCGCCTTGTCGCCGCGCCGGAAGGCTTCGCGCATGTCCAGGATGACGCTGTCGCGCGCCGCGGCATCGATCGGCAGCGCCGCTATCGACGTTGGCGTGGCAGGGGCTGCCTGGGGCGGCGGCGCCGGCAAGCTGGCGGCGGGCTCGGGCGCCGCCGCCGGCTGCGCCCAGGCCGTCGCCAAGCCCAGCAGCGCCAGGCCAGCCCACGCCCGCCGGGCGCGCGAGGATGTCAGAATCGTTGGCAAACGCATCGACCGATTATGAGCAAGTTCGACAAGACGGCCCTGCGCGAACGCCTGGTGCGTGAGCGCTTGCATCTGGACGACCGCCTGGCCCGCGCGGCGGCGCTGCAGGACATCATGCGCATCTGGCTGCTGGGCCGGCCGGACACGGTGATCGGCGCCTACTGGCCGATCAAGGGCGAATTCGATCCCCTGCCCGCGCTGCACCGCTGGAAGGAAGACGGCGAGCTGATGGACGAGCCGCTGCGCCGGCGCATCGGCCTGCCGGTGATCGACAAGGTGCACAAGACGCTGACGTTCCACGTCTGGTACCCGGGCTGCCCGATGGAGGAGGACGCCTATGGCATCCCCAAGCCCAAGGACACCGAGCTGATCGTGCCCACCCTGCTGTTCGTGCCCTGCGTCGGCTACGGCCCGGGAGGCTACCGGCTGGGCTATGGCGGCGGCTTCTACGACCGCACGCTGGCGGCGCTGGAGCCCCGGCCGCACACCGTGGGTCTGGGCTTCACCCAGGGTTTCGTCGACGATTTCGAGCCCGAACCGCACGACCAGCCGCTGGACGCTATCCTCAACGACAACGGCGTGGTCTGGCCTGTGGCGGCGCCGTGACAAAGCGCACGGGGCGGCCGCGCCGCCCGGGTGATTTTTGACGTAGCTCAAATTTACCGCCGATTCCCGGGCGGATAGTGTGGCTATTGAGGGGCACGTGCCGGTGCGGCACCGTGCCCCGTTCCCCCTCGCACCCTGCCACCCCGCAAGACCATGACCTCAACACAGGACCTCTCCGAGCGCGGTTCGGCCAAACGCGGCGCCAACGCCCCGGCCACGACCCGGCGCGCGCGCCCGCGCAACGACATCGACCGCGACGTGCGCCCGGCGCGCCTGGGCGACACCCCGCCGTCCCTGCGGCCGCGGGCCATCGGGCGCCACGTGGTCGAGCACGCCACCGCCGCCGCGCGCGACGCGCAGGCGCAGGCGGCGCTGCGGCTGGTCAACGACCCGGCGGCCGGCACTCCGGGCGAGCGCGCCGGCGCGCTGCGCGCACTGCTCGATGGCGCCTCGCCCGACGACCGCAAGGCCCTGCGCAAAGCGCTCAAGGCCAATGGCGCCGACGCGCCCGGCGGCAAGCTGGACCCGGACGAGGCCCTGGCGCCCGACTGGCGCGACGGCAGCTACCCCTACCAGAACCTGCTGCGCCGCGCCACCTACGAGCAGCAGAAGTTCAAGCTGCAGGTCGAGCTGCTGAAGCTGCAGAACTGGGTCAAGGAAACCGGCCAGCGCGTGGTCATCGTCTTCGAGGGCCGCGACGCCGCCGGCAAGGGCGGCACCATCAAGCGCTTCATGGAGCACCTCAACCCGCGCGGCGCGCGCGTGGTGGCGCTGGAAAAACCCAGCGAGACCGAGCGCGGCCAGTGGTACTTCCAGCGCTACGTGCAGCACCTGCCGACGCACGGCGAAATCGTGCTGTTCGACCGCAGCTGGTACAACCGCGCCGGCGTCGAGCGCGTGATGGGCTTTTGCAGCGAGCGGGAATACCAGGACTTCATGCACCAGGCGCCCGAGTTCGAGCGCCACCTGGTCAGCAGCGGCATCCACCTGATCAAGTTCTGGTTCTCGGTCAGCCGCGCCGAGCAGCGCCGCCGCTTCAAGGAGCGCGAAAACCACCCCCTCAAGCAGTGGAAGCTCAGCCCCATCGACAAGGCCAGCCTCGACAAGTGGGACGAGTACACGCGCGCCAAGGAGGCCATGTTCTTCGAGACCGACACCGCCGACTCGCCCTGGACGGTGATCAAGAGCGACTGCAAGAAGCGCGCGCGCCTGAACGCCATGCGCTACGCGCTGCACAAGCTGCCCTACACCGGCAAGGACCTGGCGCAGATCGGCAAGCTCGATCCGCTGATCGTCGGTCGCGCGCACGTGGTGTACGAGCGCGGCGAGCGCCCCCAGGCGCTGATGTGAAGGCCGACGGGCGCCGGCCGGGTCGCGCCCGATCCTGGATATATTGCATTGCAACGCCCAGGGGTAGCGCGCGAGCAGCTATCATTATGAAAGCGCCCTGCTGATCGACAACCGGCTGCATCCACTCCGGGGCGCGACACCCACCCCATGCGAATCCTCGGCATCGACCCCGGCCTGCGCACCACCGGCTTCGGCGTGCTCGACGCCGAGGGCCCGCGCCTGTGCTACGTCGCCAGCGGCGTGATCCAGACCCACGGCGCCGAGCAGGGCAATCTGCCGGCGCGGCTGAAGCTGCTGTTCGACGGCATCACCGAGCTGAAGGCGCGCTACACGCCCGACGTGGCGGCGGTGGAGATCGTGTTCGTCAACGTCAACCCGCAGGCCACGCTGCTGCTGGGCCAGGCGCGCGGCGCCTGCGTCACCGCGCTGGTGGCCAGCGATCTGCCGGTGGCCGAATACACGGCGCTGCAGATGAAGCAGGCCGTGGCCGGCCACGGCAAGGCCGCCAAGACACAGGTGCAGGCCATGGTGCAGCGCCTGCTGGGCCTGCCCGCCGCCCCGCGCCCCGACGCCGCCGACGCCCTGGGCCTGGCCATCACGCACGCCCACGCCGGCCCGGCCGTCGCCCGCCTGCACGCGGCGGGCGCCGGACGCACCACCAGCAGCATGTACCGGCGTCGCTGATTTCGCTTCAAATCAGGCTCTTCTCGCGAATGATGGTCATGGCCTGCGAGACAAGGCTTCGAATGGCCGCTTATTGGAAACCGCCAACCTCCGAACGCAGAGGACGCAGAGATCTCGCAGAGGACGCAAAAAACAAGAAGATCCATCGGCTTTCTTTGCTTCCTCCGCGAATCCTTGGCGTCCTCTGCGTATGGTTGTTCATTTTTCTCATGCGTCGTGTCGCAGTACGGCACTGATCGAGTACATCACCATCATTCGCGAGTAGAGCCTCAAATCAGCCCGCGACGACCGCATAGCAAGCGCAAGCAGCTATCTTTTTAGGAGTATTCGAACCCAGCGAAAGCCCTTGTCCACGGGCACGCCAGCTCACCAGGCGCGCGCCAGCTGGGCAAAGCCCGAGGGCGCCTGACGCGCGTCCTCGAAGCTGACGATGTCCCAGGCGTCCTGGCGCGCCAGCAGGGCGCGCAGCAACTGATTGTTCAGCGCGTGGCCGGAGCGGAAGGCGCTGTAGGCGGCCAGCATCGGATGGCCGACGCAGTACAGATCGCCGATGGCGTCGAGGATCTTGTGCTTGGCGAATTCCTCGGCGTAGCGCAGCCCGCCTTCGTTGAGCACCTTGGTGTCGTCCATGACGATGGCGTTGTCCAGCCCGCCGCCCAGGGCCAGGCCGCTGGCGCGCATCATCTCCACGTCCTTGCTGAAAGCGAAGGTGCGCGCGCGCGCGATGTCGCGGCTGTAGCGCCCGGTGCCCATGTCGAAGCTGACCTGCTGCTCGGTTGAATCCACCGCCGGGTGCTGGAAGTCGATCTCGAAGCTCAGCGTGAAGCCGTGGTGCGGCGCCAGGCGCGCCCACTTGAGCTGCTCGCCCTCGCCCTCGCGCACCTCCACCGGCTTGAGCACGCGCAGGAACTTGCGCGGCGCCTTCTGCCACTCGAAGCCGAGCCGTCGAGGATCGGCACTTCCTCGGCCGTGATGTCGATGTAGAGGTTGTCCAGCCCCAGGCCGGCACAGGCCGACATCAGGTGCTCCACGGTACGCACCTTGGCGTCGCCCGCCGACAGCGTGGAGGCCAGCCGGGTGTCGGTGACGGCCTGCGCGTTCACGGGGATGTCCACCGGCTGCGGCAGGTCGATGCGGCGAAACACGATGCCGGTGTCCGGCGGCGCCGGCCGCAGCGTCAGCTCCACCCGCTCGCCACTGTGCAGGCCCACGCCAACCGCACGCGTCAGCGCCTTCAATGTTCGTTGCGCAAGCATGGTGTGATTTTACGAAACCGGCAATTCTGGCGTTGACACGCGCCAGCAATGCACCAATGGCCGCGGAGCAGGCCAGTCCAGCGAACGCCGTGGCCGGACCTGCGCCGGCCACTGGTGCAGTGTTTCGCGCTGTCAGGTACTTATAGCGAGTCGCCAAGGGGCCAGCTGCGCGGCGCGTGGCCGCAGGCATGGTGGCTCCATGTCAAGGCCGCGCAACAAAGCAGATGGCCCCTTGGCGGCTCGCCCTGCGGGAAGCCAGAAAGGGGGGGAAGCGGCGTCAGCCGCTCAGGGGGGTGACCGTGGTCAATCGGCCTGCTTGCGCAGGAAGGCCGGGATCTCGAAGTCGTCCATGCCGCCGGAGGACAGCGCGTCCACCCGGGCCGCCGCCTGCGTGCGGTTGGTGCGCCACACGCTGGGCACGGCCACGTTGCCGTAGTCGGGCTGCGCCGGCGCGCCCATGCCGGGGCCACCGACGGCTTGGTTGACCGTGGGCACGTTGAACGGCACGTTGTCGGTGCCGGTGCGCAGGCCGCCTTGCAGCACGGTGATGGGCTGGCGGCGCGCGCCCTGGCGCGACAGGCCGGTGGCCACCACGGTGACGCGGATCTCGTCGCCCAGCGCATCGTCGTAAGCGGCGCCGTAAATGGTGTGGGCCTCGGGCGAGGCGTAGGCGCGGATGGTGTTCATCGCCTCCTTGGATTCGTTCAGCTTGAGCGAACCCTTGGACGCCGTCACCAGCACCAGCACGCCCTTGGCGCCCGACAGATCGATGCCCTCCAGCAGCGGGCAGGCCACGGCCTGCTCGGCGGCGATGCGGGCGCGGTCGGGGCCGCTGGCGGTGGCCGTGCCCATCATGGCCTTGCCGGGCTCGCCCATCACGGTGCGCACGTCCTCGAAGTCGACGTTGACGAAGCCGTAGTCGTTGATGATCTCGGCGATGCCGCCGACGGCGTTCTTCAGCACATCGTTGGCCTGGGCGAAGGCTTCTTCCTGGGTGATGTCATCGCCCAGCACTTCGAGCAGCTTCTCGTTCAGCACCACGACCAGCGAATCGACGTTGGCCTCCAGCTCCGTCAGGCCGGCCTCGGCGTTGGTCAGGCGGCGGCCGCCCTCCCAGTCGAAGGGCTTGGTGACCACGCCGACCGTGAGGATGCCCATGTCCTTGGCGATGCGCGCGATCACCGGCGCCGCGCCGGTACCGGTGCCGCCGCCCATGCCGGCGGTGATGAACAGCATGTGCGCGCCGCGGATCGCCTGGCGGATGTCATCGGCGGCGGCCTCGGCCGCCTCGCGGCCCTTGTCGGGCTTGCTGCCGGCGCCCAGGCCGCTGGTGCCCAGCTGCACGGTCATGCTCGCGTTGGAGCGACTGAGCGCCTGCGCGTCGGTGTTGGCGCAGATGAACTCCACGCCCTGCACGTGGCGCGAGATCATGTGCTCGACGGCGTTGCTGCCGCCGCCGCCGACGCCGATCACCTTGATCTGGGTGCCGGAATGAAAACCGTCGGTTTCAATCATTTCGATGCTCATGCTGGACTCCTTTTCTTGCCTGCCTAACCTTGGAATACGAACGCTGTGATGGGGGTGAACACGCCTCGGGCGCGCGCCGTGGCGGCGTCACGAGGGCGGCCCCGTGCTCTGCCATCGATGGAAAACCGGGGGCGACGCGCGGGCCTGGCCATGCATGTGTCTCATCAGAAGTTCCCCACGATGAAATCCCTCAGGCGCCCGAAGGCGCTCTGCACGCCACCGGTCTTCTGCGCCACCTTGTAGCCACGCAGCCTGGCGGCGCGGGCTTCCTCCATCAGCCCCATCACGGTGGCCGCGCGCGGCTGCGCCACCATGTCGGACAGGGCGCGCGAATACTTGGGCACGCCACGCCGCACCGGCTTGAGGAAGATGTCCTCGCCCAGCTCGACCATGCCCGGCATCACCGCGCTGCCGCCCGTGAGCACCACGCCGGAGGACAGCAGCTCCTCGAAGCCCGAGTCGCGGATCACCTGCTGCACCAGCTGGAAGATCTCCTCCACGCGCGGCTCGATCACGCCGGCCAGCGCCTGGCGCGACAGCAGGCGCGGCGTGCGGTCGCCCAGGCCCGGCACCTCGACCTGGGTGTCGGCGTCGGCCAGCAGCTGCTTGGCGCAGCCGTGCGCGACCTTGATGTCCTCGGCGTCCATGGTCGGCGTGCGCAGCGCCATGGCGATGTCGCTGGTGATCAGGTCGCCCGCGATCGGGATCACCGCCGTGTGGCGGATGGCACCACCGGCGAAGATGGCCACGTCGGTGGTGCCGGCGCCCACATCGACGCAGGCCACGCCCAGCTCGCGCTCGTCGTCGGTCAGCACCGCCTGCGCCGAGGCCAGCGGATTGAGCATCAGCTGGTCCACCTCCAGCCCGCAGCGGCGCACGCACTTGATGATGTTCTCGGCCGCGCTCTGCGCGCCGGTGACGATGTGTACCTTGGCGTCCAACCGCATGCCGCTCATGCCCACCGGCTCGCGCACGTCCTGACCGTCGATCACGAATTCCTGCGGCTCCACCAGCAGCAGGCGCTGGTCGCTGGAGATGTTGATGGCCTTGGCGGCCTCGACCACGCGCGCCACGTCGGCCGGCGTGACCTCCTTGTCGCGGATCGGCACCATGCCGCTGGAGTTGATGCCGCGAATGTGGCTGCCGGTGATGCCGGTGTAGACGCGGCCGATCTTGCAGTCGGCCATCAGCTCGGCTTCCTTCAGCGCCTGCTGGATGCTGGCCACGGTGGCGTCGATGTTGACCACCGCGCCGCGCTTGAGCCCGTTGCTCGGCGCCACCCCCAGGCCCGCGAGCTTGAGATCGCCGCCGGCCAGCACCTCGCCCACCACCACCATGATCTTGGCGGTGCCGATGTCCAGGCCGACGATCAGGTCCTTGTACTCTTTTGCCATGAGGTATTCGCTCTTGCTCTCTTCTTTTCGTCTCAACGCCGAGGTGCCGCCGGCTGGGCGTCGGAGCGCACGGTGCTGACCCCGCGCAGTCGCAACGCGTAGCCGCCCACATGCCGCAGATCGGCCGCCTCGACCGCCGCCACCGGCCGCTGATGGCGCGCCGCCACTTCCTTGACCGTGCCGACGAACTGCTTCAGGCGCGCCGCCAGCTCGGCGGGGGTGCCCTGGCCCAGCTCGATCACGGCGCCGCTGTCCAGCTCGGCGCGCCAGTTGCCGCGCCCCTGCAGCGTCAGCTCGGCGAGATGCGCGTCCAGCGGCTCCAGCAGCGGGTTCAGCAGTTCATGCATCGCCAGCACCGAGGCCGACTGGCCCTCGGGCCCGCGCAACACCGGCAGCTCGCGCTCGCCAGGCTCGTCGGCGGTGGCCTCGAACACCTCGCCGAAGCCGTTGATCAGGTGGCCGTCATCGTCGCCCCAATGCGCCACCGCCACGTGCTCCTGCAGCGTGACGTTCAGTCGTCCCGGAAATTCGCGCTGCACCACCGCCCTGCGCACCCAGGGCACGGACTGGAACGCCGCCTGGGTGGCCGACAGGTCGAGGGTGAAGAAATTGCCGCTCAGGCGCGGCCCCACCATCGCGCGCAGGCTGGCGGCGCTGTGGTGCGCCGTGTCGCCGGTCACCACGATCTGCCGGATGGCGAACGCCGGGTTGCGCAGCACCCACCAGATCGCGGCCGCCACGCAGGCCAGCACCAGGCCGGTGGCCAGCAGCGCCGTGGTGACGTTCATCAGCCTGACGTCCAGCGGCATGGGCAGCGAATCGGTCATGCGCGCGCTCCCACCGCCGGCGCGTAGTCCAGCGCCGCATCGGCCAACAGTTGCAGGCACAGGGCTTCGTAGTCGATGCCGGCCGCGCGCGCGGCCATCGGCACCAGCGAATGCCCGGTCATGCCGGGCGAGGTGTTGATCTCCAGCAGCCAGGGCTGGCGCGTGGCGGCGTCGATCATCACGTCCAGCCGGCCCCAGCCGCGGCAGCCCAGCACCCGGTAGGCCTTCAGCACCAGCGCCTGGATGGCGGCCTCCTCGCCGGGGGGCAGGTCGCAGGGCACGCGGTACTCGGTGACGTCGGTGAAGTACTTGTTCTGGTAGTCGTACTGGCCTTCGGGGGCCACGATGTGGATCACCGGCAGCGCGCGCGCCCGCGCGCCGGCGCCCAGCACCGGGCAGGTGACCTCGTCGCCGCTGATGAACTGCTCGCACAGCACGTCGGCGTCCAGCCGCGCCGCATCGGCCACGGCCTGCTGCATCTGGTCGTGGCTGGTGACCTTGGTGACGCCCAGGGACGAGCCTTCGCGCACCGGCTTGACGATCAGCGGCAGACCCAGTGCCTCGGGCACGGCGCGCACCTGCTCGGGCGTGCATTCGCCCGCGCGCAGCAATACGTAGCGCGGCGTCGGCAGTCCCTCGGCCAGCCAGACGCGCTTGGTCATGACCTTGTCGATGGCCATGCTGGAGGTCATCACCCCCGCGCCGGTGTAGGGAATACCGAGCAGCTCCAGCGCGCCCTGCACCGTGCCGTCCTCGCCGAAGCGCCCGTGCAGCGCGATGAAGCAGCGGGTGAAGCCCAGCCGCCCGAGGTCGTCCATGGGGCGCTCCGCCGGATCGAAGGCATGCGCGTCGACGCCACGCGCCCGCAGCGCCGTCAGCACGCCCTGGCCGGACATCAGGGAAACCTCCCGCTCGGCCGAGCGCCCGCCCATCAGGACGGCGACTTTTCCGAATTGAACGCTGTGTGGCTGCATGGTGATCGACTCAGTCCGGATTATGCTCAGTTTTTTGTAGCATATCAACGATTTTCGCCGGCACGCCACCAATTGATCCGGCGCCCATGCACAACACCACGTCGCCGTCGCGGGCCTGTTCGGCGATGACGCGTGGCAGCTCCGCCACGTCGTCGACGAACAGCGGCTCGACCCTGCCGGCCACGCGCAGCGCGCGCGCCAGCGAGCGACCGTCGGCAGCCACGATGGGCTCCTCGCCCGCGGCGTAGACCTCGGTCAGCAGCACATGGTCGGCGCCGCCCAGCACCCGGACGAAGTCCTCGAAGCAGTCGCGCGTGCGGGTGTAGCGGTGCGGCTGGAACGCCAGCACCAGCCGCTGGCCGGGAAACGCGCCGCGCGCCGCGGCCAGCGTGGCCGCCATTTCCACCGGGTGATGACCGTAGTCGTCGATCACGACAAAGCGCCCGCCGTCCTGCGCCGGCAGTTCGCCATGGCGCTGGAAGCGCCGGCCCACGCCCTTGAACTCGGCCAGCGCCTTCTGGACCGCGGCATCGGGGATGTTCAGCTCGACCGCCACGGCGATGGCCGACAGCGCGTTGAGCACGTTGTGCTCGCCCGGCAGGTTGAGCACCACCGGCAGGTCGGGCAACTGCACGCCGTTGCGCCGCTGTACCGTGAAGTGCATCTGCGCGCCGACGGCGCGCACGTCGACGGCGCGCACCTGGGCGTCGGCGGCGAAGCCGTAGCTGGTGACCGGGCAGCTCAGCTCGCCGGCGATCTCGCGCACCGCCGGGCTCTCCAGGCACAGGATGGCGGTGCCGTAGAAGGGCATGCGGTGCAGGAAGTCGATGAAGGCCTTCTTGAGCCGGCCGAAGTCATGGCCATAGGTCTCCATGTGGTCGGCGTCGATGTTGGTGACGACGGCCAGCACGGGCAGCAGGTTCAGGAACGAGGCGTCGGATTCGTCGGCCTCGACCACGATGTAGTCGCCCGCGCCCAGCCGCGCATTGGCGCCGGCGCTGTTCAGGCGACCGCCGATGACGAAGGTGGGGTCCAGGCCAGCCTCGGCCAGCACGCTGGCCACCAGGCTGGTGGTGGTGGTCTTGCCGTGCGTGCCGGCGATGGCGATGCCCTGCTTCAGGCGCATCAGCTCGGCCAGCATCATGGCGCGCGGCACCACCGGGATGCGGCGCTCGCGCGCGATCAGCACCTCGGGGTTGTCGGACTTGACGGCGGTGGAGGTGACCACCGCGTCCGCGCCCTCGACGTGGGTCGCGGCGTGGCCGATGAAGGTGCGGATGCCCAGTCCCGCCAGGCGACGCAGCACGGGGCCGTCCGCCAGGTCGGAGCCGGAAATCACGTAACCCAGGTTGTGCAGCACCTCGGCGATGCCGCTCATGCCGGCGCCGCCGACGCCGACGAAGTGGATGTGGCGGATGGCGTGTCTCATGCGGCCAGCCCCTCGCAGGCGGCGACCACCTCGTCGACCGCCTGGGTCTTTTGCATGGTTTTGGCCTTTAGCGCCCGCTCCACCAGCGCCAGACGCTCTATATTTTGTAGCATTTTCGCCAAGTGTTCGGGGTTCAGTTCGCTTTGCGGAACCAGCCAGCCAGCCCCCTGATCGACCAGGAAGCGGGCGTTGGTGGTCTGGTGGTCGTCCACCGCGTGCGGAAACGGCACGAACAGCGCCGCCGCGCCGATGGCGGCGATCTCGGTGACCGTGGTGGCGCCGGCGCGGCAGATCACCAGGTCGGCCTCGGCCAGGGCCTGGGCCATGTCGTCGATGAAGGGCAGCAGTTCGGCCTGCACGCCGGCGGCGGCATAGTTGGCGCGCAGGGCATCGATCTGTCGGGCGCCGCTCTGGTGCTGGACGATCGGCCGCTCGCCCACCGGCAGCAGGGCCAGCGCGCGCGGCACCACGTCGTTGAGTGCCTGCGCGCCCAGGCTGCCACCCACGACCAGCAGGCGCAGCGGGCCGCTGCGCCCGGCAAAGCGCGCCCGCGGATCGGGGTAGAGCGTGAAGGCCTCGCGCAGCGGATTGCCGACCCAGCGCACCTGGCGCGCCCTGGGCAACACGCCCGGAAAGGCGGTGAACACGCGGTCGGCCACGCTAGCGAGCACCCTGTTGGCCATGCCGGCCACGGAATTCTGCTCGTGCAGCACCAGCGGCTTGTTCAAGGCCACGCCCATCAGGCCACCCGGGAAGGTGATGTAGCCGCCCAGGCCCACCAGCACATCGGGTTTGACGCGCCGGATCACGCCGATGCTCTGCGCGAATGCCCGCAGCAGCCGCAGCGGCAGCAGCGCCAGCGTCGCCAGGCCCTTGCCGCGCACGCCGCCGAAATCGATCGCCTCGAACGGGTAGCCGCGCGGCGGCACCAGCTGCGCCTCCATGCTGGCGGGCGCGCCCAGCCAGTGCACGCGCCAGCCGCGCGCGCGCAGCGCGTCGGCCACGGCCAGGCCGGGAAAAATGTGGCCGCCGGTGCCCCCGGCCATCACCAGGGCGCATTTCTGGGTCATGCGCGGCCCCCGTGCATCAGGCGGCGGTTCTCGACATCGACGCGCAACACGATGGCAATGGCCACCAGGTTGGCCATGATGGCCGAGCCGCCGTAGCTCATGAAGGGCAGGGTCAGGCCCTTGGTGGGCAACGCGCCCAGGTTGACGCCGATGTTGATGAAGGCCTGGAAACCCAGCCACAGGCCGATGCCTTGCGCCACCAGGCCGGAGAACACGCGGTCCAGCGCAATGGCCTGGCGGCCGATGTGCATGATGCGGCGCGTCAGCCAGAAGAACAGGAAGATCACGCACACCAGGCCGACCAAGCCGAATTCCTCGCCGATCACCGCCAGCAGGAAGTCGGTATGCGCCTCGGGCAGCCAGTGCAGCTTCTCGATGCTGCCGCCCAGGCCGACGCCGAAGATCTCGCCGCGTCCGATGGCGATCAGCGCGTGCGACAGCTGGTAGCCCTTGCCCAGCGCATGGTCCTCGCTGAACGGATCGAGGTAGGCAAAGATGCGCTCGCGTCGCCAGGGCGAGGCCCAGATCATCACCGCGAAGGCCACCACCAGGACCGCCGCGATCATGAAGAACATGCGCGCGTTGACACCGCCCAGGAACAGGATGCCCATGGCGATCACGGCAATCACCAGAAAGGCCCCCATGTCGGGCTGCGCCAGCAGCAGCAGGCCGACCACGCCGACGGCCACGCCCATGGGCAGCACGGCGCGGAAGAACCGCTCCTTGACCTCCATCTTGCGCACCATGTAGTCGGACGCGTACAGCAGCACGGCGATCTTGGCCAGCTCGGACGGCTGGAAGTTGATGGGCCCAAGCGAAATCCAGCGCCGCGCGCCGTTGACCACGGTCCCCACGTGCGGAATCAGCACCGCGATGAGCAGCGCCAGCGCGCCGACGAACAACCAGGGGGCGACCTTTTCCCACCAGTCCATGCGCACCTGGAAGGCGATCAGCGCCGCCACGAAGGACAGCACGATCCAGAACGCGTGCCGCAACACGAAATAGCCCGGTGAATAACGAGCGAAGCGCGGATTGTCGGGCAACGCGATGCTGGCCGAATACACCATCACCAGACCCCAGGCCAGCAGCGCCACGCAAACCCAGATCAACGACTGGTCGAAGCCCAGCACCCGCGTGGGCGTGCTGGCGGTGCGCGCATACGGCATGCCGCCGATGCGCACCGGCAGGTCGTCGGTCGGGCGCTGGCGCGGCCGCGCCCGGCGCGCCTTCTTGCCAACGGGCGGCAGGGCTTCGGCGGTGGTGCTCATGCCAGCATCTCCAGCTCGACGCCGGCCGCCAGCGCCTGATCGCGCACGGCGGCACGAAAAGCGTCGGCGCGCGCCACGTAGTTGGCGTACATGTCCAGGCTGGCGCAGGCTGGTGACAGCAGCACGGCATCGCCCGGCTGCGCGCGCTCGCGCGCCAGCGCCACGGCGCCGGCCATGTCGTCGGCGTCGCGCAGCGGCACCCCGGCGTCCTGCAGGGCGGCGCGAATCTGGGGCGCATCGCGCCCGATCAGCAGCACCGCGCGCGCGCAGCGCGACACCGGCGCCGCCAGCGGCGAGAAGTCCTGCCCCTTGCCGTCGCCGCCCAGGATCACCACCAGCTTGCGCTCGGCACCCAGGCCTTCCAGCGCCGCCACCGTGGCGCCCACGTTGGTGCCCTTGCTGTCGTCGAAATACTCGATGCCTTCCAGCATGCCGACCGACTCCACGCGATGCGGCTCGCCGCGGTATTCGCGCAGGCCGTACAGCATCGGCCCGAGCGCGCAGCCGGCGCTGCTGGCCAGGGCCAGCGCGGCCAGCGCGTTGACCGCGTTGTGGCGGCCGCGGATGCGCAGCGCATCGGCCGGCATCAGGCGCTGGATGTGCAGCTCGACCTCGGCGCCCTTGCGGCGGCGCTGGGTCTCGTCGGCCTCCTGCGCGCGCACCAGCCAGGCCATGCCGGCCACCACCTCGATGCCGAAGTCCCCGGGTGCCTCGGGCAGGTCGGCGCCAAAGGTCACGACGCTGCGCGGTGCCGGCCGCGGCCCCTTGACCGGCTTGGCCGCGAGCGCCGGCCGCATGCCGCTCACCACCGGGTCGTTGCGGTTCAGCAGCATCACGCCGTGCTCGCCAAACACCCTCGCCTTGGCCGCCGCGTAAGCCGCCATGTCGCCATGCCAGTCCAGGTGATCCTGCGTGACGTTGAGCACCGTGGCCGCCGTCGGCTCGAAGCCCACCACCCCGTCCAGCTGAAAACTCGACAGCTCCAGCACCCAGACCCGCGGCAGCGCCTCACCATCGAGCCGCGCCTGCAGCGTGTCGAGCAGGCTGGGTCCGATGTTGCCGGCCACCGCCACCGACAGACCGGCGCGCTCCACCAGCTGGCCGGTGAGCGCGGTCACCGTGGTTTTGCCGTTGGTGCCGGTAACCGCCAGCAGCGCCGGCTGGTAGTCGCGCTGCTGCTTCAGGCCCGCCAGCGCCTGCACGAACAGGTCCAGCTCGCCTCCCACCGGCAGGCCGCGCTCGCGCGCCGCCCGTGCCACGCCGGCGATGCTGGCGGGCGACAGCCCGGGGCTGCGGTAGACAGCGCGCACGCTGGCGTCGTCCAGCAGCGACGCATCCAGCGCGCCGGACACGAATCGCGCCGTCGGCAGCTGCTGGCGCAGCGCGGCCAGCTGGGGCGGCTCGGCGCGCGTGTCGGCCACCGTCACCGATGCCCCCTGCGCCGCGCACCAGCGCGCCATGGCCAGGCCCGACAGGCCCAGACCCAGCACCAGCACATGACGGTCTTGCAACAGGTTCACGGGCTACCTCAGCTTGAGCGATGACAGCCCCACCAGGCACAGCAGCATGGTGATGATCCAGAAGCGCACCACGACCTTGGTCTCGGCCCAGCCGTTCTTCTCGAAATGGTGGTGCAACGGCGCCATCTTGAGCAGGCGCCGGCCCTCGCCATAGCGCCGCTTGGTGTACTTGAACCAGCCCACCTGCGCGATCACCGACAGCGCCTCGACCACGAAGATGCCGCCCATGATGGCGAGCACGATTTCCTGCCGCACGATGACGGCGATGGTGCCCAGCGCGCCGCCCAGGGCCAGCGCGCCAACGTCACCCATGAACACCTGCGCCGGATGGGCGTTGAACCACAGGAAGGCCAAGCCGGCGCCGGCCAGCGCGGCGCAAAAGATCAGCAGCTCGCCCGTGCCCGGAATGTGCGGAATCAGCAGGTAACGCGCATACACCGTGTTGCCGGTGACGTAGGCGAACACGCCCAGCGCCGAACCGACCAGGATCACCGGCATGATGGCCAGGCCGTCCAGGCCGTCGGTCAAGTTGACCGCGTTGCTGGCGCCGACGATGACCAGGTAGCTCAGGACCACGAAGCCCAGCACGCCCAGCGGGTAACTGATTTCCTTGAAGAACGGCACCAGCAGGCCGGCGGCGGGCGGCAGGTCGATGCTGAAGCCGGAGCCGACCCAGTTGACGAACAGCGCCCAGACACGTGCGTTGGACGCTTCAGAAATGCTGAACACCAGGTAGAAGGCCGCCACCAGCCCGATCACCGATTGCCAGAAGTACTTCTCGCGCGAGCGCATGCCTTCCGGGTCCTTGTTGACCACCTTGCGCCAGTCGTCGACCCAGCCGATGGCGCCGAAGCCGAAGGTGACCACCATGACGACCCACACGAAGCGGTTCGACCAGTCGAACCACAGCAGGGTCGAGATGGCGATCGACAGCAGGATCAGCACGCCGCCCATGGTGGGCGTGCCGCTCTTGACCAGGTGGGACTGCATGGCGTAGCCGCGCACGGGCTGGCCGATCTTCAGCGCCGTCAGCCGGCGAATCACCCAGGGCCCGAAGGCGATGCCGATGACCAGCGCGGTCATCGCCGCCATCACGGCGCGGAAGGTGAGGTACTGGAAGACGCGGAAGAAGCCGAATTCCGGCGACAGCGTCTGCAGCCAGGCGGCCAGACTAAGCAGCATCGTGAGCCTCCTCCTCGCCAAGGGTGGACGCCATCAGCGCCTCGACCACGCGTTCCATGCGCATGAAGCGCGAGCCCTTGACCGCCACCGTGGCGCACTGCGGCAGGTGCGTGCGCACGGCGTCGATCAGCGCCGTGATGTCGTCGAAATGCCGCCCGCCACCGAAGGCCATCGCGGCATGGATGGCCAGCGGCCCGTGCGCCAGCAGCCGCTCCACGCCACGCTGGCGCGCGTAGACGCCGACCTCGGCATGAAAGGCCGGACCCTGTTCGCCCACTTCGCCCATGTCGCCCAGCACCAGCAGGCGCGGACCGGGCAGTTCGGCCAGGACGTCGATCACCGCGCGCACCGAATCCGGATTGGCGTTGTAGGTGTCGTCCACCACGGTGATGGCGCGCCCGCGTTGCCGCAGCACCAGCGTGCGCGAACGGCCCCTGACCGGACGAAACGCGTCCAGGCCCTGCGCGATAACCGGCAGGGCCGCGCCGGCAGCCAGCGCACAGGCCGTGGCGGCCAGGGCGTTGTGCAGGTTGTGACGGCCGGCGACGTGCAGGGCGCAATCGAACTCGCCCGCTGGCGTGCCGATCCTGGCCGTCCAGTGGTCCACCGTCCATGCGGCGCTGACCAGGGTCACCTGGCCGGTGTCGCCAAAGTCCAGCACGCGCCGGCCGGCCGCCAGCGCCCGCCAGAGCGGGCTGTAGGTGTCGGCGGCCGGATACACGGCCACGCCGCCGGCCGGCAGCGCCGCCAGCACGGCGCCGTTTTCATGGGCCACGGCCTCCACGCTGGCCATGAACTCCTGGTGTTCGCGCTGGGCGTTGTTGACCACGGCGACGGTCGGCGCGGCGATGGCCGCCAGGCAGGCGATCTCGCCAGGGTGGTTCATGCCCAGTTCCACCACCGCCACCCGGTGCTCGGAACGCAGGCGCAACAGCGTCAGCGGCACGCCGATGTCGTTGTTCAGATTGCCTTCGGTGGCCAGCGCGGCGTCGCCCTGCCAGACGCGCAGGATCGAGGCGATCATCTGCGTCACCGTGGTCTTGCCGTTGCTGCCGGTGACGGCGATGAGCGGGCCGCTGAAGCGCTGGCGCCACTGGCCCGCCAGCTCGCCCAGGGCAAGCCTGGCATCGGGCACCAGCACCCCCGGCAGGCCACAGGCCGCCAACTGGGCCGCCGCCCTGTCGTCGCACAGCACCGCCACGGCGCCCCGCGCGGCGGCCTCGGGCAGGAAGCTGGCGGCGTCGAAGCGTTCACCCTTCAGGGCCACGAACAGGTCGCCCGCCTGCAGGCTGCGGGTGTCGGTGTGCACGCGCGCGCAGCGCACGGCGCCATCGCCCACCAGGCGGGCATTGTTCAGCCAGCCGACCAGTTCGTGCAAGGTCAGGTTCATGGCGCTCATGCGGACGCACCTCCCGGCACGGCGCGCCGCTGCAAGGCTTGGCGCGCGATCGCCTGGTCGGAAAACGGACTGCGCTTGCCGCGCACTTCCTGGTAGTCCTCGTGACCCTTGCCGGCGATCAGCACCACGTCGGCCGGATCGGCGTCGGCCAGCGCGCGTTCGATGGCCTGGGCGCGATCGACCTCGATGACCGCCGCCCCGGCGTCGCGCAGGCCGGCGCGCATGGCCTCGACGATGGCCCGCGGCTCTTCGTCGCGCGGGTTGTCGCTGGTCAGCACCAGGCGGTCGGCCCCGCGTTCGGCGGCCTGCGCCATCAGCGGGCGCTTGCCGGCATCGCGGTTGCCGCCACAGCCGAACACGCACCACAGATGTCCGCCGCGCTGCGCCGCCAGCGGGCGCAACGCCTGCAGCACCTTGTCGATGGCGTCGGGCGTATGGGCGTAGTCCACCACCGCCAGCGGCGTGCCCGGCAGGCCGATGCGCTCCATGCGGCCGGGCACGGCGGGCAGGTCGGCGCAGGCGGCCACCGCATCAGGCAGCGGCACGCCCAGCGCCCGCAGCGCGCCCAGCACGCCCATCAGGTTGTCGATGTTGTAGTCACCCACCAGCGCGGTGCGGATGGCGACGCTCTGGGCGCCCTCGCGCACCACCCATTGCAGGCCCTCGTCGGCGTAGCCGATGTCGGTGGCCCGCAGGCGTGCATCGCGCCCGCGGGCCACGGTCCAGGTGTCCAGCCCGCGCGCCTGGGCCTTGGCCACCAGTTCGCCGGCGCGTGGGTCGTCGGCCTGAATCACCGCCGCCCGCAGGCCGGGCCAGTCGAACAGGGCGGCCTTGGCCTGCCAGTAGGCCTGCATGCTGCCGTGGTAGTCGAGGTGATCCTGCGTGAAATTGGTGAACACGGCGACGCGGATGGCGGTGCCGTCCAGGCGCCGCTCGGCGATGCCGATGGACGAGGCCTCGATGGCGCAGGAGCGCACCCCCGCGTCCACCAGCTCGCGAAAGCGCCGCTGCAGCAGCACCGGATCGGGGGTGGTCATGCCGGTGGTTTGCAGCGCCCCTGGCAGACCCACACCCAAGGTACCCACCAGCGCGCACGGGGCAAGCGCCGGCAGCTGCGTTTTCGATAGCGCCCAGCTCATCCACCAGGCGGTCGAGGTTTTGCCGTTGGTGCCGGTGACGGCAAGCACCTGCAGGGCCTGCGAGGGCGCCCCGTGGTACGCGGCGGCGATCGGTCCGGTGTCGGCCTTCAGGTTCGGGTAGCGGGCCACCTGGGGCTGATCGAAGCCGAAGGCCTGCGCGCCGTCCTGCTCCACCAGACAGGCGCTCGCCCCCTGTGCCAGCGCGGCCGCGACGAAGCGACGGCCATCGGTGGCCGCGCCGGGCCAGGCGATGAAGCCGTCGCCCGGCTGCACCTGGCGGCTGTCGGCGTGCAGCTGGCCGGTCACCCGCTCGCGCAGCCAGCGGGCGGCCTCGGTCGGGGTGTGCAGCGTGACGGTGGTCATGTCAGAACGACTCCTCGACCTGCTCGGCCACGATGGCCGGCTTGACCGCCATGTCGGGCTGCACGCCCATGATGCGCAGCGTCTGCTGCACGACTTCGCTGAACACCGGGGCGGCCACGGCGCCGCCGTAGTAGACGCCATTGCTCGGCTCGTCGACCATCACGGCGACGATGACGCGCGGCTTGTCGATCGGCGCCATGCCGGTGAACCAGGCGCGGTACTTGTTGCTGGCGTAACCCTTGCCGACCTGCTTGCGCGCCGTGCCGGACTTGCCACCCACCGAATAGCCGACGGTCTGGGCTCGCTGGCCGGTGCCGCCGGGGCCGGCGGCCATCTCCAGCATCTTGCGCACGGCGCGCGCGTTCTTCTCCGAGAACACGCGCACTCCCTCCACCGTCGCGCCCTCGGGCGCCTTCAGCAGCGTGGCCGGGATCACCCGCCCGTCGTGCGAGAACGCGGTGTAGGAATGCGCCATCTGGAACAGCGACGCCGACAGGCCGTAGCCGTAGGCCATGGTGGCCTGCTCCACCGGGCGCCAGCCCTTCCAGTGGCGCACCCGGCCGCTGGCGGCACCGGGGAACGCCAGGTCCGGCTTGCGGCCGTAGCCCAGCGCGGTATAGGTTTCCCACATCTCCTGCGCGGACAACCGTTGCGCGATCTTCAGCGAACCCACGTTGCTGGACTTCTGCACCACGCCCTCCACGGTCAGCGTGCCGTAGTTGTGGGTGTCGCGGATGGTGAATTTGTCCAGTTTGTAGGTGCCCGGCGCGGTGGCGATCAGCGTCTGCGGGGTCACCTTGCCGGCCTCCAGCGCCATGGCGACGGTGACCGGCTTCATGGTCGAGCCCGGCTCGAAGGTGTCGGTGATCGCGATGTTGCGCAGCTGCGCGCCGCTCAGGTGACGGCGGTTGTCGGGCGAGTAGCTGGGGTAGTTGGCCAGCGCCAGCACCTCGCCGGTCTGGGCGTCCAGCACCACCACGCTGCCGGACTTGGCCTTGTGCGAGGTCACGGCGTCGCGCAGCTTCTGGTAGGCGAAGAACTGCACCTTCGAGTCGATCGACAGTTGCAGGTCCTGGCCATCCACCGGCGGAATTTCGTCGCCCACCGTCTCGACCACCCGGCCCAGCCGGTCCTTGATGACGCGGCGCGAGCCGGCGCGACCGGCCAGGCGCTTTTCAAACGACAGCTCGGCGCCTTCCTGCCCCTGGTTCTCGACGTTGGCGAAGCCGACCACGTGCGCCGCCGCCTCGCCCTCGGGGTACTTGCGCTTGTATTCCTTGCGCTGGTAGATGCCGGCCAGCTTCAGCGCGGCGATCTGCCGCGCCACGGGCTCATCGACCTGGCGCTTGAGCCAGACGAAGGTCTTGTCCTCGTCGGCCAGCTTCTTGTTCAGCTCGGCCAGCGGCATGCCCAGCAGGCGCGCCAGTTCGCGCCGCCTGGCCGGATCGCGCTCGACGTCCTCGGGGATGGCCCAGATGCTGGGCGCCACCACGCTGGAGGCCAGCAGCAGGCCATTGCGATCGAGGATGCGACCACGGCTGGCCGGCAGCTCCAGCGTGCGCGCGAACCGCACCTGTCCCTGGCGCTGGAAGAAGGCGTTGTCGAACACCTGCACGTAGGCGGCGCGCCCGATCAGCACGATGAAGGCCAGCGCCAGCATGGCGACGATGAACTTGCTGCGCCACACCGGCGTCTTCGACGCCAGCAGCGGGCTGGAGGTGTAGCGGATGTCCCTCATGGCCGCTCGCCTTGCGGCGCCGACGCCGCCGGCAGCGCCAGCGACGAGGTCACGTATTCGGTGATGGCCGGCGTGATGCTGCGCATGGCCAGCTTGTCGCGCGCCAGCTTCTCCACGCGCAGCGAGGTCGCCTCGGCGCGCTTTTCCACCTCCAGCCGGGCGCGCTCGGTTTCCAGGCGATGCGCTTCGGCGTTGGCCCGATCGAGGTCCGTGAACAGGCGACGCGAGTCGTACTGCACGCGCACCACGTACAGCGCCGACACCATGACGGCCGCCAGCAGCATGATGGACAGGCGCGTCATGCCCGGCCTCCCTGCCGCGCGACAGCCAGCGGCGCCGGCGTGCGCTCGGCCACGCGCATGATGGCGCTGCGCGCGCGCGGGTTGGCGGCCACCTCGGCGGCGCCGGGGCGCACCCGGCCGAGGGCGCGCAGCAGGGTGGGCGCCGGCTCGGCGAACGGCGCGCGCCGGTCCACCGCCTGGCGCGCATGGCGGGCGATGAACTGCTTGACGATGCGGTCTTCCAGGGAATGGAAGCTGATCACCACCAGCCGGCCTCCGGGTTGCAGCACCTGCACGGCCGCCTCTAGCGCCTGTTCGAGCTCTTCAAGCTCGGCGTTGACGAAAATCCGAACAGCCTGAAATGTGCGCGTTGCAGGGTTCTGGCCCGGCTCGCGGGTTTTGACCGCGCCAGCCACGAGCTCGGCCAGCTCGAGGGTGGATGCAACAGCGCGCCCCGCCTGTCGGCGAGCGACAATCGCCTTTGCAATGGCGACAGCAAACCGTTCCTCGCCGTAGTCACGGATCACCTGCGCAATCTGCCGCTCGTCGGCATGGGCCAGCCAGTCGGCCGCGCTCTGCCCGCGCGTGGGGTCCATGCGCATGTCCAGCGGGCCGTCGGCACGAAAAGAAAAACCCCGTGCGGGGTTGTCGATCTGTGGCGAGCTGATGCCCAGATCCATCAACACCCCCGCCACGCTGCGCGGCGGCCACTCGGCCAGCGCCGCGAAACCCTGGTGGCGGACGGCAAGGCGCGCGTCCTGAATGCGCGCCGCCTCGGCCAGCGCCTCGGGATCCTTGTCGAAAGCGATCAGCCGCCCCTCGGGCGCCAGCCGCCGCAGGATCAGGCGCGCATGTCCGCCACGGCCGAACGTGGCGTCCACGTACTGACCGCGCGGGTCCGTGACCAGGGCGTCGACCGCCTCGTTCAACAGGACCGTGGTGTGTGACCATGCGTTCACTCGCCTCCGCCCTCTAGAAGGTGAAGTCCTCGAACGACCCGGGCAGCCCGGCCTGCATGGCCTCGGCCTCCTTGGCCTCGTAGGTCGCCTTGTCCCACAACTCGAAGTGCCGCCCCATGCCCAGCAGCATGGCCTCGCGCGTCAGCCCGGCGGCCTGGCGCAGCTCGGGCGAGATCAGCACGCGGCCGGTGCCGTCGAGCTCGACATCCATCGCGCTGCCCAGAAAGATGCGCTTGACCCACTGCGCCGACATGGGTAGCTGGACGATGCGGTCGCGGAATTTTTCCCACTCGGGGCGCGGGAACACCATCAGGCAGCCGTCGGGGTGCTTGGTGATCGTCAGCTGCCCGTCGGCCGTAGCGGCCAGGACGTCGCGGTGCCGGGTCGGCACGGACAGCCTTCCCTTTGCATCCAGACTCAGCGACGACGCCCCTTGAAACACGCTCTTTCCCTGTGACGAGTGTGGCAATCGGGAAGAAATGACACTTTCCCCCACTTAACTGCACTTAATTGCACTGTAGCAGGAATTGGCCGTGCGACAACCAGGGCCAACAAATTATTTCAATGAAATCAACGCGTTAGCCAACTTCTTCACTGGTTATCCAAAGTGAAATTCCTTTGAAATGAGCGACTTACGCGAAATAATGAAAGTCAGGCTCTACGACGCTGTGGATAACCCGCGTTCCAGTCTGCGACAGACGAAGCGGCTCAACGAGACGCCGTGCCCCGCACCATGGGTCTCACGGATTTCGTCGAAATGCTATCAATACGATAGCTTTCGGCGCAAGTTGTGCAAGGATTTGCGGTGGATTTCCTGCGATCTTTCGCCTTCCCCATCACCAACACCGCCGGGCGACACCCGGCAGCGCCGGGGGGATGCCGGGCCCGTGCGCCTGCAAACCCATCGGGACGGCGGCGCCACTCAGCCTTGGCGGGCGGCGGGTTCGACGCGCTGGAGAAGGCGCGCCCTCGGTCAGCGCTGCGGCTCCCCGGCTGCGCCGGGCCCGCGCGCGGGGTTGGGTTGCTCAGAGGATGTAGCGCGACAGGTCCTCGTCGCGGCTCAGCGCCGCCAGACGCGCGTCGACGTAGGCGGCGTCGATGCTGAGGGTCTGCCCCTGCCGCCGGGTGGCATCGAAGCTGACCTCGTCCAGCAGGCGCTCCATCACGGTGGACAGGCGCCGCGCGCCGATGTTCTCGGTCGATTCGTTGACGGCGCAGGCGATTTCGGCCAGCCGCGAGATGCCGTCGGGCCGAAAATCCAGCGTCACGCCTTCGGTGGCCAGCAGCGCCTGGTACTGGCGCACCAGGCTGGCATCGGTCTGCGTCAGGATGGCCTCGAAGTCCTGCACCGACAGCGAGGCCAGCTCGACCCGGATCGGCAGCCGGCCCTGCAGCTCGGGGATCAGGTCGCTCGGCTTGGACAGGTGAAAGGCGCCCGAGGCGATGAACAGGATGTGGTCGGTGCGCACCATGCCGTACTTGGTGCTCACGGTGGTGCCTTCGACCAGCGGCAGCAGGTCGCGCTGCACGCCCTGGCGCGAGACTTCGGCGCTGCCGCCGCCGCCCTCCAGGCCGCGCGAGGCCACCTTGTCGATCTCGTCGATGAAGACGATGCCGTTCTGCTCCAGATTGCGCACGGCTTCGGTGCGCAGCTCGTCCTCGTTGACCAGCTTGCCAGCCTCTTCGTCGATCAGCAGCCGCATGGCCTCGCCGATCCGCACGCGGCGCAGCTTGCGCCGGCCACCACCCAGGTTGCCCAGCATGCCCTTGAGCTGCTCGGCCATGTCCTCCATGCCGGGCGGGCCCAGGATCTCCATGGTGGGCGTGGGCTGGGCCAGCTCCAGCTCGATTTCCTTGTCGTCCAGCTGGCCCTCGCGCAGCTTCTTGCGAAACGCCTGGCGCGCGGCACTGTCGCCGCCCGGCGCGTTGCTGCCGTCGGCCTGGCGCGCCGGCGGCAGCAGCACGTCGAGGATGCGCTCCTCGGCCAGGTCCTCGGCGCGCGTGCGGTGCGCCTTCATGGCCTGCTCGCGCTGCTGCTTGACCGCCATTTCGGCCAGGTCGCGGATGATGGAATCGACATCCTTGCCGACGTAGCCCACCTCGGTGAACTTGGTGGCCTCGACCTTGATGAACGGCGCGTTCGCCAGCCGTGCCAGCCGGCGCGCGATCTCGGTCTTGCCGACGCCGGTGGGGCCGATCATCAGGATGTTCTTGGGCGTGATTTCATGGCGCAGCTTCTCGTCGACCTGCTGGCGCCGCCAGCGGTTGCGCAAGGCAATGGCCACGGCACGCTTGGCGTCGTGCTGGCCGACGATGTGGCGGTCGAGTTCGGAGACGATCTCCTGCGGCGTCATCGAAGACATGGCAAGTTCCACCCATTCATTGGATCAAATACAGCCCTGGCGCACGAGCAGCAAGCGCCGGTAGCTCCTGAATAAATAGCAACGCGCAGCCACCGACGGCTACAGCGTCTCGATGGTGTGATGCAGGTTGGTGTAGATGCACAACTCGCCGGCGATCTCCAGCGCCTTCTTGACCACCTGATCGGCCGGCAACTCCGTGTGGTCAAGCAGTGCCTTGGCCGCGGCCTGGGCATAGGCGCCGCCGGAGCCGATGGCCACCAGGCCATGCTCGGGCTCCAGCACGTCGCCGTTGCCGGTGATGATCAGCGAGGCTTCCCGGTCGGCCACCGCCAGCATGGCTTCCAGGCGGCGCAGCACGCGGTCGGTGCGCCAGTCCTTGGTCAGCTCGATGGCGGCGCGCGTCAGGTGGCCCTGGTGCTTTTCCAGCTTGGCCTCGAAGCGCTCGAACAGGGTGAAGGCGTCGGCCGTGGCACCGGCAAAGCCCGCCAGCACCCTGCCGTGGTGCAGCTTGCGCACCTTGCGTGCCGTGCCCTTGACCACGATGTGGCCCAGGGTGACCTGGCCATCGCCACCGATGGCCACCTGCCAGCCTTGCGGCGTCTGGCGTCGCACGCTGACGATGGTGGTGCCGTGAAATGCTTCCATAGCGGTTCCAGATGGGGGGGTGCGAGGCGCCGTTCAAGGGCTGGCGAGCCGCCGACAGGCGGTTCTGACGAGCCCGATTGTGCGCCGGACGGCCCACGTCGGCACCACAGCGGCGACGGTCAGTCCGTGCGCAACAGCACGCGCGCGACGTCGGTGATGCCGATGACGCCAAAGAACGCCGCCACCAGGCGGTTGACCTGCTGAAAGCGCACCGCCTTGCCACCGCCCTGCTGGTGGGTGGCCCAGTTGAGCATGTCGCCCGCGGCACCGAAATCCACCCGCACCAGCTGGCGGCAGTTGAATTCGAACGCCCGGGCGTCGCCCTGCTCGTCCAGCGGCTGCAGGACGGCGCCGAACGAGCCGGTGTACGTCCCCTCCAGCGCGGTGGCAACGACGCCTTCACCCGGTTCGTCCGCGGGCGGCTCGTGATCCGTGGCCATGGGCGGTAGCAACATCCCCGGTTCCTCGGCACCGAACTGGCTGGGCATCAGGGTTTCGCCGTCGTCCGTCATGTTGCTCCAGCTGTTGCTGGGCTCCTCCCAGGCGGGCGGGGATACCTCGTAGGTGACGCAGTAGTTCAGTGCCACCAGATCGAAGTCGTCCATCCGCCCGAGCACGCGCAGCAGCGCCAGTCGTGCCTCCCACCACTGCGGATCGGCGCCACGGTCACCGGTGGGCGAGTGCTCGGTCAGCACCTGCAGCAAGCGCTCGACGTCCAGCGTTTTCAGTCGCACCGGCGTGTCGGCCCAGCGCTGCAGCAGCTCGATCAGCGCCGGCAGCGCCGACGGCTCGATGGTCTTGAGCGCGCGCCAGTCGACGCGCCAGGGCGGCGCCTGGCGCTCCAGCGACACGCGCAGCGCGGCCACCGACTGCGTGCCGATCGCGCCGGGGCTGCTCCAGTGGAACGCACCGCCACCGCCGGGCATCGGGGCAGACGCAAAGGGCGCCGGTGTCGGCACCTGTTCAAGCAGGCCGGCCCACTGCGGCGCCGATCGCCCGAACAGCGCCGCGAACGCCGGCGCGATGTCGTCGAACTTGGTCTGATCGCCAGTGCAGCGATAAAGGTCGAACAGCGTCAGCCAGGTATCGAGGTCCTGGCGCCGGCTGCCGCCCTCGGCCAGCAGCGCCAGCAACAGCGCTTCAGCGCCGGCGGCGTCGCCATTGGCGAACAGGATCGCGGCTTCCTCGAGCTCCGGGTCCTGCCGTCCGGCGGCCACGACTTCGACGTTGAATTCCGGCACTTCGCCCAGCATCGGCCCACCGAAGCCGGTGCCTGCCGCTCGGGCTGGCGCGGCTACCGGCGCCGGGGCGGACATGGGGTCCATCGTCACGGTGGGCGCGAAGCCAGGCGGCGCATCCATCGGCCGCAGCCCGGCGGTGGGCAGCGGCATCGGGTCGGTCTTGTCGTACGCGTGCGCCGATGGCGCGGCGGCATCGGCCGACGCCGGCTCCGCTGGCGACTGGCCCGAGCCGGGCCGCAGCTTGAACCAGGCGGTCGACATCTGCGCTTCGATTTCGTTGATCTTCTTCAGCGTCCGCTCGCGCTCGCCGGTGTTGGCGGGCTGGCTGCTGGGGTAGAAGGACGGGCCGCCCGCCGCCAGATCGCTGTCCTTGAGCGTCTCGCGCCGGCGCAGCTTGCGCAGCATGTCGAACTCGCGGCTGCGCACGAAATCGTTGCGGCGCTTGCGCTCGATCATCTCCTTGAGCGCCAGGCGCGACTCGCTGTCGCCCTCCTCGGACGCGGGCTGGTCGAGGTCGGCCCAGTGCGTGGTGGGGTTCTTGACGAACCGCACCATCTTGGACAGCAGTCCGCCGGATTCGGAAGGCTTGTTCATGGCTCGGTCGCTCCCCTGGTCATCGAATGTCCGGCCGTGGTGCCGGCTCAGACCGTGTGAGCGGGTCCGGCATGGCCGGGCGGATGCGCAGGCACGGTCAGAACGGACATGGCGGGTTCGCTCGCGCGCTCAGTCGCCGAACATCTTCTGCTTGAGCTCGCGCCGCTGCTGCGCCTCCAGCGACAGCGTGGCGGTCGGGCGTGCCAGCAGACGGGGCACGCCAATGGGCTCGCCGGTTTCGTCGCAGTAGCCATAGTCGCCGGCGTCGATGCGGGCGATCGACTGCTCGATCTTCTTGAGCAGCTTGCGCTCGCGGTCGCGCGTGCGCAACTCCAGCGCGTGCTCCTCCTCGATGGTGGCGCGGTCGGCCGGATCGGGCACCACCACGGTGTCGTCGCGCAGGTTCTCTGCCGTCTGGCCGGCGTTGGCCAGCATGTCGTCCTTCAGCTGCACCAGCTTGTGGCGGAAATAGGCCAGCTGCTTGTCGTTCATGTACTCGCTGTCGGGCATGGCGATGATCTCCGGATCGCTGAGCTGCTCGACAGACTTGGTTTTCCAGTTGTTGGCCAGCTTGGGGTCTTTCTTGACCGGCACCGGCACCGGGGGGATGGCAACAGAGGGCATGGGCAGATTCTTGGGAACAGGCAGCGGCGGCCGCGCCGAGGTGATCTTGGGAGCGGTCACCGCAGCCGACGCCCGGGTGGTGGCCGATCGGACCGGGGGCTTGCCAGCCTTGCTGGCGGCCGGCGCGGGCGCCTGGGTCTTGCTGGCGGCCGGCGCGGGCGCCTGGGTCTTGCTGGCGGGCTTGACCACGCTCGGTGTCGCCTTGGCAGGCTTGGCCTTGGGGGGTGCCGGGCTCTTGGCAGCCGCAGTTTTCACTTGTCTCGTCTCCTGTCGGCACCGACGCCCGGTGGGCGCAGCGCCGATCACGTGGCCAGCGGACGACACGGGGTCCTTGTCATCCGATAAGCGCCCTGTTGTATGACCTTCTTGGGCGACGCGAGCATAACGGCCCCCGTTCAGCGGGGGCACCCGTACGAAGGCGGCGATTGTAGCCACCCGCGATGGCACCGGGCACCAGACGCCGGCAAAACACCGGCGATCTGCCGAAACCTTGACACAATCCGGCCTTCGGGCCGGCCGGAAACCCGCTTCAGGCAGGCACCAGGCACTGCTCCAGGCCCTGGGTCAGGATGTCGCGCGGCAGCTCGATGCCGATGAACACCATCTTGCTGGTGCGCGACTCGTCCGCCTTCCAGGCGGGGCCCAGGTCGCTGCCCATGAGCTGGTGCACGCCCTGGAAGATGACCTTGCGCTCCGTGCCCTTCATCCACAGCACGCCCTTGTAGCGCAGCATGCGCGGGCCGTAGATGTTGACCATGGCGCCCAGGAAGTCCTCCAGCCGCGCCGGATCGAACGCCCGCTCGGCACGGAAGACGAAGCTCTTGACGTCATCGTCCTCATGATGGTGGTGGCCATGGGCGTGGTGGTGCGAGGGGTGGTCGCAGTGCCCGCCATCGTGGTGATGGTGGTCGTGGTGATCGTGAGCGTGCTCATCGGCGGCCAGGAACTCGGGGTCGATGTCCAGCCGGGCGTTCAGGTTGAAGCCGCGCAGGTCGAACACCTCGGCGATCGGCACGTCGCCGAAATGCACCACCTTCTGCGCCGCGCGCGGGTTCATGTGCCTGAGCCGATGCTGCAGGGCCGCCAGCTCGTCCTGGCCCACCAGATCGGCCTTGCTGATGAAGATCTGGTCGGCAAAGCCGACCTGGCGCTGCGCCTCGACACGGTCGTTCAACTGCTGCGCCGCGTGCTTGGCATCGACCAGGGTGACGATGGCGTCGAGCAGGTAGGCCTCGGCGATCTCGTCGTCCATGAAGAAGGTCTGCGCCACCGGGCCGGGATCGGCCAAGCCTGTGGTCTCGATCACCACGCGCTCGAAGTCCAGCTCGCCCCGGCGCTTTCGGGCCGCCAGGTCGGACAAGGTGGCCCGCAGGTCCTCGCGGATGGAGCAGCAGATGCAGCCGTTGCTCATCTGGATGATCTGCTCCTGGCTGTCGGCCACGAGGATGTCGTTGTCGATGTTCTCCTCGCCGAACTCGTTCTCGATGACGGCGATCTTCTGGCCGTGCGCCTCGGTCAGCACGCGCTTGAGCAGCGTGGTCTTGCCCGAGCCGAGAAAGCCGGTGAGGATGGTGGCAGGAATCAGGGACATGGCAGTGCCGGGCCGGGCGCCCGCGAAAAGGAGTGATTTCAGGCCCGGCAGTGTAGCCAGCCAGGCACCGGCGGCGGGCCGAAGGGTATCGCGCAAAACGCGCATCGCCCTGGGCCGTCCGCGTTGCCAGCGGTCGACACCCGTCATTAGTGTAAACCTTAGTAGTAACTATACAGGGATTTCGGTCCAATCCCTCCAGCCTCGTCACCTCGCTCCGACTCCGAGTCGGTACCCCACACCCCGGCCGCACCCGACCATGTCCATACACTCCATTGCCCTGGCCATCGCCCTGACCCTGGGCGTCACCAGCGCCCAGGCGCGCGATCTGGTGCTGGGCATCAGTGAAGGCACCTCGGGCGGCACCGACCATGCCCGCGTGGTGCAGAAGTACGGCGGCCTGGCCGAGGCCATCGGCAAAGCCATCAAGGCCGACGTCAAGGTGGTCTTCGTGCGCGAGTTCGCGCAGCTGGAAGACGGCATGAAGAGCAGCCGGCTCGACCTGGTGCTGGCGCGCCCCAGCGACTACCCGGCGCGCGGCCTGCGCGACTACGGCTACCGCTATGTGGCCTC